>Ga0210040_10000723_pt1 | contig 53211 bp, 83 predicted proteins | sample CryGeyCG12114_NA_FD_185462 | JGI IMG/M metagenome (GOLD analysis project Ga0210040, IMG submission 185462) | Groundwater microbial communities from aquifer - Crystal Geyser CG19_WC_8/21/14_NA (SPAdes) (version 2) | ecosystem: Environmental > Aquatic > Deep subsurface > Groundwater | place: USA...
CGCCTTAATAGTTGCGCCGTATTACATTTTATGCGTATATTTGTACATACTAAATAACTAACCGATTAAATGTTGTGAGAGATAATTTATTTGAGGGAGCAAATTTACCCCCTAAAGAGGCCCGCCAAACCCTGGAGGGTATGTGTATCGCCCAACGGGAGATGAACTTTTTTAAGCCCATTGCCCCTGAGGAAATGGCTATCGAAAAGGACAACCTCGCCCAGCACGCTATCCGCCGCCAGGATGTTGAGCGCCGCAAAAAAGAGGCAAACGATGCGTTCAATGCCGAGATTAAAGAACTGAGCAAGCACTTTGACGAGACGCTCGAGGTTATTAAAACCGGCGGCGTAAACGTAGAGGAGGAGGTGTTTGACATCCCTGACTTTGAAACCCGGCAAATTGTAACCCGTGACGAGAACGGTAGTTACATCCAAGCCCGCCCCATGACCCCTGAGGAGCGCCAACGTAACCTGGGCCATGACTTAGCATACGCAAACGCTATTTTAATGAAGCCGATGCCGCCTAAAGACGACGATTTCCCTGCCGAGGAAACCGACGAGGATAATAAATAATTTAACCGGGGCGGTATAACGCCGCCCCTTAATTTTTATAACAATGGAGCAAGAGATAGTCCACAACAATGAAATCACCCCGACCGAGGGTAACGGGTTTAGTTCAACCCACCAGACAATTTTAACCGGCAAAGCCCTCGAGGAACGTCACGAGGAGGCGGTTAAGTTCGGCGGCATATTAAGCGCCCCGGCTGATTTCCTGGAGCAAAAAAAGTCAAACTTTTTGCCCTCTGAGTGCCATGTACGGGTTGATTACCATAGTATGCAAATCGTATTCCACATGGACGAGCGCAAATTTAACGGCAACGAAGTACACGGTAAGCTCTCCGAATCAAAGGTGCTAACCCGGTTCGGTATAAACACCGGTAAGGAATACAGTAATTTTGAGCTCGCTCAGCTGTTCCGCCTTAATAAATACTGGTTTGCAAGTGCCGAGGATCAGGTACGCATCATCTCGGAGTTGCAAAAGTTCCAGGCAAACGTTAGTACAAAAATAAAAGCCCATGCAGATAATAGCGGCGCGAGTTTGCAGCATTTAGAGCGGGAGGTAAACGGTATACAATGGAACAGAACCTTCCGATTAAATATACCTTTGTTTGAGGGTTACGAGCGTGTGGCGGTGCCGGTTGAAATCGGGGTTACTCCTACGGCCTCGGCGGTACGGTTCTTTTTAGAGAGCCCCGAGATTTATGAGCTGATTGAGGAACAAAAAGGCGGGTTAATTCAGGCCCAGATTGAACGGTTTAAAGACTGGGGTTGCTCTATTGTACGTATTAGTTAGTTAACCTGGGCCGGGTAATACCGGCCCCTTTATTTATAAAGCCATGTATTATATTGATTTAGGTTCAGGTGGCCATAAATTTGAAAAACAAAATTTAGTCACGCAATCAAGCCGCCGTGGCGGTTTTGATAAATATAAGTGCTCTTATTGCGGTATGTTAGGCACGAGCCGAACACTGGGGGGGTTAGAGGTATCCGAGACTTATAAAAAAGATAATGTCTTGCTTTGCCACAAAGCCCCGCCGCCGCCCCAGAGGATAAAGATAACAAGATGCACCGCTAGCGGCCCGGCATTTAAAAACATTTTACCCGGCACGGAGCACGATGTTATAGAGCCGCCAGCCGGGTATGCGAACACCGCCACCGGGGTATGGGTTCAAGGTTCAGGGGAGCCGGTTAAGGTTTTATCAAACGAGTATATAAGTTTATAAAATGGCTGTTTACCAATACCCAACCGACTTAAAGGTTAAAGACACGTTCCCGCCCGAGTTAATATCAAAAAGTATACCCCAGGATTTTTTATCTAATTTTTTAGCCGATTGCGGGTTTGATATTTACATGGGGCACCCTACAAACCAGGGCGGGTTTTACGTAGCAAACCCCCGCGAGGATTTGTTGCTATTTTTGTACCCGGCCAGCCGCCCGAACGCGGCAACCGGTAGGGCGGAGCGACACTTTGTTTTATCCGTGCCTTTCCATTACCCCGGCCCCAGGGCTGAGGTAGTAGGTTTAGAGGATATTTTTATTGACGACCTCGGCCCTCACGGTGAGTTTAACAGGGATGCATCGGCTTTTACATATAGTTTTGATATAGGCAAATAAGATAATTTATGAAAAAAGCACACAAAAGAGCCGCCGGTTATAGTATACTCGCGTTTATTTACGCGATGTTGATTTTAGTTTTTAAGTTCGCCCACCCCGAGTATAGCTGGGCCGCTGTTTTTGTTGCCTTTGGGATTATGGCTATCGTCGGCGGGGTGTTTGTAATTTTATTAATTATAGCGCTGGAGTTAATATTTGAGGATTAATATGCAAGTTTGTGGCTGTGGCAGTTTTAAGATAGAGAACGTGGAGTTGGGTTTGTGCGGGTCTTGCAACCGGTTACGGCGCAAAGCAAAGGCACCGGCTAAACCTAAAAAAACTTATACCCTCAAACAGGTAAGCACTAAAAAGGCGGTGGCCACACGGGCAAAAGAAAAAACCCAGCTCTCGATGCGCTCGCGAGGTGTGCGCTGGTGTGAAAGTTGCGGTTCCGCTGATAAACCTTTAAGCCATAGCCATACGATACCCGTGGGACGGGATGCATTTTTAGAAGCCGACCCGGAGAACCAGCTCTATGAGTGCTACGGCGATTCCGATAGTTGCCATTACATCTGGGAGCACGGCACCCTCGACCAGAAAATGGAGCTCCCTACCTTTGCCCGCAAAGTTAAATACATGGCCCGTGTACGCCCGGCTTACCTGGCCCGCTTTGTCGCCAACGGCACCAATGCCGATAATTATGAGTTTTATTTAGCAAGAATCGAGGCCATTATTGAAAAAGAGTAAACGCCCCGCTAAACGCCGCAAAGGGCAAGAAAGGGGAGGGGATTTTTTTAAACGTAGAAACCTTAAACAGTTTATCGCCTATTTAGTAGTACACAAAATAACCGCCGATGAGGAAAAAATTGAAGCTGGCCTGGAAAATAAAATAAAAACCAAAAAAACAAAAAAATAAATCCGGTTTGTGCAACTATTAATATAATTTACGTATATTTGTATATACTAAATATATAAGCTATGATATTAATAACTACTCCCGAGGTTTTCAATGCCGGTTTGGAACATCCAGACATAACGCAAACCCACAAAGCACAAAAAGTTGAGAAGGCGGTTTTGTGCAAATGCGGACGGTTAAATTGCCCGGCTACAAAACGGCACCGGGCTAAATTATTATTTGTAACTTATTTAAACTGATGGAACTAATTTACAGGAGCTATGACGGCACCGTAGAATATAAATTCGTTTATATTGCTAAAACTAAATTTTACAGAACCCATTTGGGTAAAACCTGGGCACCTTGTACCCAGTGTATAGTGTATTATAACGGACTTTTGGTTATTTGCGGCACGGTAATAAAACACCACAAGGATAAATTTAATCAAAAATTTGCTTACACCGCCGCCACCAAAAAAGCAATGGCTATGGTGCCCGGAAAACTAACCCGCAAAGCTATATGGGATATGCTTTTTGAAAAACTTAATAATCAAACATAATACTTAAACTAATACGCCATGTGGGAAAATATAACAAATTTAGAAAACGAGCCAACCCATGAGGTGTTGGCCGCAAACTTTAAGCCGGGCACATACGGTTTTAAAGAAAAGTTATACGGGTTTGTTAGTTACTCCGATGAGGAGGAGTGCTTTATATGCCAATCAGAGGGGGTTATACTTGAGAATGTTACCCATTTTATTGATGTTGATTTAATACCTAAACCAGTTTAAAAATAGAAACCATGAATCATTTAATTTCACAAATTGCAACCCTGGGGCGGGAGCAAGTTTTAAAGCACCTTAAAAGTAAAGGCATCCAACCCGATAAGGAGGATATTATTACCGACCGCGATACCCGTGCCCGGTTTTACCTTGTTATAAGTACTAAACGGTATAAATCGATTGATACGAGTAAATGTACCGGGATGAACGATAAGCGCATCGCTACTATCGAGGAAAAGGTAAAAAAGTTAAACGCGGACGGGGCGTACCTTGTTTTTGTTGATGCAAAACTCGGTATATGCTACGGCGGGTATTTAAGCAAGCTCCAGCAGCCTAAAGAGTTCGACGGCATCCGCTGGCCACTAACCCAGGTCGGCCCCGCCGGGCGAATTACTTACTGGAGCGTTTTCCACATGCAAACCCTTTTTACTTTAGACGCCGCCGTTGTTAGCAAATTAGATGAGCTCGGCTCCGATAACAAATACGATAAAACCCAGGGTAAATTATTTTAGTTTATGAAAATTTATGTAGCAAGTAGCTGGCGGAACGACACCCAACCGGCATTAGTTCAATATTTAACCGAGCAAGGCCATGAGGTGTATGATTTTAAAAACCCGGCACCGGGCAACAACGGATTCGGGTGGCGGGAATTAGACCCTAATTGGCAAAACTGGAATAATAATCAATATATCGCGGCACTTGAGCACCCCATAGCTGAGTCCGGTTACGCCAGTGATTTTAATGCCATGCAATGGGCGGATGCGTGTGTGTTAGTTTTACCGTGCGGGCGTAGCGCCCACACCGAGGCCGGTTGGATGCAGGGACAAGGTAAGCCAACAATAGTATTACTCGACCCCAACGGACAAGAACCGGAGTTGATGTATAAAATTTATTACTCAATAGAAACAACCTTTACCGGCGTTAAAAATAGCTTAGAATCTATAACAGATATACAAAATTTAACAAAACAGTTTTTGATATTTAAAGTAGGTGATTGGGTTTACTATGAATTCAAGCTCGGTAAGGTTTGCAGCCTTAACACCTGGGGAGAGGTAAACGGTATTGATTTCGGGTATAACGAGACGTTCGGCGCTTTAAACCCGAGTACGTTTCCTTTAAACATGGATAATAAACTTGTTAGCGCGGAGTTCGCGACATGGTACGACAAGCTTCGCCGGGAGGCACCCGACCTGGATATGCGTATGGTTCACCCCTACCTCGTACACCTATGGGAGGGGCTTGTTAGCGATTACTCCGAGGATAATTTTAAAACCGTAATACAGGTACTCGATGACTTCGGCCATGCCTGTATAGACGCCCAGCACGAAAAAGACCTTTGCATGGGCACGGAACCCCGCCGGATAAACGGTATTAGGATTTTTAATGGTTTTAGGCAAAAAACGGGTTAATTTGTGAACCTCGTCTCTATTTTGTAATTTAATCCAAAATTTGCCGTATAGGTAATTTTAAATTAAACTACACAATGGAGGAGCCACAAGACAACGAGTACCAATTGGGGGACAACCCCGGCTGGGCAAAATACAAAAAAATATTTTTTAGGAACGGCGAGAAGTACATGTCGGCCTGGGAGACCCTGGGGCGTATAGTACAAAGCGGGTTAACCGATGAGCAGCTTTGCGCCGTTTACGACATCGATACATCAACCTACTATAAATGGCGGGAGCGGTATGCGGAATTTTCCGAGGCCGTTGATGTTAATAAAAGGCGGTTTGATGACGGGCGGGTTGAGGCGGCATTTTACCAACGGGCCACAGGGTTTAAGGCCAAAGAGACCAAAGCCTTTGTTATCCAGGGTAAAATAGTTACAACCGAAGTGGATAAGTACTTTCCGCCCGACACTGGTGCCGGTTCAATCTGGCTTTACAACCGGCAACCGGACCGCTGGCGGGCGATTAGCCATATTGACTACACAAACAAAAACCCGGCGGCGGACGAGCAATTTGACACGAGTAAATTAACCGATGAGCAACTTGAGCTCTTTGAATGGCTTTTAGATATTATGCAAAAAAAGGATTAAAAAATGGATACAGAGCAAACCGCCAGCGCCCTGGCTAATTTAATTATCGCGTTTTTATTTTGTTTTTTTATAGGTGCCTTTATATGGCTGGCATCTACCTACGGCCTCGGGCTCACCTTTTTGATAGTTGCCGCCGTTTTATTAGTTTTAATTATTATCATTTATACCCGTTACATATATTATAAACGTTTTAAAAACCGTAAAAATGGAAATAAAAATTGAAATAGACGATGATTTAACTAAAGAAGTTAAAACTCGAATCCCACACGATTGTATTAGTTGCGGTCAAGTTATACCCGCTAAACAGCAAGCCAGGGCGGTTAGTTACCGAACCGATAACGGGCGTAAACTATACAAGGTGTACCAACATGCCGAGTGTGCAAAGACGGAGGATGCCAAAAAAATAGTTGTAAATAATATAACCCAAAGTTTGCAGGGTTAATATATTTGCGTATATTTGTACGTACTAAAAAACCTAATTAAAAACAGTTATGAGAGGTAACCCATTACGAATTTTGCTATTATTGCCGTTTTAGGCTTGTTAATTTTTGCTTTTACCCGTTGCGATAGCCCCGAGGATGTTGCACCTAAAAAGGTAACGGTTGCACCAAAAACCGAAATCAAATCAGATGGAGGCATATTACGTGTTAGATGCTCGTGGTGTGATAAAGAATAATTAATAGTACCCTGATTGAAAGTAAAACCGGTAGAAATCTGCTCTATAGAGGGCTTGAATGGTGAATTAACACCATAGGAGAGTATTCCAGTTGTATCCCGACAGCGTTGGTTTTATGAGTAGATAATACAAGGCACCCGCCGAGGCGAGGAGAGCGTGTAAACTTATACTGGATTATAAGCAGGGTATTATTAATTTAAAGTACCGGTTGCCGCCGGTTCTATACACGAGGGCGTAATTTGAGGGCCGCGTTAAGCATTGCCTGAAGCACGGGCGGCGGCAACTTCTTTATACATGGCCGTCAAGGTAGTGAATCAAATTCGTAAGCCGGGCCGCGTGAGTGCCCGGTAATACCGGGCGGTAAGGTGTATTTTGGAATAGCACGTGTGAAATAGCCCCGTTGACGGACGGTTAGCTTAGTAACAAGGAAAGCAGGTTCGAGTCCGGCACCACCCACAAATACTTAAAAGCAAACATGGGACTAAGAACTTTGGCAACCGCTGAGGCGGTAAAACTTAAAAAGAACGCCCCGGCGCGGGCCTTAAAAAACATTACCCCGGCCCGTATTATAGAGGAGGGATTATACGGAGTTTTAACCGGCTTTGTATACGGCAACTCCGCCGTAAAGCTCGCCCGCCGTTGCGCCCTACCTTATAGCGACCGGATTAAATATGTAACCGATGAAAACGGCGGATTTACTATTAGCAACGAACGGGCCTTTACCGCCCTGGAGTACTACGTTGCCCGGCCCGAGGCTCGGCTTGTTAACCTTTGCGATTTTTTAAGCAGTAAATCAGACAACCTTGTTTTATAAATATGGAACCTAAAAAATTTAAGGGGCAAAATATTGTGATAGGCGATACCCAGCCCCAGTACAAACCTTTGCCCGCTTTATTAATGTCGGGCAAAGAGGGCGAGGTAATAACTTGCTGGGAGTTAACCCAAGAGGAAATCGATGAAATAGTTGCTAACCGGTGTTTATACTTGAGCCAGTTGACTTTTAACAACCCGCTACAACCGATAAAACCGATGGCAAATTTAGCGGATAATTATACCTTAATGCCTTAAACATGACACGGCCCCAAAGAAAAATAGTCTTGTACTTTATTTTCACCGTTGCAATTTGCCTCGTCGTAGGGGGTTTATCAGCCGTTATTTTAAATATTATTGATATGCTTAATTTTAAAAAATAACATGGCCGAGGAACCTGAAAAAATCAGCAAACGCAAACAACTATACATCACCCTCGCTATACAACAGTATAACGATATTTATTTACCCCTGGCAAAACAACAGGAGCTCAAAAAAATAACCTCGGAACGTGATTACGTTGAGCGGGCGTTAGCTAATTTTGAGAACTGGGAGGTGCAATCAAACCAGTGTAAACTATTAGGACACCAGCAGCAGACGCTCAATTTTTTCGGCAAAGACGTGACAGCATGTGCCCGGTGTGGGGTTACGGAGCAACTAAGTGATATCCTATTCCCGTCGGTAGCTAACAAGCTAAAAAATGGACTTCCTGACAATACTTAACATCCATAATCAAAACGAGCTCGATAAAAAACTTTTTGGCGAGTATGCTTACCGGCCAATGCCTGAGCCTGGGGCTCTTTGTTTAACTAAAACCGAGCTGGGGTACATGCGGAGCACCGTTACCCGTGTAGGGGCAACGAGCTTTGATACCGAGTTTGCTTTGCGGTGCCCCCAGCCGGACGGAACCATTGTTTACATAGTCCACACGATGGACGATATACCCCTTAACCGTTTTAGACCTATAGAATCATGAAATATATTAAATTTGTGTGCGATTCACCTAATTGTAATAATTTTACAAACCTCCACGAAAACAACATCCCCAACGGTTGGTTAACCATAGGCAACCCCGATAATAATACCCTTGAGGTTGTAAATAATTTACCCGACCCGGCGACACTTAAAGTATCCGCCCACCAGGCTATACATTTTTGCTCAAAAGATTGCTTAATTGATTTTTTATTTACAGAGTAAACAGCCATGAACTATTATATTGATACTGAGTTTTTTGAGGGTTTTGTAAACCCGTTATGGGGTAAGCGCCGCCATTTTATCGACCTTATAAGTATCGGTATCGTGAGCGGTGACGGGCGCGAGTATTATGAAATTAGTAGCGACTTTGAGGTGGCCCGTGCCTGGTATAATGCCGACACCTGGGTTCGCGATAATGTATTGCTCCCTATTGTTTTTGAGTGTAGTTATAAAGAGCACTTTATAGGTACACCGAGCGAGGGGGTATATCAAAGCTGGGCCGATGGTGTAAAGGAAGCCCCTCAATGGGAGACGTTCTGGTATCACCGGGCGGTATTTTACTTTAAAAAGTACGGCAAAAAAAACTCGGTTATCGCCAGCGAGATTGTTTTGTTTGTTTACCGGGGCGCGGCGGTTAAAACAGCTGAGGAGTGGGGTAAAAATGTTAAGTTTGATTTTTACGGTTATTATGCCGATTACGACTGGGTATTGCTTTGCAGCCTGTTCGGACGGATGGTTGACTTACCTACCGGGTTCCCGATGTTTTGCCGCGATTTGCAACAAACCAAACAAGAGCTGGAGGATGCACTTGACAGGCCCGGCACCGACATCGATTATAATTTAAACGAGGATAGCGACTATCCACAGCAAACCGGGCAGCATAATGCTTTACAGGACGCCCGCTGGAATAAACAATTACACGAGTTTTTATTAAAATACCGGGAGCGGCAAAAAAATAATTAAAAATAATCCCGTAAAAGTTTGCACCTTATTTAATATTTTGCGTATATTTGTATATACTAAAACGGTAAATAAGATGACAACTTCAAAATGGAATGCCTTAATTAAAGAGTATTTGGAAACCGAAGGTTCCGTGCCGGTTACAATTGTTGATAACAATAACAATGTTACCAACAAAAGAATAAAAGGTAATTTGGATTTTGTTAAAGCCGAATTACAAGAGTTACAAAACCATAATACAGTTTATTTATAATTTAACCCGCCCCGGTGTAATGCCGGGGCATAACCTAAACAGAAAATGAAAACAACTTTACAAGATTTAAAATACTGGGCCATAACAGCCGGTATTTTCGCGGTGAGTGCCGCCGGTGCTACTTATGCCGCCGCAAACTTTTAACGCCCGCCACGGGCACCATAAGCGCCATGAAATACGAGTTACAGATGCACCACACCGACACCGGGCTTTTATTTAGAACGGAGTTATACGATGCGCCCCCGGCCCAGGTTATTGTCCTGCATGATAGGCTAATTGCCAACTTTAAAGAGAAGGCCGGTTATACCTTAAAAGTTATAAAACACGTCACCGAGGAGCGGGATGTTGACATGGATATACTGAGGGCCATAAACACGGCAAAGGCTAAAAAGCAAAAACCGAACCCCTAGGACAAGATGAGTGAGATTATTACTAAAATTAAAAATAGGAGGTTCGAGTAATGAAGCGGTATATAGAATTTAATTTGCTGGCCGAGTTGCGGGACCATTTACGTAGCGGCAAACTCGGCCACCGGGTTTTTGATTTTACTACCTATAACAAAAACGTCTCGGCTGGAACCTACAATGAGCCCGGCCCTACATGCGGGACTCACGGATGCGCCGCCGGGGAGACTCCTGTTTTATGGCCGCTGGCCTGGAGGTTTAACGACAAGGGATTACCGGTGTTAATTGATAACCAGCTTATTAAAAGCGCCTCCGATGAGTATCTTGACACTAAAGGCCGCGACGGGTTTGCTATGATGCCAACCCATTACTCTTTGATAGCCTTTTTCGGTACTACCTACGACGAGACGGTCCACCTGTTTTACCCCCGGCACCAGGAACCGGAAAAGTACGGCGGAGTTAAGCTCCCCGATAAAGCAACCCGCTTTCAGGTTGCCGATAACATCGATGCCTTTATAAGTTTTATGCAAAATAAATCAATTAACCTTTAAAATTAAAACAATGCAAAACGAGGAATCAAAAACAATGCAAAACGACAAGGATAAAGCAAAAAAAGAGGTCAAAGACATGCTACCTGAGTGTAACATGTTCGGTAAAATATGCGATGACTTTACCGCAAAGTTCCACCCCGATGCCGACGAGGATAAAAAGGAGCTTATAAAAGAGGCCTTTTTTAGCGGCTCGGCGGCTATGTTTTCCATGCTAGAGATGCGGTTACCTAAAGCCCCCGGCCATATCGGCATCATAATGAAATTGCTTATCAGGATAGAGATACAGGAGTGGACAAAAGAAAGCCGCCCCGGCATGGAAGCAAATAAGGAGAACGATGCGGAGCAGGCATTAAAAAAAGAGGCAAATACAACCGTTTAACCGTACAAACTTAAAAATAAGATGCAAAATATTAGTATAGAAGCAAACTTTAAAGAGTTTATTGATAAAACCAAGCCCGGTTTCGCCATGTTACCGGAGAAGGAGCAAAAAGATATAAAAACGACATTTTTTGCCGGTGCCGCCTCAACCTTTAACACAATAACCAGCGACATCGCGTCTATGTCCGACGAGGACGCCAACCAGGCTTTAAACAACCTTAATTCTGAGATATCAAAGTTTGTAACTGAAAAAATAAAAGAGTCTATGATGCAAGAGGGCAACGCCAACCAGCTTGTTATGGCCATACTCGATACGATTGAGTCAATAAAAGAAGAGCGCCGGGCTAAACAAGCCGAGGGGAATACATAAGGGGCGCACAACATACCGCCTTAACCGGGTATAGCATACGCCCGGTAAAAACCAGCCTTTTAACCGGGGCTGGTTTTTTTGTTCCCGGTTGCGTATATTGCGCCATGATTAAGACCGCCCCCGGCAAAGAAAAAATACGTGAGGAGATGGCCCGCCGTAAATTGTTACGGTTTGTAACCTACATACGCAAAGATTACGAGGTTAACTGGCACCATGCGTATATTTGCGCCGCGTTGGATATGTTTGCCCGTGGGTTGATTAAAAACTTGATGATATTTGTGCCGCCCCAGCACGGCAAAAGTGAACTAAGCAGCCGCCAGTTACCGGCGTACATGCTGGGCCTTAACCCCGACAATCGGATTGCGGTTTGTAGTTATAGCGATACTTTGAGCGGGCGGTTTAGCCGCGACTGTCAAAAAATTATCGATAGCGCCGAGTATAAAAAACTATTCCCCCGTACCTTTTTAAGCAGCAAGACGACTAAAAAAACTGACGTAGCTTACCAGCGCAATAGTGATATATTTGAGATTGTAGGTCACAAAGGCTATTACATGTCAGCTGGTATCCGTACCGGCTTAACCGGTAACAGCGTCGACATCGGTATTATTGATGACCCGTTCAAAGACCGTTTAGAGGCCGAGAGCCAAACTATGCGGGATAATGTTTGGAATTGGTACACGGACGTTTATAAAACCCGGCTACATAACGGCTCTCAAACCTTATTGCTACAAACCCGCTGGCACGAGGACGACTTGGCCGGGCGTTTACTTGCTAAAGACGATGAGCGAGCGGCCCAGGGCTTTATGCGTAAATGGACCGTTATCAACCTACCGGCAATCAAGGAGGACAACAGTAACCCCGACGACCCCCGGCAAATAGGGGAGGCACTTTGGGAATCAAAACATAGCCGAGAGACTATACTTGAGCAGAAGGATATTAACCTCCGAACTTATTATAGTTTATACCAGCAGCGGCCCCGCCCTCTTGAGGGTAACATTATTAAAACCGAGAAATTTAGTATCATAACCTGGGCCGACTTCCTTGAGTTGGTTAAGCATAAACCGACACCCGTTTGGCAGTTTAAAGGTGATACGGCTTATACCGAGAAAACACAAAACGACCCCTCAGCTTTTTTAAGTGCTACGCTAATTGATAACATTACCTATATCCGCCGGGTAAAATCAGTTCGTAAAGAGTTACCCGAGGCGATTGAGTACGTCAAGGAGTTTGCCGCCCTAAACGGGTATGGCGATAAAAGTTATATCCGCATAGAGCCGAAAGCGAGCGGGCTTAGTATCGTACAAGCCATTAAAAAAGGTACGATGTTAAATGTTGAGCCGTTTAAGTTCCCTAAAGTTAGGGGCGTCCGGATGGATAATAAAGACAAGGTTACCCGTGCCCATGCTATTACGGATATTATACAAGTAGGGCGCGTGGTGTTGATTGACGACGGCACCGGGTGGGTAAAAACCTTTATGGATCAGTGTAGCGGGTTCCCTAATGCAACCCATGATGACGAGGTTGACGTGTTTGTGATGCAGCTCTTAGAGTTTTATTTCGGTAAAGTAAAGAAAAAAATAAAAAATATTAATTAGGTTCTTAAAAAATACCGTACATTAACAGCGTTATCATAAAACCTAACCCTTTAAAACGTTTTTATTTATGAAATGTCCATGCCCAACCCCTCCCGGCATACCGGATATCCCGGATTTTGACTGCGAGTTTAAAATGGACCAGATTGTTCGGCTGATGTTTCAGCTTATACAACCTGGTAACGCCTCAACGTTTACCGCCGTGGCCGGCGGCGGTTTAGAAGATATTGCGGCTATAGATGCTGGCCGAGCCTTGGTAGCAACCGACCCGGCCCGCCTTGTTTTGACCCCTTACTTTGGCGGTATGGTTATCCCTCCGTCCGAGGCTCAAACTGAAGGAGGTAACGATAACTCAACTCCGTTCGGGGTTGCCATCGATTTAGGCGAGACATCGGTTACTGTTAATGGTCTTTTCCGAAATATCCCACCAGCGGTAAAACGTGCGCTGGATGCTTACCGGTGTTTATCGCAATCCGCGTTCGGCGCTCCACGTATCGGCGCCTATTTTATAAACAAAGAGGGCGAGATTTTTCACAACCTTAACACCGGCGGTTTGCCGGTTGGTATACCTCTTTATAATTTCCGGACTAGCTCCAGGGGTTCTGAGGGTTTTAACCAAGCGGATAAAGTTAACTTCGGGTTTGGTTTACAATCGAACTGGGATAACAACCTGGTTAAAACTATCCCGAATTATGGTTTAGTTGAGCTTACCTAATCAAAGTAACTTATGGCAAACCGTAAAACCGGGCCGACAGTTGAATTGATACTAAGAGGGGATTCGGAAAACAAACGGGCAATGTCTGTTGAGCAAGCCGAATCCCTTTTAAGGTTCCAACAAATAAGAGGCCGAAACAACTGGGCTTTAATGCCTAAAAGCAGATACACGTTCACCGATGGCAAACTTATCAAACGTTCAAATAAATAGCATTTTTGAGAAGTCAAAAAACCGCGATATGATTGACCGATGTATCGGCCAGCATGAGAGGCTAAGGTTGCACGTACAACCGGCACTGGACGCACGAGAGGTATCCCCGGCGTACCGTGTGTTCTTGAGGTGGCTAAAAGGTTATTTGACAAATGATAAGTATGAACAGGTTATACAGTTATTAACGTTCCCACTCCCCACGGTTGACTTAACCGAGAGTATTTTTAATGAGTTAAGCCGGGCGCTGGAGGGGGAGAACGGTTATACTAAATTTGATTTTACCGTTGATAATGCGGGAGAAGACTTTAACGACTACATTATTGTAAAACTAAAGGAAGAGGACTTTTTTTTACGCGAGGGCTTTGAGACCTTTAAGGTTGCCATTAATAACGTTTTAGTGGTTGATTTGCCCGTCACCCAGACCGGCACTTTACCGGATCCGTACTTTTATTTTTTAGAACCCGAGCTATTATATGACATTGACATCAATTACAAGGGGGTTATCGAGTATATCGTTTTTAACGAGGCAAATAACCCAAATATCCGCTACGTTTTTGATGATAGTTTTTATCGTACCTACACCCGCAAAGAGCAAACCGATATATTTACCTTACAATCGGAGGTTCGCCACAGCGAGTACACCGCCGACGGAGAACGAATTACCGGTTTAGGGTATTGCCCGGCCCGTATGTTTTGGGATATACCGCAAACGCGGCCCGAGATTATGCAACGAAAAGGCCCGCTCACCTCAAAGCTGGGTAAACTGGATAAACTACTTTTCTGGGATGTAAGCACCGAGTATTATGAGAGCTACGGCACGTACCCTATTTACTGGGAGTACGACAACGATGAATCGTGTGACTACGAGGACGGCGCGGGCAACCATTGTGAGGGCGGTTTTATAGGCGGCATGGCGGCGAACGGTGCCGTACTTGATAAACGGGTTTGCCCTAAGTGTGCCCGTAATAACTATGTCGGCCCCGGTTCCGTTAAGCGGATAGAGCCGCCGGTTGATAACACCGATGCAGATTTAAGAGAACCCGCCGGTATTATACCCGTGGATGTACCCGCTTTACAAAACGCCCAAGAGCGGTTAGATGCCAGATATGAAAAATTATTTATATCGGTAGTAGGTAAAGGCGGCGAGCCTAAAAACGACCAAGCTAAAAACCAAAAGCAAGTTGAGACGAGCTTAAACAGTAAAGAGAACGTCTTGCTTACTATCAAGGGGGCTTGGGAACGGGCACGTAAATGGGGTCTGGATACGGTTGCCCGGTTACGCTACGGCGATGCTTTTATCGGTAGCACCTTAATAATGGGCGATGAGTTTTATTTAGTTGATGAGGCTGACTTACAGGAGCAATATTTAGCAGCAAAGGAAAAAGGGGCGCCGGCATACGTGCTGGCCGAGATGCTAAAAAACCTCCAACAAACAAAATACCGTTCTAACCCCGAGCAAATACAACGTATCGACATCCTGGCCGAGGTGTACCCTTACCCCGACCATAGTGTTGAGGAGTTGACTTTAATCGACGCCCAAAGCCCCGGTTTAATAAACCCCGATTTATTATTGCTTAAAATCGGATTTAATATGTATATTAGGCGCTTTGAAACCGAGGAGCTCGATTTAGTTAGGTTCGGTATCAAGTTAGATTTTAAAAATAAAATAGATTTAATCAAAACTAAATTACTAAGTTATGTCACAACAGATAAAACAGCCGCAAGTTCATGGGCTGACAGCCGAAGAGCTCAACAAATTGCAGACAAGCCAAGCGGGCCAGGTAATGGCAACATCGGGGGACAACCAAAAGGGAACGATAATCCCCGAGCATGAGCGGCACCTAATCCACGTCGAGCTCCGGATGGCCGGTTATAACGAAACAACCGGGGCACCTAAATACCAGCCGTTTACCCAAAAATTTACCGAGGCCGAGTTTAATCAAACTAAAGGCGTGGGCGGTTTTGAGGGTTACGAGGTTAAGGTGTTAAGCAAGCCCTCAGATTATGAGATAAGCCAAGGCGACCTTAAACGGCAACTGGCCACCGGCCCGTTATTAGGTCAGGCCTCTACCGAAAAAGGCCCGGCTGGTTCAATCGCTACAACCGCCGCCGCTACATTGGCACAAACCCAGGGCGAGGTAAAATTAGAAGGCGACCATTTACTCACCCCCGATAATGTATTGCGTAAAGAGAGCGAGCAACCTACCGGCACCGTGTTACAATACGATGCAAGCCTGGCCCGGCAAACAACTAACGCGGGTAACGGTGTTCTAGATACCGAGCTTAAAGATGTTACCGGTGAGCCCGGCCCACAGGGTGACCCCCAGAGCGTTGAGCTGAATGACCAACGGGCTTTGGTTGTACCTAATTTAAACCCGCTGGAGCTGAAGCAAGATACCGCCGAGACCCAGGACGGCCCGTTTGCAAATAACGGTTTGATACAAGACCCGGCACCAGGTACAACCCCGGCGGCACCGCAAACCCCGAAGCAAAAATTGCAAGCCGATTACGAGCGGGTGGTAGGTACTAAACCGTCTGATGACCTTACGATGAAAGAACTGGCCGAGCAGATTGATAAGCACGGCAAATAATACAACCCCCCGAAAAGGGGCCGGGCCGGACATTAGGTGCCGCTCGGCCCCGCTAGGGAGTTATTAACATATTAACAATTTTATACACAATTTAAAAACCCGTAAACGAGGGAAGTTTATGCCAATTCAACCAGAGGATTTAGTAGCATTAGAGGCAATATTAAGCAGCGATAAAGCCGAACACGATTTATTGAAACCGCTTACAGATAAGGGGTTTATAATCCGTACACCTAAAGAGGAGGAAACATTTAGAACTAACTACGTTGAGAGCAAGTTTGCCGAGCGCGAGCCGACAGCTTACAAAAACGTAGAGCAAGCCGTGGAGGAGCTAACCGGCATTAAAAAATCAAGCCCTACCGAGAAAGCCAGCGATTATTATACTCGGGCCATGAAGGAGTATAAAACCAGCGTAGAGGGTATCCGCTCCGAGCTTGCAACCCTAAAAGAAAAAGGCACCGAGGGTAACCCCGATGCAACTAAACGTATAACAGAACTTGAGACGTTACTCACCACAAAAGAAGCCGCCCACACCAAAGAGCTCACTAAAAAGGAGCAAGAGGTGTTCACCGCCCGCATCGAATCCCAAGTCGAGACCGCCGTTGCCACCCTCCGGGACAAATTAAAGACCCAGTACAAGGGGGTTGAGGATGATATAATCGACGCTAAACTTGTTAAGTTTTACAAAACCCATACCCCTAAAAAGTTAATAACCGGCGAAACTGTATGGGAGGACAAAGACGGCAAAACCGTAAACGACCCAAAGGATTTTACCCCCCTGGGCACTAAGGCCGTAGTAACTAACTTTTTTAGCGACTTACTTGAGGAGAAAAAAGAGCAAGGCGGAGCCGGTAGCGGCCAGCAAGGAGGCTCAAAATACAAGCCGGGTGATCCCGTACCTAAACCGGGGCCGGAGGTTAAAAACCGTATCCAGTTGCATACCTATTTAAGCGAGTTCGGCTTAGTTAAGGATAGCCCCGAGTTTAACGAGGCATATAAAAAATTTAAAGAGGGTTTGCCTTTGCGGTAAAAACTTGTTTATCTGATTTTATAAATTATATTTGCGTATAACGGCGAGGGAAGCCGGATTAAAAATAAATTGTTTAACCTAACCATTTTAAAAAATGTCTTTAGTAGCCACACTCATGCAAGAGTTTAGAACGGACTACACTGAGCAACTAGATAAACACGAAAACCGTGCTTCCCGTTACCGAGTGTATGACCTGTTCCGTCAACAAACTAACGCCGCAAACAGTATTATAAGCGAGCAAACCCGAACCGCCATAAAGGACTCGTTCGGCAAAACCATTAAAATACCCGTCTTCCTTAACCAGGATGTGAGTATAGGTAACGTCCGGACGTGTGCTATCCGTGCCGGGGAATCAACGAACGCGTTCGTGACCCTAACCTTTGCCACATTAGCGTTCGGGTTTAGCATGTTCCCGGCTGAGTACGGTAACAACGACACCTCTTACGCCCAGGACTGGAACAACCGGTTACGGGGTTACATCAATAAAATGAACGCTCACCTAGATACCCTGGGGATATCGTTTTTAAATATTAACCGGAACCAGTATTGGACGCCGGAAATAACCGCCGTTTACCCGGTTGTTAACAATGCTTTACAGGTAAGCAAAGCGGGAACCGAGGACTTTTATAACCAAGCGAGCGCCATATTTGAGCAAATGGATTTTTATGACCGGATTGACGTAGCGGCTAACACCTTACATAAACCGGTTGTTAAACGTTTGACAAACCAGGGCCAGGGCAACGATGTAAACGATGCTTTCCAGTTTAACGAGTACGACTTCGGTTATAGCAACCATATTTTAAACGGCCCCGGTATCGCCTCAACCGCTTATCTAGTTCAAAAAGGTAGCGTGGCAATGGAGAACCGGAACGACCGTGATGCTATCATGGGCCATAGTGCCGCCGGGGGCGGTAAACAATGGGGCCAGGAGTACGTGCCGGGTATAGGTTTGACAATGGGTACTTATTATACCGATGATTGTACAGACGCCTCAGCCCGTGTTGGCGCGGACGGTTTAACCCGTACAAAAGTAGAGAGCTTTGAATGGAGTACCGATATTTGTTTAATCGGTGCCTATAACAGCAACCCCGCCGGACGGTTCCAGCCGATACTTAAAGCCGAGTTTGCAGCGGCTTAATAATTTTAATGTTTCATAGTTTCCTCCAAAAAGGCCCGTTTTTTTAAGACGGGTTTTTTTGTTATATTTAATACCTAAATAATATACTATGGCAGAAGTAAAACCGTACCGTATAATATATACTGATTGCACTAAGGTTGGTTACCCAACCGGAAGCCATATTGAATGGGCTTACGACGCCACGGATGCACTGGTTCAATTTAAAGTTTCAAAACCGCCGGAGGATTATAATATACGGGTAATTACCCCGGCCCCAGAGGAGTTATCTAGCGTACAATTCATAAGCGACGAAAAGAATGTATAATTTAACAAAAATACAAGAGGGGTTATTCGGCCAGGTAGGGTACGCCCAAACCGCCAACCCTGATTACGGTTTGTTGCCCGCTGATTTAGTGGCATCGCGGAGCGGTTTGCGGGTTGATGAGGCCCATGCACTCCTTACCCGTTCAAATGTACATGCGTCAATAAATAGCGCCGAGTACGAGCATTACCCCGCCTGGCAATCGGGTACACCTTACCGGGTCGGGGACCGGGTTGCCCACAAGATGCAGCTGTGGGAGAGCTTAACCGGTAACGCGAGCATGGCGGTGGTTGATGATGTAAACAATACTTTATTTATACCGTTGACGGAGGTAGGTAATACCCAAGAGCCTGGCACCGGTAACAACTGGCTCCCCTCAAGTTACCTCGGCCTCTATTTACGGGATGTAATGCGGGCGGCGATAAATGATGTAATAACAAAGGTTTTTATCGCTAATAAGTTAGATTTAAACACCCGCTCCCTATTCCAGCAAACGCAATTATTCCAGGCCACGGGTAACGGTGCCCACCTAATAATTAAGAGCGACCGCCTTGTCGGTTTAGAACTTGATTTAAAACAGGTTACGGATATAATCTTAAACGTGAGTAAGATAGGGTTACAAATTAACCGGCCCAACCCCGAGTTCCGGTTGTACCTGTTCCGCTCAACCGGGCGCGGGCGCAATATGCAAGAGATAAGACATTGGGATTTTAACATCGATAAACCGGGTTACTTTCAGTGGTTCCCGATTGATGATTTACCTTTAAGCCATTACACGGATAACACCGGGGGGACTTTTATGTTTGCATATTTTGAGCCGGACTTTGAGGGACAGGCGGTTGAGGTTCAGCGCGACCTCTTGCTCGGCCCGTGCGGTGGTTGTAGCCCGGTAGAAAAGGACTCATTCTCAAAGTATAGCGAGTTTTTAAGTGTACACCCGTTCGGGTTCCCCGCCGGTAGTTATGACGGCACGGACATCGAGTACGGTGAGCAAAGCTATTACTATAACACCAACTTCGGCATTAACCTGGCATTTACCGCTCAGTGTGATTTGACGGAGTTTGTGCTACGTAATAAAAACTTATTTACTATCGCGATACAAAAAGCGGCGGCGGTACGGTTGCTCGAGGGTATTGCTTACAGTACGGAAAACAAAGGTTATTTAAACCAGGTTAAGGACATAGCCCGCTACGAACTGGATAACAAGCCCGAGCATACGCCCGGCTTACGCAAAGAGTACGAGAACGCGTTAAAAGCATTAAGTTTTGATATGAGCGGGTTGAATAGCAGGTGCATCCCGTGTGCCCCCCGGCGGCGGGTAAGCCACGGGGTAATGGGTAAATAGTTAAAATAAATCCCGGTATATTTAGTATTAGAGGGTAAGTTTTGCGTATATTTGTAAATACACCTTTTAAAATTGCTTTATGGTTGAGGAGCTGACATCATTTGAGCGGGCTAAAATATCAAACTTAATACCGGAGCTGGCCCAGCGTACCGGCATTAGTTATAAAAAACTGGCGGCTATACTTTGCCCGCCTAAAAAAGATTACGGCCCCGGCACGGTTGTACGTATACCAATGAAGGAGGGCTGGGCTTACGAGCTAAGACAAGACCCAACCGGCTTATTATTAAAGGATGTAAGATATGAACGCGATTCAATTATTAAAGCGACGTTTACTTAGTATACCTATTGAGTTAATGATACGGGATGCCGCTGAGGCTAATAAAGACGTTATCGAGGATATGAACTCCCAGCAGTTGTTAAAAGGTACGTATACCAGCGGGCGCGACATTACCCCTACATACCGGAACCCGATATACGCAGCCGCTAAACAGTTTATGAACGCCCGGCCCAAGCCCGGTGTACCGGATATTAAATTGACCGGCGCTTACCATGAATCGATAACCGCTACCGTAACCGGCGGCGGTATTAGCATGGAGGCAACGGATGAAAAAGCCCAGGATTTAGAGGATAAATACGGGAACGAGTTAATAGGTTTAAGCGAGGAGAGCAGGGGTGAGCTCGCACACGGTTATATTAAGCCCCATGTACTAGAACAGGTTTATGATTATTTGAGCAGATGGAGGCAGTAAAAAACGAGCAGGAGCTTACTATGATTTATCGGGACATGGATACTAAAGAGGTATACGAGCACCGGAAAATAATTTTATTAAGCAACGTTACAAGTATTGAGGAGTATGTTGATAAATGGCTAAACGACAAGGACGAGAGGCCTAAAAGTCTTGTTTACTGGTCGGACAACGAGCGGCCCGGTTGTTTCCTTATTGCTTACGAGCTGTTTAAGGACAAGTGGCTAAAGTATCGCAACGAGAACTCGTCTAACATTAAGTATAATAAATTTTTTGAGGGTTGATATGATATATAAAAACATATTTGATTTAATAGGCTCGGCCCAACAGGTTGATATTATTAAACAGGCTATCGATAAAATACATTTCCCGTGGGACCGGATACGCCCGCCCGGCGGGGTTTTTAAAATCGGCTGGGCTAACCTAAATAGCGGCACGGGCTTGTATAAGGTAAACAACGAGCGGCACCACAAGGGGCACAATGACGGGCCACAGGCTATTAACGGTACTTTACACGGGCGCGAATATGTTATGGGAGTATTTTACCCGCATAACGGCGACATATACCTTGATAGCAAGTTGGTTTTATACCCCCACCTCGCCCAGGCCACGGTTAGCGCCGAAATGGCCCATTTAGTTGATGAGTACCTACCTTTAACCGAGGCCCAGCGACACGACCTCCATAAACTGATGCACCTTGACGGTTTAATACCGCGTAGTGAGGGAGCTGGGTATTGGTTTGAGCGGGTTGATTATAGTACGGAGTACTTTAGTTTACCCGGCGAGTTTTTTATGGCCCAGTTTACTTTGGCTTATAGCGATATGCCGTTTGATGCCGGTTCCTTCTCTCACTCAATGCCTAAAAGCTCAATCCCTCGGGTACGGCAAATAATAGGTATCGAGCGGACGGACTTAGTACCGGCCCCGCCGAAAGTAACTTATAAACGCCTGGGCACCGGCAAAACTTATCACCGCCTTACCCATTACCCGGCTAAACCCGGCAAACAAATCACCGACACCACGGGCCTTTACCCGTGTAAAACCTGTAAACCGTGAAGCCTAAACGACCAAAACGGCTTAAGCTAATAAGCCACCGGATACGGCTCGGTAAGCCTTTACGCCTGGGTACTTATTATAGGCCCGGCCCGCCCGGCGAGGTGAGGGAGCCTATTTATTTTCCTATTAATCAACAAATTATATTTATTATACCCGAGGACTTTAATGGACTATTTAAACCCCAAAATACCGATAATAGAGAACCCGATAAACCTGGATGCAGCCATAGCTCAGCTCCAGGAGATTTTAGGTCAACTCCCCTGGCTTGAGCGGGTGTACGGGCGGGCCACCACGGGGATAGTTAAAAACATAGTAAGCCGGGAATATAAATACCCCGAGGTATACGCGGGTAAAGGTGCCTATTTGATACTGGAGCCTAATAACTATTTAAGCGCCCACGCCTTTTTTAGAGTTGAGGGGAGCCAGCAAGCGGTTGAATGGAAGCCGTACATCAAAAACACCTATAAGCAAACCCTCAGTATAATCTTATGGGCTAACTTAGAAAAGGTAAGTAAGCGCGACCCCGAGATGGCTTTTAAACACCGGTACACCGAGGAGATAAAGAACGCCGTTTTGCGTAAACTAGAGAAGCAATCAAAATTTTTTATCGGGCGGGTGTACGAGGCACCGGGAGACGTGTTTAACGGTTATAACTATAACCATGCCGACAATCAAACTTTTAAACATCCCGAGTACGGCTTACGTATCGAGGGGCTTTTACACTATGACGAGGTCTGTTAATTATGGAAGAAAAGTATTTTAATAAATTATTGAGGCGGGTTGCCACGGGCGACCTTGACCCGGTGGCCGGGGTGTACATTACCCAAGACCAGTACGACACTTTAAAAAAGGTCGTTGACAGCAAATTAGGTGCCGCCGCCGTTACCCCGTTTAAGCGGAACGATTACTTGTATTTTTTAGAGCAAGCTAAAACCCGTATAAAAGAGGAAGTAAAATAATGATAAGTAACTATTTGCAGTTCCTAATATTTGCCGCCGGTACTAACGCGTTCGCGATGCATATACTTTATAAGTATGACACCCCCCGGTTATACGATTACCACCGCCCCGTATGGTTCCCCGAGTGGTGCGACCCGTGTTGCGCTTTTTGGCTCGGTATGATTGCCGCCGTTGCAACCTTTTTGGTTTGGCCCGCTTTGTTTAGCTGGCTTATATTTTTATTAGTGCCCGCCCTGGCCGCGTTCACCCTTTATATTTTAAGGTAGCATGGAGCGGATAGCTTTACCGGGCGGTTATACCGTTGTCCAGGATTACACTAAAGAGGGGGAGCCTGTTTATATTGTGAGCGATAGGGGTGAGCGGGGTATTTTGCCGTTGGGGGTATTTATTAGCTCAACCGATGCCTCGCCTGATGTTTACGATGAGAACCGCCGATCTATTGACAGGGTTATACTCGGCGCTAAACGTTTAATACACTATGAGCGCGGAGGCCTTACTAAAATTACAAGAGCTGATTTAGAACACGAGTAATGAGGGAACTAACATTAATTAAAAGCGGTATTACGGTCGGGGTGTACGATGATATACATGAGTTACCCGAGTATAAGCTAATAGCTTTCCAGATTGCTTTAATGCAAGACGCCGGTATGGGGAGCAGCATTGAGGACGTCGACGCCCGGTTAGCCAAGTATGATAGTTTTTGCAGCGCGGGCAAATTGCCGGAGGCATTACGGGAGCGGGCTAACATGCGTTTGGGTATGTTTTTCCTCTTAGAGGGGGTAAGTACTAAGGCACTCGCCCTGGCCAACTTAGTAGCAACAATCGGCGGGGTGCCGGTAGCGGATGCAACGGATGAGGATATACTTAAAATAAGCCGGGTATTAATTAGCGGCGGTATTACCCACGGGGAACTTACCGGGTTAATAGATACCATAAAAAAAAAATTAACGGAGAGATTGAGCTATATTACCCCGAGTTAACGGAAAGCGATGCCGCCTTTGATTTTGCCATAAATGTTATCCAGCGGGCCTTGTTTAAAATAAAGACGGTAACCCAACCCGATTACCCCGGCTTAATGGAGCAGATAGCAAAACTAAACGATTGGTTATTAACCCAGGCCCGGCCCCATAACTTTAACCCCGACGATGCCAAAAATATTATGGTGCAACAAGAGCGCTCGTTCGTTGAGGCTTGTACCGTGTTAGAGGCGGCGGGCGTACCACAACCGGAGCGCTTACCGGTATTTAAATTTTTAGCGCGGGTAAAATACTTTAAGGACAAAAACAGTAAACAACAGGACAATGAAAGAGTATAGCATCGAAAAGTTCCCTAAAAACAAAAAAGAGGACTCAAACCTGTTATCAAGAGAGCAAAAACTAATAAGGTTAAAGTCTACTAAAAAGGTCTATACATACGGCGGGACGTTACAATGTAAAAGATGTACTACGGTTTTACCCATTACCGAGTTTTATGTAGCTAACAAGGAAACAGGACGGAGACACACCACGTGCCGGGATTGCAAATTAAAAGCGGCTGGCGTTCTGGAGGTGGGTAAACTAAGGTTCGCAAAAAAAATATTAACTAAAGGATTCAGGAGATGTAGTATTTGTAAAAACATCCAGCCCATTATTAATTTTTGTAATAGCAAATACGGTTCTTATGGCAAATCCAACACGTGCCGGGCTTGCTCCTACACCATGAGCCGGGAGTTTATAATCAAACATAAAAGCAACTTAAAGCCCGAGCCCAAATACTTTTTTAACGACCTAAAGTTTTTTACTAAAGAATCATTTGCCAACTACATTGCCGCCGAGTATAACTTAAAGCCGGATACGGTGTTAAAAAGAATAAAGGCCGGATACTCCAACGATAAGTTAGTATTAACCACCGGCTCAGCCCGGAGCATGGCGTACACCCAGGGCAAAATAAAGGTAACCGATACAATTACCGGGCAAACCCTTGTATTTACTAATACATCGGATAAAGGCTTGACATCGATGTTTAGCGGCTCGGCGGTGCTTAAAGGTATAAGGACCGGCACCCCGACAAAGGTTACCAGTTTAAGCAAATATAAAAACCCTTGTATTATTGAGAGAATAAAAGAATGATATTTAATTTAAAAAAGCATGAAACTAACTAACATATTAACCGGCACACTTACCCAGGGCAAATTATTAAAAGCCTGTTTATTAGCCGTCTTTATCCTCGGCACCTTTGTATCTATCCGCTCGTGCGTACAACGGGAACAGGTTGCCGCCGTTACCCGTAGCAATACTAAAACCTCTATCATCGACAGCGTCAAGACAGCTGAGCGCCGTATAGTAATAGACAGCTTAAAGGGAGAGCTAAAAAAAGGTGATAGCCTCCGCATAGTAGTAAACAACCTTAAAAAAGTAAACACTAATTTAACTAAGCAAAATGAGAAAAATCGCAAAAAGTATGACAGCCTTAATGCTGTTTTACGCTGGGTTCTCCGCCCCCGCTTTTAGCCAGGTTGTAACGGACCCGTACACCCTATTAACAAGGGGCCAGCCGTCACCCTACGACACCGCCGTCGCCATACAAGTTAAAACGTACCGAACGGAGACACTTAAAATGGAGCAAGCCGATAAGGTTATCAATGATTTACAAATCTCCAACAACTACTTAAAACAAACCCTATACCAGGCAGAGCTAAAAAGTAAGCAAAGCGAGGCGGTTCAGGCTAAAATTATCAGTGAGCAGGGTAAACAAATGGCAGAGGATGCCAAAACAAAAGAGGACTTTAAAAGGCAATTTGATAAACTCGCTAAAGTAGCAAACCGCCCGCGAGGGTTTTTTAGGTCACCCGCCCTCTGGGGCACAATAGGGGCCGTATTAGGCGGGGCCGCATACCACGGGATACATACATTTATTTTAAAACACTAACACTATGAACCAACCGAGTTTGAGTAAATCAGTAACAGTATTAGTAAAGTTTTTAAAAGAGGACGCCGACTACCGAGAAGGGTGGTTGGCTAACATAGCAATGGCGTTCTCGGATGCTATCGCAAACGAGCTCGGGCCGGACATGAGCGGGGAGCTAACCCCGAACGATATACACCGGTTAAGCAATAAAGCGGCTAATGATTTTATAAACCGGCTTTGTACTACGGTAGAGCATAGTAATTTAATAGAGCCTGAGCCTGAACCCCAGCCGATGAGCCGTATTGATAAAGTAACGTTTGCAGATTTGTTTGATTTTACCGATGATGCACCGCTTAAAGAGGCCACGGATGCGATACAAGCCTTAAACATAGTAGTAAACCAGATGCAGGGTAAACTGGAGGCGCTAAAATATAAACCGGTTAAACAAAGCAGCTTTAAGAAAGATTTATTACTTTTAGCGGCCACCGGTATTGTTGCCGCCTTTGCACGGGCGTTGGCAAAGCCTAAATAAAAAGCCTAATGGATAAAATAAGTTTTAGTGACCTTTTTGATTTCGGTAATGACGGCGAACTAACTAAGGCGGTACAATCACTCGAGGGGTTTGAGCAACAAATCCAGAAGCTGGGGACCGCCTTGCAGATGTTTAGCGACCGGAACGCTAAGGCCATGTCCGCGATTGTAAACGACTTAACCCGTAGCGAGGCCACCCTCAAAAAACTAAACGTAACAAGTGCCGACACCCAGCAACAGGCTATAAAATTAGCCGGTTCAGTGGATAAGGAGGTAGCACGTTGGAAAGAGCTGGAGGCCTCGCAAAAAGGTATTATCGCGACCCAGAACTTATTTAACCAAAGTGTCAACGGCTTAAAAGACCGGTTAAAGGTATTAGCTAAAGAGTTTGACGAGGTAATACAATCGCAAAACCCTGAACGCTGGAAACAGTTAGCCGGTGAGATACAGGATACGCGGGCCGAGATACAGATGATGACCTCCGCTACTAAGGCCACCCGCCAGGTAGTAGATGCCGCCGCCGGTAGTTATAACGCCCTCGTACAACAAAACACCGCTTTAACCAAAATATTAAAGTCCTCCACCGGGGGGATGGATAGCAACAGCGAGGCCGCTAAAGAGCTTAAAAAGCAAATATACGACAATACCCAACGGTTAAAGGAGTTTGACCGGGAGCTGAACCAGAACTTCCGCAACGTCGGTAACTACGCCCAGGGTATCATAGATGCTAAAAACGCCCTCAACCAACAAAAAGCAGCCTTAACAAGTGCCGTGGCCGCTTTAAACGAGCAAGCGCGGGCAACCGGGCGCTCAGCGGCGGAGCAAGACGAACTCCAAGCCGAGTTACGGCAAACACGGGCGGCGCTTGACGGGGTAAACAACGAGCTCAAGGCTTACGGGGTCGGGGTAACCGCCGCCGGGGGTATGGGCGAGAAGCTCGCCGGGGGTATAAAACGCATGGGCCTTGAGGCCGTCGGGGCTTACGTAGGGTTCCAAGCATTGATTAGCGGGGTAACCGGTATAATAGGAGCCAACGGCGAGATAAGTGATAGCCAAGCAGATGTTATTAAAACAACCGGCGCAACGGCGGAGGAGGTTGATAAGTTAACCGCATCGTTCGCTAAACTCGACACCCGTACCGCCTTAAAGGATTTGCTGGATATTGCAAAGGTAGGGGGTCAGCTCGGTGTTAGTGCCGCCGATGTTGAGGGCTTTACAAATGCAATGGATAAGGCTAACGTCGCCCTGGGTGATGAGTTTACCGGCGGGGCCGAGGAGATTGCCACAGCACTTGCTAAAATAAATAACGTATTCGGTATAAGTAAAGAGGTCGGTTTAGAGCGCGGGCTGACTAACATCGGTTCAGCTGTTAACGCCCTCGGTTCGGCGGGTGCCGCTACCGGCCCGTATTTGGCGGACTTTGCCCTCCGCGTCGGTGCCGTTGCTAAAAACATGGGGATTAGTTTACCCAACGTTCTCGGCTACGGTGCCGCGTTAGAGGAGCTGGGTGTTAGTGCCGAGGTAGCGGGTACGGCGTTTAAACAAATAGTAACCGCAATGGCCGCAAATAGTGAAGGCTTTTTTGATGTTGCAAGGATGGCAGATGCTAACCTAACCCTCAAAGAGTTCACTACTTTAATCAATACCGATGCAAACGCCGCTTTCCAAAAGTTTATCAAGGGGGCTAACGCCGGGGGTAAAGAGACGACAGCATTCGCATCAATCCTCGCAGAACTCAAGCTAAAAGGCGGGGGCGCTAATACCGTTTTAACCTCGTTAGCAAAGGAAACGGACTTAGTGGCTAAACGGCAAAAGTTAGCCGCCGAGGAGATGATAAAGGGCACCAGCCTCACGGCTGAGTTTAACGTTAAGAACGAGAACCTCGCCGCCGGGCTTGCTAAATTAAAAAACAGCATAGTAAACACGTTCACGGGACAGGAGGTACAAAACTTCTTAAAGCAGGGGGTAAAAGGTTTAATCGACTTTATCGCCGTGACTAAGGAGGTAATAAGCGCCCTATATGAGAACCGTAACATTATCGGCCTCGTCCTCCTTGTATTTGCCGCTTACCGGGTGCAACTATTGGCAACATCGGCGGCGGAAAAAGGCTGGGCTATAACGTTAGGCATTACCCGCCTGGGTATATTGCAACGCATAGCGGCAATGGCGGCGACAGTGCCCGCCCTATTAGGCCAGAAGGCCGCTATTATTGCAACGAGTGTGGCCGAGCGGGGCTGGGCGGCAACCATGACAATCTCGCGGGTTGCTATATTGCGTAATATAGTAGCCATGCGGGCCTGGGCGGCATCGTTTTTGATTAGTAACCCGGTAGGTATTGCCATTGTGGCCATAGCGGCCCTCGTTATAGGTTATAATAAGTTAAGCGAATCAAGTGAGCGCAACATCGGCGTCCAGGATAAGCTAAACAAGATACACGGGCAAAGTGAGTTCGCGATTGTAAAGGTAGGGCTGGCCCAGGGCAAAATAAATAAACAGGTTAACGACTACCTTAATTTAAGCCCTAAACAACAAGCCGCCCTCCGCGAGGAGATTGCGAACCAAAAGAAGTTAGCAGAAGTCACCCTGAACCGTTTAGAGGCCCAGCGGATAGCAGCCGTACAACAAGCGAGCGAGGTTAACTACTATGACAAGCTGGCGGCAAACGTTAGGAGCTTTGTCAATGTTAGTGAGTACGCCTCGGAGTTAAGTATAGCACAATCAAACCGGATGAAGGCGGCATCGGCACAAAGCGCGGCGGATATTAAAAAGCTACGCGATGCCATAAGCGGTTTTGATAAAGAACTGGAAACGATTAATAATAAGCAAACACAATCGGACGAGGAGAAACGGGCAACCGATGAGGCTAATGCCGCCGCCGAGGCTGATAGACGCAAAAAGCGCTCGCTCGCCTTGTTGGAGTTGCAAAAGTTCAGGATAGAGCAGCAAGCCCTCGCCCTGGAGGAGTTTGTAGCCAACACCCAGGAGCAAAACGCGGTTTATACTAAGCAGTTCGAGGAGGGTAAAATTACCGCCGAGATGTTGCGGGATAAGATAGGCGACACGGGGCTGGAGATACTAAACGCCCAACGGGAGGCATCGCTGGCCCGCATACGCATCGCCGGGGTTGAGCGGAATATATTACTAAGTAACGAGGAGCTAATAGGCGAGGAGCGGACTAAGATAATTGAGGAGTACGGGGCAAAGGTTAGCGCAATACAAAAAAAGCTGGCTAAGGATTTAAATATCGAGGAGCTTGTACCTACTTTACCCTCCGTAGACGTTGACGAGGTAACTAAAATTGAGGACGACGCCGTTGCCGCCTCGGTTAAACGTATGGCCGACTTCACGGCAAAGTATAAGGAGAACGAGGAGGCCCGTACTAAGTTATTAAAAGAGGAAGAGGAAAAACGTAAAGCTATACGGGAGGCGGGTTTAGCCTTTGCGGGCGAGGCGATTAACGGGTTCTTTGAGTTGGGTGCCGTGTTTAACGAGCGCAACTTACAGGAGCTGGAGGTGCAAAAAGAAAAGGAGACCGCGTTAGCGGGGGACAACGAGGAGGCCAAAGCTAAAATCGCTGAGGATTACGATAAACGTATGGCCGCTTTAAGGGTTAAGCAAGCCAAAGCCGACAAGGTTGCCGCATTGTTTAATATTGCCTTAAATACGGGTATTGCCATAACTAAAGCCATAGCCGCCACGCCTATAACGTTCGGTTTACCGTTTAGTGCCTTTGCTTTGGCCCAGGGTGCCATACAAGCCGCCATAGTGCTTGCTAAACCGTTGCCGACTTATTACAAGGGGCGTAAAGGCGGGGCGGCGGAGTTTGCTATCACCAACGAGCTCGGGCCTGAGTTAAGGGAGCACCGGGGCAAATACTACCTCGACCCCCGGCCCGGCCCACAGCTGACTTACCTTGAGCAAGGCGAGAAGGTTTACACCAACGTAGAGACCGAGCGTATGCTTAACAACATCGTCGAGGGGGATACAAATGTTAAGCACGTTACGAACTTGAGCAATAGTACGGCGGTTATCAGTAAGCAACTAAACCCGGCACCGCAAAGCAACGGAGCGGAGATGTTGGCAAAACGGTTTACCCAGCAAATCGGGCGGCTCGAGCAGGTTATCAAAAACAAAAAGGAGACCCACCTCGAGATTAATAAAAACGGGCTTGAGATTTATGTTACCGAGAGGAACAACAAAACGGAGTACATCAACAAACGATATCGCGGCTAATGTATAGGTATACACTATTAAATAAAAAGCGGGGCCGGTATGTTTTAAAGCACGACCCTATCGGTTGGGACTCAACCCGGTACAACCTTAAACGCTCAGAGCGATACCACGGCATAGTGGCCGAGTATAGCGCCGACCTTAGTTTCATAAAAGACGGGCGCGACTACATCCAGGGGGTGTACGAGGACGAGGGGCCGGAGGGCGTAATAGGCATTATTGTTGAGGACCAGAATTTGGATATGCGCTGGGAGCGGGAGTTTAGCGGGGTGTTAAACCTCGATAACTACGACATCGATGACGTCAAGGTAACAACCAACATCGAGCAAGACGGCTTCACCCAACGGTTCCTCAGCGGCGAGGACTTAGAGATAAACTTACAAAAGTTAACCACCCCCCAGGGCGATGCGATGCAACCATTTGCCCAGGAGACAATCGGGCTTACCCTACATAGTAAGGTAATCAGCCGGGGGTATTACGCAAAGGTAATGGAGGGGCAACACGAGGTCGAGAGCGATTTAGTTGACAACAGCAACAAGCGGGATTCAACTGTTGTAATCGGTTTTAGTGATGTAATACAAAACGACATGGAGGCTTATACTTACCCGCTCGGCTGGTCGCCGGACGGTAACGTGTTCCCCTTGTTCCCCCGTGCAACCGAGACGGGGCCGCTTGAGTTAACTATCCGGCTAAAAGCTACTATCCGGATGAACCTAATACAAGGCGACTTCGATAAAGTAGAGATTGACTTTTTATACCGGGTAAACAACCGCCCGCCCGTTTATTTATCAAGGTACAAAACCGGTGAGGCCCACGGCGATATAGTAAAGGAGGTATATTTTGATTTTTACACCCTTGAGGATATACAGGAGGGCGACCAGATTTACGTTTGGGGCCGGGTTTACGGGGGCGATACGGCTGGGGCTTACCGGTGGAGGAACAAGATAACAATCGACACGGCTAACACCTTCATAAAAGTAGCAGCGCAAACGCAAACAAGGCCCACGGAGAGCAGGGGTATGCTCGCCCATGAGGTAGGTGCCCGCCTCGTCCAGGCTATAACCGGGGAGCAAGACGGCTTTTATAGCGAGTTTTTAGGGCGCACGGATAGCCAGCCCAGGCAATATGCAACGGACGGCCCCGGTAGCATGTTATTTTTTGCCAACGGGTTCCAGATACGTAACTTCCCGTATAATGAGCGGCCCGTAACAATGACGTATAAAAAATGGTACGAGGGCACGGATGCGATATACGGTTTAGGCACCGGGATAGAAATTATCGAGGGCAAAGAGCGGGTCAGGGTTGAGCACCGCTCGCACTTTTACCAAAAAGTAGTTGTGGCCTCCCTGGGTAAAGTAACCGGCCTCCGTAAACGGTTCGCTAACCAGTACGCGTATAACCAGGCGGAGTTCGGGTATACTAAATGGCAAACCGGTTCCGATAACGGGCTTGACGAGTTCAACACTAAACGGGCTTACGCCACACCGCTAACCCATACAAAAAAGAAATATAGCGCGATAAGCAACTTTATCGCCTCCGGTTATAGTATCGAGACGGCCCGGCGCGAGCAATACACCCTGGCCGCTAACAAGGACAATACGAACGACGACGAGATTTACGTGATTTGTGTTTTGCGCGAGGGCGGTGCCTTTGTAACGGAGCGGGACCAGTTGTTTGCCGAGTTGTACGGGGTAATATCACCCGAGACGGTTTATAACGCCCGCATAAGCCCGGCTCGTATGGTTAAAAACCACAGCGGCATATTAAAGGCGGGTTTATTGCACCAGTTAGATAAATACATTAAATTTACCACAGGCGAGGCGAACTACACAATGGCCTCCCGGCTTTTTAACGAATCGATAATAGTTGCGGAGGATGCCGACTTTTTAATCGCCCAATTACCCGACCCGTTATTTATGCCGGAGGAGTATAAGTTTACCGCCGCCGTAGACCGCCACACTTTGAAACTACTCAGGGCAAACCCCTACGGGTTGATTGAGTTCCAGGATACGTTCGGCAACTTAAAGCACGGGCACCTCCTTGAGGCAAATTGTAGTACAATGGAAAGCAGCGAGTTCACACTTTTAAGGAGATTTGAGTAATGCCATCGATAACCGCGATAAAATTATTAGTGACTTTGAGCTGTCAGGACGACGGGTTCAACCAAGTCCATTTTGATGTTATCGACGGTGATTTAGTAGACCCCGAGAACCCTACGTATTACAGTCACGTCCTGGATGTTGACGGGGCTTTGCATTTCGGCCCCTACGGCCCGCAAATTGACTGGACTTTTTATAACATCAATAACGGCGAGTATACCTGCTGGGTTGAGGATAACAAGGGGCGCAAAAGTAACACCGTTATCCGGTACGGCTCTTGTCGCTCGGTTGAGCCGCCGCCGGTTTGCGATGTTGTTTTTAACCCCGCCCCGCCCGCCGCAATGGAGCCGGGTGATATTTTTTTAAATGCTACTACAAGCGCCGACGGTTTACAGATAAGGATTAGCCCGAGCGGAACGCCAGGCACTAATTGGCAAAACGCCCCCTCGGGCGTATCGGTAAATTACTCGGTAAGCCCCGGCTCGTACACTATACAGGCACGGGACGGGCGCGGGTGTTTAACGCCGGTGTATACTTTACAGGTAGCCACCCAAGCGATTATGGGTTGTACCGACCCCACGGCGCTAAACTACGACCCGAACGCCACAAGCGATGACGGAACGTGCGAGTACAAGCCCGGCGAGGTTTGGGTGTACTACGACATCCCGATGATGAATAGTTTGCGCTTTACCCAGCCCGCTTACCCCGACGGGTTGTATAGCTTTGCCACACAAGACAATACCCCAGAGTGCGAGTACAAGCTACGCGGCGAGGTTAAGATACCGTATTTGCAAAAAGTTATAAACGCCGATATTATTAACATCCAGATTTTGAGCAACCTACCGGAACACCGGGCGGAGGTGTTTGATTTGGAGGGCAACTTACTCGGCACCATGCCGGTTAAAAAGGTATTAAGCAACACGGATAAAAGTAGTTTGTTTACAACCTTTATCCGCAAACATAACGAGACCCAGACCCGGGTCTACTTTGATGAAAGTTTATTTAACTTTAACGTCGAGCCGTCGCAAATCCTTGAGCTAAGGAACGCGGGTGCCTATAACGGGCGGTATACGATGCAGGGGATTGACCAGGAAACACCGGGGAGCAGCCCGTTCTTTATTATTAACCGGGCCTTTACCGGGCCGGGAGAGACGTTAGGGGTTACCGTTTTTGCTGAGTACAATGTTGCCCCGTTTGATGTTTATGAGGCCACCTTTACTTTTAGCGGTATACCCGCCGGTACTTGCTACGCAAAAATCACCGGCATAAGAGGGGGTTTTGAGTTCCCGGCATTTAGTGAGCCGATTGATGTACAATTTGAACACCCCGGCGCTTATTACATTAGATACCGTAACAACGACCCGTGGTGCGATTTATATTATACAACCGGTTTAGTCCACATGTTGAGGGTCGACGGCAACTTATGGCACCATGAGCCTGGTATTGATAAAAAGGTACACCGGAATAGTAACGGCTCAATCGTAAACATGTACTCTCAGGTCCGCCGCGTATTAACTTTTAATACCTATTTGTTACCCTCGTGGCTCCATGAAAAATTAGCCGTTGTTTTTGCGTATGATTATATTTATATTAACGGCGTAGAGTACCAAACCGAGGATGCTTACAAACCGGAGTACAACCCCCGGCACAACCTCAGCAACGGGGTAATAAATATTGAGCAAGTTAAATTCTTTAATAACACTAACAACGGCCATGACGCGGGCAACCCAGGCAACGTTGACACCGATACCGAGGGCGGATTCATAATTGTAGGAGACGACGGAGGTTTATTAAAATATTAATATGGCGGATAATTTAAGAATCAAACAGTTGCCCCTAAAGGGGACGCTGATAAACGGCAACCAATTTGTGGTGTACGACCCGGCAACCGATAAAACTTATCGGGTGGATTGGGCGTCCATGAACCGGACAGCTGTAGGTATACAAGGCCCGCCGGGTATACAAGGCCCGCCCGGTGTTCCCGGCGCTCCCGGTGCCGCCTCAACCGTTCCCGGCCCTCCCGGCCCTCCCGGCCCCAACGGTGAACCCGGCCCTACCGGTTTAAACCTTTTTGAGTGGTGGCAGGAGCAAAACCCCGAGGGCACTATTGATGATTTTATTGAGTATTTTCGGGGATTACCAGGATTACAAGGCCCGCCCGGTGAAAACGCGGCAGTATATGAAGTAGTAGATGAACTGCCTAATACAACCGCACTGCCCCGTGGCCCAAGTTCGGCTAAAAATGCTTATACCATTAAAAATCCAGACACCCAAGCGGATCATATTTGGGGTTGGCTACCAGGCGCGGCAGACTGGAAAGATTATGGCCCTATCGCTGGTATTCCTGGCCCGGCTGGCCCGCAGGGTGAAACGGGGTCGCAAGGGGAGATTGGCCCTGCTGGCCCGCAAGGCCCAGCAGGGGATGGTGGACTTTCCAATATAAGCGATTTGATTACACCCGGTTATAGTATGGATTTTGACGGTGATGGAACACCAGAAAGCCCGTATGTGGTGAATTGGGTTAACACCGTTAAGGCTGTTTTGCTTACGGCTGAACAGTATGACGTTGGTATTGGGTTAAATGTAATGCTACATGCCGACATATCAGAAACCGAGGTTATACGAGTTGACCTATTTGAGGGTGATAATTTTTTGGCATCTCAAGTTGCCGACCCTATTCGATATGAAGTACTAAACCCCACACCGGGAACCCATTTTTACCATGCCATAATTTATTACGAGGACGGTACAACCGGAATTTCGGATGTTTTACCGGTTTTCGTACGGGGTACAATACCGCCGCCGCCAACGGCAACGGACTGGAGCCACAAGGCGGATAAAATAATTAGTATTATTAGCCTTAACGAAGCCGGAAGTTTAAAACCTGAACACCATACAGCTTGGCTTTGCTTGGATATTACAACAATAAATAGTTTTAATTTTCCTACCGATGCACAAGAACCTAATATTTTAGTTGGTTATCATGGGATAATTCAACAAAGGGCGGGAGGGTTAACTACTTTTACTAAAACAAGCGGGGTTATTATTGATAATTTAGGTAATAAATTAATTTCAGCGGGGCAAGGTGCTGTTTTCGGTTGGGTCAAAACCGGCCCTAATCGCTATACTCTAAACGGCGAGTTAGTATGATAAACCCACACCATAGTATTAGCAACAGGGTAGCGTTGGCCGCAAAGCCGAATATAAATACAAAGCACTTACGCTTTACCGGGCAGGGCGCAACTACAATGCCGGGGGTTATACCGGTGGGGCAAGCCTTAATTATTCATTTTCATCAATATTTAACTACTGCCGAAGCCAATGCAATGGTAAGCCCGGTAGCTGGACTTTTTAGCTACGGACAAAATCAGGAGGATAGGTGCCAGTGCTATCCTTATATTAACAATCAGATTTATTTCCAATACGGGGATTACCGAAATGATAATGTTGTAAATCCTAATGTTAGCGCGGTTTATACGTCTTACCTGGACAAATGGACACACGTTGCTTTTGTAGCAGACGATAATTACCGGGCGGTTTATTTAGACGGGGTACTAAAAGGGGAGATAACCAGCGGAGCGCCTTATCCATTGCGGGATGTAGGAAACGTTAATACTACGCAAATGATAAACTCATTTGGTACCTACTTTCCAAATCAACCATTCTACCGGGGCGCAATTGATGAATATCAGGTTTGGTTTTTTGCTGCCGGACAAGCCAGAGCCAACGCACAGGCGCATATCTTAGCTAATATAAAACGGCAAATATTAGAGCCGGAAACGGGCTTATATTTTTGTTCTAATTTTTCTACCGTTTTAGAAATTATTGACGGGCTTTATCGGATGCCTAATAGTGCTGTAATAGGAAACGAATACGAAAAAGCGCAAGGTGGCATGGACTTTAGAACCCCACAAATGCAATTAGAAAACTCATCCTTAATACTTAACGCAAACTAAAATGGAAGCAATTATAGTAGGGCAATGGAAACATATTAACATGGTTTCAAGCGCAGAAGAAAGCAAGGTTTATATAAATAATAAGCCGGTTGTATCTAAAAAAGGCCGAGCTTCTGGTATGGAAATTATTTGTAATAAAGTTAAACTCCTTAATCCTTAACCCATGATAAATACTTATCCTGAAATACGCGGCGGCGAAAACTACCTTTTTACGGTAGGCAAAGATTTAGCAGCCGGGAAAACAAACAATTTTTTTATTAAACCAAACGAAGTAGATGTTTTAACCGGCCAAAAATATAAGTATTACCCAGTAAAACTAACCGTTGGCTTTGATGAAATTAATTGCGATGGTAACGTAACCTCTATTGATACCGAATGGTGGCGGGTTTTGATTGCCGTTAACGGAAGCCCAATATTAAAAACGGCTGAAAAGTGGGGTAATGTTATAACTAGCAAATTAGACATATTCTATTTTATTGCAGGTTTAGGGGATGCTATTCAATGGAGTATGGTAAACGGCACTATAAGGGATTTATTAGGGTTTAATAAATTACCTTTGTTTGCTACTACGCCTATAAAAGATAGTACGGGTACTATAATTGTTCCTGCTGGTGGCGTAATACCTTACACCGAAGAACAGCAAAACGAGCCTCCTACTTTTGATTATAATAAACAAGATTTAGTCAAAGTGCCATGAAAGTAAAAATACGACCCCTGCTTATTCATAATCCTTTTCAAAGAAAGGAAAAACTTACCTACTTTTCAAAAGCAATTAGAATTGCCACGGGCAGTCGGTGGAACCATATCGCGATTGTTATTATACTCCCAAATGGCGATGAATGGGTAATTGAGAGCGTGGGCCGGGGAGTAATTTATACCCGGTATGAAGAATGGAGGTTGAAAGGGCCAAGAACGGTTAAACCATTAAACTTGCCGGGGCGCGAATTTGACTTGGCAACCATTGAAGCATTAATAGGGTTGCCATACGGACGGTGGGATATAGCCCGTATTGCATGGCATCTACTTTTAACCCGCGGCTTTAAATTAGACCGAGAGTGGAAACCATTGAAATACAAAAAATACGGCTTGGTTTGTACTGAGGTTCTTAGTTTGATATTAGAAGATGACCCTGGGCTTTTTAAAGTACCGGCGGATTTTGAGTTTGACCCAAGATTTGCGCCTGGCCCGGAATTTAATACTTAATTAAGTTGGTGTGTTATATTATTTAGTTTTTTGCTTTATATCGTTTAAATTGCGTAATAAATAAAAAATTCAAATTACCCGGTTTATGAGTTTAGAAGATATTGTTTCATGGGTTTTAAAAGTTGCCATTTTACCGATGTTAATAGGCTTGATAAACGCCCGTGATAACATACGGGATAACCGCCGGGATTTAAAAGAGAACGTGGAGCGGCTGGGTAAATTAGAGCTAAAAACCGCCGCAATAGAAAAAAAGGTTAGCGATGACGGTATTGAGTACCACAGCGCGTTAGCAACAATTAAAAGTGTAGACACCTTAATTGATGTTAAGTTAACCGCGTATTTTAAGGAATTAGCCCAACAGAGACACCAGGACTATCAAAGTATACGCGATATTAGCGGGCAACTCGAGGGGGTTTTGCGCGAAATTAGCGTTGAGATGAAGCACTTAAAAGAGGATGTAAAAGAAATAAAAGCATCGAGATGATAGATAACTTATTAAACGCCGCCGACAAATCGTTCGGCTCCCTTTTACCGGTAGTTTTGTGGCTTACCGTGCTCATTGTTGTTTTATATTATACCGGTGTTTTTAAATGGTGGCAAAACAATTACGAGGAATGTGCCCGCGATAACGCCACGGGTAAGTTTAGTATAACTAACCAACTCCGTATCTGGTTCGGTATTGCCTTTATTATTAGGTGGTTTGCCAACGGTTTTGATATTGTAACCGTGCCCGCGTTTAAGTTAGTGCCGCAAAAGATGGACTTATCTGAGATGGCTTTAATATTTGGGTTTCTCTCCGGTAGTTATGCCGTCCAGCAATACTTAAAAAAGAAGGAGTTTAACAACCCCGAGCCCGCTACGGTAAACGTAAACGACACGGCCCAGGCGACGGTAATAACGCCCGGCACCGGCCCGGTAACAGAGCCGGGTAAAATTAATTGTCCCAAAGCGGCGGCAGAGGCGGCGGCACGAGCAGCTGGGGCTCCGTTCGTTGTAGATAAAAGTAAAGCCGACCCCGGCGTTATAAATGAATAGCGATGCCTTTTTTAATGCTGTTAAGCGCGATATTTTTGGTGGCCGCAAATACAACCAGGGCCAGGTCGACACCTTAAATAATATAATCGCGGAGTGTACAGAGCAGAAGGTTTTTGACTACCGGTTTACGGCGTACATACTTGCAACGGCATACGCGGAGAGTTATAGTAGAAAGAGCAACCCCACCTGGGCACCCGTCCGCGAGGGGTTTGCTGTTACTAACGCCGGGGCGATTGCGGCGGTTACCGCCCTACACAAAGCCGGGCGGATTAGCACTAATTACGCCCTCCCCCATAAAAACGGGTTAAGCTATTACGGGCGGGGCTGGGTACAAATTACCCACGGAACTAACTACGATAAAATCGGGCGCTATTACGGCCTCCCGTTATACACGAACCCCGACCTGGCTTTGCGCCGGGATGTGGCCGCTAAACTTTTAGTGGGTGGCTTGTTGGAGGGGTGGTACACCGGAGTCGGGTTGCCTGATTTTATTACAAGTAAAAAAACGGACTTTGTACAAGCCCGAAGGATAGTAAACCGGTTAGACCGGGCGGAGGAGATAGCGGGGTATGCGAACGATTTTTATAACGCGATGATTATACTGTAAAATGGAAATTGACTTAAATGAGTTTTTAAAGCGGGTAAGCCCCGCCGGAACCCCGATTGTACTCTGGGCCTTTCAATGGTCGCCGGAGGGTGATATTTTTCAATATACTGATAGCGGCCCCGTTTTAATGGTACACCGCAACATGGTAAACATAATTCAAACTGAAATGGCAAAAAAGGACAGACCCGGTAAATCAGAGGATGCACCGGGGCAACAAAACAAACCCGGCAAACCCGGCAAACCTGACAAGACTAAACCCGTACCGGCAAAAACCGATCCGGTAAAAATCGAACCGGTGCCCGAGCCTCCTAAAGTTGAGCCGCCGGTAGTAACACCGCCAGCCCCGGTTGAGCCGGTGCCCGCCCCCGAGCCGGAACCTTTACCCGTGCCCGTTGAGCCGGTACGCCCGCCCGCCCCGGTTGAGCCGCCTAAAGTTGAGCCGGTGCCCGAGCCGGTAGATGCACCGGAACCGGAACCGGTACGCCCGGCACCAGAGCCGATTGAGGTTATAAACACCCCCCGCCCGAAGCCGACCGGCAAACGCATAATCGGTAATATTTTCCCGTACCTAATTAAGCACTCCAACGACAGGGGGACAGCTAAATTTGATTTCCTGGCCGATGGTATTGTAAACCAGAACGGGCTGTTTTACGACTATGCCGCCAAGCCGACACCGGGAGTAACCCAGTTATTTATGCAAGTACCGAAGCTGTTAAACGCTAAAATCCTAAAAGTTAATTTAGGGGATGCCAAAGGTGTTAGCGTAAACCCGGTAAAAATAAACGCTCTTTTGGCCGACGGCAAATTAACGAGGGTCGATAATTACGTTCCTGAGTTTTACGGCAAATCCACCGACATTATGAATAGTTATGCTATACCCGACCGGTATAGTAACGTGGATTTATTTGAGGTGTTAGTGCCGATAAAGGCTGACGGGAATCAAGATTCTGTTTTCCCGAGCGAGTGGGAAATTATAGCCGAGCACGACGAGTTCTATGAGCAAGAGCCCGCTATCGGGTTGTATAAATGGGAAAAAACCAACGGCGTGGTATGTTATCCCTGGAACTTTTGTAACGTATCGGGGCGCGGGCTTAACGATGAGATGCTGGCCGTGGCCGACACCTTTGACGAGTATCGTATGTACCTTGAGCGGAACGATTGCTACACCGCCGAGGGGGTATTCCGGACGCAACCTATGGCCAAAGGTAACTGGCACCTGGACGCGTTTGTTGACTGGTGTTTTGCACGGGGCAAAGTTTTAATCCTTTGTTTACGCGGGAGCGAGCGGGACCCTAAATTTACCCAGTTCGTTCGCGATATTGCTACTAAATATAAAGGCAAAGTTCGTATCCAGTTAACCAACGAGATAAACGGGCACTGGCGTCACGATTTCATGAAGCCTTTCGAGTGTGCTGAGTGGCACGCTAAACACTACAACTTAATCAAATCGATAGACCCCGACATGGAGGTTTATAGTTGCGGTTTTGCCTTAACCCAGCCTAACTACCTAGAATCAATGGGCTTATGGTCTCGCTTGTACAACGGCGGGCGGCGTTTGTTTGACGTGTTTTGTTACCATGATTATTGCAAAGAGCGGGCCGAGGAGCAACGGGTTAGTAAAGGCATGGGCCAGGCACCGGAAAAAACAAACTATTACAAAAACGGTATCCGCTTGAACCGTACTTTGCATCGGTTATGGCCCGGCGTTAAGTTCGGCAAAACCGAGACCGGTTATAGCCACGCCGTAGCAAACCCCGAGCAAGCCGTTAAAGCAATCGGCACCCGTACCCGTAAACAGGTAATGGGGGATTTTATTATCCGTACCAAGCTCGAGGATATGCGTATGGGGAGCTATGTTTTAGCCCTCTATCAAATGTACGACGACAAAGGTTATATCACCGCCGTAAATGCTTTAATCGCCCAGGGCCGCACACGGGAACAAGCCGAGGCCGAGGCTAAAGTAAACTGGGACCAAGCGAACGGGGTTTGTAACCGTAACATCGACAATAAACACAAACGCGATGTCGCCTCCGATTACTTGTACCAAATGGCTCAATACTTACGCGGGTACGAGATGACAAAACCTACCGACCGGACAAAACCGGTATGGGTTGACGTGCTAGAGCGCGAGGGTGCCCCTAAGTTTTACACCGCCGTAATCCCTGATTATATCGATGCTAAAATACCCAACTTTAAATTAAATTTACCCGGTGTAACGAGCGTGACAATTATACGCCCGGCTAAAGGTGATAAAGCCTTTGAGGAAACGCGGGTAATTAACGGCGAGCTGGAGTTTGAGGTAAACGAGAGCCCGGCATTTGTTAGGGTTAATAAATAACCTTAACCCGCCGCCGCCCGTATAACCAGGGCTTTTACTTATTTGTTTTTATCCCGTTTTGTATACAAAAAAGCCCGGCATGAGACACCGGGCTTTTTTGTTCCTATAAAAATAATTAAAAATAATCCCGTTAAAGTTTGAACCCTATTGAGTATTATACGTATATTTGTATATACAAAACGGGTAAAGCAATATGAAAAAGTTAATGATAGGAGGCCAGGCATTAGTAAACATGGGAAACGACCGGTTCACCCTTGACACCGACTACCTAATAAACGATACTACCTCCACGGAGACGTTTATTTTTGACCACGAAAACAATATCGATTATATTAACGCCAACGGTAATAAATTTTTTAACGAGATATGGAAATTAGAGGCCGACAACAATGGCCCGCTCGCCTCGCCCCGTGCCTTGTTAGAGTTAAAGGCTTACAGTTTGGTGATGCATTGCCGGAACCGGCAATTTGCCAAAGCCGATGCCGCCGAGTACGATATGAAATTTTTAGTGCGTAATTATAACCTCGGCCCGGTAGCGGTTAACATAGTTAAACGGCATGTTAGCGCCGGGGAGTTTAGCGAGATAATCAAAATAATAAACATCAAAAAATAATTTAAAAAAAGTTCATAAAAAGTTTGCAGTATTGATATTTATACGTATATTTGTACATACTAAAACAGCAAATAAAAACGATATGAAATACACACTAACAACCGGACAAGTAATTAAAACCGCTAAAACATCAGACGGTGAGACTTTAATTAAAATTTTTACCGGCGGGATTTGGCAGTGTGCCGCTTTTATTAACGAGCGCGGCCAGCTTGAAAGCGGCGGGTTTTTATACCGGGCTTTAAGCACCGCCTCAAAACAAGAAATCAAAAATAACATCGGTACTTTTTAATTAAAAATAATTTAAAAATAAATCGCAAAAAGTTTGCAACTAATTGATTAAATTACGTATATTTGTATATACAAAAACGGTAAAAAACAAACCTTTTAAACTACTAAAAAAATGGAAACTACTAACAACACTTTTGACATCACAAAATTAGAGAACGGAACTTTAATCGTTGTAAATGATAACCGGTTTACCACGGGCGACAATCCTAAACAAGGAACCTTCCGCCGGTTTAGTGCTGACTTCGCTAAAATGCAACTAACTATCGGCGGTAAGCTGGTATGGTTAGAATCAGCTAATTTTATTAGCTTAGGTAGCGCCTGGCCCGGTAAACGTACCGAGCAAACAGAAGCCGCCGTTACAAGCCCCACAATTGCGCCAGAAGCCCTAGAGGTTAGCGTTGCACCGGTAGCAGAAACAGCCGCCGAGCCGGTTGCCGCCGAAGCAGCCGCCGAGGAAACGGATGCACCGGCCCCGGTTAAAGCCCCGGTATATTTACCCGCCCCCCAGGAGGCGATAGTAACATTTTTACAAAAAAATAGAAACGCCGCCGCCGCCGGTGATATTGCAGCCGGGGTTGGCCGGGCCGAGGCCGGTATTAAAGGCAGTTTAAACAATTTGTTTAAAAATAAATATTTAGATTTTGCCGCCGGGTTTTATACCTTAACCGAAAAGGCTGTTAATTATGTACCGGCCCCGGTTGTAGAGAAACCGGCAAAACCGGCAAAAGTTAAAGCCGAGAAGCCCGCAAAAGTAGCGCAACCTTTAAGCGCCGCCCGTGAGCGCTCACAAAAAATGTTTGAGCTATGGGATGCCGGTAAAACCGACAAAGAAGTAGCCGAGGCCGTAGGTACAGATTTAAGCACCGCCCGCAACATTAAAATCACTTACTTAAAAAACCGCTTTGAAAAAACCGGCGAGAAGGTTTTATTTACAGGTAAGCCCGGCACAAAAATTTATCAAATTGTTGAGCTATACGACCAGGGCAAAACACCCGCCGAGGCCCGTAAATTGATACAAGCCGATGCCTCGTATTTTAGCTTTACTACATATTTTACCCTAGACCCTGAAAAGGCGGTTAAAAATGACTAATATTGATTTAAACTATTTATCCCCGGTACAAGTTACCGGGGATTTTTTTGTCAAGCGGGATGACCTTTTTGAGGTTGCCGGGGTACGGGGCGGTAAAGTTCGCTCCTGTTTTGCCCTGGCCGAGCGGGCTAAAAGTATGGGCGTCGAGGGTTTAACCACGGCGGGCTCCCGCTCCTCGCCACAGGTGAATATAGTTGCTAATATTGCAAAGCACCTCGGCCTCGCATGTACGGCTCACTTGCCCCAGGGCAAACTAAACACCGAGATAATTTTAGCCCAGGAGGCCGGTGCCCACATAATCCAACACAAAGCCGGTTACAATAGTGTAATCGTGGCCCGCTCCCGAGAGTACGCAACGGTGAACCGGTTTTGCGATATACCTTTCGGTATGGAGTGCTGGGAGGCAATACGGCAAACTAAGCAGCAAGTCGCAAACATACCGGCGGGCGTTAAACGGATAGTGATGCCGGTGGGTTCGGGGATGTCGTTTTGCGGGGTTTTGCACGGGCTAAAAGAAACGGGGCGCGATATACCGGTGTTAGGAATTGCCGTAGGTGCCGACCCTACAAAAAGGATAAACCGGTTCGCCCCGATATTTAGTTACAATTATAAAATAATACCGGCGGGTGTGCCCTACGATACGTATGTCGACGCGAGCATCGGCGGGGTTGTATTGGACCCGGTGTACGAGGCTAAATGCTTAAAATTTTTAGAGCCGGGGGATTTGCTTTGGTGTGTAGGTATCCGCCAAAGTAAAATTTAAAAAAGTTTAAAAAAAATACCCTCCGGAGTTGCATTGTGTTACTTTTTATACGTATATTTGTATATACTAAAACGGTAAATAATAAAGCAAATGGCACTCCCCGGAAACAAACTAAACGAAGCCCTCACCGCATACGCGGCGGGCGATACCAAAAAATATTTAGCTATATTTAAAAACTTCCCGTTCGGTTTTACAAAAGAGGAAAGCCGGGCTTTACAAATAAGCCATGAGATTTTAAGTAACCCCTCGCGGGCCGGTTTTTATAAAAGCCTGGGCGAGGATATAGAAGCAACACACAAACAGGCCGAGGAGGCCGTACAACGTTACATTAAACAAAAAATTTAAGGCGATGGAGGGTAAAATTAGCGATTGCTGCAAAACTCCGGTATGGCATGATTGGGCTGGGGTGTATTATTGCTCGGCTTGTAAAAAATACCTAGTTTATCCCGGTTGCGAGTACCGGAACGCCGCTCTCGAGCAATTAAGGATTAAAATAAAACACTAAACAAAAAATTTAAAATTATGGCAAATCAAAACGAGTGCGCTACGTGCGCCGGGTTAGGTATTTTGAGCAGATGTTGCGAGGTTGATATAACAGGTGATGCAAACGGCGATAATATTTGCTCCGGTTGCGAAAGCCCGATAGAGCATGTAGGTTTTAAAGAGTGCCCGGTTTGCGAGGGTGAAGGGACGGATACCTGGGAGCCGGACGAGGATTACTGGAAAGACAGGTAATGCAAAGCAACAATTTAATCAAGCGGGTGCGAACGTTGTACAAGTTTAAAGACAAGGCAACGTTCCTCGACCGCATGGCCGACACCGAGGCGTGGGAGGCCTATAAAAAACGGGAGTTGGGGTACTACAAAGACCCCGGCTATTTTATCGTGGCGGACCCGTTTACGCTCCGCATTGAATTGTACTATACTGTAAAAAATAGTACTTTAAAATAATTTAAATAAAGTAGCACTATATTAATTTTTATACGTATATTTGTATATACAAAACGGCTAACAAGTATGAAGCATTATTTTTATTATATAAGTTATGTATACACCACGGATGATAAACCCGAGCAAACGTTCGGCGGCGGCGAAGCCTCGACCGTTCAGCCTATAACCAGGGGCGAGCATGTAATCGCCATAGCCGAGGGGATAGCCCATTACGGCGGTTTTAAAACCTTATCGATTGTCTCTTATACGTTTATGAGGGAAGAGGATGTAATGCCGTTCGGCAGAACTATGAATTAATTATGGGACATTGTACAAACCCCTACGACCTCAATCATTATTTTACACCGGAGCCGAGCCGCCGCAACCCAAACACCCGCCGGTCCTGGGAGGACGAGAGGGGTTTTTATTTTGACGACGACGACCCAAACGTTATCCGCTGGCGGCGGAGGTGTGAGCGAGACCAAAGGTTAGCAAATTTTAACAGTTACAAACCACAGGAGGAACAAAAAATGACAGTAGTAAAAAAACAAATAACCTTAACCGCCGAGGATGCAAAGGCGATGCTGGGCAAAAGTACCGCCCTCGATGTATTAATACGGGCTAATTTTACCCCCACAGAACTGGGCGTAGCGGCTAAAACCCGCGATGATTTACCTGTTATAGAGGGTTATTTTATAAGCCACAGCTCCCGGCTTGTTCCATACAAATCGGTAGTACCGGCGGAGGATAATAAAAACGTTTTTGCAAAACAACGACAGGCGATGGCAGCATTGGCCTGGGCGCAACTTACTATATTTATGGAGAACGTAAACGGCAAATGGGAGCCTGACTGGAGTACCGACGAGCCTAAATATTGCGTATTATCTAAGTATGACAATGAAGGTAAGTTTGTTTTGTATACCGATATGTTTACTAGACACCAGCGTAATTTTGTTTTTAAAGATATACAATCCGCCAAAGTTTTTATGGCCAACCATGAGGAGTTACTTAAAAATTATTTTTTAGGTTTATAACATGGCGGAACCGGTAAAAAATTACAACATTAGCAACGGCCAGGACATGATTGACCTGGCCGTTGATTTGGCAAAGTTTATCAAAGATAACAAACTTTACCAAAATATTCAGGGTAAGGAGTACGTAAACGTAGAGGGCTGGCAATACGCCGGGGCACGGCTCGGGATTGTGCCCGTGCTAAAAGCGGTTAACAATATAGGTACACCCGAGGAGGTAAAATATAACGCCGCGATAGATTTAATAGATATTAAAAGCGGGCTAAATATGGGCGGCGGCTTTGCGGTTTGCAGTAACAAGGAGCAAGGTAAAAAATATTATCAGGAGTACGCGATTGCAAGTATGGCGCAAACACGGGCCGTCGGTAAGGCTTACCGGAACTTGCTTAGTTACTTAATACGGTTAGCCGGTTACGAGCCGACACCAGCCGAGGAGATGGACACGGCACCGGCACCGGCAGAAGCGGCACCGGCGGAGGGCTTACCGATTACAATGGTATACGCTACGGAGCAGCAAAAAAAGACGATGATGGACCTTATCAAAAACCCCAAAGTCACAAAAGAGGAACACGATAAAATGTTGCCTAATATTAACAAGCTGGATAAAATTAGAGCCAATGAGGCCATAGCAAAACTTAAAAAAACCATAACCGAAAGGGGCGGGGTAATATGAGGAGTTTATTATTAATCGGGACAGAGATGCCGGGGGCACCACTTACCAAAAAAGATATAATTAAAACCGCCCAGGCCGAGGCCGACGAGGTAATCGCGCGAGCCGATACTGATTTGTTGCGTCTCGTTGTAGCGGCGGCACGGGTGGCGGAGTACGTTTCCGCTTTTACCTCTAGGCTCCGCCCTGGTGCCCTGGTTGATTTGTACCGGGGCGAGGTGCCGCGTAGCGTAAACGGGGCAAAACTAGAAGCCCGAGAGGTCGGCACGGTTTATGATTATACCGGCGACCCGGTGTGGGTGCAACTAAACGGCGAGATAAAAGGTTTACAAAGTAAGCTAAAAGAGCGAGAGGCTTTTTTAAAAACATTAAAAGAACCGTTAACAACGGTAGACCACGACACGGGGGAGGCTATAACAATAACGCCCCCGGTAAAACGGAGCACCACCGCATTGGTGATTACATTATGAAAATGGCTACAAAAAATTATTTAGACAGGCCTCTGGATGAGCTTACCCGAGAGGGGATTGAGGAGGAGATACGGGTAAAGTTCGGCAGTTTAGCCCAGTTTTTATTTGCCGTGAAATGGTCTTATAACAAGTTTAACCGCTTGTTTAACGGCTATATAAAATATAAACAATCCGGGAAACCGGATGCCGGGGAGAGGTTGCGAGAGCTTGTCGACCTAATCAAAAAAACCCGCAAACCCCGCGTGGTGAGTACCGGGCTAACTGATGCCGACCGGGCAATAATTAGCAAAGCGGTTGAGGATAGCGGTAAAAACCTAACAGCTATCGAGGAGGAGAACGGCTTACCAAAAGAGTTTATTTATAACGTTTTAAGTAAACGCATCGTCCGCTCACCTTTTTTAAATAAATTATACAAGGGGCTAAATATAAAAATATGAGCGAGGCAGAGGCACAACTAAAGCAAGTAGAGCACGAGCTTATGGAGTTAAAAACAAGATATAGTCGGTTAGTGGCGGCGGGCAAAAACATGCGCGAGAAACAAGCGGCATATTTTAACCCGGCAACCCGCAACGGAACAACCCTAAACGCGAGTAAACAGGCTGAGTATAATTTTGATTTATTAGTAGGATTAAAGGAACCTAACAACCAAACAAACTTATTTTAAAATGGGTAAAGTACAAAATTTTGATTTATTTGGCGAGCCTATTGTCGTCGACGAGTTATTACGGGATAAGTTTATGGAGCCGCCTTTTAGCGTACTAGATACGCGTAGCGGTGCATGGCAAAACCGCCGCCGGGCCTGGTTGCGTAAAGGTTTGCAGTCTGAGCTGGGCCGGGGCCAGGATATATTGTACAAAGGTGCCGAGATTAAAAACATGGACCATTACCGCGAGAAGGAGGGTAAGCGCAAACCGACCGCCGAGTGTTTGCCGACAAGTATGACGGATAAGTACGGGCGCAAACCGCAAACCGGCGTCAGTATTTTTGACCCGGCACTGACCGAGCTGATGTATCATTGGTTTTGCCCTACCGGCGGCAAAATACTCGACGTGTTTGCGGGCGGCTCGGTACGGGGTATCGTTGCAAATTATCTGGGTTTTAATTATACCGGCATCGACCTCCGCGAGGAACAGGTAACAGAGAACTATCGCCAGGGCGGTATTATTACCCCCGATAATATACCGGAGTGGATTATAGGGGATAGCAACGAGGTACTCGACCGCCCCGAAATAGTGCCCCGCAAAAATACGTTCGACTTTTTGTTTACGTGCCCGCCCTATATGGACTTGGAGGTTTATAGCGAGTTGCCCGAGGATTTAAGCACAATGGACGACGAGAAGTTTATTGAGGCTTATAGCAGTATTATCGGTAAGAGCGCCGCTTATTTAAAAAAAGGGGCTTACGCCGGTATAGTTGTCGGAGAGGTACGGGACCGCAAAACAGGGTACTATAAAGATTTCCTGGGTATTACTAAAGACGCGTATAAGCGGGCCGGGTTGCACTTGTATAACGACATGGTATTACTAAATAGCCTGGGCACCGCCCCGATTAGGGCTAACAATGCCATGAAAAATTTAAAGATGGTCAAGGTACACCAGAACGTCTTGATTTTTCAAAAGTAATTAAAAGCAACACCACGGGATAAATGAGTATAATAAAAACAAGTTTTAAGGAGCACCCGTTCGCTCAAATTGACAAGCGGATGCTCGAGAACCCGGCACTTAGCTGGCGGGCTAAAGGTTTGCTCTCTTACCTACTAAGCAAGCCGGACAACTGGCAAATCCGGACAGCTGACTTAATAGCTAAGTCAGTCGAGGGGAGGGATGCCGTGTACTCAATACTTAAAGAGCTGATAAAAGCCCGGTACATTATAACGGAGCAAGCCCTCGTCCAGGGTAAGTTCGCCGGGGTTAATTATACGGTGTACGAGGTACCGCTTACGGGATTGCCGTATACGGTAGAACCGGACCCGGTTGCACCGGACCCGGCCAAGCCCGACCATAGTAATAATAATAATAGTAATATAGAGTTTAGTAATAATGAATCCTTTGGGGCCGACTTTATAGGTTGGTTCCTCAAAACCTTTAACCGCTTAACAAAAAAAGGGGAGGGACGTGGCCACCGCATGATTGACACTAAAACCCGCGAGAACATAATCAAGCTATTAAAAGCCGGGTATAAAAAAACAGACTTTGAGGATGCAATAAAAAACGCACACGAGAACGAGTACCATGTTAGCACGGGCCACACGTACCTTACACCCGAGTTTATTTGCCGCCCGGTAAAATTTGAACAATACTTAAACGCAAACAATGGAGGAAGCAAAAAACCTAATAACCCAGATACAAAGCCGGTTAGAACATCAGATAGCGGCGGCAAAAAAGACTCCTTTGACTAAGACCCTAAGTAATGCCGATATAAAGACGGCGTTCGTAGTAACGAGCCAAGCACTTACCCCGCCGGGCCGCGAGTATGTAGTAGACGGAGAGAACCGGGCGGTAATAAATAACGTTTTGTATTATTTTAATTCCGACCCGGTGTTTGAGGGGGATTTGGGCCGGGGGTTGTTTATACGCGGTAATATCGGCTCTGGTAAAACCCACCTCCTCGAGGTTTTTAAGACAATAGGTTTGCGAGCCTTTGTTTTATTTAAAACCCGGTTAGCAGAGCGGGAGGTGGCAATTAAGGGACACGAGTATTTAAAAACCCTAAACCGGGCAACCGACATGGGTTTTGACGACCTGGGTGCCGAGGCTAATATTAAAAGCTACGGCAACGAGGTAAATGTTATGGCCGAGGTGATACAAGACCGTTACGATTTATGGAAAAAAACCGGAGCCGTGACGCACTTTACCACAAACCTTACCAACCCCGAGATTATAAGCCGGTACGGGGACAGGTGTTTAAGCCGGTTAATGGAGATGTCAAACTTTATAACCCTGGGCGTCGGTGCCCATAGTAAAGACCGCCGAATAGTATGACAACACGGACAGCGGAGCAAGTATTTAAAGAGGACGAGGAACGCATCGCCTCAATGGTAAAAGATAGCCGGGCGTTTATGGTAAAAATGCAAATTGTATGGGAGGGGGCTGATACCCACGCCCGCTTGGCTATGTTGCCCGGCTTACTTGAGGTACAAGCCGCCAACCCCTCGTTTTACGGTGCCCAGCAAGTGGCGGTATGTAATAATTTAAAAACAAAATATCCACCTAAAAAACAATATTATGGCGTTAAAGCTCCGGCTCCTACTCCCGAGCCTGAACAAGTTAGAGACACTCCCTCGCATAATCCAGGGGGTGAGGAACGTAAACGGACCACAGTGGCTGGTAAGCCTGTTAGAGCAAATCCCGGAAAGGCTAAAGGAGGGGAAGGTGTACAAGGTTTACTTTTCTGACCAAAAGCCCTCGCGTAGTGCCGCCCAGAACAGATACCTGTGGGGGGTTGTTTACAAAACCATTGCCGATGATACCGGGTACGAACCGGAGGAGGTTCACGAGGTAATGAAAGCAAAGTTTAGCCTCAAAACAAGTTTTGACTTCGCCGGTGAGGTTATTGAGAGCACTAAAAGCACTACGTTAATGGATACGGGCGAGATGAGTATTTATATTGATAGTATTATAAAATGGGCCGCTGAGCATTATATAAATATACCGAATGCAAACGCGGTGCCCGATGATGCTTATATTGATTATTTAGAAACAAAAAAATGAGGTCGGGTTTATTTTATTATAACCAACTACCGAGGACAATACGGGAGCAGTTTAAAAAAAACCTCGGGCCGTCCTGGGGGGGTTGTCGCCCCAGGAGCGGTTTGAGCACCTAATGAAGCGAGAGTACGATGGCCGGGAGCAGCTTTTATCGTATGCCTTTTTGTGGCACTCCACACCCAAGGGGTTTATGTTTTGGTATATGTGGGCAACCGATTTTGAGGAGTTTGATTTTGCAACCATTGCCGATATGTTAAATAAATAATTTTAAAAAAAACCTCACAAAATAGTTGCACTATTAAAAACTTTACGTATATTTGTACATACTAAAACATTAACAAATATAGCCATGTTTGTAAACGATAAGTTAAAGCAATTACTCGAGGACTATTACGCCCTAGAGGCCCAAACCCCAAAGAACTCAGGTGCCGCCGGGTATGAGCGCAAAAACGCCGCCGCCCAACGTGCTTATAACAAATACGCCGCCGAGGCAATAAACCAGGGCCATAATGCCTTAACAACGGCGCAAAATTATTTTATTGAAAAACGTAAAAAAAGTTCATAAAATAGTTGCACTATTAAAAATAATACGTATATTTGTATATACTAAAACGGTAAACAAATTAACAACATGAAAGCACAATTAACAACCGCCGCCAAACAACTGATAAAAAAAATCGCAAAACGGGACCGTTATGCAACAACCGAGACAGTGAGCCGGGTCGTAGCTATTAATTTCCCCTCCCTTGATGTTAAGGAGTTTACCGTTTTTATTGATAATGTTTTATACGCTAAAAACTTTTAAAATGGAAAAAGGACCTGTTACCCTGGAAATTACCGGACGCGGATGTTTAGCCGTATCCCATGCAACCGCCGCCATGCAGCGCGAGGAGATTATAATTTTAGAGGAGGCGATAACCCGCTATAAATTAGGCTTAAAAATTGATTAAAAATAAAGGACAGGATACAATATCGGCGGCGGATTACTTAGCTATAAAAAGCAAGCCCGCCCCCGGTAATAAATTTAAGGCCGAGCCGGTTACTACCGGCGGGGTCAAATATGATAGCACAAAAGAGGGTAAATATAGCCACACCCTTGACTACCGGAAAAGGTTGCCGCCCGGCACTCCCGACCGGGTTTTGTTTTACCGCCGCCAGGTGAGGTTTGATTTTTACATTAACGGAATTTTAATAACCTATTACAAGCTCGACTTCCTTGTTTATTACGAGGACGGGCGGATTGAGTTTATTGATGTCAAAGGTTTAAAAAAAGGTAGCGTTTGGCGTACTTTTGTGATAAAGCAAAATCTGATGCTGGCCGTCTACGGTATAAGGGTAGAAACAAGATGATGATACATTATTATTTATTAATTAGCATCGCCACGGCCCTGGCGGTATACCTTATTAATTATACGGAGGTTTACATTGAGACCCGAAAAAATACGGCCCGCTACGTAGCGGACTACGACGACAACCCGTTCACGGATGAGTTTTTGCACGGCATGGGTCACGTGTTATTTATCGCCCTCACGGCTTACGATGCGTTTATACTTTTGATTTGTGCCGCCGGTTTAGATAAAATAATTAACATTTATTTTTAAAAAAACCGCCTTAATAGTTGCGCCGTATTACATTTTATGCGTATATTTGTACATACTAAATAACTAACCGATTAAATGTTGTGAGAGATAATTTATTTGAGGGAGCAAATTTAACCCCTAAAGAGGCCCGCCAAACCCTGGAGGGTATGTGTATCGCCCAACGGGAGATGAACTTTTTTAAGCCCATTGCCCCTGAGGAAATGGCTATCGAAAAGGACAACCTCGCCCAGCACGCTATCC
>Ga0210040_10000724_pt1 | contig 53177 bp, 42 predicted proteins | sample CryGeyCG12114_NA_FD_185462 | JGI IMG/M metagenome (GOLD analysis project Ga0210040, IMG submission 185462) | Groundwater microbial communities from aquifer - Crystal Geyser CG19_WC_8/21/14_NA (SPAdes) (version 2) | ecosystem: Environmental > Aquatic > Deep subsurface > Groundwater | place: USA...
AGCTGCAGCGCGCGAAGGCGCAGTACGAGCGGCACTGGCTGCACGAGCTGTCGCGGGTGGACAGCCGGGCGGACGCGCTGTCGGAGTACGCGACCCTCGAGCACGACCCCGGGCTGGTCAACACCCGGATGGCCGAGGTCGACGCGGTCGGCGCCGAGGACGTGGCCGCAGCGGTCGCGGAATGGTTCAGCAGCGACCGGCGGGCCACGCTGGTCTACCGGAAGGCCTCCGCATGAGCACCTCCGACCGCACGACCTCCTGGCAGGCCGACCCGCAGCCGGGCGTCGCCGCACCCGGCGCCTGGTCGTTCCCGGAGCCGACGCTGAGCACGCTGGGCAACGGCATCGAGCTGGTCTGCTTCGACCTGCCCGGCCAGCACGTCGTGTCCGCCCACCTCGTGCTCGACACCCCGCTCAACGGCGAGGAACGCGACCTCGAGGGCGTGACGACGATCGCCGCCCGGACCATGGACGAGGGGACGCAGGCACACCCGGGCGAGGAGTTCGCGGAGCTGCTCGAGACCGAGGGCGCGGGCTTCGGCATCGAGGTGTCGCTGTCGGGCCTGCAGGCCGTCCTCGACGTCCCGGCCTCCCACCTCGAGCGGGCGTTCGAGCTGTTCTCCGAGGCGGTCACGCAGCCGCAGATCTCCGACGCCGACGTCGCCCGCCACGTGCAGATCCGGCTCGCGCAGATCGAGCAGGCGTACGCCAACTCCGCCCAGCTGGCGTCCATGGCCTTCCGCGAGTCCGTCTTCGACCCGGGCAGCCGGGCCTCCCGGATGAGTGGCGGCGAGGCGGCCAGCGTGGCGCGCGTGGACGGCGCGGCAGCGCGACGGTTCCACGGCGAGCAGGTCGGACCGGCCGGGGCCAGCCTCGTGCTGGCCGGCGACTTCGGCGGCGTGGACCCGCAGGCGCTGGCCGAGCGCTGGTTCGGCGGCTGGTCCAACGACGCCCAGGTCCGGACGCCGCACGAGCAGACGGCCCCGGCGCCGCGGCGCCACGTCGTGCTCCACCGGGCCGGGGCGGTGCAGGCCGACGTGCGCTACGGCGGCTTCGGCATCGACCGCAGCGACCCGCGCTGGCCGGCGGCGAGCGTCGCCACGTACGCGATGGGTGGCGCGTTCCTGTCCCGGCTCAACGCGGTCCTGCGCGAGGAGAAGGGCTACACGTACGGCGTCCGGATGTCGCTGACGCCGCTGCGCTCGGCCGGCAGCTTCAACATCGGGGGATCGTTCCGCACCGACGTCGTCGCCGACGCGGTCCGGCTGGCCGCCGAGCTCGCCGACGTCAGCGAGCGGCCGTTCACGGCCGCCGAGGTCGCGGACGCGGTGACCTACTCGACGGGCATCTCCCCGCTGCGCTACGCGACCGCGGACGGCGTGGCCGACCAGGCCGCCGTCAACCGGCTCGTCGGCCTGGGCGACGACTACGTCACCCGCAACCTGGCCGAGCTCCGCGAGGTCACCCCGGAGGCCGCGACGCAGGCGTACGGCTCCCTGGTCGACGTCGAGGCGCTGACCCTCGTCGTGGTCGGCGACGCCGACGTGATCGCGGACCCGCTCCGCGAGCTCGGCTTCGACGACCTCGAGGTCGTCCGCACCGAAGGCTGAGCAGCAGTCGATCTCTGAGTCGGTGTGGCACGTGAACGTGTCAAACCAACAGTGACCGCGGCACATTCGCCACGTTCAGCGGTGGTTTGGCACGTTCACGTGCCAAACCACCTCGCGCACAGCGCGCCGGGCGGGACGGGAGCTAGCCCCCCAGGGCCCGCTGGGCCTTCGTCAGGTCGTCCTGCATCTGGTTGATCTTCGTCTGGTACTCGCCGAGGTTGCCGGCCGTCAGGGCCTTCTGCGCGTCGGCGTACGCGGTCGCCGCGTCGTCGAGCGCGGCCAGGGCCGCCGGGTTGTCGGCCTTGCCGGTGGGGGTCGGTGAGGCCCCGGCCCCCTCCTCCGTGCTGACGCCGGCGTTGCCCTTGAACACCTGGTCCAGCGCCGCCTGCAGCGAGGTGCCGAAACCGATCGCCTGCCCGAAGCGGACCGCGACGAACCGCAGCACCGGGTACGAGCCCGCCGCCCCCGGCCGCTGGGCGTAGATCGGCATCGCGTAGAGCAGGCCCCCGCCGAGCGGCAGGGTGAGCAGGTTGCCGAACGAGGCCTGCGAGCTGCCCTGGGCGGTGAAGTTGCGCAGCGCGGCGCTGACGGTCTCGTTCGTCGTGATGGCGTTGAACGACTGCCCGGGACCGTCGATCTGCGTGGTGTCCGACATCTGCAGGATCCGGATCTTGCCGTAGTCCGGGCTGGAGGCGTCGGCGTTCACGGCCATGTACGCGGCCAGGTTCGACCGGCCGTTGGGGACGTACGCCGTGGTCAGGGAGAAGATCGCGTTCGGGTCGCCCGGCCACTTCACCGAGAGGTAGAAGGGCTGCTCCACCGAGTTGGTCGACGCCGCGTTGACCGGGTCCTTGGGGATCTCCCACAGGCTCGACTGGCGGTACCACGTACCGGGGTCGGTCTGGTGGTAGCGGGCCAGGATCTGGCGCTGGACCTTGAAGTAGTCCTGCGGGTAGCGCAGGTGCGCCAGCAGGTCGGCCGGGATCGCGCTGCGTGGCTGGATGACGCTGCCGAACACCTTGCGCCACGTCTGCAGGACCGGGTCGCTCTCGTCCCAGGCGTAGAGCTTGACCGTGCCGTCGTACGCGTCGACGACCGCCTTGACCGAGTTGCGCATGTAGTTGATGTTGTCGCCCGGCTGCGCGACGACCTGCGTGCCCGGCGTGGTGGTCTGGCTGTCCGACGTGGCCTCGTTGAGGTTGATGCGCTCGCTGTTGGGATAGCTGTTCGAGGTCGTGTAGCCGTCGACGACCCACACGATCCGACCCTGGACGACGGCCGGGTAGGCGTCCCGGTCGACCGTGAGCCAGGGCGCCGCCTGCTGCACCCGCTGCAGGGGGGTCCGGTCGTAGATGATCTTCGACGCGCCGTTCACGCGGTCGGACAGCAGGATGTTGATGTCGGCGAACTTGGCGGCGTAGAGCAGGCGGTGCCAGAGGCTGCCGATCGAGACGCCGCCCTTGCCGTCGTAGGTGTAGTTCGGGCCGCCGGGGGTGTCGAGCTCGATCGGGGCGTCACCGGGCTCGGCGCCGACGATGGAGTACTCGTCGGGCCGCGTGCCCTGCAGCTCGCCGAAGTAGATGCGCGGCTCGTGCTCGGCGATCTGGCCGGTCGGCGGGATGCCCTCGGTGATCCACTGCGGCTCGCCGTTGGCCTGCGCGCGGTTGCCGTACGCCGACACCAGCCCGAGGCCGTGGGTGTAGACGGTCTTGAGGTTGTTCCAGTTCTGGCCCTCGACGCCCGCGAGGTTCATCTCGCGCACCGCGACCACGGCGTCGGTCTCCTGGCCGTCGATCGTGTAGCGGTCGACGTCGAGGATCTTCGGGAACTGGTAGTAGCCGCGGACCTGCTGCAGCTGCTCGTAGGTCGGCGAGACGACGCTCGGGTCGACCAGGCGGATGCCGGGCAGGGCCTCCGCGTCGGAGCGCAGCTGGCCGGCCGTCGCGGTCGTCGTGGCGGAGTAGTCGGTGACCTCCGAGTTGGCCACGCCGTACGCCGCACGCGTGGCGTCGATGTTGTTCTGGATGTAGGGGCGCTCGCGCAGCTCCTCGCTGGGACGCACGCTGAAGTACTGCACCGCGCCCGGGTAGACGTAGCCGAGCACGATCGCCGAGAGGATCAGCAGCACGAGGCCGGCGGTGGGGACCACCCAGCGCTGCAGGATGGCGTTGCCCAGGAACAGCAGCGCGACGATCCCGGCGGCGATCGCCAGGATGAGCTTGGCGTTCGCGGTGGCGTGGTCGGCGGTGTAGGAGATGCCGGTGAACAGCTGGGAGGTCTTGGTGACCTCGAGCCCGTACTGGTCGAACCAGTAGCCCACGCCTCGCACCAGCAGGGCGAGGCCCACCAGGATGGACAGGTGCGCCTGCGCCGAGGTGGTGCCGCCACGTCGTGGCCCGCTGAAGCGGACCGCCCCCATCACGTAGTGCATGACCGCCGCGGCGATCACGCTCACCACCAGCGCGCTGAACGCGAACGACAGGACGAAGCGCCACCACGGGTAGGAGAAGACGAAGAACGAGACGTCCAGCCCGTACTGCGGGTCGGTCACCCCGAAGGCGGTGCGCTTGCTCCACGCGAGGAAGGTCAGCGTCTGCCCGCTCGCGGCGCCGCCGGCGAACAGGCCGACCACGACGCCGAGCGCGATCATCACCCAGATGAAGCGGGTCTCGACGATCTCGCGGTAGCGCTCCAGGAGCGGGCTGGTCGGGCCCTGGGGCCGGAAGCGCGGGCGCAGCCGGTAGGCGAAGGCGGCGTTGGCCGCGACGAGGCCGGCCATGACGAGCCCGAACACCAGGAACAGCGCGACGCGGGTGAGCAGCACCGTGCTGAAGACGGATCCGAAGTCGAACGAGCGGTACCACAGGCGCGCGGTCCAGACGTTCGTGAACAGCGCGAACGCGACCACGAGGACCGCGACGACGACCAACGTGGGCAGGATGGCGCCTCGGCGTCGACCCGGTGCCCGCACGCTACTCAAACCGCTCGTCTCCTCTTCACCACGTGCCCTGATCCCTTCAGGTGCAGGACAGGCCCACGAGAGGCTGACCCGTACGGGTCAGCCAAGGGTATGCGCCATGGCTGTGGCCAGCCCCGGCACGAGGTCGGTGCCGGCCAGGAGCTCTTCGGGCTGCGTCCGGAGCCGGGCGACCCCGTGCTGGGCGCCGCTGCGGTCGACGCCGACCACGACCCGGATCTCCTGGGCCGCGGGGTGCCCGGCGACCAGCGCGGCGGCCTGCGCGGGGTCCTCCGGCAGCTCGACCTCGACCGTCGAGGGCAGGAACGTGCGGACGGTGGCCACGGCGGTCCCGAAGACCTCGTCGGGCCACTCGATCCCCCCCAGGTCGGACAGCAGGTCCTCCGTCGGCGTGAACGTGTCCTGCTCGATCGCGGTCAGCGCCCCCGGCGAGGCGCCGTCGGCCGAGGTCCGCAGCCCGAGCGCGCGGGCGAGGTCCGGCTCGGCGACCGCCAGCGCGTCGGTCTCGACGAGCGCGAAGAGGCGGGTCGGCGCGTCCCAGCCCCCCTCGGCCACGTGGTGCTCGAGCTCGACCAGCGCCGCGAGCAGCGCCTCGCGGCGGTCCTGCTCACCCAGCGCTTCGGTGTCCGTCACCGCAACCTCCTCGTCGGGATCAGCACGTCGGCGTCCCTCGTCAGGATCAGCACGTCGGGACCTGGGCCGCGTAGTCGGGGGAGCCCAGCCAGCGGACCGACCGGATCGCGTCGGCGAGCGTGGCGACGCGGACGAGCCGCATCGAGGTGCGCACCCCCGCGAGGTCGCCGCAGTTCGGGGCGGGCACGAGGAAGGTCGTCGCCCCGGCCTGCTCGGCCCCCGCGATCTTCTCCTGGATGCCGCCGATGCCGCCGACGATCCCGGTCGGGTCGATGGTCCCCGTCCCCGCGACGTGCTGGCCGCCGAGGAGGTCGCCCGGGGTCAGCTTGTCGTAGATGGCCAGCGCGAAGACCAGCCCCGCGCTCGGGCCGCCGATCTTCTGGCCGAGGTCGTAGGAGATCCGTGGCCCGTAGGAGTAACCGGTCCCGAGGGTGATCCCGATCTGGACGCCCGTGCCCGAGGTCTGCACCGCGGGCTTCACGACGACCGGCGTACGGACCTTGTCGCGGAGCACCACGAAGTCGAGCGGCACGTCGGCCTGGGCACGACGCACCGCGGCCTGGACCGCGAGGGTCGTGGGGGTGGCGGTGCCGCCGACGCTGACGATGAGGTCACCGGGAAGCAGCTGGTTGTGCGCCGGGCTGCCCAGCGTCACCGACGCCACGGCGGGCAGCACGTCCACCCGTTCCTGGTCGGCGCGCAGGGCCGCGACCACCGCGTCGTCCTGGGCGTCGACCATCATCTCCGCGTCGGCGCTCTCGGCCTCCGCCGCGGACCGGCCCGGCGGGTAGACGACCTCCCGGGGCAGCGCGTCGTGGCGGGGGCGCCAGTAGGCGACCAGCGCCTGCGGCAGGCTCAGCCGGGAGTCGGCCGTGGTCGTCGAGACGACCGTCAGGTCGAGCTGGCCCGACGTGGGGTAGGTCGGCGTGCCCGCGATCGAGATGATCGGCTGCGCGCCGTCGGCCAGCACGTCGCGGGCCTGGCCGGGCGACCAGGTCACGTACGGCACGGGCAGCACGGCGACGAGCACGGCGAGGACCACGAACAGGGCGGCCGACACGAAGGCGGTGACGGTCTGGCGGGTGACCGGGGCGGAAGGCGTCGTCGGCACCGACGGCCGGGAGCGGCCGAGCCTCACGGGCCCACCTCGTCCAGGCCGACCCACTCCGACGTGCCGTCGGTGAGGGCCTGCTCCTTCCAGATCGGCACCTGCTCCTTGACGGTGTCGATGAGGTGGCGGCACGCCTCGAGCGCCGCCTGGCGGTGCGCGGCCCCGACCGCGACCACGACGGCCAGGTCGCCGATCTCCAGGTGCCCGGTCCGGTGCGAGACCGCGATCGTCAAGACGTCGTACGCCGCCGCCGTCTGCTCGGCGCAGGCCGCGATCGCGGCGGCCGCGCTCGGGTGGGCGGTGTAGTCGAGGCTGGTCACCGCGGCTCCGTGGTCGTGGTCGCGGACGACACCGACGAACAGGGCGATCCCCCCGACGCGGTCGTCGCGGACCAGGGCGAGCAACCGGTCGACGCTGAGCGGCTCGGCGCTGGTGCTCGCCTCGCGGACCACCGCGCCGGCAGGCGTGGGCACCGGCTCGGGCATGACGCCGACCCTAGCCGAGGCCCGCGTACGCCCACAGCGATCGTCCGACCGCGCACCGGGTCGGTGACGGGCCGCCCGCGTACCGTGGAGGCACGGCACGAGCGGCCGAACCGCGGCCAGGCGAACCCCAGGAGACCCCATGACCCAGGACCGGGACGAGCGTCCTGACGACGAGCAGGGCGAGCCGCCGGCCACCCAGCCAGGTGCCGGCGGGTCCGGCTCGGGCTCCGGCTCGGGCGGCTACCGCCTCGGCGGCGGGTCGGGCTCCGGCTCGGGCGGTCGCAGCGGCGGTGGTGCCGGAGCGGGCTTCGGCGGCGGCGCAGGCTTCGGCGGTCTGGGCGGCGGCGCGGCCCCCTCGGGCGGCGGCGACCCGACCAACCCGCTCGAGGCGCTCTTCGCGTCGCTGGCCAGCGGCGACACCAACGCGCTCGCCGCCCAGCTGCAGAGCGCGTTCGCGATGCTCGGCGGTGGCGGCGGCGGCATGTTCGGCGCGTCCGACTCGGGCTCCGGGGTCAACTGGGAGGTCACCAAGGACACGGCCCGCAAGAGCGCGGCGGCCCTGGGACCCGACCCGACGCCGAGCGCGGCGCAGGTGCGTGCGATCAGCGACGCGGTCGCCATCGCCGAGGTCTGGCTGGACGCGGCCACGGACTTCCCCCGCGTCGCCGGCACGGCCACGGCGTGGAGCCGGGCCGAGTGGATCGAACGGACGATGCCCACCTGGCGGCGCCTGGTCGAGCCGGTGGCCAGCCACATCGCCGACGCGATGGCGGGTGCGCTGACCATGGAGGGCGACGACCAGGCCGGGGTGCCCGGGATGGCCGGCATGGCCGAGATGCTGCGGCCGATGCTGCGCAGCTCCGGGGCCAGCATGTTCGGCCTGCAGCTGGGCCAGGGCCTCGGTCAGCTCTCCGGCGAGGTGGTGAGCACCACCGACATCGGGCTCCCCCTGACCGACGACCCCCAGGTCGCGCTGCTGCCGACGAACGTCGCCGCGTTCGGCGAGGGCCTGGAGCAGTCCGCCACCGACGTGACCCTCTACCTCACCCTGCGGGAGTGCGCGCGCCAGCGCCTCTTCTCCTCGGCGTCCTGGCTGCGGTCGCAGCTGCTGGTGCTGGTCGAGCAGTACGCGGCGGGCATCACGATCGACACCTCCGCCCTCGAGGAGGCCGTCTCGGGCATGGACCCGTCCAACCTCGAGGAGATCGGCGCCAAGCTCGAGGGCGGCCTCTTCGAGCCGCAGAAGACCCCCGAGCAGCTGGCCACGCTGCAGCGCCTGGAGACGATGCTCGCGCTCGTCGAGGGCTGGGTCGACGACGTGGTGACCGAGGCCACCGCGCGCTGGATGCCGGCGGCGGTGCCGCTCGCGGAGACCGTGCGTCGCCGTCGCGCGACCGGTGGGCCGGCGGAGGCCACGTTCGCCACGCTGGTCGGCCTCGAGCTGCGGCCGCGCCGGCTGCGCGACGCCGCCAACCTGTGGGCGGCCGTCCGGGACGCCCGCGGCGCCGAGGGCCGCGACGCGGTGTGGAGCCACCCCGACCTCGTGCCCACCTCCGCCGACCTCGACGACCCGCTCGGCTTCGCCCGGGTCGACAACGCGGCGCAGGCTGGTGGCGACGAGGACTTCGACACGGCGCTGGCCGAGCTGCTCGACGAGGCCGAGAAGCCCCAGGACGGGCCGGAGACTCAGGACGGGCCGGACGCTCAGGACGGGCCGGACGCTCAGGACGAGGGCGAGGCCGGTCCCGGCCCCTCCCGGTAGCCAGCGGCGTACGCCTCCCGGACGGCCGACACCACGGACCTGATCCCGGACGGGGGGTCGTCGCGCCACCAGGCGAGCAGGACGGCGACCGGCGGGGCGTCGCGGACGCGGCGGTAGACCACGCCCGGTCGCCGGTGCTGGCGGGTCGTGGCCGCGGAGGTCATGCCGACGGCCTGGTTCGCGGCCACCAGGGTGAGGAAGTCCTCGATCCCGTGCACCTCCCGGTAGGCCCCCGGCGTCTGCCCCTCGGGCCACAGGTGGTCACCGGTCGTCCCGGTACGCCGGTCGAGGGCCAGCGTGCGTCCGACGAAGTCCGCGAGCCGCACGTTCCGGCGGCGCGCCAGCAGGTCGGCGCTGGGCAGCACGGCGTAGCGCTCCTCGCTGCCGACCTCCTCGGTGGCGAACCGGGCGTCGAGGAGCGGGCGGCGCAGCACCGCGACGTCGGCCAGGCCTTCCGCGAGCCCGGCCGTCGGGCTGTTGGAGGCGACGAAGAGCAGCTCGCGACCGGGATGGGCCGCAGCCCAGCTGCGCTGCACGGGTGCCGTGTGCTCGCCCAGGGCCGACCAGGCGTACCCGACGCGCAGCTCGGCCTCGGTGTGCGCCGCCGACCGTTCCAGCGCGGCGACGGCGTCGAGCGCCTGCCGGGCGTGCTCGAGCACCCGGGCGCCGACCGCCGTGGTCGCGACCTGACGGGTCGTGCGTCGCAGCACCCGCGTGCCCACGCTGCTCTCCAGGGCCGCGACGGCGCGCGAGACCGACGCCTGGGACGTACCGAGCGCGATCGCGGCGTCGGTGAAGCTGCCCTCCTCCACGACGGCGACCAGAGCCCTCAGCTGTCGCAGGTCGATCGCCATACGCTCAGCGTATAGATGGCCGACGACCTGCATTTCTCCTGCTTCGACCCGCGCTTCCACACTGCGGAGGTGACCTCCCTCGAGCCCGAGCTGATCGTCCCGCCGGGGCCTGACCGGGCACGTCCCGGGCTGCTCCGCGGGACGCTGACCATGACGGGGAGTGCAGCGTCGGCCCAGGTCGGGGCTGCGGTGGGCACCTTCGCGTACGCCGCGGTGGGGGTCCCCGGCGTGGTCGCCGTCCGCCAGCTCGTGGCCGCCGCCGTCCTGCTGCCGATCGCCCGACCGCCGTTCCGCCGCTTCACGTGGGCCCAGTGGTGGCCCACGCTGCTGCTGGCGCTGGTCTTCGCGACGATGAACCTCAGCCTCTACTCGGCGTTCAGCCGGATCGACCTGGGCCTCGCCGCCACCCTGGAGTTCCTCGGACCGCTGGCGGTCGCCCTCGCCGGGTCGCGCACGGCGACCGACCTGGTGTGCGCCGTGGTGGCCGGGGTCGGGGTGTACGTCCTCGTGCTGCCGGGAGCGGCGACCGACTGGCTCGGCGTCGGGCTCGCCCTGCTGGCCGCTGCCTGCTGGGCCGCCTACATCCTGCTGAACCGGGTGGTCGGACGTCGGCTCCCCGGCCTGCAGGCGACGGCGACCGCCACGACGCTGTCCGCGCTCGGCTACCTCCCCGTGGTCGTGCTGCTCGCCGTGCACGGCCGGCTCGTCGGGCTGCCCCTGCTGTGCTGCGTCGCCGTCGGGCTGCTCTGCTCCGCCGTCCCGTACGCGGCCGACCTCGTCTCGCTGCGCCGGGTCCCGACCCGCTTCTTCGGGGTGTTCATGAGCATCAACCCCGCGCTCGCCGCCGTGGTCGGGCTGCTGGTGCTCCACCAGGTGCTCGCGGCCCACGCCTGGACGGGGATCGGTCTGGTGGTGCTGGCCAACGTGGTGGCCCTGGTCGCCGCGGGGACGGTCACCCGTCGGACCCGGCCGGCCTGAGGTCGGGGCTAGCCCCGGGTCCGGCTGGACAGCAGCGCCCGGGTCTCCTCCCAGCCCTCCAGGGACGGGTCGAGGAGATGGACCGCGGCGGGGCCCCGGAGGCGGTGCCACTCGGGTGTGGTCTCGACGAGCCCCGGTGACGGCGCGACCTGCTCGAGGGTGGACCTCGGGTCGAGGTCGAGGTCGAGGTGCGCGAGCGGCACCCAGGCGGCGACCGGGAGGCGGAAGCCGAGCGCCACGCAGCCCGGACCGTCGTGCTCCGGCGCCACAGCCACGTCCGCGCGGTGCAGCACCTTGAGCTGCTTGGCCAGCGCCAGCCCCGGGAGGTCGGGCACGTCCGCCGGGACCAGCACGACCTCGTCGGCGAGCTCCGCGCAGGCATCCAGCAGCACGTCGAGGCCCACGTCGTCGAACCGGGGCGACCCCCGCCAGAGGAGGTCGTCCAGCTCGGGGCCGCCGACCAGGCCGGAGCGGGCACCGACCAGGTCGGAGGCGACCTCGTAGGTGTCGGCGAGGCACGCCCGGGCGAACGCCGAGCGGTCGACGCCCGGTGGTGCGGCTCCGGCCGCGTCGTAGCGGGCGACGACGAGCACGAGGCGGCGGCGCAGCTCCGCCTCCCCGCTCACGCCTCCGCCCCGTCATGCACGGCCCCGTCGTCCACGGCCTCGTCGTCCACGACCCCGGCGTCCGCAGCGGACCCGCCGTCGACGTCGGGGACCGCACCGATCTCGAGCCGCGCCGCGTCGGCGTACCCCTCGAGGTAGCCCCGTGCCCGGTCCGCGTCGGGGTACGCCGCGACGAGCGCGTGGAAGCGCGGGGTGTGGTTCGCCTCGACGAGGTGCACGAGCTCGTGCAGCAGGACGTAGTCGCGCACCCAGGAGGGCATCGGCCGGAGCCGGTCCGACAGCCGGATCGTCCCCTCGGCCGGGGTGCACGACCCCCAGCGGCGCCGCTGGTTGCCCACCCAGGTGATGCGCGCGGGGACGGGGGCCGACCCCAGCTGCGGCGCCAGGTAGCGGTGCCCGAGCTCGCGGGCCCGCAGCACGAGCGCCTCGTCGCCCGTCGGGGCCGAGTCGCGGGCCTCGCGGGCCAGCAGCCGGGCGACCAGGGCGTCGACGTGGCGCCGTTCGTCGGCGCGCGACATCGACGCCGGGACGAGCACGACCACGGTCTGGCCCTCGCGGTACGCGGTGACCGTGCGCCGACGGCGCCGGCTGCGTCGCACCTCGACGACGGGGGCGTGCTCCCTCGCCGGGTCTCCCGCGTCGCTCACGTCCCCATCTTCACCGGTGCTGCGCTCTGCCCACGCCACGCCCCTCGTCGGGCCGCGTCCCCGCCGTGGCGGCGGGACGGGAGTCTCGGCAGCCGAGAACGACCGCTCCACGTCTGACCGGACCACTGCACCTGCTGGTTTCCACAGGTGGACGTGGGGCCAACGGCCGGGAACGGCCAGGGGCCGACCCGTCGTCCACCTCGAAGCCACACGTCGTCCACAAGGTTGTCCACAGGCAGTGGACAGAACGCCGCTGCGGACGTTTGACGCCCGTGGCCGGCGGGCCTAGCGTTCCTCGCCACGAGGCCCTCGTCTCGTCGGGTCGCTCGCAGGGGAAGGCGGGCAGGTCCCGGCGGCGGGGGCCTCGTGCTCTTCCCGCCCCCGGTCCGGGTGCGTACGCCGGGCGGACGAGCGTCGGGACGGCGTGGCGTCGAGGGGCTCCCCCACGGGCCTGCCGCTACGCTGATCGAGTCCGCCGGGCTGGCCCCAGGCTCCGCCCGGCACCGATGACGAGAGTCGTCCACCGTCGAACGAGGAGAAGACATGGCCGAGACCGAGACGTACAGCGGCGAGTTCTACTGCGTGAAGTGCAAGGAGAAGCGCGAGGCCACCGGCGACGTGCACGTGAACGACAAGGGCACGCGCATGGCGAAGGCGAAGTGCCCGGTCTGCGGCACCAACCTCAACCGGATCCTCGGCAAGGCCTGACCCACCCCGGCGTCCGCCGCGCCGTTCGCCGGCGGACGTCGACCTCCACCACGGGCTGGACGCCCCTGTGGACGATCCTCCCGGGCGGGGACCAGGCCGTCAGACTGGGGTGATGGCCACCGGCGCACCGAGTCTCCGACTCGTGCCGCGCGCGGTCCTCCTCCGGCGCACCGCCACCGAGCTGCAGATCGGGGTCGAGCCGTCGGTCGTCGTCCCCGACGCCTTCGAACCGCTCGTCCGCTCGCTGGCGGAGGGCACGGAGCCGGGACGACTCCACCGGCTGGCGCACGAGCAGGGCCTGCCCCCGGAGGCAGCGTCCGACCTGCTCGACGCCCTCGCGGAGGCGAGCCTGCTCCAGCGTGAGCCGTCCGCTCCGCCCGGAGCGGTGCGTGTGGTCGGTGCAGGACGACTGGGCGCCCGGACGGCGCAGGAGCTGGTCGCCGCTGGGGTGCCGACGCTGTACCTGGCCGACCTCCCGGACCCACCGGGCCCGCGCCCGGGCCGACGAGCCGACCGCCCCGGCTCTCGTCGGACCGGCGACCCCGACCGTCTGGACGTTCTCGTGCCGACCCTCGAGGACGTCCGACCCGGGGTGCGCGTGCGACGGAGCCGGCACTTCGTGCACCCCGAGGGCGACGCCGTGGCGCTGACCGTCGTGGTCGCCGACGGCCCGGAGCCCGACCGCGGAGTGCCGGACCTGCTGCGGGAGGCCGGGGCGCCGCACCTGCTCGTGCGCTGCAGCGGGGACGAGGCGGTCGTCGGTCCGCTCGTGGTGCCCGGCACGACCTCCTGCGTCCGGTGCGCCGACCTGACCCGGCGCGACGCCGACCCGCGCTGGCCCTGGCTGCTGGAGCAGCTCACCCGGCTGCGCATCGAGCCGTCGCCGACCCTGCTGGCCTGGGCCGCGGTGACGGCTGCCGTCCAGACGCTGGCCTTCCTCGACGGCGGTCGCGCCGAGACCCTCGGGCACACCCTGGAGCTCGGCGCGGAGCAGCACACCCTGCGCCTCCGCGGCTGGTCGGTCCACGAGGAGTGCCGTTGCCGGTGGTCCGACGACGCTCGCGGCGTCGTGCCCGGCCTCGTCTGACGGTTGGTGCGACCGACCAGAATGGGCCCATGCCCGACGACTCCCCCGCCGTGCCCGAGCGCACGCGCGGGACGCGTCGCCCCCGTCCCGGACGGAGCGACCCCAAGGCCGACGACGGCGACGACCGCATCGCTCGCGGAGGCTTTCGCCGCAGCGCGCGGCTGGCCTCCCTGCCCCTCGGCTTCGCCGGGCGGTCGGCCCTCGGCCTGGGTCGCCGCATCGGCGGCGCCTCCGCCGAGCAGGTGAGCGACCAGCTCCAGCAGAAGGCGGCGGAGCAGCTGTTCAAGGTGCTCGGCGAGCTCAAGGGCGGGGCGATGAAGTTCGGCCAGGCGTTGAGCCTCTTCGAGGCCGTGCTGCCCGACGACATCGCCGGTCCGTACCGCCAGCAGCTCGCCCGGCTGCAGGACTCGGCGCCCCCGATGCCGACGTCGCGGGTGCACGCGGTGCTGGCGCGGGAGCTGGGGCCGCGGTGGCGCGACAGCTTCAGCTCGTTCTCCGCCGCTCCGGCGGCGGCGGCCTCGATCGGCCAGGTGCACCGGGCGGTGTGGGCCGACGGCCGTGACGTCGCGGTCAAGGTGCAGTACCCGGGGGCCGACGAGGCGCTGCGGTCCGACCTGCGCCAGATCGGCCGGATGTCCAAGGTCATCTCCCCGCTCGCCGGGGGCATGGACGTGCAGCCGCTGGTCGACGAGCTCACCGCGCGGGTGAGCGAGGAGCTCGACTACACCCTCGAGGCGGCCGCGCAGGGTGAGGCCGCCGAGGGGTTCGCCGGCGACGACGAGTTCTTCGTGCCGCCCGTCCTGGCGGCCACGAGCAAGGTGATGGTCTCGGAGTGGGTCGAGGGGCATTCGCTGAACACCGCCTTCGAGCTGTCCCAGGAGGAGCGCAACCGGATGGGGCTGGCGTACGTGCGGTTCCTCTTCGCCGCCCCGGCCCGGGTCGGGCTGCTGCACGCCGACCCGCACCCCGGCAACTTCAAGATGATGCCCGACGGCCGGCTCGGGGTCATCGACTTCGGGCTGGTGGCCCGCCTGCCCGGCGGCCTGCCGTCGGCGATGGGCCGCATCCTCCGCGTCGCCGAGAGCGGCAACGCGCACGAGACGGCCGAGCAGCTGCGTACGGAGGGCTTCATCGTGAGCGAGGTGGACGCGCAGGACGTGCTCGACTACCTCGCCCCGTTCGTCGAGCCGGCCTCGGTCCCCGAGTTCGAGTTCACCCGGGACTGGATGCGCGAGCAGTTCGTGCGGGTCCGTGACGTCCGCGCGAACAACGGCGTGGCCATGAAGATCAACCTGCCGCCGGAGTACCTGCTCATCCACCGGGTCTGGCTCGGCGGTCTCGCCGTCCTCGCCCAGCTGAACGCCCGCGCGCCGTTCAACGCCGTGCTCCGCGAGCTCCTGCCCGGCTACGGGGACTGAGGGCACGAGCGGGGCCCGGGGCCGCGGCAACCAGCGACCCCGGCCCCGCCCGCTTCGCTGAGCTCAGCTCAGGACGGCGCCGAGCCAGAGGCGTACGACGTGGAAGAGCCGTACGCCCAGGCTCAGCCCGGTGTCCTGTCCCGGCAGGGCGGCGCTCACGCCGCCACCTCGACGCCGCGAGGGTCGGCGACGGGAGCGCCCTGCTCGACCGGGACCTTCCGAGGCCGGCCCCGGGGCCGCTTGCGCGCGACCACGACACCGGCGATGAACAGCTCGCCACCCCAGACGCCCCACGGCTCCCGCCGGTCGAGCGCCCCGGCGAGGCACCCGGTCCGGATCGGGCAGCCCACGCACAGCGCCTTCGCCGTCTCCACGTCGGCGGGCGACTCGGCGAAGAAGAGCTCCGGGTCGTTCAGCCGGCAGGGCAGCTCGGCGAACGCCACGCCGCTGGGCGAGGTGACGAGTTCCGCGAGTCCGACTGCGAGGCTCATGTCGGCCTTCCTTGCTTGCGGAGCGGGTGCTCCAGGGGCCGGGAAGCACGAAGGCCGTGAATCCCGGTGTTCTGGGAGTCACGGCCTGGAGGCAGTCGGCGGGTGTTACGCCGGCGGTCTGGAGGTCGGTGGTCCCGAACGGGTCGAGTGCTGGTCGGTGGTGACGTACGCGGTGCCGGCAAAGGCGGTGCGCCCGTCCTGGGCCTTGGCGGCGGTCTCGAAGCCCTGCTTCATGAAGCCGGTCTGGTGACGCCACGTCTCGTACGCGGACGGCATGCCGGAACGGCTCAGGAGGCGGGGCCGTGCGTCACCGGCGTGCACGCGCGCACCAGCAACGGGAGCGCACGGGCGCGGCGACGCGACGAGCGCGGCCGACGAGTCATCGATGAGGATGGACACGGGCGTTCCCCCTTCCTGGAGTGCGGTGGTCCGGTGTCGATCCCGAACGGGCGTGCTGCCACGCCCCTCGAGTTCGTGTCTCACAGTAGAGGTCGGCCGCCGAGGGCCGCAACGGAATTAACGGACCAACCTCGCTGCGCTCGCTTCAGAGAGCGACGAGCGCTGCGCGCACAGCTCTTCTGCTCCGACCAAGCAGGCCCTCGTTCCTCGGGCGCTCCGTCGGTGGATCCTCGTCCCTCGGATCCATCACGTGCTACGACGCCTGCTGCGCCCGTTCTGCGCCTGCGGCGAGGATCGTCAGCACCTGCTCGCCGTACTTGTCGACCTTGACCTTGCCGAGCCCCTGGACCTTGAACAGGTCGAGGTCGGTGCGCGGGCGGGCCTCGGCGATCGCCACCAGCGTCGCGTCGGTGAACACGCAGTACGCCGGCAGGCTCGCCGAGGCCGCCTCCTGGCTGCGCCACTCCCGGAGCAGGTCGAGCGTGCCCTCGTCGAACGTCGACGGGCAGTCCTGGTGGCGGCCCAGCTTGCGCTCGGCCGCGTCGTTCAGCCCGCGGCCGCACGAGCGGCAGTGCACCGACAGCACCGCCCCGCGACCTCGTGCCGCGCGGGCGGCCGAGCTGCTGCCGGTCCCCGGCGCCGACGCCTTCATCGACGGGGGCAGCACCGGGTCGAGGAACCTCGACGGCTTGCGCACGTTGCCGCCACCGTTGCGGGTGCGCGACCACGAGACGCGCAGCAGCCTCATCGCCCGGGTCATGCCCACGTAGAGCAGGCGACGCTCCTCGTTGACCTGCTCGGGGGTCGTGGCCAGGACGAACGGCAGCGACCCCTCGTGCACGCCGAGCAGTGCCACGCCCTCCCACTCCAGGCCCTTGGCCGAGTGCAGCGTCGACACCGTCACGCCCTGCGCGACCGGGACGTGCTGCGCCTCGGCGCGGCGGTCGAGCTCGCCCGACACCTCGGCCAGCGAGAGCGGCAGCCCCTGGGCGGTCCGCTCGGCGGCCAGGTCCTCGGCGACGCTCAGCAGTGCGGCCAGGGACTCCCAGCGCTCGCGGACCGCACCGGCACCCTCAGGTGGTCGTTCCGTCCAGCCCAGCGCACCGAGCAGCGCCTTGAGCTGGTCGACGGCTGAGCCGGCCTCGCCCTCTCCTCCGGTCTGGTGGGCCCGCAGCTGCGTACGCAGGGTGACCAGCGTCTGGCGCACCTCGGGCCGTTCGTAGAAGCGTTCCCCGCTGCGGACGAGGTAGGGGATGCCGCGGTCGGCGAGCGCCTGCTCCAGCGGGGGCGACTGCGCGTTGATCCGGTAGAGGACGGCCAGGTCGCGGTACTCGACGCCGGCCGAGTGCTGCGCCGCGACCCAGTCGGCGACGCCCGCCGCCTCGGCCGCCTCGTCGGAGGCCTCGGCGAAGCTCACCTGGGGACCGTCCGGGCGCTGGGCCACGAGCTTGAGCGACGACGCCCCGGCGACCGACATCACCGCGTTGGCGCAGCCCACCACCTGCGGCGTCGAGCGGTAGTCACGGACCAGCCTGACCACCGTGGCGTCGCTGAACCGGCGCGCGAACCCGGTGAGGAACGTCGGTTGGGCGCCGGCGAACGAGTGGATGGTCTGGGCGGGGTCGCCGACGACGCAGATCTCGTCGCTGTCACCGCGCCACAGGGTGAGCAGCGCCTCCTGCAGCGGGCTGACGTCCTGGTACTCGTCGACCACCAGGTGGCGGTAGGTGCCCCGGACCTGCTCGGCCACCTCCGGGTGCTCCGAGATGAGGGCGGCCGTGCACAGCAGGATGTCCTCGAAGTCGATCCGGCCCCGGTCGCGCTTGGCCTCCTCGTAGCCGGTGAAGATGCGCGCGACGGTCTCGGGGTCGATGGTGGCGACGCTGCGGTGGTGCTGCTCGGCCAGCCGGGCGTAGTCCTCCGGGCGGACGTTGCTGACCTTGGCCCACCCGATCTCGGAGACCAGGTCGCGCAGCCGCGCGGTGTCGACGCGGACGCGCAGACGGCCGGCGGACTCCGCCACCAGCGACATCCGGTTGTCGAGGACCGACGGCACCTCGCTGCCCTGCACCCGGGGCCAGAAGTACTGCAGCTGGCGCAGCGCCGCGGAGTGGAACGTCCGGGCCTGGACGCCGGGGGCGCCCAGCTGCTGGAGCCGGCCGCGCAGCTCGCCGGCCGCGCGGGTGGTGAACGTGACGGCCAGCACCGACGTCGGCCGGTAGACCCCGGTCGCGACCCCGTACGCGATGCGGTGCGTGATCGCCCGCGTCTTGCCCGTGCCCGCCCCGGCGATGACGGCCACGGGTCCCCGCAGCGCCGTCGCGACCTCGCGCTGCTCGGGATCGAGTCCTGCGAGCAGCTCCTCGGGGTCCGTTCCTGCCACGTCCGACACGGTAGCCGCCGCCACCGACAGCCAGCCTGCTCCGCGCGCCGGGAGCGCTCCGGCACCAGGAGGAGGCGCTGTGCGCGTCGGGCGGCGCGGCTGCCCGAGATCCACGCGCCCTGAGGCGGCCCGGGCGGCTCGGAGCCGGGTCGCTGCGTCCGTGGTCCCACCACGGGTGGACCCGGCCGAGACCGCGGGGCGATGCGCCGGGGGTGCGGCCCGGCCGAGGCTGTCGGTGTGCAGACCCTCACCCCCGTCCGCGTGACCGCCACCCTCGCCGGGGAGGTCGAGCCACGCACGAGACCGGCGCGGACGCGGACGCGCTGGACCTCGGTGCTGGTCGCGGTGGTCGTGGGCCTCGTGCTCGGACCGCTGGACCTGCTGCTCCAGCGCGTCCTGCCCCACCCCTTCGCCGACCTCGCGAACTCCCCCGCCCTGTGGGCGCTGGTCGCCTTCTGCGTCGGGTGGTCGGACCGCGTCCGTGGCCGCTGGTGGCCCGCGGCCGCAGGCACCCTCACGCTGCTCCTGGCGGTCGAGGGCTACCACGCCACCGCCGTGCTCGCCCTGGGCGACGACCCCTCGACCCTGACCAACGGGGCCGCCGTGCTGTGGCTGGGCGCCGCGCTCGTCGCGGGCGTGGTGTTCGGCACCGCCGGGTCCTGGGCCGGGTCGGCGCGGAAGTGGCTCGGCCCGGTCGGCACGGCGACCGCGGTCGGCGTCCTCCTCGCGGAGGCCTGGCTGGACCTCGCCCGGCTCGCGGGCGCCGGCGACGACCCGGCCCGCAGCCAGGACCTCGTCCAGACCGCGCTGGTCCTGCTGGTGCTGGCGTCGGTCGCGGCGGTCCTGGCGGGACGCTCCGCCCGGCAGCGCGTCGTCGGCTCGGTGCTCGCCCTGCCCCTCGCCCTCCTGGGAGCCCTGGCCTTCGGCTCGATCGGCCTCCTCTGACCGGTCCGACGGTCGCCCGCGTGCGTCGGGCGGCCGGAATACCGACCCCGGCGCTCCTGTTGACGCCAGCGTGAGCACGCTGAACGCACCGACCGCCGACCGTCCCACCATCTTCACCACCACGTGGTGCGGGTACTGCAAGCGCCTGAAGTCCCAGCTCGACCGGGCCGGCGTCGCGTACGACGAGGTCAACATCGAAGAGGTCCCCGACGGCGCCGAGCTGGTCCAGAAGGCCAACGGCGGCAACGAGACGGTGCCGACGGTCTGGTTCGCCGACGGGTCCACGCTGACCAACCCCTCCGCGAGGCAGGTCCAGGACAAGCTGGCGTGAGCGCCGGCTGGACTGACGTGCGCGCGGTCGTGCTCGACATCGACGGCACGCTGCTCGACTCGGCCGACGGCATCGTGGCCGGGTTCCGCCACACCGTCGAGGCCGTCGGCCTCACCCCGCCCGACGACGCCACCCTGCGCGCTGACCTCGGACCACCGCTGGCGACCCTGCTGCCCACGTTCGGTGTCCCGCCCGAGCGCGCGGACGAGGCGCTGGCCGCGTACCGCACGTTCTACCTCCGTGAGGGCATGCAGCAGGCCAGGGCGTACGACGGGGTCGTGGAGGTCCTGACGGCGCTGGCCGCGCGCTTCCCGCTCGGCACCGCCACCGCGAAGCGGACGGACGTCGCGCAGGCCATCCTCGAGGCCCACGGGCTGACCTCGTTCTTCACCGTGGTCAACGGCCTGAGCGACGAGCACCCGACCAAGGCCGAGACGTTGGCCGAGGCGCTCGAGCTGATGGGCGGGCTCGCCCCCGCCGAGGCCGTCATGGTCGGCGACCGACGTTCCGACATCGTCGCCGGCCAGGCCGTCGGCACCCGGACCGTGGGCGTGCTCTGGGGCTACGGCAGCCGGGCCGAGCTCGACGACGCCGGTGCCGACGTGCTGCTCGAGCACCCGCGCGAGCTGGTCGACCTGCTGCTGGCCTGACCACTCCCGGCGGTACCGCAGATCTGTCGGTGGCCCGCCCTAGGGTGGACCGGACCATGACCCTCCACCTGCACCGCGCCGAACGGGCGAACGTCCTCGTCGACGCCCTGGGCGCGGTGCTCGCCGTGCCGCTGGCCGACCCGTTCGCCACCGAGGTCGTCTGCGTCCCCACGCCGGGCGTCGAGCGCTGGATCGCGCAACGGCTCTCCCACCGGCTCGGCACCGGCGCCGGCGACGACGGGGTCTGTGCCGGCGTCGACTTCCCCTCGCCCGCCCGCCTCGTCGCGGACGCGCTGGGGCGGTCGGGGGCCGACGACCCGTGGGCCCCAGCGCGCGCGGTCTGGCCGCTGCTCGCCGTGCTCGAGACCGCGCTCGCCGAGCCCTGGGCCACCGTCCTCGCCGACCACCTGGGTCCCGCTGCCGCCGACCTCGACGAGGCAGGACCCGAGGCCGAGCAGGACACGCGGCGTTCGCGGCGCTGGAGCACGGCCCGACGCCTCGCCGGGCTGTTCGCGCGCTACGCCGCCGACCGGCCGTCGATGCTCCAGGGCTGGGCGGTCGGCCACGACCTGGGGCCCGACCTGGAGCCGCTCGCGCCCGACCGGACGTGGCAGCCGGAGCTGTGGCGCCGGCTGCGCGACCACATCGGGGGCCCGGACCCGGTGACCCGCCTCCGCGGGGACGTCGAGCGGCTCCGCGACGCCGACCCCTCGACAGAGAGCGGGCACGGCGCGGACCTGCCGGGACGGGTGTCGGTCTTCGGTGCGACGCGCCTCGACCCGCGGCACCTCGACGTGCTGCTCGCGCTCGCCGTCCGTCGCGAGGTGCACCTCTGGCTGCCCCACCCGTCGCCCGCGGCGTGGGAGGAGGTGGCGCGGGTGAGCCGGCCGGACGCGCCGCTGCTCCCGCTGCGCGCGCAGGACCCGACCGCGGGCGCCGTGCAGCACCCGCTGCTCGCCTACCTGGGGCGCGACCTCCGCGAGCTGCAGGTGCGGCTCCAGGAGGCGGCCGCGAGCGCGGGTGCGACCGTGGTCGAGGAGCACCACCGGGGGGATGAGGTCGGCTGCACCACCCTCCTGGGCCGCCTGCAGTCCGACGTCGCCGCCGACCGGCCGCCGACCGGCGACCATCTGCTCGCGAGCGACGACCGGAGCGTCCAGGTGCACGCGTGCGCCGGACCGCACCGTCAGGTCGAGGTGCTGCGCGAGGTGCTGCTCGGGCTGCTGGCCGACGACGAGACCCTGCAGCCGCGCGACGTGGTGGTGATGTGCCCGGACGTGGAGACGTACGCGCCTCTGGTCGCGGCCACGTTCGGGCTCGACACCGACGAGGTCGTCGGTGAGCACCCCGGCCACCGGCTGCGGGTCCGCCTCGCCGACCGGTCGCTGGGACAGCTCAACCCCGTGCTGGCCACCCTGGTCCGGCTGCTCGAGCTCGCGGACGCACGCGTCACCCGCTCCGCCCTGCTCGACCTGGCCGCCGCGGCGCCCGTCGCGACCCGCTTCCGCCTCGGCGAGGACGACCTCGAACGGCTCCACGAGCTGCTGCCGCAGACCGGCGTCCGGTGGGGGCTGGACGCGGCCCACCGTGCCCGGTTCGGGATGGCGGGCTTCGCGCAGAACACCTGGGCCGCCGGGCTGGACCGGCTGCTGCTCGGGGTCGCGATGGACGAGAGCGACGCCCGCTTCATCGGCACCGTGCTCCCCCTGGACGACGTGGCGTCCGACGACGTGGGTCTCGTCGGCCGGCTCGCCGAGCTCCTCAGCCGGGTCCGCGGGCTGAGCGACGCGTGCGCGAGCCCCAAGACGCTGCCCGACTGGCTGACGCTGTGCCGCGAGGTGGTCGAGCAGCTCACCGACGTGCGCCCGGCCGACCGCTGGCAGCACGCCCACGCGTACGGCGAGCTCGCGCGCCTCGAGGAACGGGCCGGCGACGCGGCGCTGCGTAGCACGCTGTCCCTGACGGAGGTCCGGGCCCTGCTGGCGGACGCGTTCCGCGGCCGGGCGGGCCGGGCGAACTTCCGCACCGGCACGCTGACCGTCGCGAGCCTGCTGCCGATGCGCGCCGTGCCGCACCGCGTGGTCTGCCTGCTCGGGATGGACGACGGCGTCTTCCCGCGCCGCGCCGCCCCGGACGGTGACGACCTCACCGCGACCCGGCGCCGGATCGGCGACCCGGACCCCCGGGGCGAGGACCGGCAGCTGTTCCTCGACGCGGTCTGCTCCGCGCGGGAGACCCTCGTGGTCCTGCACTCCGCGGTGGATCCCCGCAACGGGACCGCGCTGCGACCCGCCGTGCCCGTCGAGGCCCTCCTCGAGACGCTCGACGCGACCGCCCGGACGGCCGACGACCGACCGGTCCGCGAGCACCTGACCGTCGACCACCCGCTGCAGCCGTTCGGGCGCGCCAACTTCGAGGTGGCCGAGCCGCAGCCGACCCACCCGATCCGGACCGAACCGTTCAGCTTCGACCGGGCCGCGCTGCGCGGTGCCCGGGCGCAGCGCGGACGCCCGCTCCCCGCCCCGACGCCGTACGCGGACGTGCTGCTCGAACCGCTGCCGGCGGACCGGGCCGTCGAGCTGACCGAGCTCTACCGCTTCTTCAACCACCCCGTGCGGGCGCTGCTGCGTGCGCGGGCCGGCCTGAGCGAGGGTGGGCGCGACGAGCCCGACGACGAGCAGATCCCGGTGGAGCTCGACGGGCTGGGGCGCTGGGCGGTCGGCGAGCGGATGCTGCAGGCGCACCTGCGCGGCGCAGACCTGGACGTGCTGGCCGCGGCGGAGTGGCGGCGCGGCGCCGTGCCTCCGCGCGAGCTCGGGGCGAAGGTGGTCGGGGACCTGCGCGTCGAGGTCGGCACCGTGGCCTCGGCCGCGGCGCCCCGGCTGGACCGACCGGCCGAACGGGTCGACCTCCTCGTCGACCTCGGCCAGGTCCGCGTGACCGGGAGCGTGGAGGACGTCCGGGGTGACACCGTCGTCCGCGTCGTCTTCTCCCGGATCTCGGCCAAGCAGCGGCTGCAGGCCTGGGTCGAGCTGCTCGCGCTCAGCGCCAGCCGGCCCGAGCAGGCCTGGCGCTCGGTCGTCGTCGGTCGCAAGGGGCAGTTCGAGCTCGGACCGGTGACGCCCGAGTTCGCGCGTCTCGTGCTCGCCGACCTCGTCGACCTGCAGGGCACGGGCCTGCGCACCCTGATCCCGTTCGCCCCCCTGGCGTCGTACGAGTACGCGCTCCTGGACTCCCGCGACCGCCTGAAGGACGAGTGGAAGCGGGTCGAGGAGCAGTGGGGTCGCGACCGGGACCCGCTGTGGGAACGCGTCCTCGGACCCGGGGCCGACCTCGAGACGCTGATGGCCGAGCCGGCGCTCCCCGGCGAGGGTCGTCCGCACCGGGACGGCGAGAGCCGCTTCGGCAGCCTCGCGCGCCGCGTGTTCGTCCCGCTGCTGAGGGTGCAGGGCCGCTGAGATGACCCTCGACACGACGCCCGTCCTGCAGGCTCGCCGGTCGGCCGACCGCCACCGCCGCTGGCCGGCCTTCGACGTCTGCGGGCCGCTGCCGCAGGGCACGACGGTGCTGGAGGCGAGCGCCGGCACGGGCAAGACGTACGCCCTCGCGGCCCTGACCGCGCGGTTCGTGGTCGAGGAGCAGATCCCGCTGTCCCGGCTGCTGCTGGTCACCTTCGGGCGGATGGCCACCACCGAGCTGCGGACACGGGTCCGGGACCGGCTGGTCGGCCTGGAACGGGCGCTCGCACCCGGAGCCGCGCCCGCCGAGGACCCGGTCGACGCCCTGCTGCAGGCGGTCGACCCGGACGAGCGGGTCGCTCGCCGCCGGCTGGTCGTCGCCGCGCTGCGCGACTTCGACGAGGCGACCATCGCCACGACGCACGAGTTCTGCCTGCAGGCGCTCGAGGGTCTCGGGGTGCTGGGCGACGCCGAGCCGCACGCGACCGTGGTCGACCAGGTGGACGACCTCGTCGACGAGGTGGCCTCCGACGAGTACCTGCAGCGCTACGCCGACCGCGGCCGGTCACCCTGGAGGAAGCTGGCCGACGCGTCGTCCGTGGCCCGCGAGGCCTGCCGCTCCGTGGGCGCCCCGCTCGTGCCCGACCCCGACGACGACCCCGGCACCGCGCGTGGCGACGCGGTCGAGCGGGTGGCGTACGCCCGGGCCGTCCGCGCCGAGGTGGAACGGCGGATGCGCGCGACGCAGACGTTCACCTACGACGACCTGCTCGTCCGGCTCCGCACCAGCCTCACCGACCCGCGCCACGGCGAGGCGGCGGCGAGGCGGTTGCGGGAGCGCTACGCGGTCGTGCTCGTCGACGAGTTCCAGGACACCGACCCCGTGCAGTGGGACATCCTGCGCACCGCGTTCGCCGGCCGCACCCGGATGGTGCTGATCGGAGACCCGAAGCAGGCCATCTACGGCTTCCGCGGCGCCGACGTGCACTGCTACCTCGACGCCCGCGACGCCCCGGGGACGACGGTCGAGACGCTGCCCACGAACCATCGCAGCGACCCCTCGCTCGTGGCCGCCTTCGAGCACCTCCTCGGGGGGCTGGCGCTCGGCGAGCGCGACATCGTGGTGGACCCGGTCGGGGCCGCGCACCGGGTCGACCGGCTCAGCGGGACGGCGGACCTGACCGCGCCGGTCCGGCTCCGGATGGTCCCGTACGAGGCCGACGGCACGAGGCCGGTACCGGTCGGGCCGGTCCGGACGATGCGCCGCCGGGTGACCCGCGACCTCGTCGCCGACGTCACCCGGTTGCTGGCCTCCGACGTCCGGATCGACCTCGGGCGGGGCCGGCGCCCGGTCGACGCGGGTGACGTGGCCGTCCTGGTCCGGACGAACCGCGCGGCCGAGGAGGTCCGGGCCGCCCTGGTCGCTGCGGGGGTGCCGACGGTCGTGCGGGCCGACCGGTCGGTGTTCGTGTCCGAGGCCGCGCAGGACTGGGCCACGCTGCTGCGCGCGCTGGACTCCCCGACGCAGGGCCACGTGCGCGCCGCCACCCTGACGTGCTTCTTCGGCTGGTCCGTCATGGACCTCGCGCGGGCCGACGACGACGCGACGATCGACGTGACCCTGCAGGTCCGCGGCTGGCGCCGGGTGCTCCAGGCCCGCGGGGTCGCCGCCCTGATGGAGTCCGTCACCCGGGACCGCGACGTCCCGGCCCGGCTGCTCGCGCAGACCGGCGGCGCGCGGCGGCTGACCGACCTGCGGCACCTGGCCGAGCTGCTGCACGACGCGACGACCCGCGGACAGCTCGGCCCGGGCGCGCTGCTCGAGTGGTTCACCGACCGGGTCGCGGACGCGCACCGCGACGCCGGCGTGGAGGGCTCGCGCCGCCTCGACGCGGAGGGCCGGCAGGTCACCGTCGTCACCGTGCACCGGAGCAAGGGCCTGCAGTACCCGATCGTGTACCTGCCGGACGCCGGCGACCGCTGGGTGGGCGACGACAAGGGCGAGACCCTGCTGCTCCACCCCGGCTCGCCGGGCGAGGCCAGTCGCGCCGGGCTGGTGCTGGACGTCGGCGGCAGCTGGGCGCCGGGCCGCCCGGCCCGCTTCGCGCGACGCCAGGCCGAGGACGCCGCCGAGGACCTGCGGCTGTTCTACGTCGCGCTGACCCGGGCGCAGTGCCAGGTCGTGACCTGGTGGGCGCCCACCCACACCACCCCGTCGTCGGCTCTCCAGCGGGTGCTGCGGTCCAGCGGTGGTGTCCCCGAGCAGCGCTACCCGCTCGACCTGGGGGACCCGCGCTCGGCCCGCGACCTCGGTCCGCACGTCCGGGTCGAGGTGCTCGACGAGGACCGCGACGTGGCCGGGCTGGCCCGCGAGGACGGTTCCGACGTCCCGCTACGGGTCCGGACGTTCGACCGGTTGCTCGACCTGGCCTGGCGCCGGACGTCGTACTCCTCGCTCACCGCCGCCGCGCACGGGCTGGACCTCTCCGGACCCGGGGTCGGCAGCGAGCCGGAACCGGGCCGTGAGGACGACGAGACCGCCGGCGAGGTCTCCTCCGGCGCCGAGCCCGACGCCGAGGCGGAGTGGGACGCCGACCTGCTGACGGGTGGGCCCGGCATACCGGCCGCACCGACGCACGGAGCGCCCGACCCCTGGGACGCGGTGTCCCCGATGGCCGACCTGCCCAGCGGGGCGGACTTCGGGACGGCGGTGCACGCCGTGCTCGAGGACCTCGACCCGGCTGCCGCCGACCTGGGGGCGAGCCTGCGCGACGCGTGCGCGGCCATGCTGGCCCGGACCGGCAGCACCGGGATGACCGCCGACCAGCTCGCTGCGGGCCTCCTCCCGGTCTGCGCGACGCCCCTGGGGCCGCTCGCCGGCGGGCGGGCCCTCGCCGACGTCCCCCGTGCGGACCGGCTGACCGAGCTGGTCTTCGAGCTGCCGCTGGCCGGCGGCGACGCACCGGTCGAGGCGCAGGTGACGCTCGGCGACGTGGCGCCGCTGCTGCGCCGCCACCTCCCCGCCGACGACCCGCTGGGCCCGTACGCCGACCGGCTGAGCGCCCCCGTGCTGGCCGACCAGCCGCTGCGCGGCTACCTCACGGGCAGCATCGACGCGGTTCTGCGGGTCCGCGACTCCGCGGCCGGACCTGCACGCCACCTCGTCGTGGACTACAAGACGAACTGGCTCGGAGGCTTCGACGGCCGGCCGCTGACCCTGCGCCCGTACGCCCCGGAGGCCCTGCCCGAGGCCATGATGGGCGCGCACTACCCGCTGCAGGCCCTGCTGTACGCCGTCGCGCTGCACCGGCTGCTGCGCTGGCGCCAGCCCGGCTACGACCCGGACGTCCACCTGGGCGGGGTGCTGTACCTGTTCGTCCGCGGCATGGCCGGGCCGGAGACACCCGAGGTGGGCGGCGTGCCGGCCGGGGTCTTCAGCTGGCGGCCCCCGTCGTCGCTGGTCGTGGGTCTGTCGGAGCTGCTCGCCGGCCGGACGGAGGTGCACCGATGAGCGTCACGTCGGCCGAACGCGGTGCGCTCGTGGCGGTGCGCGTGCGCTCACCGCTGCTCGGACGGTTCCACCGGGCCGGCGTGCTCGGCCTCGCCGACGTGCACACCGCCGAGGCGCTGGCGCGGATCGGGGGCGAACGGGACGAGCGGGTGCTGCTGGCCGTGGCGCTCACGGTCCGGGCCCTGCAGAGCGGTTCGGTCTGCCTGGACCTGACCACCGCCACCTCCGTCGACGTGCCCGAGGACGACCTGGTCCTGCCCGGGGCCGGCCCTGGCGCCGGCACCGGCACCGCAGCCGCTCCCGAGCCGGCGACGGAGCTGCCCTGGCCAGAGCTCGGCACCTGGGTGGCCGCCGTCCGCGCCAGCGTGCTGGTGGCGGAGCCCGACGACGCGGGTGCCGCGCGACCGCTGCGGCTGTCGGGCACGCTGCTCTACCTCGAGCGCTACTGGCAGCAGGAGGAGTCGGTCCGCTCCGCGCTCGAGCTCCGCGACGCCGCGGCCGCGCCGGTGGTCGACACGACCGCCCTGGACGCCGACCTCGACCGGCTCTTCCCCGCCGCCGCGGCGCCCGAGGGCGCCACCGACCACCAGCGCGAGGCGGCGGAGGCCAGCGCCCGTCGCTGGGTGACGGTGCTCGCCGGCGGACCCGGCACCGGCAAGACGACGACCGTGGCCCGCCTGCTCGCCCTGCTGCGCGGCCAGCCCGGCCCCGCGCTGCGGGTGGCGCTCGCCGCGCCGACGGGCAAGGCGGCGGCCCGGCTGCAGGAGGCGGTGACGACCGCGGCCGAGGGGTTGCCCGAGCAGGACCGCGAGCGGCTCGGCACGCTGGAGGCGTCCACGCTGCACCGCCTGCTGGGCTGGCGGCCCGACTCCAAGAGCCGCTTCCGGCACGACGCGAGCAACCCCCTCCCCCACGACGTGGTCGTCGTCGACGAGATGTCGATGGTGTCGCTGACGCTGATGGCGCGGCTGCTCGACGCGGTCCGCCCCGACGCCCGGCTCGTCCTGGTCGGCGACCCCGACCAGCTGTCGTCGGTCGACGCCGGTGCCGTGCTGGCCGACATCACCGGCCCGGCGCAACGTTCCGTGGTGCGGCTCACGCACAACTGGCGCTTCAAGGGCGGTATCGCCGAGCTCGCCGACGCCATCCGCACCGGCGACGCCGACCGGGCCGTGGAGCTCCTGACCGCCGGACGCCCCGACGTCACGCTCGCCGACCTCGACGTGACCGCCGGGCTGACCGCGACCGGCGGAGGCCTCGGCGAGCTCGCCCGCACCCTGCGCTCCAGCGCCGACGCCGCCCTCTCTGCCGCCACCGCCGGCGAGATCGACGCGGCGCTCACCGCGGTCGAGCAGCACCGGCTGCTCTGCGCGCACCGGCGCGGCCCGTACGGGGTCACGCGCTGGAACCTCGAGGCCGAGCGCTGGCTCGCGTCGAGCGTGCCGGGCTACGGCATCGACGGCGACCTCTCGCTCGGCCGGCCGCTGCTGGTCACCGCGAACGACCGCGACCTCGACCTGTGGAACGGCGACACGGGCGTCGTCGTCCACACCTCCGCCGGGGTCCGGGCCGCCTTCGCCCGGGCCAGCGGGCCCGCGCTCTTCCCACCGGTCCGCCTGGACGCCGTCCAGACCGTGCACGCGATGACCGTGCACAAGGCGCAGGGCAGCCAGTTCGCCGCCGTGACCCTCGTCCTGCCGCCTCCCGAGTCACCGCTGCTGACCCGCGAGCTGCTCTACACCGCCGTCACGCGGGCCACGACGCGCGTCCTCCTGCTCGGCGACGAGGCGGCCGTCCGGGCTGCGGTCGGTCGACCCGCCAACCGAGCCAGCGGCCTGCGGCAACGGATGGCCTGACGGGCGCAGACCTGCCGACCCGCTTCCGCGGGGCGCTACCGCTTGAGCCGGCCCTCGGCGTCGAAGGGGTCGCCGGCGACGGCGGCCCCGGTGTCGGGCACGGGCATGGTGACGTCGGCCGCGGCGGACCGGACCGCGTCGAAGGCGGCGTACCCGTCGTCCTCCGTCCCGTGCCGGCGCTGCATCGACCGGCTGTTGAAGACCAGGTTGAGGATGATGGCGGTGATCGCGCCGGCCGAGATGCCCGAGTCGACGACGATCTGCACGCCCTCGGGCAGCTGCCCGAAGACCGACAGCGCCATGCCCTTGCCGCTCGTCACGGCGACGGTCGGCAGCAGCCCCACGGCGAGCGAGATGGCGATGACCAGGATGTTGGCGTTGTTGAGCTGCACCTTGGACAGCGTCCGGATGCCGCTGGCGGCGACCATGCCGAACAGGGCGATGCCCGCGCCGCCCAGCACCGCCTGCGGGATGCCCTCGACCACGCCGCCCAGCTTGGGGATGAGCCCGAGGACGATCAGCACGCCGCCGGCGAACGTGGCGACGAAGCGTGAACGGACGCCGCTGAGCGACACCAGCCCGACGTTCTGGGCGAACGCGGTGTAGGGGAACGTGTTGAAGACGCCGCCGATCATGGTCGACAGCCCGTCCGCCCGGATGCCGTCCGCGAGCTGACGGCGCGTCAGCGGCTTGTCGACGATCTCCCCGATGGCCAGCATGTCGCCGGTCGTCTCGGTCATGATCACCAGCGCGACGACGATCATCGAGAAGTACGCGGCCAGCAACCCGAGGCTGAGGTCCGGGAACCCGAAGTGGAACGGCACCGGCAGGCCGAACCAGCTTTCCTGCGCCGCACCGCTGAAGTCCGCGTAGCCGAACGGGATGGCGACCAGCGTGCCGATGACGAGGCCGAGCAGGATCGACAGCCGCTGCAGGAAGGGCGGCGCGAAGCGCTCGACGGCGAGGATGACGAGCAGGGTGAAGAGAGCGAGGCCGATGTTGCCCGGAGCCCCGTACGTGGGGCTGGCCGACCCGCCGCCGACCCAGCCGGCCGCGACCGCGGTGAGCGACACCCCGATGATCAGGATGATCGTGCCCGTGACCAGCGGTGGGAAGAAGCGGAGCAGCTGGGAGAACACGGAGGCGACCAGGATCATGAACAGCCCGGAGATGATCACCGACGCGTAGATCGCGGTGACGCCGTACTCGGTCCCGATGGCGATCATCGGCCCGACCGCGGCGAACGTGCAGCCCTGCATCATCGGCAGCCGGACGCCGAAGCGCCAGAAGCCGACCGACTGGATGATGCTGGCGATCCCGGCGACGAAGAGGTCGGCGCTGATCAGGAAGGGCAGGTCGCCCGGCGACAGCCTGCCGGCCGAGATCATGGCGCCGCCGACGACCAGCGGCACGGCGACGGCGCCCGCGTACATGGCGAGGACGTGCTGCAGGCCCAGCGGGGCGAGGCGGGAGAGCGGCGGAACCTGGTCGACGGGGTGGACGTCCGTCGCCGGCTCGTCCGCCCGGGTGGCGGTAGCGGTCACGGCCTAGAAATTACGAGAGCCGTGTTCCGGCGTCCAGGCCGCCACGTTTCGACTCGGTTAAAGCGCCCGGGGCCCGCTCACCAGACCGTCGGCTCGGAGCGCCAGGTCGCGATCAGCCGGTGCGCGATGGAGCTCGGTCCGGGCAGGCCGATGGTGCCCGCCTCGAGCTGGGCCGTGAGCTCGTCGCGGGTGAACCACCCCGCCCAGGCGATCTCGTCGGCGTCCACGCAGACGGCGGTCGTCTTCGCCCGCGCGAAGAACCCGGTCATCAGCGACCGCGGGAACGACCACGGCTGGCTGCCGAAGTAGCGGATCCGGTCGAGGGTGACGTCGACCTCCTCGGCGATCTCGCGGTGGATGGTCTGCTCCAGCGACTCGCCGGCCTCGACGAACCCGGCCAGCACCGAGACGCGCTGGCCCCAGGACGCCTGGCGGCCGAGCAGGATCCGGTCGTCGGCGTCGACCACGGCGACGATCACGGCCGGGTCCGTCCGCGGGAAGTGCTGCTCGTCGCACCGCTCGCAGTGCCGGGCGAATCCCCCGTCGACCACCAGCGTGTCCCCGCCGCAGCGCGGGCAGAACGGCTCGAGCAGGTGCCAGCGGGCCAGCGCGGTCGCAGCGGCGGCGATGTCACGCTCGACGTCGGACAACGAGCCGCCGACCTCGCGCAGGCTGCGCACCTCGCCGTCGACGACGGCCTGCACCGCGAAGACGGGAGCGCCGTCGACCAGCCCGAGCAGACGGTGCCGCTGGGGGTCGTGGTCGACGAAGGGCTTGACGAAGCGCAACGACCCGTCGGCATGGGTCGTGAAGCTCACGTCGGCGTCGAGCTTGAGCAGCCGCGCGTCCGGCGAGCGCCAGAGCTGGGCGACCCAGTCGGCGGAACGTCGGTGGTGACCCACCCGGTCGAGCGAGCTGGCCACGGACCAGCCCACCCCGCTGAGCTCGTCGGACCAAGCGGGCGGGGCCTCAGGGATCACTGACCCGAGATTACTGCGTCCGAGTCGAGAGCCCGGTCCGGTGCGAGGAGCTGCTCCAGCTCGGCGCGGCCAGCGAGCCGCCGCGGGACCACGACGCGGTCGTCGCGGACGTGGACGAACACGGCCGCGACCTCGGCGAGGTCCACCCCGGTGGCCTCGGCCCACGCCAGCCGGTAGAGCGCGAGCTGCAGCGGGTCGCCGCTGTCGGAGTGACCGGTCTTCCAGTCCACCACCAGGAACCGGGTGCCGGACGGGACGTCGACGGGGAAGCCGCCGCTCTCCTCGCTGCCCTCGGCCGCCGCGTAGACCGCGTCGATCCGGCCGCGCACCAGCCGACCGGCCAGCGCGAGCGAGACGGGGGCCTCGACCGCGTACGGGACCCGCGAGGCGAAGCGCCCCCGGGTGAAGGCGTCGCAGACCGCGCGCAGGTCGGCCTCGTCGGGACCGTCCGCGTCCGCCCGGTCGGCGAGGTCGTCGGGGTCGAGGAGGGCCTGCTGGCCCAGGCCGCCGTGGGTCAGCCGCTCGCCGAACCACTGCTCGACGAACGCGTGGAACCGGGTGCCGGACCGGGCCGCGCGGTTGGGCGCCTTCGGCATGGGTCGGGCGAGGGAGGCGGCGAAGGCGTCCGGGTCGGCGCGGAGCCGGAGCAGGGCGGTCGCCGCCAGGCTTGCCGGCAGCTCGACGACCCGGTCCCCGGAACGTGACTCGCGCGCCTCCCGCAACAGCCGGTCGAGATCGGCGTCCCAGGCCGCCACCTCGCCCTCGAGGTCGAGCATGAGCGGGGCGCTGCCCTCGGCGGCGTACGCACCGGTCGCGGCGAACCGGGCCCGGGCCGCCTCGACCGACGCCGCCGCCTCCTCCCGCCGGGCCAGCGCGTCGGGGTCGAGCGGCTGCGGCCAGGGGGTCGGAGCCGCGTCGGTCACCAGCGGGTTGTCCCGGCCGGGTGTCTCGGCCGTCGCCAGCACCCGGTCCTGACGCTCCGCCTCGGCCGCGATCGCCCGCAGGTAGGTCGAGGCCACCCGCGGTCGGACGAGGTCGGGGCGCCACCAGTGCCCGCTGCCGACGAGGCCCGACCGGGCCCGCGTGACGGCGACGTAGGCGAGGCGGTCCTCGCTGCGCAGCTGCTGCGCCTTGAGCGCCGCCTTGTACTCGACGATGGCGGCGTTGCTCGTGTCCGCGAGCTGCGGGATGGACCCGGCGTCGCCGCGCAGGTCGGCGGGCAGCGCGGCGGCGGCGCTGACCCAGTTGTCGCTGACCCGCTCGCTCGGGAAGACGCCCTCGACCAGCCCGGGCAGGAACACGAGCTCCCACTCGAGGCCCTTCGCCTTGTGCACGGTGAGCAGCTTGACCGCCTCGCGGTCCGACGGCACGGCCTGCTCCAGCCCCGTGCCGGACTCGAGCTCGGCCTGCAGCCAGGCCAGCAGCCCGGACAGCGACGCGTCCCCGTCGACGTCGACGTAGTCGGCCACCGCGTCGAGGAACGCCCCGAGCTGGTCGCGCCGGTTCGTGCGCTCCAGCTCCGGCGTGGCGACGAGCTCGACGTCGAGGCCGAGGCTCGTCACCACCCGGCGGGTCAGGTCCAGCACGGGCTCGTCCGCGTGCCGGCGCAGGGCGGCCAGCTCGCTCGCGACGCGGGTGAAGCGGCGGTGCGCGGCCGGGGAGTAGGGCGCGTCGCCCGGGTCCTCGAGGGCGTCGAGCAGGCTGACCACCTCGGTGGGGTCGAGGTCGGCGACGGCGTCGACGAGCGCGAGGCGGACCTGGGCCGGGTCGGGCACCTGGCCGCCCACGCCGCGTTCCGGGGCCGCACCCGGGTGGTCGTCGCGACCGAGCGCGGCCCGGGCCAGCTCCCGGGCCCGGCGCCCCAGCAGCGCCAGGTCGCGTGGGCCGACCCGCCACCGCGGCCCGGTGAGCAGCCGGACGAGGTCGGGGTTGGCCGTGACGTCGTCGACCAGCCGCAGCGTCGCGGTCACGTCCATGACCTCGGGCAGCCCCAGCAGCCCGCCGAGCCCGACGATCTCGACCGGCACCTCGCGGGCGGTCAGCTCGGCGTACAGGGGGCCGATGTCGGCGTTGCGCCGGGTGAGGACGGCGATGTCGGCCCAGTGGTCCACCGTCCCCTGCCGCCTGGCCTCGACGATCCGGTCGGCCACCCAGGCGACCTCCTCGGGCCACGAGGTGAACGTCGCCGACGCGACCTGCCCGGCCGCGGTGCCGGGTGGGGCCTGCAGCAGCCCGAGCCCCCTGTCGACGTCCGCCGCGCTCTGCGTCGTCACCCCGGCCGTCGCCTGCCCGGCGCGCAGCGGACGGCTCAGCTCGTTCGCGACGTCGAGGATCGTCGGTCCGCTGCGCCGGTTGACGGTCAGCGCGTACCGGGCGGCGGGGTGGCCGTCCGCTCGCCGGAAGGTGTCGGCGAACGTCGTGATGTTGCTGGCCGCGGCGCCGCGCCAGCCGTAGATCGCCTGGAACGGGTCGCCCACCGCCGTCACGGCGTGGCCGAGCCCGTCCTCGGGGGAGAAGCCGGAGAACAGCCCGCGCAGCATCCCGGCCTGGGCGGCGGACGTGTCCTGGTACTCGTCGAGGAGCACCACCCGGAACGCGGCGCGCAGGTCGGCGCCGACCTGCGGCACCTCGGTGGCCAGCCGCGCGGCGATGGCCATCTGGTCGGCGAACTCCACGACCCCGAGGCGGGTCTTGAGCGCCTGGTAGTCCCGCACGAGGCTGGCCAGCTCGAGGCGCTCCTGCACCGCGATCCGTGCCTTGAGGACGTCGACGTAGACGTTGCCGCGGTTGTTCAGCGGCGCGGAGTCCCACCCGATCAGCAGCTCGCGGGCGTGCGCGTCGAGGTCGTCGAGGTCGACGAGGTGGGAGGTCAGGTCCGCGTCGAGCTTGAGGACCCGCTCCGTCACGCTCGCCGGACGCAGCCGGGACAGGAACTCGAACGGTCCGGCCGCGGCCGCGACGACCCGGGCCGCGAGGCGGTAGCGGGTGGCCCCGCTGACCATGGTCGGGTCGGCCTCGTAGCCCAGCCGCAGCCCGTGCTCGGACACCAGCCGGGCGGCGAACGCGTCGTACGTCATCACGAGCTGCTCGCCCGACTCGTCCACGGCCCGGTCGTCCACGACGCCGGCGGCCACCAGCGCGGTGCGCACCCGGGTGGACAGCTCGGCCGCCGCCTTGCGGGTGAAGGTCAGGCCGAGCACCTCCTCCGGCCGGACCCGGCCGGTCCCCACCAGCCACACCACCCGGGCCGCCATCACGGTCGTCTTGCCCGACCCGGCGCCGGCGATGATGACCCCCGGCTCGAGCGGTGCCGTGATCGCGGCGAGCTGCTGGTCCGAGAACGGCAGCCCGAGCGCCTCGACCAGGTCGGACGGCGTGCGGAGCCGGGGCGTGCCCGGCACGGGAGCGAGCGCGCGGACGCTCATGCGACCACCTGCCGTCCGACGGCCTGCGTGGGGCAGCTCGCCCGGAACGGGCACCACCGGCAGGCGGGCCCCACCCGGGCGTCGAAGCGCTCGGCCGTGATCAGCTCGGCCGCGTCCCGGAGCCGCTGGTGGACCCACGTCGCGCAGCCCTCGGCCTCCGGGTCGGCCGCGTTGGTCTCCGAGCCGGCCTGCAGCGGGAACGGGACGTCGTCGAGCGAGGCCTGGGTGAACACCTGCGGCAGCGCGCCCTGCTTGTCCCCCAGCCGCAGGTAGACCAGCTCCGCGCCCGACGGCCGGGCGCCCGGTCCGGCCACGTCGGCGAACGCCCCCTCGGCGACCGCGAGCTGGTAGACCCCGAGCTGGTCCTGCACGGCCACGTCGGCCGCCGCGGGAGCCGTACGGCCCGTCTTGAAGTCGACGATCCGGATCCGGCCGTCGCGCTCGCGCTCGACCCGGTCCGCAGTGCCCGTCAGCAGCACCCGTCGACCGCCCGCGTCGACCTCGCAGCGGAACGGCACCTCGGTGCCGAGCAGCTCGAGGTGGGCCCGTGCCTCCTGCCAGGCGACGAACCGGTCCAGCGCGTCCTCGGCCTCGGCCCGCTCCACGGCGGAGAGCCAGTTGGCGTCGAACGAGATCTGGTCCCAGACGCCTTCGAGGTAGGCGGAACGTTCCTCGGGCTCCAGCGGCACGCCGGCGCTGTGCTGGGCCAGCACGTGCACGACCGAGCCGAAGCTGGCCGCGCTGTTCCGGGTCGTCCCGGCGCTCGCCTGCCGGTTGAGGAACCACTGTCGCGGGCAGGCGAGGACGGCGCCGAGCTGGCTGCCCGACATCGCCACCGGCTGGCGCGGGTCGACCACCGGGACGCTCGCCTCGCTGAGCGCGCGCATCCCCCACCAGGTGAGGGGCGAGGCGGCGGGGACGAGCGGTCGGCCCTCGGCGTCCGTGGCGTCGGCGAGCCGGGCCAGCCGCAGCGCGGCCTGGTCGCGCAGCTCGGGGCTCGCGTCCGGGTCGACGCTGGTGCGCCGCAGCTCCCCCACGAGCGCGGCCAGGGTCAGCGGGCGGCGCGGGCGCCCGGGGCGGGCGGTCGCCGGCACCCCGAGCTCGTCGAGGAAGCGCGAGGGCTGGTCACCCTCGCCCTCGGTGCCGGCGACGGCGGTCACCACCAGGCGCGCCCGTGCGCGGGTGCAGGCCACGTAGAACAGGCGACGTTCCTCGGCGACCCGGACGGCGGTGGGCACCGGATCCGCCAGGCCGTGGCGCCCGAGCCGGTCCGCGTCGAGCAGCGAGCCCCGCCGCCGGACGTCGGGCCATCGGCCCTCCTGCACGCTGGCCACCACGACCAGGTCCCACTCCAGCCCCTTGGACCGGTGCGCGGTGAGGACCCGTACGCCCGTCCCGCGCAGGTCGGCCTCGCGCCAGGTGTCCGCCGGGATCTGCTGCCCCTCGACCTCGGCGAGGAAGCCCGTCACCCCCCGCAGGCCGGCGACCTCCTCGGACCGGGCGGCCACGTCGAACAGCGCGCACACCGCGTCGAGGTCGCGGTCCGCCCGCCGGGACGACTCGCCGCCCCCCGCCGCCACGCGCTGCAGGGACTCCGGCCAGGTCGTGCCGGACCACAGGCTCCAGAGCGCCTCCTCGGCCGTGCCGCCGGAACGCACGACGCCCTCGCAGGTCCGCAGCAGCGCGGCGAGCCGCTCGGCCGCCTCGACCGCCGGTCCCGGGGCGCAGACCTCGAGCAGGTCGGGGTCGTGCAGGACGGCGGCGAGCAGCTCGGGCGAGGGGCGCGGCATGGCCAGCCCCCCGAGCTCGGCCCGCTCCGCCGCCCGCAGCGCACGGCCCAGCGACCGGGTCGCCATCGCGTCCAGCCCGCCGAGCGGCGAGGTCAGCAGCAGCTGCGCCTCCTCGGGGCCGGCCGCCCGACCACGGGCGGCGATGCGCAGGGCGAGCAGCAGCGGCCGGACGGCCGGGTCGGCGGCCAGCGGGATCTCGTCCCCGGCCACCTCGACCGGAACGCCGGCCGCGACCAGGGCGCGGGTCAGCGCCGGGATGCTCTGCCGACCCGAGCGGACGAGCACCGCCATCTGCGTCCAGGCCAGCCCGTCGCGCAGGTGGGCGGTGCGCAGCAGGTCGGCGACGTGCTCGGCCTCGGCCCCGGGGCTGCTGCAGGTGATGACCTCGACGCGGCCGCGGGGGGCCGTGCCGTCCGGCTTGGGGTCACGGAACGCCTCGAAGACGTCGCGCGGGAGGGCCGGCGGGACGGGCAGCCGGCGGGCGACGTTCCGGCTGACCGCCAGCAGGGCGGGCCCGAAGCGGCGCGCCGTGCCCAGGGCCATGACCGGGGCGGGCTCGCCCGCCGCGGTGGGGAAACGGCGCGGGAAGTCGAGGATGCCGCGGGCCTCCGCGCCCCGGAAGGCGTAGATCGACTGGTCGGGGTCACCGACGGCGACCACGTCGCGGCCGTCGCCGGCCAGCGCCTGCAGCAGGCTGACCTGGGCGGGGTCGGTGTCCTGGTACTCGTCGACGAAGACCGCGCCGATCTCGCTGCGCAGGGTCGCGACGACCTCGGGGTCGGCGAGCAGGATGCGGCTGCGGTGCACGAGCTCGCCGTAGTCGAGCACGCCCTCGGCGTCGAGGACGTCGAGGTACTCCTCGAAGAACTCCCCCACCCGGACCCAGTCCTCACGCCCGGCGGCCTCGCCGGCCTCCACCACGTCGATCGGGTCCATGCCGAGCTGGCGGGCCTTGGCCAGCACCGCACGGACCTGGCCGGCGAAGGCCCGGGTGCCGAAGGCGTCGGCCAACGACCGGGGCCACGCGTCGTGGCCGACCTCCTCGCTGCCCTGCAGCACCTCGCGCACCCGGAAGTCCTGCTCCGGCCCGGTCAGCAGCCGCACGCCCGCCCCGTACGTGGCGCCCGGCCCGGCCCCGGCCTCCGGCACCGGCCCGGCGAGACCCAGCCGGTCCGCGAACCGGCGCACCAGCGCGAAGCAGAAGGCGTGGAACGTCATGGCGGCCGGGGTGACCACCGTCCGCCCGAGGCGGCCCGCGATCCGGGTGCGCAGGTCGGCGGCCGCACGGCGGGAGAAGGTCAGGACCAGCACCGAGCCGGGCTCCGCCCCGCGGCGCGCGATCCGGTCGACGACCGACTCCACCAGCGTCGTCGTCTTGCCCGTGCCCGGTCCGGCGAGCACGAGCAGGGGGCCGCCGGGGTGCGCGACCACGGCGGCCTGGGCGTCGTCGAGGACGGGCGGGTCGCTGAGGGCTTCGGGGGTCAGGGCGAGTCGGTACATCGCCGTCTATTCGAGCACGCCCGACTGACACTTCCCGCCGACGGACGTGAACGGGCCCTCAGGCGAACATCGCCGCCACCTGCGCGTAGAAGGCGCCCGGCTCTGCAGCGACCCCGGCCTTGGCCGTGCGGCTCCACTCGTCGACCAGGACCTCGACCTGACCGGCCTCGAGACCGTCCAACGCAGCGCGCACGACGTCGGCCGGGTCGAGCAGCGGGCCGTCGTAGCCGGCCATCATGTCGGTGTCGGCCCCGCCGAGGTGGAGGCCGAGCACCTGCGTGCCCTGCGACGCGAGCTCGACCCGGGTGCCCGCCGTCAGGCTCCACTCGGCCGCCTTGCTCGCCGAGTAGGACGTGGCGCCAGCGAACGAGAAGAAGGACAGCGCCGACAGGACGTTGACGATCCCGCCGCCGCCGTGCGCGGCGAGGACGTCGGCGAACGCCCGCGTCACCGCCAGCGTGCCGAAGAAGTTCGTGTCCATCTCCCGGCGGACCTCGGCCGGGTCGGCGCGCACGAGGTTCTGGTGGGTCGAGACGCCCGCGTTGTTGACCAGCAGCGTGACGTCCTGCGCGATCCGCGCGGCGGCGTCGATGCTGTCCTGGTCGAGGAGGTCGAGAGCGAGGACCTCGACCCCGGGCACGGTGACCGAGGCGGGGTTCCGAGCGGTCGCGTACACCTTGGCGGCGCCGCGGCGCAGCAGCTCCTCGGCGAAGCGGGCTCCGAGCCCGCGGTTGGCCCCGGTGACGAGGGCGACCGAACCGGCGATCTTCATAGGTGCTTCCTTGCGTCGTGTGGTGCGCCGTGATCGGCGCTACGCTCGACGGTAAGACCTGACACTGACGTCAGGGTCAACTCGTGAGAGCGGAGTCACACGTGCGGATCGGCGACCTCGCCCAGCAGACCGGCGCCAGCGTGCGGTCGCTGCGGTACTACGAGGAGCAGGGCCTGCTCGTCGCCCAGCGCACGAGCACCGGGCAGCGGACGTACGACGACGACGCCGTGGCCCGCGTCCGGCTCCTGCGCCAGCTCTACAACGCGGGGCTGACCAGCACCACGATCGCGACGGTGATGCCCTGCGTCGACCGCCCGTCCGCGGCCTCGACCCGCGAGACCATCGCCGTCATGGAGCGGGAGCACGCACGCCTCGGGCAGCAGGTCGCCGACCTGGTGAGCACCCGCGAGCAGCTGGCGTACCTGATCGACGCGGCGTCGGCCTGTGGCCACGAGCAGGACACCGAGCTCGAGATGGTCGCTCTCGTCTGAGGTCCTGACGACGCCGCTCGTACGACCGTGGTCCACCGTCGGGCTCCAGGTCGCGGCCTGCGGACCGATGTGTGGACCCCGACGGCCGGGGAGGCTCGAAGGGTCTTGATGTCACCCCTCCAGGAGGTCGGGCTGTGCCCGGAACGTTCGTCGCCGAGATCCACGCCGGACCCGTGCTGGTCCCGCTGCTGGTCGGCGTGGTGGTCGCCTGGCTGCTGGCCCTCGGCCACCGCCGTGACCTCACGTGGGGCCGGGCGCTGACCGTGCTGGTGGCGACGGCGTACGCGGTCGGCGTGCTGGCCGTGACCTTCTTCCCGTGGCAGGTCCCCTTCGGCGCCACCGACGTGGCGGTCGGCGGAGCGCCCGGAGGCGGGGTCGCCCTGCGCAGCCTGCTGAACGTGGTGCCGCTGATCACGCTCGACCCGCAGAGCTTCGCCCTGAACGTCGTCATGACGCTCCCGCTCGGGGCTCTCCTCCCGCTGCTCGTCCGCGTCCGCTCCGTCCCCGGGGTCGCCCTGATAGGGCTCGGAGTCAGCGCGACCATCGAGATCGGGCAGGGCGTCGGCGACGTCCTGCTCGGCATGAGCCGCACGGTCGACGTCAACGACCTGATCGCCAACGTCACCGGCACCGTGCTGGGGCTGCTGGCTCTGCGCGCGCTCGTGGCCCTCGCGGGCTCCACGCCGGCACCCCTCGCCCTGCCGGGCAGCGCCGTCGCCGGAGAGCGCGGTGACCGCCCCGCTCAGACGGGGTACGGCTGGCTCGTCGACGACCCCGAGCCGGAGGCCGACCGCCCGCTCGGCGCGACCAGGACCGTCGGGTCGCGCTCGTCCGGCTCCTCGCTGGTCGGGGCGAGCACGGCGACCACGCCGGCCGCCAGCAGCGCCGTGCCGAAGACGAGGTCGCCCAGCTCGGCGTACAGGTCCAGGTAGACCGTCGTGCTGCCGTCGCGGACCAGGGCGGCGAAGGCGAGCACGCTCATGGTGGTGACCGAGTTCGCCAGCACCAGCAGGACCCGGGTCGGCCGGACGAAGCGCCGGCTCTCCCCGTTCGCCCAGCCCGCACCGGTGAACAGGTCCCAGACCAGGCCGAACAGCACGAGCGCCGCACCGGAGAAGCCGAGCAGCGCCCCGACCGGGTCGGAGATGAAGTCCCGGCCCGAGAAGAGCGCGCAGACCGTGAGGGCGCCGGCGAGGGCGAGCGCCCGCTGGGGGGCCAGCCGGTGCCGGACCAGCTGCACCGCCCCGGCGACGACCACGACGGCGGTGGCGACGAGGTTGAGCACGTCGGGATCGACGCCGGCCCGGGCCTGCGGGCCCTGCACGAGGGTCCGCGCCAGCATGAGGAGCAGGACGCCCACCATCCCGAGCACCAGGGCGCGGGTCGCCCGACCGCGCCGGGCGGCCCGCAGGGCCAGCAGCAGCACGGCCAGGCCGACGACGGCCCGGACGGGGTCGACCAGCGAGGAGACGAAGGCGCCGGCGTCGGCCTGCGAGCCGATGATCGTGCGGTCGGTGTCCAGGACCGCGAGCAGGGGCACGACGCCGACGGCCAGCTGCAGGGGCAGGTTCACGAGGATCAGCGCGGCCGCGATCGGGAGGGCGACCGCCGTCAGCTCGCCGCTCAGCCCGTCCACGTGCGCACGGGCGGCGCGCCGACGGGACACCGTCAGCAGGACGGCACCGACCCCGGCCAGCAGCCCGACCAGCACCAGCGACGGAACGACCACGTCCCAGCCCTGCAGCACCGGGTCCATCGACGCCAGCTGGCGGCCGACCTGCACGCCGCGCACGACCACGACGACGCCGAGGACCGCGTACGGCACCCAGCGGCGGGCGAGCCGCTGGGCCTGCTCCGTGGCGGCCACCGTCAGCCGAAGGCAGACCTCGGCGACCGACGCGCCCGCCACGATGGCGGTCGGCAGCACGAGGTAGCCGAGGATCGACGCGAGGTACTGCAGCAGCAGGGGCATCTGGTCGGCCCCGAAGTCGATCGAGTAGCGGTTCTCCACCAGCCCGACGACCAGGCAGGCGCCGCTGATCGCCCAGACCGCGCCGAGCTCCCACCAGGCGAACGGCCGGCGCGAGCGCACGACGACGAGCACGACCAGGGCCACGAGCAGGGTCAGCACCAGCACGGGCCACCAGACCGACCCGCTCGTGCCCGGCGTCCGCAGGCTCCAGGCGGAGAGGGCGGCCAGCACCACCAGCAGCGCCAGGGTGCGCAGCCACCACGGCGCGCGCAGGCCCGCGGTCAGCAGCAGGCTGAGGCCGAACGAGAAGAGCGTGGCCAGCGTCCAGACGGCGGTGTCGGGCAGCCCGACACCGCCGGTGCCGGCGGGGTCGAGGACCGCCCTCCGCCGGATCGCACCGGAGGCGACGACCAGGACGCCGGCGAACAGGAAGGCCAGGTAGGCCAGCAGCACCACCGCGCGCAGCCCGTACGGCCAGCCCTCCTCGCGGATCCGACCCTCGCGGACCGGTCGCACGACGGTCTGGGTGACCACCCCCTGCAGGAACGCGACCACCCGACCGGCCCGCGGGTCAGCCACCGGTGGTCCAGGAGTCGAAGGTCCAGCCCTTGTCGTAGGCGAAGAGGTACACGCCCTGCGGCGTGACGACGCCGGGCCGCTCGCTGGACACCAGCGAGGTCGAGCGGGTCGGCCAGGTCGCGGCGACGCGTCCGTCGGGGGCGAGGAGGTCGAGCCGGTTCGAGGTCCAGCCGACCAGGTGGGTCGCCGTCGCCTGGACGCTGAGGTAGCCCGGGAGCCGCGAGACGACCCGACCGGCCGGGTCGAGCAGCAGCGTCTCCGCCTTGGACACCACCACCGGCTGCCCGGCGAAGCCCACGAGCGCGGTCGGCTGGTCGTCGACCTGGGTGACGAACCGGCTCGTGCCCGCGGCGGGGTCCAGCCCGACCACGTGCTGGTCCTCCGCCACCAGCACGCGGTCCCCCACCACCGCCACGGAGGTGGCGGCGAAGGACCGGTCCCAGCGCAGCTCGCCGGTGCCGGCGTCCAGCGCGCTGACGGTGCCGCCCCGGTCGGCCACGACGACCAGGCCCGCGCCGACCGCGGGCGCACGGTTGACGTCGGAGGAGACCGTCCGCTGCCAGCGCACCGCGCCGTCGGCGATCCCGAACCGCAGCACCCGTCCGGACAGGTCCACCAGCACCGCGTCGTCGTCGGAGACCTGGACCGGTGCCCTCGCCCCGATCTCGGGGATGGTCGCCTGCCAGAGCCGCATCCCGGCGTCGGAGTAGGCCACCAGCCGCCGGTCGCTCGTGGTCACGAGCACGACGGACCCGTACGCCGCCAGGCTCAGCACGGTGCCGCCGGGGTGCGTCGACCAGGCCGGGGTCCAGGCGTCGGCCGTCTTCGGCGTGGTCGCCACGAGGTCGTCCGGCGGGTGCAGGGCCCGCACGACCAGCCCGGACGAGGTGAGCACGGGGTGCACGTCGGTCGCGGCCGACCCGTACATCTCGCGGGTCCTGCCCGCGTCGTCCACCGTGACGGTGCTCCAGGTCCGCGCCGACCAGGCGCGCGGATCGGTCCAGCCGACGGGCGACCTGGTCGTCGTCCGGGGTCCCGGCGCGGGTGGGGGCACCGCCGTCTCGAGGGTGCGGACCGCACCGAGGCTCTCGCTCGCCGCCACCACGCCGCGCCCGCGGCACCAGGTCCGCGTCAGCCAGGTCTGCCGGCGGACCTGCCCGGTGCCCCTGGCCTTGAGGACGAGCGGGCCACTCACCTCGAGGCAGCCGTCCGGCGCCGATGCCGCCGAGAAGGAGCTCGTGTAGTCCAGGTCGTCGCCCGCCGACCCGGCGCCGGACCAGGACGCGCCCGGACCGACGTCGGCGGGCAGCTCGACGAGCGCGGGCTCGTACGCGGTGATCGTGCCGTCCGCCGCCCGCTCACCCGCGAGCTCGACGCTGCCGCGGACGCGGTGGTAGCGCGTGACCTGGCTCGGGAGGCCGACGTCGTCGACCGAGGTGGTGGTGGTGCGCCAGAGCCGGGAGCCCGAGGGGTTCTCGTCGTAGTCCTGGTGCAGCACCCGGGTGACGAGGAACGAGTCGCCGCTGAGCAGGCCGTTGATGCCGGCGAACCGGGCCGACTCGATGACCTGGGTGGACGTCTCGGTCACGGACTCCCGGATCAGGTCCACGCGCTGCCAGAGGGCGTCGCCGTCGGCAGGCACGTAGACCAGCGCAGCCGTCCGGACAGATGGCGCCCGGCGCGCCAGCCACGTCCCGGTGCCCACGACCAGCCCGAGGCAGAGCAGCACGACGAACGGCACCCACCACGCCCGGCCGGTCCGCGCACCGGCCGCACCGGACGGGACCGACGCAGTCGGGTCCGGCGGCCCCCAGGTCGGGTCGACCGGCGACTGGTCGGGCATGGTCGACCAGTCCTGCACCGGGAACGGCGCCCAGCGCTGGTCGCCCGCCTCGGTCACGGCGGTCATCCTGCCAGCCGGAGGCGTCACCCGACCGTCCACCGGGCACGCGTCAGGGCGCGATCAAGACCTTGCCGACGGCGCCCTGCTCGACGGCCGCGTGCGCCTGCGCGGCCTGGTCGAGCGTGAAGTGGTGCAGCGGCAGACCGTGCTGCTCCCCGACCCCGAGCGCTCCGTCGCGCAGCGCCGCACCGAGGTCCTCGACCGCCCGCGCCTTTGCGGCGGCGGGCTCGGTGTAGACGAGCACGAACTGCCAGCGCACGTTGCGCACCATCGACCCCCGCACGGGCACGGCGACGTCGCCGCCCCCGCCGTCGTCGGCGTACGTCGCGACGGTGCCGTTCGGGGCCATCAGCCGGCCGACGACCGCGGCGTTGGCCTGCGGGTTGACCTCCACGACCACGTCCACACCGCCGGGGACGATCTTGCGGACCTCGGTGAGGACGTCGGCCTGGCGGTAGTCGATGACGTGGTCCGCGCCGGCCGCGGCGGCGAGCTGGCCCTTGGCCGCGCTGCTGACCGTGGTGATGATCGTGGCGTCGGACCAGCGGGCGAGCTGGATCGCCGCGTTGCCCACGGCACCCGCACCGCCGGTGACCAGGACCGTGCGTCCCTGCAGCGTGCCCGGACCGAGCCGCAGCGGGCCCTCCTCGCCGACCGTGAGGCAGCGGTGCGCGGTGAGGAAGGGGATCCCCAGGGCGGCGCCGAGGTCGTGGCCGGACCCGTCGGGCAGGGCCGCCAGGTGCGTCGACCGCACCAGGGTGTGCTCGCTGGTGGTGCCCCAGCGCCGCTTCCACGCGGCCTCGAACAGCCAGACGTCCAACCCGACCCACCCCTGCGGCACGCCCGGACCGACGGCCTCGACCACCCCGGAACCGTCCTGGCCCGGGATCTGCGGCGGGTCGACGGGCTTGCCCGGGCCCCGGCCCGCCCGCGACTTCCAGTCGGTGGGGTTCACGCCGGACCGCACGACCCGGACGCGGACCTCGCCGGGGCCGGGCTCGGGGACCTCCTCGTCGACCAGCCGCAGCACGTCCGGGCCGCCGGTCTCGGTGTAGACGACAGTGCGCATGGCCCGATTCTCGCCCAGGCCCTCAGCCGAGGTCGCGGCGCCGGTTCAGCAGGACGGGCAGCGCGGCACGCACCCGGGCCACCTCGTCGAGGTCGAGCTCGGAGACGACCAGGTCGGGCTCGGCGCCCAGCTCGGCGAGCACGGTCCCGTCGGGCGCGACCACGCAGCTGTGGCCGATCCCCGTCGGCGCGCGACCGCCACCGGTCGGCAGGACCCCCGCCGTCAGCGGGTCCGCCTGACCGGTGGCCACGACGAAGCAGGTGCTGTCCAGCGCCCGGGCCCGGGTCAGGAGCTGCCACTGCTCGAGCTTGCCCGGTCCGGCGCCCCACGACGCCGGCAGGCAGACGACCTCGGCCCCGCGGTCGGCGAGCGCGGTGAACAGGTCGGGGAAGCGGACGTCGTAGCAGGTGGCCAGGCCCACGCCGACCCCGTCGACGTCGACCACGACGAGCTCGTCGCCGGCCGCCACGGTCGCCGACTCCGCGAAGCCGAACGCGTCGTAGAGGTGGATCTTGGCGTACGCGGCCTCGACGCCGCGGCCCGTGGCCAGCAGCGTGTTGGTGACTCGGCCGTCGGCCGCCGGGGTGAACATCCCGGCGACCACGACGACGTCGTGCCGAGCGGCGATCGCCCTGACGCCGTCGGCCCAGGGGCCGTCGAGCGGCTCAGCGACCGACGCGAGCGGGAGGCCGAACGCGCGCATCGTCGCCTCCGGGAACGTGACCAGACGGGCGCCCGCAGCGGCGGCCCACGCGGTCTGGTCCGCCACCTGACGCAGGTTGGCCGCCAGGTCCGGGCCACTCGTGATCTGCGCCTGAGCCACCCGCAGGACCGTCATGCCCCCACCTCCGTCGTCGCGGTTGCCGCGGTCGTCCCGGTCGTCCTGGTCGTCGCCGCCGTCTCCGCGGCGGTGACCCGCTCGACGTCGGCGCCGCGGATGCCGAGCATGAAGAGGATCGCGTCCAGGTAGGGCACGGACACGGTCGTGTCGGCCTGCGCGCGGACCAGCGGCTTGGCGTTGAAGGCGATGCCCAGCCCGGCGGCCGCGAGCATGTCGAGGTCGTTGGCGCCGTCCCCGACCGCGACGGTCTGGGACAGCGGCACGCCCTCCTGCGCCGCGATCTCCGCCAGCAGCTCGGCCTTGCGCGCCCGGTCGACCACCGTGCCCAGCACCTCGCCCGTGAGGCGCCCGTCGCGCACCTCGAGGGTGTTCGCGTAGGCGTGGTCGAGCCCGAGGTCGACGCGCAGGAAGTCGGTGAACGGCGTGAACCCGCCGCTGACGATCCCCACCACGAAGCCGAGCCGCTTGAGCGTCCGCACGAACGTCCGGGCCCCCGGCGTCAGGCGGATCCGCGCGCGGACCCGGTCGACCGCGGCCTCGTCCAGCCCGGCCAGCAGCCGGACGCGCGCACGCAGCGAACCCTCGAAGTCGAGCTCCCCGGCCATCGCCCGGGCGGTCGTCGCGGCCACCTCGGCGCCGCAGCCCGCCTCGTCGGCGAGCAGCTCGATGACCTCGTCGACGATCAGCGTCGAGTCGACGTCCATGACGACGAGCCGCTTCGCGCGCCGCTCGAGGCCGTTGACCTGCACGGCGACGTCGATGTGCTCGGCCTGGGCGACCGCGCCGAGCTCGCGGCGCATGGCCTCGACGTCGCCCGCGATGACCACGAGGTCGTACGCGGTGACCGGGTCGGTGGCCAGCCGCACGATCCGGTCGATGTTCCCCCCGGTGGCGGCGATCGCCTCGGCCACCGCCGCCAGCGACGACGGCGTGAGCGGGCGGCCGAGGACCGTGACCGCGTGCCGCATCAGCCCGGCCCGGCTCGACGTGCTCGCGACGTGCTCGAAGTCGACCTTGAGCTCGTTCGTGAAGCCCCAGAAGAGGACGTCGCGCACCACGCTCTCGTCGGCTCCGTCGATCCGGACGAGGACGTCGAGGGTCAGGCGCTCCCGCACGACCAGCTGTTCCATGTCCTCCAGCACCGCACCGGCCCGGCCGAGGAGCTGCAGCAGCTCACGCGTCACGCGAGGGCGGTCCCGGCCGGACACCCGGATGAGCAGCGGGTGGCCCACCACGACGCTCACGCGAAGGTCCAGACGAGCAGCTCGGCCGGCTCGTGGGCGACCACCCGGAAGGGGGCCGGCACGCTGAGCTGCAGCGCGTCGCCCTCGTCGAGCCGGCCGACGGGGTCGACCTCGGCAGAACCGCGGGCGAGCAGGACGTAGGCGGACGAGGCCTCGGGCAGCGAGCGTTCGTCGCCGGGCGCAAGACGGGTGACCCACAGGGTGGTGCCCCGGCTGTCGAGGCCGACGACCGCCCCCGGCTCGGAGCCGGACGCCACCGGCACCCAGCCCGCAGCGAGCGCGTCCTCGTCCACCGCGCGCAGGGCGTACGTGGGTGGCGTGCCGGCCTCGTCCGGCCGGACCCAGGTCTGTACGAAGTGCACCGGGTCCTCGCCGTTCGCGCCCTCGGCGTGCGTCACCCCGGAGCCGGCGCTGAGCCGTTGGACGACCCCCGGACCAACCGTCCCGGAGTGCCCTGCGGAGTCGGAGTGGCCCAGCGTCCCGGACAGCACCCAGCTCACGATCTCGACGTCGCGGTGGGTGTGCTCGGGGTAGCCCTCGCCGGCCCGTACGGTCTCGTCGTTCAGGGCGACCAGCGGGCCGAAGCCGACCAGGTCGGGGTCGTAGTGCTCGCCGAACGAGAAGCTGTGCCGGGTCCGCGCCCACCCCTCCGCGGCGTCCGGCTGGGCGGGCGCCACGGTGGTGAACCGGTCTGCCGAACGACGCACCTCGACCCCCTCCACGGTCGCCAGTATCGCGTGCACGGCCCTCTCGCACGCGCCTACGCTCGGGGCATGGTCAGCCGCCCGGTCCCCGATCCCGTCGCGCCCGGGCAGGAGTCGGTCTGGGACTACCCGCGGCCGCCGGCGCTCCGCTCCGTCGACGACCTCGTGACGGTCGTCCTCGGTGGCGTCGAGATCTGCGAGACCCGCACGAGCCTGCAGGTCCTGGAGACCTCCCACCCGCCGACCTGGTACCTGCCCCGCGACGCCTTCGTGGCCGGCTCCCTGCGCGAGGCCGGCGGGTCGTCGTTCTGCGAGTGGAAGGGCGAGGCCGCCTACCTCGACGTCCTCGGCGGCGGCCAGGTCTCCAAGCGGGCCGCCTGGTACTACCCCAGCCCGAACGGGCGCTACGCCGCCCTGCGCGGGCACATCGCCCTCTACCCGGCCGCGATGGACTACTGCACGGTCGACGGGGAACGCGTCGAGCCGCAGCCCGGCGGGTTCTACGGCGGCTGGATCACCAGCCTGGTCAGCGGGCCCTTCAAGGGCGGGCCGGGTTCGCAGGGCTGGTGAGCCTGTCGTGGACGAGGCGTACGTCGAGCAGGTGCTGCGTCTCGTCGAGGCGGTGCCGCCCGGTCGCGTGACGACGTACGGCGACCTCGCCGAGATGGTCGGCCGCGGTGGTCCACGCCAGGTCGGGACGGTGCTGGCCCGCCACGGCAGCGGTGTGCCGTGGTGGCGCGTGATCCGCGCCGACGGGAGGCCCGCGGACGGGCTGGCCGAGCGCGCCCTCCAGCTGCTGGGCGACGAGGGCGTCCCGGTCCGCGACGGCCGCGTCCGGCTGGTCTCGGTGCGCTGGCAGGGCGTGCAAGCAGACGTCCCCGACGCTGCGACCGCTGTGCCAGGCTGGGAGGAGCAGGAGTCGAGAGCCGCGAGCTGAGCCCTCGGACGTCGGACAGCGAGGAGCATGGCATGGCCCAGGGAACCGTCAAGTGGTTCAACGTCGAGAAGGGCTTCGGCTTCATCGCCGTCGACGGCGGTCCCGACGTCTTCGTCCACCACAGCGCGATCCAGACCGACGGGTTCCACACGCTCCACGAGGGACAGCGCGTCGAGCTCGAGACCACGCAGGGCCCCAAGGGCCCGCAGGCCGAAGCGGTCGTCGCGATCTGACCGACCCGCTCTCCACGAGCGGTCACTCCCTCCGACCAACGACAGGCTCAGGGAACGTCCGCAGCGGCGAGCAACCGCTGACCCAGCGCCCGGACGAGGTCGCGCAGCTCGTCCGGGCCCTCGACCACGAGGTCGGCGTCGAGCCCGGCGAGCACGCCCGGCACCCAGTCCAGCTGCTCCGCCCGGATCTCGACCCGCACCCAGCCCGCCTGGTCGGCCACCGGTGCGACGGTGGCGATGCCGAGCGGCAGGCGAGCCTGGACCGCTTCGACGCTCTCCCGGACGCGGACCGACACCGCGTGGCGCCAGGGCGTCCTGGCCAGAGTGCCGAGGACCTCGGTCCGAGGGTCGAAGCCCGCGGGGACCTCGAAGGTCTGCGACCCTGCGCGAGCGGACACCACGCGGTCGAGACGGAAGGTCCGGACGTCACCGCTCTGCGCGTCGATCCCCGTGAGGTACCAGCGCCCGGCGTGGGCCACGACCCCGTACGGGAGCACCGTGCGCTCGGTGGTGCGTCCGTCCCGGCTGGTGTGGACGATCTCGATCGGGTGCCGCCCACGCGCGGCCTCGGCGGCGAGCAGCAGCACGTCGACCTCCGGTGACGCCTGCGCGGGTGGCCGCGCGGTGAAGTCGGCGACGTCCAGCAGCGCCGCCAGGCGAGCGGCCAACGGCCGGGGCAGCACCCGGCGCACCTTGGCCGCCGCACTCTCCGCGGCCAGCCTCGAACCGGCGGTACCGGTCCACGGGCCCGTCACCAGGCCCACCAGCACCGCGACCGCCTCGTCGTCGGTGAGCATCAGCGGTGGCAGCCGGTAGCCCGGGGCCAGGCGGTAGCCGCCGTACCGGCCGCGGACCGACTCCACCGGGATGTCGAGGTCGATCAGGTGCGCGACGTAGCGCCGGACCGTCCGCTCGTCGACCTCGAGCCGTTCCGCCAGGTCCGGGACCGCACGGGTGCCGCCGTTCTGCAGGATCTCCAGCAGCGCGAGGACGCGGGCGGTCGGACGCGGCACCCCCCAAACCTAGCGAGATACCGGACCACTCCTGCCCGGTATCGGTCCTAGCGTCGGTCGCATGAACCTCGTCTCCGTCCGCATCATCACCGCCGAGCTCGACCGCATGCTCGACTTCTACGCCCGGCTCACGGGCGCCCCGGTCGACCGGCCTGTCCCGCACTTCGCCGAGGTCCGCACGCCTGGCGGCACGCTCGCTCTCGGCAGCACCGGGACCGTCGGGCTGTTCGGGCCCGGCTCGGCCGAGCCGGCGGCCAACCGTTCGGTGATCATCGAGCTCCTGGTCGACGACGTCGACGCCACCTTCGCCTCGCTGCAGCCCTGGGTCACCACGTTCGTCGGCGGACCGACCACGATGCCGTGGGGGAACCGGTCGCTGCTGCTCCGCGACCCGGACGGCAACCTCGTCAACCTGTTCAGCCCGGTCACGCCGGCTGCGGTCGAGAAGTTCAGCAGGTACGAGCGCTGAGCAGGAGTCGGTAGCGTGACCGGGACACATCCGTCACGAGGGGGAGCCTTGGCCGAGCACGAAGCGAAGTGGGACAGCGACATCGACACGAGCGTGCCGCCGAGCGGGGACGGCTGCGTGGAGTGCGAGGCCAGCGGGTCGTGGTGGTTCCACCTGCGTCGCTGCGTGGAGTGCGGGCACGTCGGCTGCTGCGACGACTCGCTGAACAAGCACGCCACGGCCCACGCGATGTCGACCCACCACCGCTACATCCAGTCCTACGAGCCGGGCGAGGACTGGTTCTGGGACTACCAGGACGACACCATCGGCGAGGGTCCGGCACTGGCGGCACCGCACTCTCACCCGGACGACCAGACGACGCCGGGACCGGCCGAGCGGGTGCCGTCGAACTGGCAGCAGGTGCTGCAGGACGCCGGGCGCTAGCGCCCGACGTCCTGCGTGCTGCCCGCCAGCAGGCGGCGATCAGTACGCGGGCTGGCTCGGGTCGATCTCGTTGACCCAGGCGCTCACGCCGCCGCCGACGTGCACGGCGTCGGAGAGCCCCGCGCCCTGGACGATCGCCAGGACCTCGGACGAGCGCACGCCCGTCTTGCAGTAGAGGACGACCTGCTTGTCCTGCGGCATGTGACTGAGGGCCTCGCCGGTCTGGAAGTCGCCCTTGGGGATGAGCACCGAGCCGGGGATCGCGTTGATGTCACGCTCCACCGACTCGCGGACGTCGACGAGGAGGAAGTCCTTCTCGCCGCGCTCGCGCTCGGCCAGCCACTCCTCGAGCTGGCGCACACCGATCGTGTGGCCGGCGACGGCGTCGGCGGCCTCGTCGGTGATCGCCCCGCAGAAGGCCTCGTAGTCGATCAGCTCGGTGATCGGCGCGGCCCCGGGGTCCTTGCGCAGCTTGAGCGTCGTGTACTTCATGTCGAGCGCGTCGTAGACCATGAGTCGACCGATCAGCGGGTCACCGATGCCGGTGATCAGCTTGATCGCCTCGGTGACCATGATCGAGCCGATCGAGGCGCAGAGCACGCCGAGCACGCCACCCTCAGCGCAGGACGGCACCATCCCGGGCGGCGGGGCCTCGGGGTAGAGGTCGCGGTAGTTGGGCCCGTAGTCGTCCCAGAAGACGCTGGCCTGGCCCTCGAAGCGGAAGATCGAGCCCCACACGTACGGCTTGTGGGACAGCACCGCGGCGTCGTTCACGAGGTAGCGCGTCGCGAAGTTGTCGGTGCCGTCGAGGATCAGGTCGTAGGAGGCGAAGAGCTCCATGACGTTGTCGTTGTCCAGCCGCACGTCGTGCACCTCGACGTTCACCAACGGGTTGACCTCGGCGATCGACTCCTTCGCCGAGAGCGCCTTGGACTTCCCGATGTCGGACTGGCCGTGGATGATCTGGCGCTGCAGGTTGGACTCGTCGACGGTGTCGAACTCGACGATGCCCAGCGTGCCGACGCCGGCCGCGGCCAGGTACAGCAGGGCCGGGCTGCCGAGGCCGCCGGCCCCGATGACGAGGACGCGGGCGTTCTTCAGCCGCTTCTGACCGATCATGCCCACGTCGGGGATGATCAGGTGGCGGCTGTAGCGACGGACCTCTTCGGTCGTCAGCTCGGCGGCGGGTTCGACCAGCGGTGGCAGAGCCACGGTTCCTCCTGCTCTCGTACGGGATCCCGTCGGACGGGTCCCTCGATCGTCTGGCGAAACGTCACCTGCGGCACACCTATTCCGACGACCGGACTCCCGGGCCCGTGGTCACGGCGGATCTGGTGCTCGCGCGACGTAGGTGTGCCGGGTCGGGGTGGTGGTCTGCACGGTGTGAGGCTGCTGGCCGAGCCCGTCGTGGACGACGACGGCGGACCAGCCGGGTCGTCCGCGGACGAGGTTGTGCCGGGCGCACAGGCCGCGGCCGTTGCCGAGGGTGGTCCGACCGCCTTCTGCGTAGCGCTCGATGTGGTCGAGGTGGCGGATCGGGGCGCCGCAGCACGGCGCCCGGCAGGTCTGGTCCCGGGCGACCAGCAGCTCGGCCAGAGCCCCGCCGAACCGACGCCGCCTCAGGTCGATCCCGACCAGCCGACCAGCCACGCCCGCGTACAGGCTCCGGGCCCGCTTCGGGCCACGGCTGGCGTCGACCAGCTCGTGGACCAGCCGCCCGGGAAGCGGCCCGGCGCCCGTGACGGTCGCGGTCCAGACCGCGTCGGGGTCGGCGACCAGCGCGGAGGGGACGACGATCTGGACCTCGACGGCCACGTCCTCCGCCCGGACCTGGCCGGTGAGGCGCTCGACGAGGGTGTCGGCCATGATCTGGTCGCGGCTCCGGTCGTCACCGCCAGCGACCACACCGTCGGTGTGGCGACGCAGCGCGGCCAGGCACGCCACGCCCCGCTCCACCGGCAGGTCGCCCGACAGCACACTCATCGTGTCCGGTGCCGGACGCAGCCCGACCCGTCTGTGTCTCCGCTCGTGCCGGCCCCGCGCGACGTACGCCTCCCGGTCGGCCTCGCAGGCGTACCGCCGAGCGAGCACCGTCGCCTCCCCCACTCCGCGGGCAGGCAGGTCGGCCTCGCTCAGCCGCGCGTCCACGCCCCGCCGGGTCGTCGCGTCGAGGTGGCGGGTCTCGGCCACCACCGCGTCGGCGATCTGCTCGCTGGTCCGCCCGGACGCGAGTGCCGCGTGCGGCAGGTCGAACCACCACGCCCGGGCCGACCCGAGCCGCCGCGCCGCCACGGTCGGGGAGACCCGACAGGCCAGGCCGACCTCCTCGGCCACGCCGCGGCCGATGTCGCGCGGGTGCACGTCCTCGC
>Ga0210040_10000725_pt1 | contig 53158 bp, 38 predicted proteins | sample CryGeyCG12114_NA_FD_185462 | JGI IMG/M metagenome (GOLD analysis project Ga0210040, IMG submission 185462) | Groundwater microbial communities from aquifer - Crystal Geyser CG19_WC_8/21/14_NA (SPAdes) (version 2) | ecosystem: Environmental > Aquatic > Deep subsurface > Groundwater | place: USA...
TCAGAAAAATTAAACAGCTTATTTAAAAAGTCAAAACCTGCCGCTACGCAGCCCACAGCTACCGATACAACCAAGAAATAATAAATATTGCAGATAACCGGAATAACTCCGTTTATCTGGTAGTTGGCGGTCATTGTAGACACATTCTACCAACTGGAACGGCAGAAAAATGAATCAGCAAGAGTAGCAGAAGTGACAGAAACAAATCTTATAATGTGGCAGAATAAATCCACCAAAAGATTTAGATTACCTTAGCAGAAGAAAGCAACCGCCGTCCGATTCTGACCAGCAAAAGAGGAATTGACGTGAAATGCGCGCAAGAATTGACGCTACGTTTGAGCAGGAACCGACGCAAAATGCGTGCAGAAGGAATGACGTTGCGTTTGAGCAGATAGAATTATCTTCAATGCGTGCAGAACGGACGGACAGGGAATGCGTTTTCGGCCTGTTTTTCCGAAAAGAGCCCGAAAACGTAAAAGAAGAAAAATTCTTCGAGTAGCTGATTAGCGGCTCTTTTCCCGAAATCAGGCAAAAAACAGAAAGTAAGTAGGCAAAAATAAAAGAACAACGTCCGCCAACAAGAGCTAAACGTCATCTCCAGCCGACGGCTGTCGCCGTCGTTTAGCCAAGACGTTACATGCCATTAAAGAAATGAAAATCATTCAGGATATAAAATATTTGTTTAGTTATAGAACTTGGAAGCAAGCTGATTTGGAATTTCAAAAAGGCATCAGTGAAAGAGAAAAGTGCTTCGGACAATTTGAATACTTTGATTATGGTTTCCGAATAACAGGAAATTTAAAATCAACAGAAATTAATTGGACGGACATTCAAGAAATTACAGTCTATAAGGTAGACTTGTATACAGTGGACGAAATAAGACTAAATATTGCTTCGGATAAAATGACTTTAACTATTTCAGAAGAAACACCTGGATATTTTGCCTTTAAAGAAACAATTAAAGACATTTTCCCTGATTCTGATAAACATTGGGAACATAAAGTTATAAAGCCAGCTTTTGCGGAAAACTTGACAATAGTTTATAAAAAGAAAAATAACAGCATGTAACAACGTGTAAACGTCAGCATCGGCCGACGGCCTCGCCGTCGTTTACACAAGTACGTTGTGCGCCATCTTTGCTTTAAAGAATATGGAACAAGATGCCTTTTCAGATATTGTTAGAGCTTACATAAGTAAAGAATACCCTGCTTTCCTTGAGACTATTTCTTACCAAGAAGATGGGTCATTTGATTGTACTATCAAAAATGCTAAAGGTGAGTTTTCCGTATGGATTGCAACCTACAATTCTGAAATTACTTTAGGTCTACAAGCATTGGATGGTAATTCTGATTGTCATACTCATATGAGTTTTTACGGGGAAGAGCCTGCTGAACAACTTGAGGCTATGAAAAATTATTTAGAAAAGATATTCTCAAATAAGTTACTCTTCATGCAAAGTTCGCTATCTGGTTATAGTTGGACTGATAACGTTGAACACACATTGAAAAAAAAGAAGAAAACCGAATCATTAAAATTCTTTAGATGGAATGAATCATAACCATCATTAAAGTAGAGAGCAAAAAAGACGAACGCCCAACGTTCTTGGCTAAACGTCAGTCTTCGGCCTACGGCCTCGCCCGTCGCTTAGCCAAGAACGTTGGGCGTCATGCATAGAATAAAAAATATTAGGAGTGACAAAGTATCTGACAGTAAAATGAATGTTATCTATAAAATCACTTATCCTAATGGAAAGATTTATATTGGACAAGACCGCACTGACGATATAAATTATTTTGGCAGCGCAAAAAGTGAGTTGATTGCTAAAGATTTTACCAGAGAACAAAGAAAAGATTTTACAATTAGAAAAGAGATACTTTGGGAATCTGAAAACGCGACAATGCAAGAAGTTACTCAAAAAGAAATTGAATTTATCAGAGTTAATAAATCTAATGACCCTGAAATTGGATATAATCTTTGGCCAAAATTTATTCAAATTGATACAAAGCTCAAATAGGTATTCTCGTCTGAAGAAAGTAAATCGCTTTAAAATGGATTAAAAAAGCACGAACGCACAACAACATCTAAACGTCAGCCTCGGCCGACGGCCTCGCCCGCCGTTTAGCCAAGACGTTACCCCTCATTTGATAAACAAAAAACTGGCAGCATAATAATTTAGTATCTTTAGGTAAAAGAAATGAACAATGGCTGAATTTGTAGAAAGATATATAAATCCATTTACTGATTATGGTTTTAAAAAGCTGTTCGGAGAAGAACCTAACAAAGACTTGCTTTTAGATTTCCTGAATGTATTATTAAAAGAAGAACAAGGAGAAATAAAAGATTTAACTTACCTGAAAAGTGAACATTTAGGAACTGGTGAACTGGACAGAAAAGCCATCTTTGATTTGTACTGTGAGAATGAAAGAGGCGAAAAGTTTATTGTAGAACTACAAAAGACGAAGCAGAACTTCTTCAAAGACCGGACCGTCTACTATTCCACATTTCCCATAAGAGAACAAGCTAAACGGGCGGACTGGAACTATGAATTGAAAGCCGTTTATACTATTGCTATTCTGGACTTTGTGTTTGACGAGGATAAGAAAGACCCTAATAAATTCAGATATGACATTAAGCTAACCGATACTGAAACAAAAAAAGTATTTTACGATAAGCTTACTTTTATTTACTTGGAAATGCCAAAGTTTAACAAAACGGTTGATGAACTGGAGACCAGGTTTGATAAGTGGCTGTATGTAATTCGGAACCTAAACAGACTGGATAAAGTGCCGGACAAACTTAGAGAGCGAATATTCGAGAAGCTATTTGAAACAGCTGAGATAGCCAAATTTACTCCTGATCAGGTTCGTTCTTATGAAGACAGCTTGAAGTATTACAGAGACTTGAAGAACTCTCTTGATACTGCAAGGGAAGAAGGATTATTGGAAGGAATAGAGAAAGAAAAGCTGGAAGTTGCAAATAATGCTTTAAAGATTGGTTTATCAGTCGATGACATTATCCAGTTGACTGGTTTAAGTAGACAAGCTATAGATCAGATAAAAACAAACGTGGGGTAACAACACCTAAAGCACACTAAAGTGTGCCTTAGCTTTGTCCGTTAACTAATGTAAATTAGTATATTTCTACCTTAATTTCCCCTTACGGGTAAATGGGTATAGTTACCTAATAAATAATTTATCAATCAATAAACTGTCAAAGTAATAGCCCTGATTATTACCTTAATCAGGGCTATTACTTTGTTACGGAAAATAATAAAGTTTAAAATTTTAGGTAAAGCTCCGGTTCATAAAGCAAAAGAAATATTCTTGCCGTATTATTACAGTTTCTGCTTAAAATCTAAACTGCCGCAATAAGCAGTTATCATTAAAATAAGGGATATCTCCCAATACCTACCAGTATATGGAACCAAAAAGATTAAATAAATTAATTAGCGATTCCGGATTTTGTTCCAGAAGAGAAGCCGATAAACTGATTGAGCAAGGCCGGGTAACCGTGAACGGAAAAATACCCGAACCCGGCATAAAAGTTACGGCCAAAGATAAAGTACGCATTGATGATGAAATCCTGGCTATTCGGCACGAAGAACCGGTTTTTCTTTTGTTTAATAAGCCTGCCGGTATTGCTACTACCACCGATCTTACTGTAAAGAATAATATTATCCGGGCACTTCATTATCCGGCCTCTATCCTGCCCATTGGTTTCCTGGACCGGGAAGCCGAAGGCCTGATGTTTTTAAGCAACGACACGGAGTTGGTACGAAAAATGACCAAAACCGACACTAAATTTGAAAAAGAATATGTAGTAACGGTGGATAAAATAATCTCTCCGGATTTTCTTACCAAAATAAGTGAAGTTAGCACGCCAGGTTTTCAACCGGATAAAAAGAACAATTTTGTTAAAAAAGAAGGTACTAACCGGTTCCGGATTATGCTGGCGCCACATACAAATCATTATGTAAAAAAGTTGTGTGAAGACTTAGGGTATAAAGTAACGCACTTGCAAAGAACGCGGCTGGCTGATTTTACCAGTGCCAAACTAGGTGTGGGTATCTGGCGGGTACTAACCGAAACGGAAGTTGAAAATTTAAGAAAGATTGCCTTAGGCAAAGCCGGTAAAGAGAAAGCAAATACGGGTAAAGAAACAGATTTTTACGATGCTGATGAACAGCCTACCCGTAACCGAACTGCTAGGGAAAGTAATACTTTAGGTCAAAAAGGAAAAGCCAGCCGTACTAAAAGCAGTCGGAATAGTGTGGACAAATTTGATAATCCGAAAAGTGCTGCTAAAAGAGCTTCAAGTAAAAAGAACTTTAAAAATAGTTCTGCAATATCTAAAAATGCTTCGAAAAGTACAGCTTCTAAAAGCCAAACAAGTAAAGGAATGCCAAGAAAATAATGTTCATAAGTCTAAGTTCGTGTTTCTTTCAAATTGCAGCGGGCAGTATTTTTTAACACGAAATAACAACTTTAAAACTGTTGCATATCGTCCTTAACCTTTAAAGAGAAAAGAGAATAACACAGAATATTTGTTTCTTACATTATTACAACAAAGCCATATCCTTTTTGCGTAATAATATTTACGCAATAATACCTATATGATTCCTTTTAAACCTTCCTCTGAAAAGACTTTAGCCCATCAGTTATTAACATTTGTTAAACTTATATCGGTGTTAAAAGAAGAGCAAAATAAGTTGCAGGATTTAAAAAATAACCGGCCGAAAGCTAAAGCAGATTATATTAGATGGGAGGAGTTAAATATGGCTCTTCAACACGAATCGGAAATTACCCGTACCGAACAACGCATAAGTAAACTACACCGCAAAACTGAAGAATACGAGAAAGAACTTATTCAATACATACCTCCTTATCTGTATCATAAAAATATCGAAATAAACCTTTATGGTGAAGAGAATAATAAACGCTATTCTTTCTTATTAAAAGTTATTTCTAAAAACGAAGTAATTGTAAAGTTATTAGGTAGTTAGATATAATTAAAAGTCTATTTAGACTCATTCTTCTTGTTAAGAATAAATTTTTATTTAAATCAAAATGCCTTTTTTGAAGGAGGTTGAATGTGTATAAGTTCTTCTCCTGCTTAAATTATATCCACATGGTTACTTGAACTAAATAGCAACTATTTCTTAATGTTAAAGCTTAATTCTTCTTTAATTTCAGTTATATAATTTTATAGTTGTTAAACAGAATTAACTGTTAATTATAATGTAATTTTCCACATCCGGAATTAGCGAGAAAAGTGCTATAATTGCAATTACCTGGCATATAAATATATAGGCCAAATTGCACTTGCGGAAATTTAATAATGTATAATCTTACAAGGTAATCTTGAATTTTGATGCCTCTGGCTTTGTTGATAAAAGAAATTAAGTAGGAACGAATTTAGATAGTAGATATACCCAAATTCTATATAGTTGAATAAAAGTCCAAAACCTGGTTTCTTTGTATTAACATGCAATTATATATTACATCTTTAAATTCCGGAAGCAACGGTAACTGCTATTATATTGGCAATGAACAGGAAGCTGTTTTAGTTGATGTTGGTATTACTTGTCGAGAGACTGAAAAACGAATGCTGCGCTTGGGCTTATCGATGGCTAAAGTAAAAGCGATTTTTATTTCGCACGAACATACCGATCATATCAGCGGAGTTCCGGTATTAGCCAAAAAATATAACTTACCAGTATATATTACTGCCGGCACCCGCCAAAACATTAGTTTAAGTTGGGATAATGTTTTAATCAAGTCTTTTTTTGCTTATAAACCTGTTTTGATTGGGGAACTAATAATTACGGGTTTTCCCAAATTTCATGATGCCGCCGATCCGCATAGTTTTATTGTGGATTACCAGAATATAAAAGTCGGGGTATTTACCGATATTGGTACTCCCTGCGATCATGTTATCCGGCATTTTGCCAAGTGCCATGCGGCTTTTCTGGAAACAAATTACGATGAGGACTTATTAGAACAAGGTTATTATCCACAACAGCTAAAACGGCGCATTGGCGGCGACAAAGGTCATTTATCTAATAAGCAGGCTTTAGATTTATTTCGGACGTATAAACCGGCTTTCATGAGCCATATCCTATTATCGCACCTTTCTAAAGACAATAACAACCCGAAACTAGTAAAAGAATTATTTTCTATACACGCCGACCAAACAGAAGTAATAGTAGCTTCCCGTTTTGAAGAAACACCAGTGTATAAAGTTACCAATACCGGAGAAGTAAAAAGAGAAGTGCCCGTTAAGGTAAATAAAAAAGGTCAGTATACCCTGCTTTTCTAACAATCAAGCTGTTTTGTGTTTATAGTAGCATTAATAATTATTGCTGGTTTTGCAGCTTATATTCAAATTGCAGATTATAAGCAGTTTATATCCCGATCTTTAGCCTGGCAAAACACTGTAAATAAGTTGTATAACTAGAATAACTAAGTAATTTCAGAATTTATACTTCTAATTTTGCATTTTTTTGTAAACAATATAAATACTTATACGTTTTCATAGGCATGTAGTACTTTTTAAAACTTTAAAACTATGGACGCACAAGAATTAAAAAACAAAGCAGATAGTGTAAACCCTGAGCACAAAGAAGGACCAGTAGCAGCGGCTATTGAAAAATATACTTCTAAGTTGCCTTCCGACGTATTTTTATGGGCTGCCTTAGCCTCAATGGCTGTTTCGGCAACATTAAAAATTATGAAAAAAGACGAAGAAGCTTTATTTGTAGGCCAATGGGCTCCTTCTTTCTTGTTATTAGGTAACTATAACAAAATGATTAAATTAGCTGGTTACGAAGCAGATAAATAAGGTAATAAACTTTATAACTCGTAACTATTAAAATTTAAGAGGAAGCAATAGCTTCCTTTTTTATTTTATACACCCCCCATAACTGCGTTCTTTTGCTAAGTGCCCGTTACCGTATTATGATTAACTGTGTATATTTTAGCAAAAACTAATTAAATATACTACCTTTATACATATCTGATTTCTGCTCTCCCGGTTTTTAAGTCCGAAATACTTAAAATTAGTATTTAATAGCTGCAACAAAAATCTGTTCTGATAAACAAAGTTTGCAGCTTTCTCCATAAATGGCACCGCCATAAACTATCTGAACAAGCGGCATAAAACCCGGAAGTTTAGGGCAGATCATTACCGTAAATCTTGAAATTTAATTATGGCAAAATCTCAGAATAGTTTTATTAAGAAGCAACTTGAACAGAATAAGCAAAAAAAGAAAAAAGAAAAGGAAGAACGTAAGCAAGAACGTAAAGAAAATTCGGCGGGTGGAGAGCTGGCCAATATGCTGGCTTATGTAGATGAATTTGGAAATATCACGTCAACCCCGCCTGTTTCACCTACGCCGGAAAAAGAAGACTAAATTAGCAGAAACAGAAATTTTAACGGCACTGTATTTGCAATTTCTGTTAGTAAGATTTCATACTACTAAAAAATACAAGCAATTCTGGCAAGTTTAAGGCAAGATTCTAAGATAAAGATCTTCAACCTTTTTGCGCGCCCAAGGCGTTTTGCGGAGAAACTGTAAACTTGATTTAATGCTGGGATTATGGTTGAAACAGTTAATTTTGATTTTATAACCTAATTCGTCCCAACCGTAATAATTTACCAATTCAATCAAAATCATCTCCAGCGTTTTGCCGTGCAGCGGATTATTTTTTTGTTCTTCCATTTATTTCAGCTTTAATAATGCAGGATAAGGCAGTTTTGCTTTATCCTGCATTATATTTTACCGGAAATTTTTATACCGGATCATTGCTTCTACGAAATAATAATCGGCATAGGTAAGCGGCACATCTACTTCTGATTTTTCCGGTTTATGACCTACGCTGTGTTTCAGGATAAAACCACCATTGGTACCGGGAGCAGCTTTGTAGTGAGCGGAAGAAAGCGATTTAACGATTGTCTCGGCCGAATTAAAATATCTTTTGCCTTTTTCTTTATCTGTATATCGGCATAACTCCAGGAGTGCAGCAGCAGTAATGGCTCCGGCCGAGGCATCTCTTAAAGTTTGGGGAATATCCGACGCATTAAAGTCCCAGTACGGAATCTGGTCGGCGGGTAAATTCGGATGATATAGTAGGAAGTCGGCAATGTGCTGTGCCTGCTCCAGATATTTTTTATCTTTCGTTTCCCGGTACATAACGGTATAGCCATAAAGCCCCCAAGCCTGGCCGCGGGCCCAAGCTGATTCATCGGCAAAGCCTTGGGCCGTTCTTCTTTGTTGCACCGCACCTGTTTCGGGATTATAATTTACTACGTGATAAGAGCTGTAATCCGGGCGGTAGTGGTTTTTCATGGTTGTATTGGCATGTGTAACCGCTATTTTATAAAAACTGGAATCGCCGGTAGCTTTAGTAGCCCAGAATAATAGTTCCAGGTTCATCATATTATCAATAATAACCAGGAAATCCGAAGGTTTTGAATCCCAGGATTTAATGGCTCCTACTTGGGGACTAAAGCGGCTGGACAAAGATTTGGCACTGGTAACCAGTATTTCTTTATATGCGGGCTTAGGGGCAATCCGGTTGGCATTACCAAAGCTGCAGAACATCATAAAACCCAGATCGTGGGTAGAAGTATTATACTTTTCCTTTTCCAGTACTTTCAGAATGCGTTCGGTTTCGGTGTATAAAGCCTGGTCTTTGGTTTGTTCGTACAGGTATAAAAGTGTGCCCGGGTAAAACCCACTGCACCACCAATCCGAACTGCTGGTCACAAGTTTACCGGTTTCGGCGTTATAATTCCGGGGGAATTTATCGGGCGGCAGATTTTTCATCATTACTTTGTACTGCGCTGTCCCATCTGCCAAGTTTTTATCGATAGTAGACACCAAGCTGCTTTCGGGTTTAAAACCAGCATTTCTCTGCGCAGAACAGGCACCTAAACAAAACAGGACAAACGCCATAATAGCGCTCTTATAAGTGGATCTTCTGAGCATAAAATTCTTTTTTCTGCTTATAGTATGCGGATTTAAGTATAAGAAAATTTTCTTTTAACCTCATCATAATTTTGGGCTACTATTTTTTTAAAAGCATTCATTCAATTTATGCTTTTCTCCCGCTGTGGCTTTATTCATACAGGTAAATTTTTGCTTTTACAATATGTATTTCCAGCAATAAATCAGAAAGCTATCAAAAAGAATGCTTCGGTTAAAGTTTATCCGGTTGGTCTTTTCTTTGTTCCGCGGGTGGGTATGGCCGCAAGCGGATCGTCGGGCCAGTGGTGTTTGGGATAGCGGCCCCGTAAATCTTTCCGGACCTCAAAGTAGCCCGTGTTCCAGAAGCTACGTAAATCGCGGGTTACCTGTACCAAGCGGGAAGCCGGCGAAAGCAGGTGTATGAGTAAAGGCACTTTGCCGCCACCAATACGCGGGGTATCCAAGAGGCCAAACACTTCCTGTAAACGTACTGCCAGCACTGGAGAAGCTACATCGGAATAATCCAGGGCTATCCGGGAGCCGCTGGGAACCTCCAGGTGCGTAGGTGCCAGCCGGTCCATTTCCTGTTGTTTTCCCCAGGGTAAATCGGCCAGTAATATTTGGTTTAAATCTAACCGGGAAACTTGTTCCAGGGAACGTAAACCTAGTAAATGAGGCAATAACCAGTTTTCGGCGGTAGCAGCAAGCTGCGCATCCGCTGTATCCGGCCATTGGTTTGGCTCTAATTGGTGCAGAAATTGTAAACGTTGCCGGGTTTGTTTAGCTTCTTCCGACCAAGGTAAGCGATCGACTCCTTTCTGAAGCAAAGCTTCTAACAATACCTGCGCTACTAAATCCGGATCCGGATTATGCTGGTTTTTTTCTTCCAGTACCAAAGCACCCAGGCGCCTAATTTGCCGGGCAATCACCTTCTCGGTAGCAGTATCCCAACGCACTTCGGATATTTCTTCTGATAACTGGCTAAAATGCGGCAGCAAATCGGTTTTACTAATGGGTGCTGCCAGCAAGATGCGGGGCTGGTGGCCCGATTCTAACTGCGCTACGCCGTAAAATTCAGCTTCGCCAAATAATTCGGTGGGTAAAGCGGCTCGTTGTCCCGAAATCAATCGTACCCGTCCGGAAGATTCCCGCTGCGCCAGACGATCGGGGTAAGCCAGGGCCGTAAGCAAACCTGCCGCCTCCGGATTTAAAGAAACTTCCGGTTCGCGCAAGCGTTGGCGTAAGTTCCGGGCCTGTTCTTTTATCCGGCGCAGCACATTTTCATCGGTTACAAATCCGGGAGTAGGTGGCCGTTGACCCGCTAATATTTCCAAACGTAATTGCAGATCAGGTAGCGTATTTTCCCGCGATATCTGCAGGGATTTCAGGATATCACGTTCGGAGAGTAAAGAAGCCAGCGCGCAGGCGGTACTTCCTAAGCCTATTTGGTGCCCCCGCATAACTAAGTGGCCCAACCTGGGTGCTAAGCCCAGCCTAGCCAAGGCTTTGCCGTGGCTGGTAGGGTTTTGGGCTTCGTCTATGGCTTCCAGTCTTAATAACAGATCGCGGGCCAGGGCCATGGCAGGAGCCGGAGGCATATCCAACCATGGCAGGGAAGCCACTTCTTTAACTCCCCAGATGGCTAGTTCTAAAGCTAAACCACTCAAATCTGCTTCACAAATTTCGGGGGCTTGCCGGGAAGGCAGTTGCAATTGATCGGCAGCAGACCATAACCGGTAGCAAATACCAGGACCCAAGCGTCCGGCCCGGCCGCGGCGCTGGTCGGCGGCGGCTTGCGAAACCGGGATGGTAGCTAAAGTAGTGAGTCCCGTACGGGGCACAAATTTAGGTACGCGGGCAAAACCGCTGTCTATTACCATTTTTACTCCTTCAATGGTTAAGCTGGTTTCGGCAATACTGGTAGCCAGCACTACTTTGCGGCGGCCGGCAGGAGCTGGTTTAATAGCTGTTTGTTGCTGCTGCAAGCTAAGTTCACCGTGTAATAAATGCAGATCGGTGATTGGGGGTAATCTCTCTTCTAATTGCTGGGCAATTTTACGCATTTCACCTAAACCCGGCACAAATACCAGTACATCGCCTTCCGGATTCTTATTTAAAGCTTGCTGAATAGCTTTGGGCACCAGGTTCGCCAACCTTTCGGCAGGGCGTTGGCCGGCAGCGGCAACTTCGGCAGGAGTTAAATAAAAAGTTTCCACGGGGAACATCTGCCCGGCGCTGCGAATTACGGGCGCTTCCAGCCACGCTCCTACGGCGGTTGCATCTAAAGTAGCACTCATCACCAGCAGGCGCAGGTCGGGCCGTAAAACCGCCTGGGCGTCCAATGTTAAGGCTAAACCCAGATCCGCTTGCAAGCTGCGTTCGTGAAACTCATCAAATACAATTGCCGCAATATTCTCCAGGGCCGGATCGTCTTGCAGCAAACGGGTAAGAATACCTTCAGTTACTACTTCAATGCGGGTTTTACTCGAAACGGCCTGCTCCATGCGTACCCGGTAACCAACCGTTTGTCCTACTGGTTCGCCCAATAAGTCGGACATACGTTGGGCGGCGGCCCTGGCCGCTAGCCGCCGGGGTTCCAGCATTATTATTTTACCATCGTTTCGCCAGGCAGCCTCCAGCAAAGCAAGCGGCACCAAAGTAGTTTTACCGGCTCCGGGCGGCGCCTCCAATACAGCGCGGGAGCTAACTGCTAAAGCTTCCAGCAGACCGGCTAAAGCTTCTTTAACAGGTAAATAGGGTAAGTTTGGAAATAAATCAGGAGCTGTCATTTATCCCAAAGATCAGCATTCTTTTTGGAAATTTATACTCTCGGTAGTTATACAACACCAATGCTACTTGTTTGAATCGGGGAACTAAAAGTTTTCTTAATTCAGGCAAGTAGCGTTGAATAAGTACAATGACAGAATTAATGAATGTGTGAAGGAATCTTTGATTGTTAGGTTTTTACAAGCTTATTTATCTTAAACTTATTTTGTACAATTACTTTTGTCCACTTACTTACTGATATTACGCAAAAGCCAAGAATTTTTGAGTTTAAGCAACTCACTGGTGTCATTCAGGAGGAACCCATTTGGCTGCCTGCTATATGGTTTCCTCCTGAATAACAATAATGAGATAATTTTTTATCGATAAGGTTGTGTAACGTCAGTTACTTATATTATATAAAGTAACTCATGTTACACAATAGAAATATTTTATTAGGTGCGTGCCTTGTTGTAAGCGTTTAACTTTTGAAAGATTGCATTTTTCAATTTATTGGTGCTAACTGGCTCTTATTGCCTAAGTTGTAAGGCCCGCGGGCCCCGTCTCCGGGAGAGTTGGGCTATTTCCCCTTTCCTCCTGCGTCGGAATGCCGGGAAATGCGGCACCGGAAAATTAGCAGATACTTCTGCCAGCAGGCCCTCTTCCCAGAGACTAGCATTATTTTTTAGGCTACTGCTTTTTTGAACTTGTGCAATACTAAACTATTTCCTGACAAAAGCTGATAGTCAATCTATAGGAACATAAATCTCTTACGATATAAGCTTAGACAAATGCTACCCTTTTATTCTGCCAGTAGTTAATCTTCAAAGTGCAGTTTTAGAAGTATATGGTTCCTCTCCTGCTTATATTGCAGATTAACACGTCAACCTAAACCTGTTGAAAGATGTATATTTTACCACGTATTCGGTAAGCATTAGATCCTGTAACAGGCTCAGGAGGATGATTCTTTTTAACAATTTCTGTTTAGTTATCTGTATTACTATTCTGATTAATTATAATTTCTCCGGATCAATGGTTTCGATGGTGCCGTCGGGCCGATAAGTAAGTTCAGTAACTTTAACGCTGCGTAAATGGGTTTGTCCGCCCGACAGTTTACTATCGTGGTAAAATAAATACCATTTGCCTTTAAATTCTACGATAGATTGGTGATTGGTCCAGCCAACAACTGGTTTCAAAATTACGCCCTGGTAAGTAAATGGGCCGTAAGGGTTGTCGCCAATGGCATACGCAATATTGTGGGTATCGCCAGTAGAATAAGAAAAATAATATTTACCGTTGTATTTGTGCAGCCACGAAGCCTCAAAAAAGCGCCGATCGTGATCTTTGGTTAACAAAGGTTTTCCTGTTTCATCCAGAATAACCACATCTTTTACCGGTTCGGCAAACGACTTCATATCGGCGCTCAAGCGGGCTACTTTGGCAGTTAAAGCCGGTTCATTCTCTTGCTGCAAATCGGTAGCCGAGCCATTCGGATCGTACTGGCCATTTTGCCAGCGTTGTAATTGTCCGCCCCAGATACCGCCAAAATACATGTACGACTGCCCATCGGTATCGGTAAAAACGGCCGGATCGATGCTGAAACTGCCGGCTATGGGTTGCGGGTCTGGTTTAAAAGGGCCGCTGGGGGATGAACTGGTTCCTACACCAATATGAAATACATCGGATTTATCTTTAACCGGGAAATATAAATAATAGGTGCCGTTTTTATAAGCCGCATCGGGTGCCCACAATTGTCGGCCGGCCCAGGGAATATCTTTTATATCTAAAGCTACACCGTAATCGGTAACTTTGCCGCCTATTTTATCCATAGATAATATATGATAATCGGTCATGGCAAAATGCCCGCCGTCATCATTCATGGTCACATTCGATTCTATGTCGTGGGATGGATAAATATAAATTTTACTGTTAAACACGTGCGCCGAAGGGTCGGCGGTATAGATATGGGTAACCAAAGGCTCAGAGGAAAGTTTTTGCCCACTGGCGGCAGTTTTGTTGCTTTGGCAGGCACTGGCCAACCCACAAGTAACAGCTAAAAGGGTTATAGAATTTTTTAGATTCAGATAATTAATCATGGCTTTGTATTTAGTATATTAAGGTGGTTATTACATTCAAATTGCCGCGCTCCAAAGGTTACCAACCTTCGGCCCGGCAGATGCCCAATTGCAAGCCGCGTAATTCGGCCAAGCCCCGCATCCGGCCAATACACGAATAGCCGGGATTGGTAACTTTGTTTAAATCATCCATCATCTGGTGCCCGTGGTCGGGCCGGAAAGGAATGGGTTCGGCTACAGTTTGTTGAATAGTAAGTATTTCTTTCATCACGGCATACATGTCTACATCGCCGCCTAGATGGTCGTCTTCAAAGAAGTTGCCGTGTTCATCTTTCGTAACATTTCTTAAGTGTACAAAGTGGATGCGGTCGCCTATGGTTCTGGCCATTTCGGGTAAATTATTCTGCGGATTGGCTCCTAAAGAACCGGTACAGAAGCAAATACCGTTACTTTGATTGGGCACGGCCGACAGAATATATTTTAGATCATCGGCGTTGCTGACAATGCGGGGTAAGCCTAGAATATTAAAAGGCGGATCATCGGGATGAATAGCTAGTTTCAGGCCTAATTCGTCGGCTACCGGCGCTATTTCCTGCAGAAAGTATTTCAGGTTTTCCCGTAGCGCATTCCCGTCGATATCTTGGTACCAGCCAAGCTTTTCGCGCATTTGCGCCAGGGTTTGCTTTTTTTCTCCCGGAATACCAAACATAACAATATGGGCAATATAATCGAGTTGTTCCTGGGAATATTGCTTAAATCGTTTTTCGGCTTCCAGCAGCACGTACGAACTATAATCCTGCTTTGCATTTTCCCGCTGCAGAATATGAATATCAAAAACCGCCAGATCGAACCAATTGAAATATAAGGCCCTGGAGCCATCCGGCATTATTAAATCCAGGTCGGTGCGGGTCCAATCGTTTACCGGCATGAAATTGTAGGTAACTATTTTTATACCGCAAGCAACTATGTTGCGCAACGATTGCTTATATAAATTAATATAGTGCTGGTAATTATGGGTGCGGGTTTTGATAGATTCGTGAATGGTAACACTTTCTATTACATCCCAGGTTAAACCAGCCGCCTCAATTTCTGCTTTTCGTTTTTGTATTTCCGCTACAGGCCATACTTCGCCGTGGGGTATATGGTGTAAAGCCGATACAATTCCTTCAGCTCCGGTTTGGCGGATATCCTGTAGCGTTACCGGATCCTGAGGGCCAAACCAGCGCCATGTTTGTCGCATTTTCATAGTTTAAGTAAGTGGTAAGTTTCAGGTAATAAGTAATTCATAATAAGTTTTATATAGCGTAAACACCTCGGTAAGTAAATCAGGAAAAGGTTACTGATAACTGTTCACTGATAACTGTTCACTGATAACTGTTTACTGTATTACACGCCTGAAAAAATGTGAAATCCGCCATCTACGCAAATTACTTCGCCGCTCACAAATTTAGAGGCATCGCTTAAAAGCCAGATTAAAGCCCCGTTCAGTTCTTCGGGTTCGCCAAAGCGTTTATAAGGCGTATTCCGGATAACGGCTTCGCCGCGGGCGGTGTAGCCATCTGCGGTGGTTAATAAATGCCGGTTTTGCTTCGTTACAAAAAAGCCTGGTGCTATGGCATTCATCCGGATTTTATCGCCATATCGGTTAGCTAATTCCACGGCCATCCAACGGGTGTAATTATCGATAGCGGCTTTGGCCATCGAATAACCTAGCACCCGGGTAATAGCCGTTAGCGCAGCCATAGAAGAAATATTTATAATGGTACCTCCGTTTTCGGTCATGTGGCGGGCGAATATAGAGGTGGGCAGAATAGTGCCGTATAAATTCAAATCAAAAGCTTCTTTCAGCGCCGGAATATTGATATTAAAGATATCCTGATCCGGAGCAATAACCGCAGCGGCCACATTGCCTCCGGCCCCATTTACCAAACCATCGATGCGGCCATATAAGGCTAATAGTTGTTCGCAGGCCCGCTGCAAATCGGCTTCATTTAGGACATCAGCCGGAATGAAAACGGCGTCCCCGCTGGTTTCCTTTACTTCCTGGGCGCGTTCCTGGCCTACTTCTTCGTTGCGGCCAATGATTACTACTTTGCCACCTGCTTCGGCAATAGCTTTAATAAATGCTCCTCCCAGAATACCTGTCCCGCCGGTTACTACAATAACTTTATCTTTAATTGTAAACATTTAATAACTTTTAAATTGATAATTTATTTTGTTTATAATATACACTAGCTTTAAGCCTATTACGTCTGCCTTAATATATACTATGTTTTTTATTTTATTATTTTCTTTTTACCAATAACTGCATGAGGGTATCTTTAGTGGCCACATAAGCTTTAGAAAAATCAAGTTTTTTAGCCTGATTTGCTACAAATTACATTTCCTGAAAGATAGGCTTTATATAAGTCTGATCTTCATAAGAATGCTTGTTGAGGCCTAAGGTATTAAACGGTATCGTCATCAAAATGCTGGTATCAGGCAGCCGGATAATAATCTAAAAAAGAACTGGGAGAAGCTGTTATTTTCTTGGCTTCGTTTTTATTTAAAGAATTCAGATTGTGCGCCATCACCACCTTTATTCCGGGATAAAATTCTTTTCCAAAATAGCATTCGTCTTCGCGCTCCCACACGGCCGGCAAACCTTACACAGTAGGATGATCTTTATTCATAAGATTAACTTTATAGGACTGAAAACAGGGATGCCATAAAAAAATATAGCCAATTAGGTTTTAAACTATTTCCAATTGGGTTTGGTAGCCGTAACCGGATGCAAGCCTACAACGTTGCTATACACTGTATATAACCACCTAAACAATACCTGCTTCCATAATTTGCTTGTCTCCGAGTAGGGCTGTCCTCTCTTGATAGTTGCTTAATTCTTATTAACGCTTTTCAATGATATGGTGGCAGTGTCCAATCCATCGGATTCCGCTTTCAATTTGATTGTTCCTTTTTGACCGGGCCTTCCACGAACAATCACGAGGCATAGTCCATTAAAGGCATTGCGGTTATGAGATGGAAATGGCTCCAGATTCGACGGATCGCCGTTGTCCGTGGCCACAATCTCCCCCGGGCCCTCAATCGAGAAGCGAAGGGTATTTTTGGCATGTGGCACTATCAAACCGTTCTTATCGGTTACACGCACGGTAACAAACGCGAGATCCTTTCCGTCATACTGAATAGTGGAGCGGTCCGCAGAAAGCTGAAGTTCTTGGGCCTCCCCCGTTGTCTTTACAATATTCTCCGCCCATTTCTTCCCGTTTTTATAAGCTACCACTTTTAATTCTCCGGGTGTATATGTCACATCATCCCAGCGCAACCGGTATTCGTATGGATTCTTTTTCTGGCGCCCAAGCGACTTCCCGTTCAGGAACAACTCCGCTTCGTCGCCGGAAGTAAACACATGCACCGGTGTAACCTGCCCAACCCGATCGGGCCAGTTCCAGTGCGGCAGAATATGCGCCATGGGCAGTTCAGGACGCCAGTGGGCTTGATACAGGTAGAAACGGTCTTTTTTAAATCCGGCCAGATCGATAACACCAGAGTAGGAACTGCGGGACAGGTAGTAAGGGGTAGGCTCGCCTAGATAATCCCAGCCAGTCCAGACAAATCCGCCGGCTACATACGGATGCTTCTCCAAGGAAGCAAAAACTTTATCGGCCGAAGAGCCAAAGGCAACGGAATAAAGTTCATAGGCGCTTACTTGCTGCGTTTTCGGATTGCCACCCATGCTATCGCTTACCGGGGCACTATTCCCATTGAAAACCGGAAACAGATATTCGCCCCGGCTGCTTACAGCCGAAGCATTCTCGCTGCTCAGGATTAATTTTTTAGGAAATTTTTCGTGAAAGGCCGGAAATTGTGGTGGCGTCATAATGCCTTTCAACCCTTTATAAGCTCCCTCATAACGGATGCCTTCGCCTTGGTAATTTAAACTGATAACGTCAATCACAGCCGGCAAGGGCATATTTGATTTGGCATAATTCATGGCTACCGTGGTCGGGCGGGTGGCATCTTCCTCTTTGGTTATTGCCTGCAACCGTCTTGCTACATCTGCGCCTTTTTCATCGGTGTATTGCTCGCCTACTTCATTACCGAAGCTCCATATAATTACGGAAGGATGATTCCGGTCCCGGCGTATCATGGCCCGTAAGTCCTGCTCCTGCCAATCCGGAAAAATAAGGTGGAAATCCAGCGGGGTCTTTTTTAACTCCCAGGAGTCAAATACTTCATCTATTACCAGAAAGCCCATCCGGTCGGTAAGCTCCAGTAACTGCGGGTCCGGCGGGTTATGCGACATCCGGATGGCATTACAGCCCATATCACGCAGGATTTCCAGTTGCCGTTCCGCAGCACGCACATTAAAAGCGGCTCCTAATGCACCCAAATCATGATGCTGGTTAACTCCTTTCAGATAAATGTGCTCGCCATTAACTAAAATTCCCTTGTCCGGATTAAACTGCACCTCCCGGATGCCAAAGGCTGTATCATAAGTATCTACCAACTTGCCCGCAGCAGAAACCTTGGTAACAGCTACATAGCGGTTAGGCGTTTGCGTAGGCGCCGGCCCCCATAACTTAGGATTAACAATGGCGACAGAACCGGAAATTATGTGGCTGGATTGTGCCCCTATCGTGGCTTGTGTAGCATTTAATTTTGCTACCGGGCGACCGGTTTTCAATCCCTTTGCATCCAGCAGAAAGATTTCTGTGGCTACAGCAAAGTTTCCGCTGGTATTGGCGTTGTTGTCCAGGGTAACTTTCAGGTCGATGGTAGCCGAAGCTTTGGAAACCTGGTGCGTTGTTATAGATGTACCCCATTGGCCCACATGTACCGAATTTGTCTTGGTCAGCCAGACCGACCTGTAAATGCCTCCGCCAGGATACCAGCGCGACGAACTGGGCGGATTATCTAAGCGAATGGCTAATTGGTTATTGCCACCCGGCATGATATAGGGCGTCAGGTTAACCCGCCAGGAAGTGTAACCATAGGGCCAGCCGCCAACCAATTTCCCGTTCAGCCAAACCATGGCGTACGACATAGCGCCATCGACATCTAAAAAAATAGATTTGCCTGCATCAGATGCCGGGATATCCAGTTTTTTCCGGTACCACGCTACGCCCTGTACCGGTAGCCGGCCCATGCCGCCACCAATCACCGCATTGGCTTCCTTATAAAAAGGCCCTTGAATTGCCCAGTCGTGGGGCAGGCTCACACTTTCCCACGAGCGGTCATTAAAATTAGCCTGCACAAAGGGGAAGTTGTCGCCAGGATTTCCGGCTGGCCGGGTGTATCGCTTGCTTGGGTCTTTAATAAAGTTGTTGCCGGTAGGCAAAATCCAAGGTTTGAGCACTTCTTTGGTGACGGTAACTCCCACGGCCTCGGTAGGCCTGGAATCAGCCGACCGGTCATCCCGATCATTTTTTACTTCCGGCCGAACATCGTAGATCAGGTTATCCGCTTTTGTGGCGGCATCATACCGGTAAAATTTCCAGCCTTTATTAATAGAAATTCGTTCCCGGTTTATCTCTTTTGCCCCTGCACCTGATGTTTGTGCAAGCGACGGTATGCCGGCAGTTACATTTTTACTATTTAATGCCCTTTCTTTTACTTGCGCGTAAAGATGATAAGACTGAAGGAGTATAAAACACAGGAAGAAATTAGTAACCAGTTGCAGGCGCTTTGGTGTTTTAAATTTCATTTGCATAATTCATTGCTTGTGGTACGTAATGTATGATGGCAGTAAGTAAGAGAAACTAATGGCTTTGATAGAAAAATAATTTTTGTTGCTAATAATTTAGAGTTCTTTCCAAGCATACTCTTCATCTTAAATTAAAAGGTGATGATGTCCCATCATAAACTGTATATCACCACTAATAATTATAATGAGATAAAAGATTAGTCGCTCGTATTAAGCGACTAATCTTTTATCTCATTATAATTATTAGACTGATTATATCCGGGGTTTTGATAAAGACCTCTTTCGGCAGTGGTCACCTCCATTGATTCAAGCTGTCCTTGCCAAATGGGACACAGATAATGATATGGTTCAATGTCACGGGTTACCTTTACGGGGGTGTGGTTTCCAAACGTGGTTCCACTAATTTCGTAAGTGGAAGCAAGCTCATTCCATTTTTGGGTACGCACCAGATCAAACCAGCGATAACCTTCGACATAATATTCACGCGAACGTTCTGCCAAAATATAGTTAATGCCTATAGTTGTCGGCGCGGAACTTCTTGGGCAGTATAACCAATAAAGCTGAAGACCAACACAGCATTATTATTCGAAATACTTAGGGTAAACCGGCCATTATATCCGTTGCTGCACCTTTAGTAATTCCCTTAATTAAGATACTTACTCCTGGTAGAAGCCCGCCGTTTGCTTCTGTAACCTGACCGGTAACTTGCCGGGATTGTGCCTGCGCTTGTCTGCCTGCAAAACTAAATAGCATTATCAAAGCTGCTATTACAAGTAATCTCAGCTTACGCAAACAGAAATTACCAAGTGGTGGTGGAGGTACATCGTGTAAAAAAATAATACTTCATAAATTTTAGAATTAAAGGTTACCTGATAAAGTGAACATTTAAAATTTAAAGTAAATGGAAATTTATTATCTGATTTAAAACATATTTGCGTGTAAAGGGTCAATAACAATAAGTTACAGGATTAGACTAGTACTTCATGATACAATTAATTCATAGTTATATTTTCATTTGTATTATTTGATCAGCTCTTCTGCTAAACTAATTCTGCCTTGTTGATTTAAATATCTTAATAAAGATAGTAATTACAATCGATTGTATATTATAATGTTTGTAAATTTTTATAATTGTTACTATATTAAGATTCGTTTTAATTATTTGTTTAATGATTTTAAGTTTTTATTAAAAAACTTTAATAGTAATGCAAATGAAATAACAACTGATTGTTAAGTAGAAAAGTAACGTATTCTTTATTTGAAAAAAGAATCTTTTGTTAAGGGATAAATGAACATTAAATTTAAAATTTAACCAATACTAAAATCTTGTATTAAGTAGTGAGCCGCTTAACTTAATGGGCTGAGATCATAACCGTAGCCAATCTTATATGTCTGATAACTAATATACAATGTGATTTGTTTCAGGGTACATAAAGCTTAAAAACAATAAAGCAGATATTAATTTGTAAAGTCTGAGAAACTTTATACCTAAATAAAAGTTAAAATTTGCGAATATCGTAACCGATTACATTATAATTGCATTAAAGTGTTAATATAAGTTTATGGAGTACCCCACCCACGATACCAAAGAAGTAACAATCTATGACATTGCGAAAGCGTTAAACATTTCTCCGGCTACAGTAAGTCGTGGGCTAAACGACCATGCGGCCGTGAATAAAAATACCAAGAAGAAGATATTAGCGGTAGCCAAGGAAATGGGTTATCGCTCTAATACCTTTGCCAGTAACCTGCGCCGGCAGCGCACCCATACCATTGGCGTAATTTTGCCGCATTTAAACAGTAACTTTCTTTCGGCGGTAATTGCCGGGATGGAAAAAGTAGCCAACGAGGCTGGTTACAACTTGCTGATCAGTCAATCTTTAGAAACCGATAAAAAAGAAATAGCCAATGCCAAAACCATGTTCGATAGTCGCGTGGATGGGCTTTTGGTTTCATTGGCTGCCAATACTGCCAGTATAAACCACTTCGAACCTTTTATTAAAAAAGGCGTGCCCATTATATTTTTCGACCGGGTGTTTGAACATAAACAATGTACCAGTATTGTGATTGATAATGTTAAGGCCGGCTACGAAGCTACCACGCACTTAATAGCGCAAGGCGGACAGAAAATAGTACATATTACCGGCAACCTCAGCCGTAACGTGTACACCGACCGCCTGAAAGGCTATAAGTTTGCCTTACTGGAAAACGGCTTACCTTACCAAGAAGAAAATGTTTACAGCATTAACTTAACCAGTGAAATAGATTTAAATAAAGCTTTAAACAAAATATTAAATGGCAAAGCTCTGCCCGACAGCTTGTTTGTCGCCAATGATTCTTGTGCGGTAAGCTGCATTAAATTTTTTAAAAAAGCCGGTATTCGCATTCCACAGGATATAGCAATAGTAGGTTTTAACAACGATCCGCTGGCCTGCGTAATTGAACCCAACCTGACTACCATTGATTATCCGGGCTGCGAAATGGGGGAAGTGGCCGCTAAAAATCTAATTAATCACTTGAACGGGGTGCATGATATCAATAGCACCAACACTATTATTTTAAGATCTGATCTTATTATTCGGGAGTCGTCCCGGCGCAAATCCGCATAATAACTTTATTTTTATACCTGGGTTTAGGCTTTTAAAGCTTATTTCTGAAGCTTTTAATTAACCTGCTTTGAAATTTTATCTATGAAATATAAAAAATTTTGTTTTTTACTAAGCCTGATTTTTCTCTGGGGTTTTACTCTGGCGGCTTATGCAGAAGATGGTTATCGGCTTTGGCAACGGTACGACTTGGTTAAAGACGCTAAAAAGTTGAAAACTTACCAAAAAATGCTGCAGCACGTTGTAGTAGAAGGTAACGCTCCTACTTTAACAGTAGTGAAACAGGAACTGCAATTAGCTTTGCCGGGCTTACTGGGGAACAATGTTGCAATAAGTAATAAATTTGCTTCCAACAGCCTGGTAATTGGTACGCCGCAAAACTCCCCGCTTATTTCCCAACTGGCTGAGCAGGATAAGCTAAGTCTGCTGGGGGCAGAAGGTTTTCTGATTCAAACCACTACCTTAAACCGGAAAAAAGTAACCATAATTGCGGCCAATACCAATGTGGGTGCCTTATACGGTACGTTTCACTTTTTGCGCCTGCTGCAAACAAACCAAGACATCGAAAACCTGGCTATCAGCAGTGCTCCCAAAATTCAATACCGGGTTTTAAACCATTGGGATAACCTGGACCGCACGGTAGAGCGGGGTTACGCCGGTTTTTCGTTGTGGGACTGGCACAAACTTCCCGATTACATCGATCAGCGTTACCTAGATTATGCCCGGGCTAATGCTTCAATTGGTATAAACGGCACTGTTTTAACCAATGTAAACGCCAATGCGCTAATCTTGACCCCGGTTTACCTGGAGAAAGTAAAAGCTTTGGCCGATGCTTTCCGTCCTTATGGTTTAAAAGTATACTTAACGGCCCGGTTTAGTGCGCCCATCGAACTTGGCGGATTAAAAACGGCCGACCCTTTAGACCCGCAGGTAAGAGATTGGTGGAAAAAGAAAACGGTCGAAATTTACTCCTACATTCCTGATTTTGGAGGCTTTTTAGTTAAGGCTAATTCAGAAGGGCAACCTGGTCCGCAAAATTACGGCCGCAGCCACGCCGATGGGGCTAATATGCTGGCCGATGCCGTAGCGCCTAAAGGTGGCATTGTAATGTGGCGGGCCTTTGTTTACAGCAACGAAATGCCGGAAGACCGCATTAAACAAGCTTATAACGAATTTAAACCCCTGGATGGCACTTTCCGGAAAAATGTGCTGGTACAGGTGAAGAATGGGCCTTTAGATTTTCAGCCGCGCGAACCTTTTCATCCGCTTTTTGGCGCGATGCCCCAAACACCATTAATGATGGAGTTTCAGATAACCCAGGAATACTTAGGACAAGCTACGCAATTGGTTTACCAAGCTCTTTTGTACAAAGAAACTTTAGATGCTGATACCTATGCCAAAGGCGCAGGTTCTACAGTGGCTAAAGTAATAGACGGCAACCTGCATAACTACGAAATAACAGGTATAGCCGGGGTTTCCAACATTGGCAACGACCGTAACTGGACAGGGCATATTTTCGGGCAAGCCAACTGGTATTGTTTTGGCCGTCTGGCCTGGGACCACGCCTTAACTTCTGAAGCTATCGCCGACGAATGGCTGCGCATGACTTTTACAAACGAAGCTCAATTTATCAATCCGGTTAAAGCCATGATGCTGGCTTCGCGGGAAACAATGGTAAATTATATGACACCGCTGGGGCTGCACCATATTATGGGTTGGAGCCATCATTACGGTCCGGGGCCCTGGATTAAAGATAAACCCCGCGCTGACTGGACGGCCGTATATTACCACCGAGCCTCTACCGAAGGCATTGGTTTCGACCGGACTGCTAAAGGTAGTAACGCTATAGCGCAGTATTTTCCGCCGGTACAACAAAAGTTTGGCAATTTGGCTACTTGTCCCGAAGAGTTTTTGCTTTGGTTTCATAGAGTGCCATGGGATTATAAAGTAAAATCTGGCCGAAACTTATGGGACGAGCTGTGCTACCGGTATTATGGCGGCGTGGATGCCGTAAAACAAATGGAGCAAACCTGGAATGCCACGCAAGGGCAAATAGACACCGAACGCTTTGCCCACGTAAAAACTCATCTGGGTATTCAGGAAAAAGAAGCGCGTTGGTGGCGCAATGCCTGTGTGCTTTATTTCCAGACGTTTTCTAAGAAACCAATTCCGGCAGACTTAGAAAAACCAGAACAAACCCTGGAATATTACATGAAGTTAGATCCGAAGTTTGTACCCGGTATTTAGCTCCTTCATTCTAACACACGTAAATAAAAGGTAATTATCACCCAAAACACCCTATAATGAAAATTAAAAAATACTGGATTGCTGGTTTTCTGGCGGCATTCTCCTTCGGTTTTGTGCAGAAATCAGAACCTACTTTAAAAGAAACTTTTAAAAATGATTTCTTAATTGGTGCGGCTATCAACAACAGTCATTTTAGTGGCCGCGATGAGAAAGGAGTGGCTCTAATCAAGCAACAGTTTAATACTATATCGCCCGAAAATGTGCTGAAGTTTGGCCCTTTGCACCCGAGAGAAGATTTTTACAATTGGCAGCCCGCCGATGAGTATGTAGATTTTGGGGTAAAAAACAAGATGTTTGTTGTGGGTCATACGTTGGTGTGGCACTCCCAGGCTCCGGATTGGTTGTTTGTGGATAAATCGGGGAAAGACGTTTCGCGGGAAGTGTTGCTGAAGCGAATGGAAGAACATATATCCACTGTAGTAGGCCGGTACAAAGGTAAAATTAAAGGTTGGGATGTAGTAAACGAAGCTATTTCGGATACCGGCGACGGCTCGATGCGGAAAACCAAGTGGCTGGAAATTATAGGTGAAGATTTTGTGGAAAAAGCCTTTGAATTGGCCCATAAAACAGATCCGAAGGCAGAGTTATACTACAACGATTATAGCCTGTACCGCCCCGATAAACGCGAAGGTGTCATCCGGTTGATTAAAAAGTTACAGGCCAAAGGTCTTCCGGTTAAAGCCGTTGGAATGCAAGGGCATTATGGTTTAACTGTGCCAACTATTGCGCAAATTGAAGCCAGTATTGTGGCTTTCGCCAACTTGGGCGTAGAGGTTAATTTCACCGAATTGGATATTGATGTATTGCCCAACCCTAGTAAACGACAAGGAGCAGATATTGCGGACACCTTTGCTGCTGACGAAAAATACAACGTGTATACTACCGGTTTACCCGATTCGGTGCAGCAAAAACTAACCCAGCGCTACGCCGATATTTTTGCCTTGTTCCATAAGCACCGCGATAAAATTGGCCGTATTACTTTTTGGGGGGTTACCGATGCTAATTCCTGGTTAAATAACTGGCCCATGCAGGGTCGTACCAGCTACCCCATGCTATTCGATCGCAATTACCAGCCCAAACCTGCTTACCAGGCCGTAATTAATTCTTCTAAAAAAGGCAAGTAAAAGCATCAACCAGGCGCAAATGTTTTTCAATAAGGAATTAAGGCAAACTAAATGGCCGGTAAGTTTTTTTCCTTACCTGATATTAAGTTTGCTGCTCGTACATGCTCAAACCGCAGCCGGGCTTAATCCAAAATCCTACGTATCGAACAAAAAGGAAAAAGGAAGCTTTGCTCTTTCGGTGGGTGGTCGGTCGGCCCCTTTATATATCAGTTCCCAGGATTTCCCGGGCGTATTGCGGGTAAGTAAACATTTGCAAGCCGATATTGCCCGCGTTACTAAAACTGAACCGCAGCTATTAACAGATAAACTTCCGTCAGATAAAACAATAGTTTTAATTGGAACTTTAGGCAAAAGCCCGCTCATCGACCAATTAGTAAAAGATAAGAAGTTGGATGTAAGAGATATTGCGGGTAAGTGGGAAACCCATTTAATACAGGTAATTGAAAAACCTATGCCTGGCGTAGCGCAAGCCTTAGTAATAGTGGGCTCCGATAAACGAGGTACCATTTACGGCCTGTACGATTTATCCGGGCAAATTGGCGTGTCGCCGTGGCATTACTGGGCCGATGTGCCGGTAAAAGAAAGTAAAAAGTTATACATATTACCCGGCCGGCACACCCAAGGCGAACCGGCCGTAAAATACCGCGGTATTTTTATTAACGACGAAGCCCCGGCGCTGGCGGGCTGGTCGAAAGAAAAGTTTGGCGGCTTTAACGCGCAATTTTACGATAAGGTATTTGAATTGATTTTGCGGCTAAAAGGCAATTACTTGTGGCCGGCCATGTGGGGCAATGCCTTTAGCGACGACGATAAAATGAACCCGGTGTTAGCCGATGAATATGGTGTTGTAATAGGTACATCGCACCACGAACCTTTGATGCGGGCCCACGATGAATGGCGTCGTTACGGAAATAATGGTAAATGGAATTATCAGATCAATGAAGCCAATCTAAAAAACTTCTGGCGCGAAGGTATCCGTAGAATGGGCACCAAAGAAAGCATTGTATCTATAGGGATGCGCGGCGATGGCGACGAGCCCATGAGTGAAGAAAGTAACATTGCTTTGCTGGAAAGAATTGTAAAAGATCAACGCCAGATAATAGCCGATGTTACTGGTAAACCGGCTGCCGCCACCCCACAACTCTGGGCTTTATACAAAGAAGTGCAGGATTACTACGAAAAAGGCATGCGGGTGCCCGACGATGTAACTTTACTCCTGGCCGATGATAACTGGGGCAATATCCGCATGCTGCCCAAAGCAGACGAAAAGCCGCGTGCCGGCGGTTACGGCATTTACTACCACTATGATTACGTAGGTGGCCCGCGTAACTACAAATGGATTAATACCAACCCTTTGCCGCGCATCTGGGAGCAAATGCATCTGGCTTATCAACATAAAGCAGACCGGATTTGGATTGTGAACGTGGGCGATATCAAGCCTGTGGAATATCCAACGGAGTTTTTCCTGGACTATGCCTGGGCACCAAACAATTGGCCGGCCGAACGTTTAGAAGAATATTCCCGCTTATGGACAGAACAGCAGTTCGGACCAAAACACGCTGCTGCTATTGCCGATATACTTTCTAAATATAGCAAATACAACAGCCGCCGCAAACCCGAATTGCTTTCTCCGGATACTTACAGTTTGGTGCATTACCGCGAAGCGGAAACCGTTGTAGCCGATTATAATAAGTTAGCTCAGAAAGCAGAAGAAATTTACCAAATCTTGCCTGCCGCTTACAAAGATGCCTTTTACCAGTTGGTATTATATCCGGTGCAAGCCAGTGCCAACATAAATGAATTGTACGTTACGATTGGCAAAAACTACATGTACGCTCAACAAGGCCGGGCTGCCACCAACGATTTAGCCGCCCGTGCCCGGGCTTTATTCGTGCGGGATGCCGAGCTATCGGAGTATTACAATAAAACTATGGCTAACGGCAAATGGAACCACATGATGGACCAAACCCACATTGGCTATACCACCTGGCAGCAGCCCGATAAAGATGTTATGCCGGAAGTAAAAGAAATAACCTTGGCACCGGATGCCCAAATGGGCATAGCGGTGGAAGGTTCTGCAGCCTGGTGGCCGCAGGAGAAAAATCTCGCCGCCTTACCGGAATTTACACCTAACGGACAGAAAACTTATTACCTGGATATTTTCAATCGTGGTCAGGTTCCTTTTACTTATTCCGTACAAACCGGTGCGCCGTGGCTGCAAATAGCCAGCCCTAAAAGCAAGGAAGTAGAAAAAGAGCAGCGCTTATTTGTTAGCATTGATTGGGAGAAAGCCCCTTCCGGTATTCAAACCTCGTCTATCACCATTAATGGCGCCGGTAGCAGCCAGGTAGTACAGGTAAAAATAAATAATCTGGCTAATACCAAACCTACCGGCTTTGTAGAAAGCAACGGGTATATTTCTATAGAAGCAGTGCATTATGCCCAATCCATAGCAAACGGTCCGGTGCAATGGAAACCGATTCCGGATCTGGGGCGTACGCTTGCGGCCATGGCTCCTTTCCCGGTTACCGCTCCTAGCCAGACCTTACATGCTAACAGCCCCCGGCTGGAATACCCAATTTTCTTACTGGATAGCGGTGCAGTAAAAGTACACGCTTATTTTTCGCCTACTTTAAATTACAACCATTCCGACGGCTTGCGTTACGCCATTTCTATTGATGATGAAAAGCCCCAGATCATGAACCTGCATCCTGATCTATCGAACCAGGCTTGGGAACAATCAGTAGCGAACAATATTCGGGTGGTGGTTTCAAGACACAAAAGCCTTACCTCTGGTAATCATACCCTAATGTTCTGGATGATAGATCCGGGAGTGGTCCTGCAAAAGCTAGTGATTGATACCGGCGGGCTACAACCTAGTTATCTGGGCCCTCCGGAAAGCATCAATCCTAAAACAAATAAAGGTAGATAAACAGAAGATAAAATTCGCTATTAACGACCAGATTTAACCAACCGGTATTTTCTCAGTGAATACTTTAGTATAAACATGTGTTTGGGATAGCTTAACCGAACACATGTTTATTTGGGTAAAGTTCTGCTGCGGAATTTGATAAATAATTGTCGGCTACTTTACCTTGAGTAAGCGCCAGAGAATAAGTTTCCACGGGGAACATCTGTTCTTGATTTGTATTATTACTTAAGATCAGGATAAAAATCCCAATAATCTATTCGTAATACTTGTTGTATTCTTTATTTCAGACTATTTTATTTAGTAATCTGTCTGGTTTAGTATGTCTTACTATTTTGCTATCTATATTGTTGCCTGTCAGCCTATTGTGGGTATGTAATTATTTCAATATAGTTTATTTAACATATTATTAATCTAATAACTGATCTTATTATTGTTATAAATTTGGTTGTTCTATATCGGTTATTTAGAATGTTTAGCTAGCTTTCTATTAAAAGAAGAATTGCTTTAAAATGCTTGTATAAAAGCATTAATAACACTTTAGCTGCTTTATGAAAACCTCTGTGATTACTGTATATTGTTATTTTAGTATATTTTTTGATTGATATTTATTGAAATAAATACTATATCTAGTTTGTAAAGCATTGAAATAAAATGTTTTATAATTGCATTAATCTGTTAAGTTGTTGATAACGTATATGTTACAATAATATGTAAAATAAATTTTTTTATTAGTTAAAGTATATTTAGCTTTAGTGAAACTTATATAAAAAATTTTTGCTTTAGATGTAATATTAACAATTAATTACGCTTATGAATTAAACTTTAACAACTATAATCAATGAACAAACAAACAAAAAAAACTTTTATTAACTCTTTATTTGTATTTGGGTTATTGGGTGCTTTTAGCTGCAGCAAAGAAGAATTAACGCCAGCTACTGAGCTTAGTCAGAGTGCTACAAGTGATGCTACGGCTGCATCACCTACAGTTACCTTTCATTCTAAAAACTACATTATTATTTCTTCCGGCGATAAATTGCCAACCGACATCGAAGGCAAAGTAAATTCGTCGAATGGTAAATTAATGGCCTTATTGAGTGAAGTAGGTATTGCTACCGCTACATCTGATGATCCGGAGTTTGCTACTAAAGCAGCAAAGATTAGCGGTGTTCGTTCGGTGGTGCATGATTTTACTTACCAAGGTTTCGATCCAGCGAAAGTGAAAACAGTAGCTGCCGATAACGTAAACCCTGCCAGCACCGGCGATAGCAACCCTTACTACCCCCTGCAATGGGGCCATACAGCTATTCAGGCACCAGAAGCCTGGAATACCGGTGCACTGGGCCAAGGTGTTAAAGTAGCGGTTCTGGATACTGGTTTTGATTTAACCCATCCTGATCTGAAAGATAATATTATTGGTGCGGTATCTTTTGTGCCTGGCCAACCAGCTCAATACAATTATAACGGAACTAGCCATGGCACGCATACAGCTGGTACTATTGCCGCGGTTGATAACAACATTGGGGTAATTGGTGTTGCTCCGGCCGCTAAATTATTGTTAGTTAAAGTTTTAGCCGATGCCGGATCAGGTTCTTTCTCCTGGATGATGCAGGGTATTTTATATGCCGCTCAACAAAAGGCTGATGTGATAAACATGAGCTTAGGTGCCGCTATTCCGCGTAGCTCCAAGTACTTATACGACAATGGTACTCCTGATGATCCGACGGATGATTACATGGTAAATGAAACCAAAGCTATTCAGGAATTAATAGTAGCCATGAACAAAGTAACTACTTATGCCTATCAGCAAGGTGTTACTATTATTGCTTCTGCTGGTAACGATGCTAACAACGGTAATGCCGATCAGAACTTAGTGCATATTCCTGCTGATGGACCAAATGTTATTTCTATTTCAGCTACTGGTCCTACTGGTTGGGCAAATGCGCCGTTAACAACTAACCTGGATGAATTTGCTTCCTATTCTAATTACGGCACTTCGGCCATCGATTTTGCGGCTCCGGGTGGAGACTTTGACTATCCTGGTAATGAAATTGTTGTGTTTAGAGGGGTGAGACAATATGTTTGGGCGCTGGATATGGTTTTAAGTACCGTAAACGGCGGGTATTCCTGGATGGCAGGTACCAGTATGGCAGCGCCGCACGCTACTGGCGTAGCAGCCCTTATTATTGGCAAAAACGGTGGCGATATGGCTCCGGCTAAAGTTGAAGCAGCTTTGCGTGCTTCCGCCGATGATTTAGGCAAACCAGGACGGGATGCTTACTACGGTCAGGGCCGCGTGAACGCTTACCGGGCCGTTACTACCGTGCAATAATAAGTAATTACTTAATTCTTTTAAAAATAAAAGGCGATTCTATACTTAGAATCGCCTTTTATTTTTAATTATATTCTGATACTAACCGCTGTTATTTCAAATGTTAAAGTTTTCCAAAATGGTTAATAAGTAGGTAATTTCATATTTTCACCCGCTGCCCTGTGCTGGCCGCTTTATAAATAGCTTCTACAATCCGGATATCGCGCAGCCCTTCTTCGCCGGGTGCTAACATGGGTTTCTGCTGCATAATGGCCAGGGCATCGTCATCCATTTGTTTGGCTTGTTGCCAGGGTACTTCGTACGGATGGTTAATTTCTCCAAGCGGACTGCTGCCTTTCACACCGGCATAAGCCTGGTAAGGCGCTATTTTTATATCACCTTTCTGACAACTTATATTCAGGTAGTTTATGTTTTCACCGTAGCTGGTTTTAATATCGGCCAGTACGCCACCCGGGAATTCTAAGGTAGCTACTGCGGTCTCGTCCAGGCCGTTTTTATAAACTTCGGGGCGCGTGGTAGATGTTTTCGCCGATACAATGGCGATAGGTTCCATGCCGGTTCCCATCCGGGCGCCCTGGATAGAATAAACGCCCATGTCGTAAAGTACCCCGCCGCCCATTTCTTTTTTCTGTTTCCAGTGATCGGTGCGGTTTTCGCGGTAGCCGGCCCCACAGCTTACTTGCTTTACATTACCCAGCAGCTTTTGGTTTACAATGCGCCGGTATTCCTGGGTGTTGGGTTCGTGTTGTAAGCGATAGCCAATAGCCAGCGATTTTTTATTTTTCCGGCAGGCATCTATCATGGCCTGGCATTCCTGGGCAGTTACGGCCATGGGTTTCTCGCACCAAACGTGTTTGCCCGCATTAGCCGCCCGCACCACGTACTCCCGGTGCATAGACGGTGGCAGCACCACATAAACCACGTCAATATCCGGGTTATTCGCAATCTGGTCGAAGTTCTGGTAATTGTAAATATTCTTATCCGGAATGTTGTATTGCTTCTTCCAGGTTTCCGCTTTTTCGGGCGTGCCCGTTACAATACCAGCCAGGTAACAATGCTTGGTTTGTTGTAAAGCCGGGGCCAGTAAGTCGGTGCTGTAATAGCCTAAACCTACCAAAGCCACGCCCAATCGGTTCTTTTGCGGATGCGTTGCAGCCAGTAAAGTTTGCGGCGAGAAGAGCACGGCCGCACTACCTAAAAACAACGTTTTTAGCGCATCCCGGCGCGAACCCTGCTTATCTGGTGACGAAGGAGCAGAAGTTGCTGCTTTAGTTTTTTCAGATTTATTTTCCATTTTATCTTAGTTTATACCTGCTGCTTTCTTCCTGCGCTGGGGGAATAATTAACTTAGCGGTTGCTTAATTTACGGGAGTTTCTTTTTAATAAAGACCAATATGCCCACAAAAATATATTTTAAGTAAGGCTAAGAACAGCGCATTATTCTTCCTCGTAAAAAGAGATAAGGCTAGCAAAATAAGTATCATCCCAGCCTTCGCTGATATCGTCGAAAGCTTCGTCGGGGATGTTGGTATGCCTTAGTTCGGCGGAAGTGCCAAGTTTATGCGGATGTAGCTTAATTGTAACAATAGAAGGGTCTTCCTGGTCGCCGAAATACCATTGCTGCACAATTTTGCGCCCTTCTTCAAACTCCAGGTTTTTGCCCGCAATACTACCATCAAAAAGCTCAAATTCCGAACCCAATACGGTGCTCATATCAGCTGGTTCTCCCGACCAGAGTTTAATGGTATTGGGGTTGGTTAAAGCAATATAGACTTCTTCGGGCGAAGCTGGAACAATATAGTACTTTTTGTAATCTTTCATGTTGTAATATTATGCTGTACTTCCACCAGCCCAAATATAAGTTAGGCCGCTTTTAACCGGTACTTCTGGCGCTTAAAATCTGTAAACCTATACGTACGCCGGTAACAGAAAGAAGGTAACAGGTATGGAAATAAAAATAACCGTGCATTAAATGTAAGTAGACTTCAAACCTGCGCCAGCGCCACTGTGGTAGAAAGTACCAGACCCTGAACGTTCTGGCTCAACTGCCGCATGCGGTAAATTCGTTCAGTGGGGCTATCTGCTCTTTGCTCCACCGGACAGGAAAAATCTTCGGTTACCGGCGTTACGGAATATTGTAAGCGGTGAGCCAGTCCGAAGGCAAAAGGCCGCCAACCCCAGCCTATATCTTCGGGCAAGAGATTGAAATACGGTACTAATTTGGAGTTGAGCAGAAAAGGGCCGTAGGTATAGTCAACGGGTTTACCAATTATTTCGGCACAGCACTGGTTAATAGTAGTTTCGGTAGTTCTTTGAAAAGCCGGGAAGGTGGCAAAACCTTTTTCTGAGCGCGAAGCCAATATAATACCGGTGCTTTTATCCGTAGAAATTTCGGTAATGAAACGCGGCAAATAATCCCGGAAGAAATCGCGTTTGTCGGGTTCGGTATATAATATAAAATGGGCACCAGCCGCCTGTGCCGCCTGCACACTTTTCCGGGCTTGTGCCCAAACGCCGCGTCCTACCGGTTTTAAAATGGTAAAATGCCGTAAGCTTTGCAGGAAATTTATAAAATCAGGACCAGAGCCACCATCAGCTATAAAAACCGGTATATCCAAAGCCGCCAGATACGCGAATGACTCCCGCAACAACTGTTCTTCGCCAGCATCGCGGGCCCAGGAAATGGTGGCAATAGCAAGTTTACTTTTATCCATCATGCGGGAAAATAGTTGTTAGGAATAAATTATTGGGATTTGCTCTTTAAATCAATTCTTCAAATTTGATTACCTAACTTCACCGAATTAAACAAAGGATTAGAACGTACCATTTATTATCAGATGATCGAACAACTAACACTTAAATTATGAACAGCTAATCACTAAGATTTAATTACTTCCGTTCTGATCCTGGTTTTTTATCATTAATAAATACCGGATGTACCATGTTCTCAAAAGAATAAATTTCGTCCCATTTTTCCTGGGTAATCAGTTGTTGCTCCATTACCACAATATCATGTATGGACTTTCCGGTAGCCAGGGCTTCTTTGGCGATGGCGGCTGAAGTTTCGTATCCCAGAATAGGATTTAGGGCTGTTACAATACCAATGCTGTTCATTACCATATTCTGGCTGATATTGGCATTAGCTGTTATGCCGTCCACGCATTTGGTTTTTAAAGTTCTTACCGCGTTGGTTAGGTAATTAAGCGAGGTAAATAAGCTAAAAGCAATAACCGGCTCCATCACATTCAACTGCAACTGGCCCGCTTCGGCCGCCATAGTAATTGTCGTGTCGGCCCCGATTACGTAAAAAGCCGTTTGGTTTACTACTTCCGGTATAACCGGGTTTACTTTGCCCGGCATTATGGAAGAGCCAGGTTGCATAGGCGGTAACTTAATTTCGTTCAGGCCCGTACGCGGCCCCGACGACAGCAGGCGTAAATCGTTGCAAATTTTAGATATTTTTATAGCATTGCGTTTCAGCATAGCCGAAACCAGCACGTACGATCCCATATCGGAGCTGGCTTCAATTAAATCCGGCGCCAGCGTAATAGGCAACCCTGAAATCTCCGCCAGGTATTTGGTAACCAGTTTAGGATAGCCGGACGGAGCGTTAATACTGGTACCAATAGCGGTGCCGCCCATATTACATTCGGTAAGTTTGCTTTGGGTTTCCTGCAGGTAGCGGATATCATCATCCAGGGTGGTGGCAAAAGAGTGGAATTCCTGGCCCAAGGTCATGGGAACAGCATCCTGCAACTGCGTACGTCCCATTTTTAATATATCTTTAAATGCCTCGGCTTTCTGCACAAACGAATCTTTTAAAGCCGTGACGGCTTCGAGATAGAACTCTACTTTCCGGTACACGGCAATCATGATGGCGGTAGGGTACGTATCGTTTGTAGACTGCGAAAAATTAACGTGGTTATTGGGGTGCAGAAATTCGTACTGCCCTTTCTGGTAACCCAAATATTCCAGGCCAATATTGGCAATTACTTCGTTTGCATTCATATTTACCGAAGTACCGGCACCGCCCTGAATTAAGTCAGTAACAAACTGATCATGGTATTCGCCGCCTATTAATTTATCGCAGGCATACACAATGGCTTCGGCCAGTTTGGGATCTAACACGCCCAGGTCGCGGTTGGCTAAGGCAGCCGCTTTTTTTACGTAGCCAAAAGCCTGAATAAAGGTTGGTTCCTGGGCATTGGTAATACCGGTGATATTAAAGTTTTCTAAAGCCCGTAGGGTTTGCACTCCGTAATAAGCCGTATTAGGAATTTGTTTCTCGCCCAGAAAATCGTGTTCGATGCGGTAGTTTGCGGTCATTTGTTGAATTATTTGTGGTTAGATTTTTTAAGATACTCTAGTTAGAATACCGTTATTAGGGGAACTTTGTTCGCCAGTCCTGAAATGCAAATGGCCGGATATAGAGCATACCAGCACGAAAAACACCGGTTTAATACGCCATTATAAAAATACTTATCGAAAAACCAGCATAAGCATTTACTCCCGGAATAATACGGACGGGCATAAACGGAAGCTTTCGGACAATTATAACTCCCGGCTTTGCTGGCCGGTTTAGGTGGGGTTTACGGCACCGGTAGGTATATCTTTGTTGTAAATGCGTAGTAACCGGGCGCGGTTAAAAAAGAGATATTTTCTGCTGCATTGGCTTACCTTGGTAGATTTGGCAATGCAGCAGAAGAGAAAGTATTCAATAAAATAGGGTTATCCTGTTGCAGGAAAAAGTAATGGAAATTTAAGCAAAAAAATATCTTCTTATATTGGGTTGCCATGCGGCACTCCATAGCGCTTAGGCTAACATTTCCCAATTACCAGACACAGCTAACAAGTCCTGTAGTTTTCGGGAAAGTACAAGCTGTTTGTATGTATAACTTTTACGGTTTTGCGCTTCAAAAATGCCTTTATTTGTTAGCTTAGCCTGCTGTGCGCAAATTATTTATCTAGTTTAAAAGCAAGCCGTAATTTATGCACTTCCGCGTATTTATTAAAATTATAAAAGCTGTCCGCAATAAAATACCGCGCCTGGTTATTAAAATAGCTTTTTAAAAGCATTCAGGGTTTCTTCGCCGTTTTTAATGTATTTAAACACTTGCATACAAAATCGTTGCGCATTAGAATCGGTCATGTCGCGGGTGTACGTAATTCCTTCCTGATCCTTGTTTTTTGTAATGAGCAGATATTCATCTGATTCCATTAAACGAAGCATGGCCTGTAGCTTTTCCATTGTTGTAAATATTACATAGTTGATGTTCTTTATAAATAAACCAGAACCTTATTCCGTCGATCTTAATTATAAAATTAAAGTTAATCTGCTAATTATAATTAGATCAATAAACAAGGTGTTTGCTTTTAACAAGTATAATAAATGTTTTGATATAATAAAAATTTAACAATAAGTTCATTTATATATCATAAATTTTGTTAAACAAGTACCAATCTGGGTCTTAAAACCACCTTTATAGCAATAAAAAGCTTGATTTTGGCCATTTATGCTGATGATTAAATAGATTTCGGGTTAATTTTTTATTTAAATCGCCTGTTTTAGAAGAAATCAAACACAAATTTTTTCTTTTTCAGCCCTGCCAGGCAGAATGCAAAAGTAAACCATTAATGAAGGTTAAAAGAAAAGACAGGCATTCTGGCCGGTTCATCGGTTATCGTTGCGCCTGATCCTTAATCCGGAAATACGCTTAAATACAAATAATTAAAAAAAAGTGCTTTCTACTATCTTGATATAAGACAATTTGTTTTACATTTACATATCAGTTATACAGGTGTAGTTTCTAGCCGAGCTAAGCTGATAATCAGGTGGTATTGAAAAGAATAAATGACAGGCTTAGGTTTAGAAATTGCTCAATCAGATATTGATAATACAAAGGCAATAAAGCAAACCATTAAGAGAAACCAGCAAATAATTCAAATTACTTTGGTTATTCTGGCTATTAATGCATTGGTTAAGGTATTTGCCGGGCTTACTATATCTGCTATTTTAATAAGTATATTATTTACGTTATTTAGCGGTCTGTTAATTCTTAATTATAAAGGATTTCTGAGGCTTACCAAAGCCGGCACTATTATAGGTCTTTGCCTTTTTTTATTGTTAGTTACCTTTGCCGAAGGCCTGCGGGCAAGTGCCCACATCTATTTTCTCTGTGCTATTGCGGCATTGCCGGTAATTGTAGAAGCTGCGCAGTATAACAGTAAACCTTTAATTCTTTATTTTATATTCATTGCGTCGTGCTTTTGTGTATGCATCTACTTCTGCGAGGAAAAAAGTAGCTGGCAAGATATCAGTGAGGAAGTTTACCAGGTTTTAATGTATATTAATAATACCTGCGCGGTTGCCGTTTGCGGAGCTTTCGCCTGGCTTCATATTTATAACGAAAGAAAGTATTTTGAGGCCATCATGGAACAAAAAGACCGGGCCGAGAAAGCTAATCAGGCTAAGAGTATTTTTTTAGCTACCATGAGCCACGAAATCCGCACACCGCTTAACGGGGTAATCGGCATAACATCTTTGCTGGCTGAAACCGAACTTAATGCTGAGCAACAAAACTATACCCATATTATTCATTCTTCCGGCCAGAGCCTCTTAGCGGTTATCAATGATATTCTCGATTTTTCTAAAATAGAATCGGGTAAAATGGAGATCGACCATCAATCTTTTAGTTTAAGAGTATGTCTGGAAGAAGTGCTGGAGATGTTCTCGGATCGGGGGGGGCAACTAGACCTGGATTTAATGTACCAGATGGCGGCTGATATGCCGCAACAAATTATTGGCGACAGTACCCGCTTAAAGCAAATTCTGATTAACCTGGTGGGTAATGCCATTAAATTTACCACGCACGGCGAAATAGTAGTGGCCGTAAACCAAACCCGTTCGCTGCCCAACGGGCAAATAGAGCTTGCCTTCGAAGTTCGCGATTCTGGTATTGGTATACCGGCCGATAAAATCCGGCATTTGTTCCAGGCTTTCGCGCAGGTAGATTCTTCTACTACGCGCAAGTACGGCGGCACCGGCTTAGGTCTGGCTATTTGCAAAAGATTGGTAAACCTGATGGGGGGCGAAATAGAAGCCCACAGCACTTTAGGCGTTGGTACTACTTTCCGCTTTACCTTGCTCACTCAAAAAAGCACGGCCGACAATAAAACAGAAGAATACCGGGCCACCGCCGAACTGGCCGGCAAACGTATCCTGGTAGTAGAAGACAATGCTACGCACCGGGACATTCTCCAGGCGCAACTCCAACAATGGCAATTTACGGTTTTAACAACAACATCTGGTCAGCAAGCTTTGGAAATGCTGCAAATCCAACACTATGATTTGGTTATTACGGATATGCAGATGCCCGGAATGGATGGGGTACAGCTGGCGCAGCAAATTAAACAGCGCAACCCCAGCCTGCCGCTTATGTTACTCAATTCTCTGAACAACGAACTCCCCGATAAAAACAAAAGTCTTTTCGATAACATCCTGACCAAGCCCGTAAAGCAACAGCAACTATACCGACAAACCATTAATTGCCTGAAACAAGAGCAACAACAGGTAAAACAAGAGCCGGAAGTACACAAACTGGTTAACTCTTTTGCCCGGCAGCATCCTTTAAATATATTAGTAGCCGAAGATTACCCCATTAACCAGACCTTTGCCCGCATGGTATTGGGAAAACTTGGTTATACCCCTGAGTTGGCGGAAAACGGGCGACAAGTACTGGAAGCTGTTAGTCGCAAAAACTACGATGTAATTCTGATGGATGTACAGATGCCCGAAATGGATGGCCTGGAAGCAACCCGTATCATCCGTACCCAAGCCGCCCGGCAGCCCTATATTGTGGCTACCACCGCCTCGGCCATGAAAGAAGATGAACAAGCTTGCATGGACGCCGGTATGGACGATTATATCAGCAAACCTATCCATTTGGATCAGCTCCTTAAAGTACTCAAAAAAGCGGTCCGGGTTAGTCAGGTAGCATAGAAATAAATAACGGCCGTTACAAAAAGTGTAAATTGCCGGCCCCGGCACAGAAAACTTCCGGAATAAAAAAGAAGAAACTAATAGATAGGGATATCTCCTCTCCTGTTTGCCGTTACAATCAGGAAATAAAAGAAAACAGGAAATAAAAGAAAATATTTCCGTCCGCCGTAAAGCCTTTTATATGATATTTAATATTATTTTAAGATGCTATTCTTGTATGCTAAAAAAAGTTAAATTTTCGGGATTACTGCTAGCTTTTTTGGTATGGAATAATAGGTTAGTTATTTGCCTTATAAGTAAAAGTTATTGGTCATAGCACTTATTCTGCGGTATATGTGGTTGTAAGATAGTCATCTGCTGATAGATTTAGCAAAATAGAAGATTGTAGTTTGTTAACGAAAAAAAATATTTTCTATTGTAATCATATTATAAATATCTTTATATACATTAGAGATTCAAATTTCAACCAAAACCTTAAATATGAGAAAAGTTTCCAGAAAGTTGTTGTTTTCCCTGCCTTTGGCGGTAATGTTAGGATGTACGGTTAATTCGCCGGAAGATGAGTTTGCTTTAGAAAGTACCGTATCGGGCAGCGCTAATGCCCAGGGAAGTGGCGAAAGATGTGCTACCATGAAGGTGCACGAAGAGAAAATTAAGGAGAATCCGGGTCTCTTAAAGAAAATGGAAGAAATAGAAGCGCATACCCAGCGCTTTATGCAAAGCCACGAAAGTAAAGTTAATGGCAGTAGTGGTGATATAAGCACCAACGCTGTTAGCGATGTTAATGCTACTATAGAAATTCCGGTAGTAGTAAACGTAATCTACAACACCACACAGCAAAACATTTCTGATGATCAAATTCAGTCACAAATAGAAGTGTTGAACCGGGATTACCGGGCCACCAATGCCGATATTAACAACGTGCCCACCACGTTTTCGGGTTTAAAAAGCGATATGAATTTTCATTTCACCCTTAAAAATGTGGTGCGCAAACAATCTTCTAAAACTTCGTGGGGTACCCGCGATGCCATGAAAAGTTCTAATAAAGGTGGTATTAGCCCTACCAGCCCGACTACTACCCTGAATATCTGGGTTTGTAATATTGGCGGTGGCATCCTGGGTTATGCACAATTCCCCGGCGGATCTGCCAGTACTGACGGGGTGGTAATTGGTCCTGAATTCTTCGGTAACAAAGCTTATATGGCCAGCCCTGCTACCGCCTACTTGTCGGCTCCTTACGATAAAGGCCGTACTGCAACCCACGAAGTTGGCCATTGGATGAACTTGCGCCACATTTGGGGCGATGCTACCTGCGGTTCTGACCTGGTAAACGATACTCCAACCCATAATACTGCTAATTATGGCTGCCCTGCTCCCGATCATAAGAGTACCTGTGCCGGCACACCTGTAGAAATGACCATGAACTACATGGATTATACCGATGATGCGTGCATGTACATGTTCTCGGCCGGACAGAAAACCCGCAGCCGGGCTATATTTGCTACCGGTGGCTCCCGTACCGGCTATTATGCTGCGGTACAATAACATTAAGCATCCGCTATAAAATTTAGTATAGAAAATAATAAAGCCCCTCGTAGCAGGGGCTTTATTATTTTAAAGCTTTATCAATAGTAATGCAGGGCTAGTAAAAACAGGTTATTTATATCTGCTGCTGCCTGGTTTCCAGGCTAGCAAAACAAACGGCTTTTATGCTTTTACCAGTATCTATCAAAGTTGTTTAAGCCAATGCTTAAAGAAAACCGGTATTTATTCAAATAATTATAGCCGTTTCCAACGGTTTTGCGTAATAGGCTGAAAAACTTAAAACATGAAAAGCAAGACCTTTTTTCCACTATTAATAGCCGGTGTATTTACTTTATTTACCAATACTGTTTTTGCCCAAACTACAGATAGCACCAGTACCGTTGTTAATACCGTAGATAATAACGTTCAGCCTGTACCTGCGCAGGCGTCTTCTCCCGAACAAGATAAAGAGCGGTTAGCAGCGGCCAGAAAAGAAGCCAAAGAAGCCAAACGACAAGCCAGGGAAACAGAAAAGATGGATGATGCTGCGGAGGAAGCAGCCAAAAAAGCCAAAAGATCGGCTAGGTTAGAAGCCAAGGCGCAACGTACCCGGAAAAAAGCTGATAAAGCAGCCAGTAAAGTTGGTGATGACTAAAAATCTTCTTCCCAATTAGCTTAATTCCCAAACTGTTGGGTACCTGATAAATCCGGGAACAGCGTTCTGCAGTTCCCGGATTTATTTTAATGGGACTGCCAATCTAGTCGTCTTCGGGCTTTCTATTCGTACTATAGAGAACGTCGTAACTTATCGGAATTAAATAATCCCGAAAAAGGTAAATAGTTCCCCGCCTAAGTTTAGGCCGGGTTAGGGGCGGTTGTTTTCCTTAAATTGATTTCCGACAAGTGCTGTCGCCATCTATACCCGCGCCATATTACTCCTGCGAATTAATAAATCCGGGTTTTTAGATTCGTTCTATTTTTTTATTTTGTCGGTTTGGGAGTAATTATCTTCATAATCTTATTAAAGCGCCTATCTGCTGCTATCAGAGCCATAACCTTCGTAAGACCAGGTTGAAAAGGTGGGCCTGCAAATTTGCGCGCTCATCTTTATCGCTTATCTAACCGTAAAACAAGCTTAGCCTAGCACGTAAAGCAACATGTATATGAAATACAGGAAATTAGGAAAGACCAATTTTGAAATATCCGAAATTAGTTTAGGCACCTGGCAGGTGGGCGGTAAATGGGGCGAGCCTTTCAGCCATGAGAACGCCGATCAGATTTTAAATGCCGCTCTTGATGCGGGCATTAACTTTATTGATACTGCCGATGTGTATGGCGATGGTGAAAGCGAAAAAGCCGTGAACCGGGTGGTACGTTCCCGCTCCGAGCGCGTGTACGTAGCTACAAAATGCGGGCGCCGTCTCAATCCGCACGTAAACGAAGCTTATAAACCCGAAACCCTGCGGAAGTTTGTAGAAAACAGTCTGGAGAACATGGGCCTAGAAACCCTGGACCTGATACAACTGCACTGTCCGCCCACCGAAGTATATTACCGTCCCGAAATATTCGAACTGTTCGACCGGCTAAAGGAAGAAGGTAAAATATTGAACATGGGCGTAAGCGTAGAGAAAGTAGAAGAAGCCCTGAAAGCCATCGAATTTCCGAATGTAACTACCGTCCAGATTATTTTTAATATGTTCCGGCAACGGCCCGCCGAATTGTTCTTCCGGGAAGCAGCGCGTCGCAACATTGGGGTTATTGTGCGGGTGCCCTTGGCCAGCGGTCTGCTTACCGGTAAGTTCCGCCCCGAAACGCATTTTGCTCCCGACGACCACCGTAACTTCAATCGCAACGGCGAGGCCTTCGATAAAGGCGAAACTTTCTCCGGCTTGGATTATAATATTGGTCTGGGAGCAGTAGAAGAACTGAAAAAGCTTTTTCCGGAACAGGAAAATTTAGCTACGGTAGCCTTACGCTGGATTTTGATGTTCGACGCGGTAAGCTGCATTATTCCGGGCGCTTCCAAACCGAATCAGCTTACTTCTAACCTGCAGGCTACAGAATTGCCTGAACTCACGGCCGAACAATTAGAGGGCGTAAAAGCCATTTACGAAGCCAAAATTAAGCCGCTGGTGCATGATCGTTGGTAATAAATCATTTCTCTTAATATTATAAAAGCTAAGAAGCTGATTCGTATTTAAATATTAATCAATCAGTAGCCCTTGCCGGAGTTTTCACTGTAGTTGTAAGATTGAGGGAAATAGACAGGTCATCCCGAATCTGTTGCGGCATCTAGCTGGTGCTTTTGTGGGCCTGAGAACTGGGCAAGCATGGTCTTACCTCAATAACCGGTATGAGTAAGATTCTTCGACAGGCCCAGGAGGACTAGATAAAGTGTTTAATTTGGCAAAAACAGGAACTAAGAAAGTAAAAATTCCTTAGCCTGACAGTTCTGGTGTTTTCACCGGCAGAAAGGCCGGCAAAGGTTATATAGTTGACGGTGATAACACCATGCCTGACGACTGATTTTGCTTTTAGCCGACAGACGAAACAGCTTCTAAGCTTACTATTACTTAGGCTTATTTTTTTATAATGCTATTTTCCTGTTTTCCGGTCAAAACTAAGCATCAATATAGTCTATTTATTCTTACCTAGAGTTTGCCTGGTATTTGCTACAATAGGTATACTCAATCTTGATTCACTGACCGCCTTTTCTAAAGGGTTCGCCTCTAAAATCTTCTATAATTCTTTGTGCTGATAATGTTAGATTCTGCTGTTGCTACCATTATTCCGATAGCGATGCTCCAAAGAAACTTCCGGACTAAAGAATGGCAGGTGCAGCACCATAGCAACTGGTTGCAAGAAGCCTGACTTATATGAGCCGCTCGAAAATTCCCAATCATATTGCAGAAGCTGTCCCGGAGCTGGTGGCATTAAACTTATTTAAAGTTTTTCAGAAATGCTAGCGGGTAGCGGTTGAAAAACCAACAATAAACTTGTTTTAGCCTTAATTTTTATCAGAATAAGCCTTAATTTTAAAGCATTATTTGTATAGTTTCAATTTTAAAGGTAAAAGTCCGGGCTTATTGCCAGCCGGGCTTAAATAAATAGTATGAAATTATTTTACCAGCTTTCACTTTCTTCTTTAATACTTGGGGGCTTACTCCTGGCCGGGCCCGAAGTTGCTGCGCAAACCCAGACTAATGTCCCCAAACAACCAGGTGCCATTTCGTCTTTTGCTGAACCGGCTATTTCGCCGGACGGGAAAGAAATTGCTTTTGTTTCGGGCGGTGATATCTGGACGGTACCGGTTAGTGGCGGCACGGCCAGTTTGCTTGTCTCGCATTCCGAAAACGAAGCGCGACCAGTGTATTCGCCGGATGGCAAGTATTTAGCATTTACCTCTAACCGGAGCGGCAACGGGGACGTGTACGTGCTTGATTTTCAAACCGACCAATTGAAACGCCTGACTTATGACGATGGCTACGATGAAGTAAGCAACTGGTCTAAGGACGGGAAGTACGTATATTTCTCGACGAGCAGCCAGGAAATTGCCGGTATGAGTGATATTTTCCGGGTGAAAGTGACGGGCGGCACGCCCATGGCCGTAACCAACGACCGGTACACGAACGAATTTTTTGCCGCCCCTGCTCCCGATGGCAATATAATGGCATTTAATGCCCGCGGTATTGCATCGCGGCAGTGGTGGCGCAACGGCCACAGCCACATCGATGAATCGGAAATCTGGCTGCGGCGCGAAGAGAAAGGTGGTTACGAGCGTATTACCGAAGGCGGCGCGAAAGAATTGTGGCCTATGTGGAGCCCCGATGGGCAAAATTTATACTATGTATCGGATAAAAGCGGGGCGCAAAATTTATGGGTAAAACCGTTAAAGGGTGTTGCTAAAAAATTAACCAGTTTTGAGAAAGGACGCGTGTTGTGGCCCACGTTGGCGCAGGACGGCAAAACCCTGGTGTTTGAACGTGATTTTGGTATCTGGAAGTACGATGTTGCCACCGGGCAAGCTATGCCGGTTAACATTACCAAACGCGGCGTGGCATCCGGCCCCGCCACCGAACACGTGCGCTTAACCAACCAGTTCCGGGAATTAACTTTATCGCCGGACGGTAAAAAATTAGCTTTCATCGTGCATGGCGAATTATTTGCGGCTTCGGCCCAGGACGGGGGCGATGCTATGCGCATTACCAATACCGCCGCTAATGAATCGCAGCCGGTTTGGATGCCCAACAGCAACGGGCTGGTGTATGTATCGGAACGCGACGGCAAAGCGCATTTGTATCAATATAACTTTACCACCCGCACCGAAAAGCGCCTCACCAACGAAGACCACGACGATACTGCGCCTTTGTTTTCGCCGGACGGAAAACAGCTGGTCTTTAGCCGCGATGGTAAAGAATTGCGGGTACTGGACCTGAAATCTAAAAAAGAAAAGCTTGTTGCCCAAGGTTACTTGGGTCGGCCGCCGTTTGCCGCCAGCGGCTCGGTGGCCTGGTCGCCGGATGGCAAGTGGCTGGCGTTTGCGTCGTTCGGGGCCAAATCGTTCCGGAATATTTCGGTAGTGCCGGCTACGGGCGGCGACGCCAAACCTATCAGTTTCCTGGCCAATACTTTCGGCAGCAATGTAAGCTGGAGCCCCGATGGCCGTTATATTTTGTTTAATACTTTGCAACGCACCGAAAACGGCCAGATTGCCCGCATCGACCTGGTGCCCCAAACACCTCGTTTCCGCGAAGATCAGTTCCGGGAATTATTCCAGGAAGAATTGCCCAAACCCAATACGCCGCTCAATATTATTCCGGCCCGAAACCGGTCTGCCCGCACCAACGCCCGCCCCGATACCATTATGACAACTACCGCCAAAAAAGGCCGGCCGAATCCCAAAGAAGTAAAAATAGTGTTCGAAGGTATCCGGCAACGCCTGAGTTTATTGCCGGTGGGGGTAGATGTAGATGAGCAACTGATCAGCCGCGACGGCAAAACCTTGCTAATGATTGGTACGGTAGCCGGTCAGCAGAACCTGTATACGTTTTCCTTAGACGAAATGGCCCGCGAACCGGCTGTAGCCAAACAATTAACGTCTACGTCGGGAAATAAATCAAATCCGCAGTTTTCCGCAGACGGCAAAAGCGTGTATTACCTCGAGCAAGGCCGGGTGCAGTCGATAGCAATTGATTCCCGGCAGGTTAAACCCCTGGCCGTAGCCGCCGAAATGGACCTGGATTTTGCCCGCGAAAAAGTAGCCATGTTCCGGCAGGCCTGGGAGGTGCAAAACAAAGGCTTTTACGACGATAAATTTCACGGAGCCGACTGGCAGGCGGTGCGGGCTACTTACGAGCCATTGGCGGCCGGGGCAAGTACCCCCGACGAACTGCGCCGGCTCCTAAACCTGATGGTCGGCGAATTAAATGCGTCGCACTCAGGCGTGGCGGGGCCTACGGCGCCGGAATATACTACCGGCCGCCTTGGCCTGCGTTTCGACCGTCCTGAATACGAAAAAACCGGCAAATTAAAGATTGCCGAAGTAGTAGCCATGAGTCCGGCTGCCCTGAGTGGCGACATAAAACCGGGTTATTATTTATGGGCCGTAAATGATACGGTAATTACACCCACGAAAAACCTCGACCAAATACTGGAAAACAAAATTAACCGCCGTATTACTTTAACCATTAGCGCCGCGGCATCCGGCAAAAATAAACAAGAAGTAGTGGTGCGGCCCGTAAACCAGACCACCGAAAAAGGCTTGCTGTATAAGCAGTGGGTGCAACAGCAGCGCGATTACGTAGCCAAAGTAAGCAAAGGCCGATTGGGTTATGTGCACATGTTCGATATGTCGGAAAATTCGCTGAACCAGTTTTACCTGGACTTGGATGCCGAGAATCATGCCCGCGAAGGCGTGGTGGTAGATGTGCGCAACAACAACGGCGGTTTTGTGAATGCCTATGCCCTGGATGTGCTGTCGCGCAAAGGTTACATGACCATGACCGTACGGGGTTTGCCCGAAGCCCCGGCTCGCAGCCAGCTGGGCCAGCGTGCCCTGGAAGCTCCTACTATTCTGGTAACCAACCAACACTCGCTCTCCGATGCCGAAGATTTTACCGAAGGTTACCAAACCCTACAATTAGGCAAAACTGTGGGCGAACCTACTGCCGGCTGGATTATTTACACCTCCAGCGCTCAACTCCTGGATGGCTCCACCATCCGGTTGCCCTTTATAAAAGTAACTGACCATGCCGGTAAAAACATGGAACTAGCTCCCCGCCCGGTAGATGTAAACGTATCGCGGCCCATCGGCGAAACCTACACCCAAAAAGATTCGCAGTTGGATGTAGCGGTAAAAGAATTGCTGCAGCAACTAGATACCGCCAAAAGCGCCCGGAATAATGCTGGGACTGATTCTAATGGGAAGTAAAAGTTTTAAGGTTTACTTTAAGGTCTTCTTCTTTTCTAAGATTGAAGCTGTTTAATGTTTTATAAATTAATTATCAGTAGCCCTTGCCGCGTGTTTTCACCATAGCCGTCAGGCTAAGAGAAAAGAATTACTACATGCACCTTTTCTTAATTGCCTGACTTTAAATTGCCCCTGATTTCTGTCAGGGGTGCCATACATTTCTGGCCGAACCGCCCTTAAAACCCGGAGCTAAAGCACCCGGTTAAAGCAATGCTTCGCTTAACCTGACGGCTATGGTGTTTTCACCGGCAAGTAGTCCGGCAAAGGCTATATAATTGGCGGTGATAACACCACCAACGGCGATTAATACTGATTTTAGCAGAAATATGAAACAGCTTCATTGAAAAAGGAGATGATCTTTTTTTTAAGAAAAAGCCGGGTTGCTATTTGTAAATGTATATTGTTCGTCAACTCATTCGGCGGTATACTCAGTCCCGGAATAAACTTTGCATTTGGTTTATAAACACGTGCCCGCTTAGCCAGGCCATTACCAAAACTACTAACACGCCAAAAACGGTGAGCCAGATTGGATGCCGGTAATCACCTATCACATTTTTCCGGTAAGCAGCTATTAAAATGGTGCCCAAGGTAATGGGTAATATAAAACCGTTGAGCGCTCCGGCCAAAATCAGCAGGAATATGGGTTTACCGATGGTGACAAAAATAAGCGTGGATAATAGAATAAAGCCAATAATTACTTTGTTTTCGTATTGCAGAATAGCCGGGTGGAAAGATTTGATAAAAGAAACCGAAGTGTAAGCCGAACCGATAACGGAAGTAATGGCCGCCGCAAACATCACGATACCGAAAAGTTTATAACCAATATTCCCGGCAGCCTGGGCAAAAACCGCTGCGGGCGGATTAGCCGCATCGATCGGTAAGCCTTGGGACACGACACCCAACGAAGCTAAAAACAATAAAATCCGGATAACCGAAGCTACCGCAATGCCCGAAACAGCACTGGTTTTAACCTGGGGCAAAGCCGCCATTCCTTTTATGCCCGCATCTAATAAGCGGTGGCCGCCGGCAAAGGTAATATAACCGCCCACGGTGCCACCCACCAGCGTAATAATAGCCGTTATGTCTAGCTGATCGGGAGCAAAGGTTTTAACCAGGGCTTCTCCCACCGGCGGATGGGCCGTAAAAACTACGTACAAAATTAGCAAAATCATAAGCAAACCCAGGAACTGCGCCAACCGGTCCATGGCTTGGCCGGCTTCTTTTACCAGGAAAATACCAATGGCCAGTCCCGCCGATAAAATAGCTCCCACTTCCGGGGAAATACCCAATAATACCTGCAAGCCCAAACCGGCACCTCCCACATTCCCGATATTAAAAGCCAAACCGCCAACTACAATTAAAAGCGAAGTAAACAGGCCTAAACCCGGCAGTACGGCATTGGCAATATCCGGGGCGCGTTTCTCCGCTACCGCAATTACCCGCCAGATATTCAACTGCACCCCGATATCAATAATAATGGAAGTAAGAATAACAAAACCAAAGCTGGGACCCAGCGATTGGGTAAAAACCGTGGTTTGGGTTAAAAAGCCGGGACCAACGGCAGAGGTAGCCATCAGGAAAGCCGCTCCCAGCAGCACGCTCCAGTTTCTTTTCGCTTTCATGAAGTTCTGGGGCTAACGCTGGCCCGGATACTAATATTTTCCCGTTGCAGCGTTTCGTTAATTTGCCGGGCAAAAGTTACCGCGTGCGCGCCATCTCCGTGAATACAAACCGTATCGGCCTGTATCGGAATTATACTACCATCCTGGGCGCGAACCGTACCGGCTTTTACCATTTGTACCACCTGGTTGATGGCGTCCTGCTCATTGGTAATAAGGGCATCGGGTTGGCGGCGGGGCGTTAAGGTGCCATTGGGTTGGTACGTGCGGTCGGCGAAAACTTCGTTAGCGGTTGGCAAACCTATTTTTTGCCCGGCCTGCACCAGGGCACTGCCGGCCAGTCCGTATAAAAGTGCTTCCGGATGCGTTTTATAAACTGCTTCCGCAATAGCTTGGGCTAAAGGTAAGTTTAGGGCCGCCATATTGTAGAGTGCACCGTGGGGCTTTACGTGGTGTAAAATGCCGCCGGCCGCTTTTACAAAACTCGCCAGGGCACCTACCTGGTATAGTACCATGTCATACGCTTCGTCGGGGGTAACGGCCATTTCGCGGCGGCCAAAACCTGCTAGGTCGGGCAGGCCCGGGTGCGCGCCAATAGCCACACCTTGCTGCAAAGCCAAATTCACCGTTTTCTTCATTACCGCGGGGTCGCCGGCATGAAACCCGCAGGCAATATTAACCGAACTGACATAAGGCAAAATAGCTTCATCATTGCCTAAATGGTAAGCGCCAAAGCTTTCGCCTAAATCACAATTTAAATCAACAAATACAGGCTGGCTCATTTCGGGATAAGTGTTTTAAGTTATAAGTATTTACTTCTAAGTTAATTAAGCTCTTGGGCCGGTTAAGTTCTTTTCGCCCGGACTGGGTGTTTTTATTAGCCGGATTTCCGGGTACATTCGTAATAGTAGCCGCAATCGCTTAATGTTTATTTTTGTTTAGTTATCAATTTAAGTGCGGGGACGGAAATAATTATATATTTTGATTAGGTGTAATTTTACCACCCCTGCCCCTCCCAAAACAGGAGGGGAGCTTTTCAATAAATTTTTAATGAAGCTAAATGTATAGCTATAATTATCCAATTACTTAGTATGTTCCGGTGCAGATGGAGGTTTTTTTATCCGGAGACAAGTTAAAAAGTTAAGTTTAGAATTAATATACAGTTATGCCGAAACATTAGCTTAATACTCGGGTATTTCTTTTAAAAGGTAGTGCCCTCCAGGTTGCCGGAGCCACCTCACCCCCGTCCTCTCCTCGCAGGAGAGAGAGCTTAGGCGGGCTACGCTTTTTTTCTCCGGCTCTGCCTGCGAATACTTGCGGCACCGGAACCCAGAAGTTTATCTTTCAGAAGTTTATCTTTGAGAACTTGCCTTTCCAGAACTTAACTTTTCAGGAGCATACTTGTTTACTTCCTGCAGATACCTCTGCCAGCAGGCCCCTATTGCCCGGACTGCTCTTACCTGTAGTCACGGTTATTCTTTGCTATCATCCAGCGGCTTTTATTGTAATCATAAGCCCTACCCAAGGATATTTGCTGGCGCGGGCGTCCTCGCCCGTGTCTACTTTTCTGGCCTCTGGCCACTGCAAACAACCGGATAAAATATTAAGCTATAGCTTTATTCAGCGGCCGGAGGCCGGAAGAAGCATCAGCACCCGGGGAGGGTGCTGATGCTAGTAACCTGACAGACAGCTTAAGAGTTGCTAAATAGCATGTAATTCGCCTAAAGAATCCTACGCTCCCGCTTTTCCATAAAGCTAATGAACAATTAAAAGATCCAGGCTTGCTCCTAAAGATCAGTAGGGAATTGAATACTATGATGCCTTTAAATTAATATCCACTTGTCTAATAATTCAGCAGAATAAACCACTTGTAGTAATAATAATGCAGATTAGCTGAAAGCAAAGGGTAAAATCAAAACCGGAAACTAAACTACGAAATACCCGTTTCCACGGACTATTACAGCCTTATTTTATAACTAATGGCCTGTTTTATCTCCCGGATGTGCTGTTCTTGTTTAAGGTAAAGATATTGCGCATCTTCCAGCGATACTTCCCGGAAACGGATCTTTTTACCCAAGGGTACCTGGGCCAGTTTCGAGAAATCAGCAGTTATAACCTGGCCGATGCGCGGGTAGCCACCGGTCGTCTGGTGGTCGGCGAGTAAGGCAATGGGGTGGCCTTCGGGTGGTACCTGAATGGTGCCGAAAGTAACGGCGCTGGAAATCAGTTCTCTGGGTTCCTGTAAAAGCAAAGGTATTCCTTGCAGGCGGTAGCCCATCCGGTCCGAATCGGTGGTAACAGTAAATTCCTCTTCCAAAAAAGCCCGCTGACTGGCCGGGGTAAATTGGGCAAATTCGGGCCCTTTCATTATCCGCAGGGTCGGATTAACGTCCAGGTGCGGGAAGAGCCGGGGCGTGGGTGTCCAGGAAGCTTGTACCCAGTCCGATACAGGTTTATTTTTCGTTAGCTTTTGTTGCAGGTGTTCGCCGGCCGGGGTAGGTCCCGGGCAGGGCAGCAAGTCACCGGCCTGGAGCGCCCGGCCTTTAAAGCCGCCCACCTCAGCTCTTAAATAAGTAGCGTAACTACCCAGTACTTTGGGCAACGTAAAACTCCCGGATACGGCTAGGTAAGCCCGGCTGCCGTTAGCAGGTGTATTAAATTCGAGCAAACTGCCGGCTGGCACAAAAACCGGCCGCCACATTTTTACTTTTTCCCCGTTGATGGTCGGCGAAAGGTCACCGCCTGTTATCGCGATCAGGTGGTCGGTTTCGAAGTGGATTTTAGGGCCGAGAAAAGTGGTTTCGATGGCCGCAGCACTTTCTTCGTTGCCAACGAGCAAATTGGCAATCCGGAAAGCAAAGGCGTCCATGGGGCCACTCACAATAATACCTTCTTTCTGGTAACCAAACCGGCCTGCATCCTGAATAGTGGTAAGCAAACCCGAACTAGTAATTTTAAGACTCACGGGTGGCCTCCTTCTCCTTTATTTTCTCAAATTGTTTTTCACTGATCGGAACAAACCGGATGGAATCGCCGGCATCCAGTAAGCTGGGTTTATCGTGACGAGGATTAAATAACAAAAGCGGTGTCCGGCCAATAAGCTGCCAGCCACCGGGACACTGAATGGGGTAAACGCCGGTTTGCTTACCCGCAATGCCCACCGAACCAGCCGGTACCCGGGCCCGGGGCTTTTCTTTGCGAGGCGTAGCAATTTCGGAGGCCATGCCGCCCAGGTACGGGAAACCGGGCGCAAAACCCATCATGTACACCAGGTAAGTAGTTTGGGTATGCAGTTTAATTACTTCTTTGGGTTTTAAACCGTGCGAACTGGCCACGTATTCCAGGTCCGGACCGTATTTGCCGCCGTAGTGTACCGGAATTTCGATTACTTTTGCCGCTGTTTTTTCGGGATTGGTTTTTACGTGTAAAAGCATTTCGCGCAGCCGGGCGGCCACAGTGGCGTACGGGTTCACGAGGCCTTGCTGGCTGACAACCCACAGATCGTAGTAAATGGTTAAAGTGGTAAAAGCCGGCACGTACTCCACCAAGCCCGGAAATGGGTGCTGGTCCAGGTAAGCAGTAAAGGCTTGAATATGCCCGTGGGTAAGCCGGTTTATATGATGGCCGAATTCCAGGACAATGGCGGTATCGCCCAGTGGGTAAAAATTTACTTCCGGCATTTCTCCTGTTTCCGCTGAATTTTCCATGCTGTAAGTAATATAGATTTTCTCTTTACGTGAATTTTGGAAAATATTCCGGCAGCTTTTTAAACTAATTTGTTTCCGGGTAGTTCCGGCTTTCTTTTATTTTTTCCTTAACTATGTCGGTGTTATTCCAGAAGAATTCCAGAAGGATTTTACGCTTACTGCTTTTCTTTTGAAAGATGCGATCTTTCAAAAGAAAAGCTTTTATTTAAAGTATTATCCTCCCCAACCCTCCCAAGGGGGACTTTTTAAACTATTAGCATGCAGTTGAAAGATCCTTCTTACAAAAGATAGCCTTAAACGTAAAAACCATTAAATTCCAAAAAGTTCTTTTGTATTTTTAAGGCAGCATGAAAAAGAAGAAAGTCCGGAATATTACCTTAAGCTTAACCGCGTTGCTGGTACTGGCCGTTGTGGCCTGCAGCAAAAAAATGGTGGCCTCTCAAAACAAAGAGATACCCATCGAAAACGGCGTTAGCAAAACCTTGGCCGATTACCGCAAAGCTGTGATCAGTAAGTTGGGCTATACCTTGCATTTTACCATCCCCAATACCAAAGCAGCTTCCATCCAGGGTCAGGAAACTATCCGCTTTTATCTTAAAAATAATAGCACATCGCTGCAAATCGATTTCAAAGAAAAAACCGACCACTTGCAGGCGGTAACGGTAAACGGCCAATCGGTACCCATCGATCACCGGAACGAGCACTTAGTTATTCCGGCACAAAGTTTAAAGGCAGGGCCGAATACCGTAGAAATTAAATTTATGGCCGGGGATTTATCGTTGAACCGGAACAACGATTATTTGTACACGCTGCTGGTGCCCGACCGCGCCCGCACGGTTTTCCCGGTGTTCGATCAGCCCAACCTCAAAGCCAGCTTTACTTTAACCTTAACCGTACCCCAGGATTGGCAGGCCATCGCCAACGGACCGCTCCAAGATTCCACTACCAGCGAAAACGGAAAAACGTACCGCTTTGCGCCTTCCGATACTATTAGTACTTATTTGTTTTCGTTTTCGGCCGGTAAGTTTCAGA
>Ga0210040_10000726_pt1 | contig 52919 bp, 35 predicted proteins | sample CryGeyCG12114_NA_FD_185462 | JGI IMG/M metagenome (GOLD analysis project Ga0210040, IMG submission 185462) | Groundwater microbial communities from aquifer - Crystal Geyser CG19_WC_8/21/14_NA (SPAdes) (version 2) | ecosystem: Environmental > Aquatic > Deep subsurface > Groundwater | place: USA...
AACGACTGGCTGCGTTCTATCACCTCTGCGTTTATTGTTACCACACTTTGCGGCAAATCCATAGGCTTTATAGCGATTTTGCCAATGGAAGTTGGCTGCTCGTTTAAAGTCTGGTAGCCGGTTACCATTACCTCCTGTAATTGCTTGCCACTCTCCGTAAGTATAAAACTTAGCGTAACAGTTTGCCCGGACAGCACATGCACCGCTTTCTCTTGCGTTTGCAGCCCCAGGAACTTTGTGAACACAATGTAGTTGCCTTCGCGGATATTGTTCAGCTGAAACGCGCCGTCTTCTGAAGCGATAGTACCTTTATCCAGTTCCTTTACAATCACATTTACAAAGGGTGCAGGTTTGCCATCGCTGGTAGTAACAGTTCCGATAATGGTACCGGTTTGCGCGTTTGCCGCCATACTTGTGCCCAGCAGGCAGAGCAGAAAAACAAAATACTTATATAATTTAAAAGTATAGTTATACATACAGTATAGGCTTTAATTATTTAGACTAATTATAAATTACACTACAAACCAAATCACTATTTAGATTGAATCCAAATAATATATCATAAAAATTTATTATTACTTGTTAATGAATGGCAGCAACAGGCAATAACCAGTTGATTCCGAGGCTACAGCAAGCTCATCTATTCTAGTATAAAAAGGCAGGCAAATATGATAAGAAGGATTCAGCTAGCTTTCTTATCCTTACCTTTGTGCCATACTTTATACTTTGAGCCAACCCATCCGAAAGATCATTCACATTGATATGGACGCTTTTTTTGCGTCGGTGGAGCAGCGCGACAACCCAGAGCTGCGTGGAAAACCTGTGGCCGTAGGTGGCAGCCGCGAACGGGGCGTAGTAGCGGCTGCCAGCTACGAAGCCCGCAAGTATGGCGTACACTCTTCCCTAGCTTCTAAGATAGCTGCACAGCGCTGTCCGCACCTGGTTTTTGTGAAGCCCCGCTTTGAAGTATACAAGTCAGTATCTGAGCAGATACGCGAAATATTTTATACTTACACTGATCTGGTGGAACCGCTTTCGCTGGACGAGGCTTACCTTGATGTAACGGAAAACAAGATAGGAATGCCCTCTGCCAGCATTATTGCAAAAGAAATAAAGGCGCGCATACTGGCAGAAACCGGCCTTACCGCCTCAGCAGGTGTGTCGTTTAATAAATTTCTGGCCAAAATTGCTTCCGATATAAACAAGCCGGATGGCTTCACTCTCGTAACGCCCGATAAAGCCACGGATTTGATTGCCGGGCTCACTATTGAAAAGTTTCACGGCATTGGCAGCGTAACAGCGGCTAAAATGCATAGTATGGGCATCCTGACAGGCGCTGATCTAGGAGAGCGTTCGGAAGAAGAACTGGTGCGGAACTTTGGTAAAGCAGGCCGTTACTACTACCACATAGCCCGCGCCCAAGACAACCGGGAGGTGCAGCCGCACCGCCTGCGCAAATCTGTAGGCTCGGAGCGCACTTTTGATGTGGACCTGACCGAAGAAGCGGATATGCTGGAGCGGCTGGAGTATTTGGCCGACGAGGTAGCCAAAGATCTGGAACGCCTGCAGGCCACCGCCAAAAATGTAACGCTCAAAATAAAATACTTCGATTTTACGCTTAACACGCGCAGCAAAACCTATCTCAGCGAATTCAGCTCGGCGGATGCTATTTATACTATTGCCCGTGATCTGTTGCGCACGCCGCAGCTGCCGCAGTACCCGGTGCGCCTGCTTGGCATCACCACCTCCAGCCTCCTCTATCAGCACGACAAGCAGCAGGGCTATCAGCTAACCCTTGCGTTTTAAGGTGAAATATAGCAGTATGCATCTTATTATAGCTATCATTAATGTAGGATGATAAATCAAAACAACGTTCTTCTATTTAGTAAAGCCCACAATACCAATGCTTCATTTTCAAAGTTATACATCTTCAAATTTTCAAATCTGTTTATACCTTGTTGTTGTGCCTGTTCATCGATAAATAACTTCCGTTTATCGAACTTTAACTTAAATCAAAGTCTAAACGCTTATATTTAAGCATCTCAACTGATCTATCACAAACAAAACACCTTATGAGTAAAAAAGTACGCTGTTTGCAGCTGGCCGCTTTGCTGCTGGCTGGCGCTATGCTGGCACCTCCTGCCCAGGCCCAGCGCAGCAAAAAGAAAAAGAAAGACAAGCAGGAAGTTACCGCCACGGCCACACCCGCTAAAAAGGATGACAACGGCCCGAAGCCTTACGCCGAGGTAATCACAGCCAAAGCTGTAACCGACGATGGTCTTTTTAAAGTGCACCGCATCGACGACAAGTTTTACTACGAGATTCCAGATACGCTCCTGAACCGCGACATGCTGCTGGTGAGCCGCATTGCCAAAACAGCCAGCAACATTGGCTACGGCGGTGAGGAACTGAACACGCAGATGCTGCGCTGGGAAAGGCTGGGCAACCGCATTCTGCTCCGCGTGATTTCTACCGAAAATGTGGCCGCCGATTCGCTAGAAATCTACAATTCGGTGCAGAGTTCAAATCTTGCTCCCGTTATTCAGGCCTTTGATATTAAAGCGTTCAACAATGGTTCGCAGGTAGTAGAGGTTACTGATTTCTTCTCGAAAGATGTGCCGGCGTTGGGGCTGGACAAAGATCGACGTGAGAAGTATAAAGTGAAACGGCTGGACGACAAGCGCAGCCTTATCACCAGCGTAAAAAGCTTTCCGCTAAACATAGAAGCACGATCGCTGATGACGTATGAGGCTACTGATCCGCCTTCAAACGAGAACACAGGCACTATTTCGCTGGAACTGAACCACTCGATGGTGCTGCTCCCGAAGCACCCGATGGCTGCGCGCAAGTATGACCAGCGCGTGGGCTTCTTCACCATTTCGCAAACCGATTACGGCACCGAAGAGCAGCGCGCAGCCAGCCGTAAGTACATTGTACGCTGGCGCCTGGAGCCAAAAGACAAGGAAGCTTACGCCCGCGGAGAACTCGTGGAGCCTGTAAAGCAAATTGTATACTATATTGATCCGGCTACGCCGCTCAAGTGGCGCCCTTACCTGAAGCAGGGCGTGGATGACTGGAACAAAGCCTTCGAAGCGGCTGGTTTTAAAAATGCTATTGTTGCCAAAGACCCGCCAACCGCAGCCGAAGATCCGGAATTCAGCCCGGAAGACGCGCGTTATTCCGTTATCCGCTACTTCTCTTCTGATATCCAGAATGCCTACGGTCCCAACGTACACGATCCACGTTCCGGCGAAATCATCGAAAGTGATATCGGCTGGTACCACAACGTGATGAACCTTATACACGACTGGTTTTTTATCCAGACAGGTGCTGTGAACCCGGATGCCCGCTCGATGCATTTCAAAGATGAAGTGATGGGCCAGCTGATTCGGTTTGTGTCTTCGCATGAAGTGGGCCATACCCTGGGCCTGCCGCACAACATGGGTTCCAGCCCGGCTTATAAAGTTGATTCGCTGCGCAGCGCATCCTTTACCAACCGCATGGGCACGGCTCCTTCTATTATGGATTATGCCCGCTTTAATTACATCGCGCAGCCCGAAGACAAAGGTGTTTCGCTGATGCCGAATATCGGCGTGTATGATAAGTATGCCGTGAAATGGGGTTATACTTACTTTCCGGAGAAAAACGGCTACGATAACACGCAAAAGTTAGCATCCTGGGTACGGGAGCACGAAAATGACCCGCTGTACCGCTTCGGCAGGCAGACACGTAATGTGGAGGATCCTTCTTCGCAAACAGAAGATTTAGGCGATGATGCCATGAAAGCCAGTACTTATGGCATCGCCAACCTGAAGCGCGTAATGCCCAACCTAATTGCCTGGACAGCAGAAGACAACAAAGACTATGCTGACCTGGAGGAGATGTACGGGCAGGTGCTGACACAGTGGAACCGCTACATGGGGCACGTAACCAACAACATCGGCGGCGTGTACGAGAACTATAAAACCTACGACCAGAAAGGCAACGTGTATCAGCCGGTGCCCCGCGAGAAGCAGGAGCGCGCCATGTCCTTCCTGAACACGCAGGGCTTTGCCACCCCAACTTGGATGCTGGACGCAAACGTGTTGCGCAAGGTAGAAGCAAGCGGCGCTGTGGAACGCATCCGAAAGACGCAGGTTAACATACTTAACAATGTGCTGGAGCCGGAACGCATGGCACGCCTGCTGGAGGCACAGGCCATCGGGAAAAATACTTATACCTTGCAGGAGATGATGTCTGATTTACGCACCGGTCTTTGGGCTGAAGTAAGCGCGGGAAAAAGCATCGATATATACCGCCGCAACCTGCAGCGCGGCTACCTGGAGCGTATGGCATTTCTGATGACGGACCAGAAGGCAGAGAATACCGCACCATCTGGTGGCGGCCGCTCTTCCAGAGGCAGTGGTTCATCGGTAGATGTGTCGCAATCGGATATCCGGCCACTGGTGCGGGGCGAATTGAATATTCTGCGCAATCAGATTGCAGCTTCTGTGCCCAAAACCAAGGATGCTATGACCAAGTATCACCTGCAGGATGCACTGGTACGCATCGACAACATTTTGGATCCGAAGAGCTAATTTCTTCTTCATTCTATAAAACAAAAACCTCCGGCAGATTAGCCGGAGGTTTTTGTTTTATTATCCCTTCATCCACCAGCAAAGCCCATTCTTCAGCTTGCCAGCTAACCCACATTTAAATAAAGTTCTGCTACGCAAAGCCACAACTATACCTTCCATGGCAGGATAATCAAATAAATGCAGTAACTTTGCAGTCCATAAGACTTACCCTAACTTATGGCTGCTAAATATATATTTGTTACAGGGGGAGTTACCTCCTCCCTCGGTAAAGGCATTATTTCCGCGTCTCTTGCTAAGTTGCTGCAAGCGAGAGGCTACTCTGTAACTATTCAGAAATTCGATCCATATATCAACATCGACCCGGGCACACTGAACCCTTACGAACATGGCGAGTGCTATGTAACCGAGGACGGTGCCGAAACCGATCTGGACCTGGGCCATTACGAACGCTTCCTGAATGTGCCTACCTCACAATCAAACAATGTAACTACGGGTCGTATCTATAATCATGTGATTACGCAGGAACGGGAGGGCGCATACCTGGGTAAAACCGTACAGGTGGTGCCGCACATCACTGATGAAATCAAGCGCCGCATGTTGCTGCTGGGCCAGACAGGTGAATACGATATTGTGATAACCGAAATTGGCGGCTGTGTGGGTGATATCGAGTCGCTGCCCTTTATTGAGGCGGTGCGCCAGTTACGCTGGGAACTTAGTACGCATGAGTCGCTGGTGATTCACCTTACGCTGGTACCTTACCTGAAAGCTGCCGGCGAGCTGAAAACCAAGCCGACACAGCACTCGGTGCGGGCACTATCGGAGGCCGGAGTGCAGCCAGATGTATTGGTTTGCCGCTCCGAATATCCCATTCCGTTGGAGATGCGCAAGAAAATCGCGCTGTTCTGCAACGTGAAGGTTAACGCCGTGATAGAATCTCTGGATGCGAAGACTATTTATGACGTGCCGCTGCTGATGCGCAAGGAAAAGCTGGACGAGCGCGTGATCAACAAATTAAAACTGGCGCACAAAGCTGATCCTAACCTGGAGAGTTGGAAAGAGTTTCTGGGCCGACTGAAGAACCCAACGGCGGAAGTCAACATTGCCCTGGTAGGCAAGTATGTGGAACTGCAGGATGCTTATAAGTCGATTATTGAATCTTTTGTGCACGCAGGCGCAGCCAACGAATGTAAGGTTAACATCAAGTGGTTTCAGTCGGAGAATATTTCGAATGAGAATGTGGCCGCTTTGCTAGGCGGCGTGGATGGCGTACTGGTGGCACCGGGCTTTGGCGAGCGCGGCTTCAAAGGCAAATTAGAGGCTATTCGTTTTGTGCGGGAGAACCGCATACCGTTCTTTGGCATCTGCCTGGGCATGCAGTGTGCTGCCGTAGAATTTGCCCGTAACGTACTGGGCCTGCAAGGTGCCGCCTCTACGGAAATGGAGCCGGACACACCGTATCCAATCATCGACATGATGGCCGCACAAAAAGAAATTACGCAAAAAGGCGGCACCATGCGATTAGGCGCCTATACTTGTGAACTAAAGAAGGGTTCCAGGGCTTCTTCTATATACGGGAAGTCTAAAATTTCGGAGCGCCATCGCCATCGCTATGAGTTCAACAACAAGTATTTAGCTGATTTTGAGCAGGCTGGTATGCTCGCGACCGGTATTAACCCGGAAACAGGACTGGTAGAAGTAATAGAACTGCAAAATCATCCGTGGTTTGTGGCCGCGCAGTATCACCCCGAACTGAAAAGCACGGTGCTCAACCCGCACCCGCTTTTTGTAAAATTCGTGAAAGCAGCTATGAATTACGTCAAAACTAAATAAGCAAATAAACACAATTCAATAAGTATTAAATGGATAAAAATCAAGCAATTGGCTTTGGATTGATTGCAGTGCTGCTGCTGGTATACTCTTTCTTCTTTGCCGGAAAAAACGACGAGGCACAACCAAAAGCCGCCATTGAGCAAACAGCCAGGGTAGCGCAGCCCGACACTACAACAACAGTTGCTGTAAACGACTCGCTGGCGCAGGCCCACAGAGCAACGGCGCTGGGCGCTTTTGGCGCTGCCGCCAACGGCCAGGCCAGCAGCACTACCATCGAAAATCAGGATGTTAAAGTAACTTTCAGCAGCAAAGGCGGCCAGGTAGCGCAGGTGCTGCTCAAAAACTATAAAACCTACCAGGGCGAACCACTCTTCCTGTTCGACAGCGCAAGCAGCGAAACAGATGTAGCTTTTACTACTAATGACGGCAAAAGCGTGCGCCTGTCCGATTTATACTTTGCTCCGTCCGGCGTGAAAGCTGTGCAGAGCGAAACCGGTCCGGCCAAAACTATTTCCTACCGCGCCAACCTGGGCAACGGTCAGTATATTGAGCAGACCTATACCCTGTACGATAACAGCTTTATGTTGGGCTACAAGCTTGATTTTGAAGGGCTGAACGGCCAGATCAGCGGCAGCAACATGACTTTTACATGGACTGACCACCTGAAGCAACTCGAACGTGATCTGAAACATAACCGCGCCAAATCTACCATCAACTATTACACTGTAGCAGATGGCTTTGAGAAGATGGGCTTTCAGGACGACGAGAAAACAGAAAAGGTAGAGGCGCCCATCAAGTGGGTGGCAAATACACAGAACTTCTTTACAGCAGGCATTATTGCCGGCAACAGTTTTGCCGGTGCCACCATGACAACCGTTGCCGATCCTGCTGACTCTGCCGTAGTGAAGGTGCTTTCATCCCAAATCCTTATCCCGACGCAGGACGTGCTAAGCGGCAAAGGTGATTTTATGTTCTATTTCGGCCCTAAAGATTACAAGTTACTGAAAAATGTAGGGTATGATTTTGATGATAACCTTGATTTGGGCTGGGGAATTTTCTCCTATGTAAACAAATGGCTGATTATACCTGCCTTCGATTTCCTGGAGAATTACATCGCCAACTATGGTATCATCATCATCCTGCTGGTGCTCTACATCAAAACCATCCTGTTCCCGCTCACCTACAAGTCATTCCTGTCGATGGCGAAGATGAAGGTGCTGAAACCTGAAATTGACGCCATCAAGGAGCGCAACGACGGCGACATGCAGAAAACGCAGGTGGAAACAATGAAGCTATATTCCGAAATGGGCGTAAATCCGATGAGCGGCTGTATACCGATGCTGTTGCAGATGCCGATCCTGTTTGCGATGTTTAACTTCTTTCCGAACTCTATCGAACTGCGGCAGGAGGCTTTTCTTTGGGCTAATGACCTTTCGACCTATGATATCTTCATGAAGTTGCCGTTTACGATACCGTATTATGGCGACCACGTGAGTTTGTTTACCTTGCTGATGACGGCCTCTACTATACTTTATACTTGGTCTAACAACCAGATGAACACGATGCAGGGCCCGATGAAGTATTACAGTTACCTGATGCCCATCATCTTTATGTTTGTGCTGAACTCCTACCCTGCCGGCCTTAGTTTATACTACTTCATGTCGAACATGGTATCGTTCAGCCAGCAGGCCATTATCCGTAAGTTTGTGGATGAGGATAAAGTAAGAGCTAAACTGGAAGAAAACAAAGAGAAGAAAAAAGAGAAGAAAAAAACCAGCGGCCCATCGTTCACTGAGCGGATGCAGGAAGCTATGCGTACAGCCCAGGAAAAAGAGCAGCAAAAGAAGAAAGCCAGAAAATAAGAATCAAAACGTTAGATTAATCACTTTTCTGTTATTTATACTTGCCAATTCCTGTAAAGGCAGGAATTGGCAAGTATAAATTGTTGGTAAAAGCACCAATAATGCAGAAAAGGCTGTTTTGCCTGATGCCGTGCTTTGTGTTGACATAATCTAACAGGCTTAAGACGGAAATATCTTTTTATTTGAGGCCTCCAAAGAATGAGCTTTGGAGGCTTTCTTTTTCCTAGTGATTAATTCCTGCCTGTATTTATATGCATAGAACTTTCGCACAAACAGGGATTCTCTGAAATCAAGCTTTAGGTAGCCTTTTATTGTATAATTCCTAACCTGTTCTCATAATATTGCTTGCCGAAAAAGGCGCTAGTATAATGTTGCACTTCTAATCTAAAATGGCTATAATTTACTTACTGAATGCCGTTCAAAGATGAACTTTGATTACAGTTCCTTTACAGAAAGTGTAGCTTTATTGTTAAATAAAGTTTATCAAACTGAATAAATATACAGCGCCAGCACTTTAACCGATTACGCTTCAATATCTTTTAATTTTATAATTTTTTGCACATCTTGCAGTAGAGTAATCGATTGCGCAGTTAGAAGGGATTATACTCATGTCGCACAAATTTTTAAAAATACATCCTAACGATAATGTGCTAGTGGCACTCGCTGACTTGGCGGCAGGCGAGCAGGTACGGTATGGCGATTTCACCATTACACTGGTTGATACCGTACCGGCGAAGCACAAGTTTACAGTACAGGACATGCTACCAGAGCAGGAAATTATTATGTACGGCGGCCTGGTGGGCAAAACCGTTCGTTTTATACCTGCAGGCGGAATCATAAAGACACAAAATGTAAAGCATCAGGCTTCCTCTTTTAGTGAGAAAGAAGTAACAACCACTTGGCAGGCACCTGATGTATCGAAATGGGAAGGCAGAACTTTTATGGGCTATCATCGCGCAGACGGTCAGGTAGGCACTGCTAATTTCTGGCTCGTAATTCCGATGGTTTTCTGCGAGAACCGCAATGTAGAAGCCATTAAGCAGGCGTTTATAGAAGAATTGGGCTTTGGCCACCACGATGCTTACAAAAATTATGTGCAACAGATGGTGGAGCTGTTTCGCGCTGGTAAAACAGATGAAATCGCAACGCTTTCGCTCCCGGGAAGCTCCGCGAATGGCCATAGGCGCGTGTTCGAAAATATAGATGGTATTAAGTTTCTGACGCATGAAGGAGGTTGCGGTGGCACCCGCCATGACTCTAACATGCTGTGCGGACTTTTGGCAGATTATATCCATCATCCTAATGTGGCTGGTGCCACTATTCTGAGCCTTGGCTGCCAGCATGCGCAGGTGAGCATTCTGGAACAAAAAATAAAGGAACTGAACCCGAACTTCTCAAAGCCGCTGATTATACTTGAGCAGCAAAAAGAAGGTACCGAGCAGGAACTGCTTTCTCAGGCTATCCGCAAAACGTTCCTGGAGATGGTGGAGGCTAACAAGCTGCTTCGGGCGCCTGCTCCGCTAAACAAGCTTGTGATAGGGCTGGAGTGCGGTGGCTCCGATGGGTTTTCAGGTATATCAGCTAATCCCACACTAGGTCAGGTATCAGACCTGTTGGTGGCATTGGGTGGCAAAACAGTATTATCTGAATTTCCGGAGCTTTGCGGTGTGGAGCAGGATCTGATAAACCGTTGCACAACGAACGAAATTGCAGAAAAATTTATACACCTGATGCGCTCCTATGCACACGCCGCTGAGGCAGTCGGCTCCGGCTTCGATATGAATCCCAGCCCGGGCAATATCAAAGACGGCCTGATAACGGACGCGATCAAATCGGCAGGCGCTGCTAAAAAAGGTGGCACTTCCCCTATAGTAGACGTGCTGGATTATCCCGGATACATCACCAAACCTGGCCTTAACTTATTGTGCACGCCAGGCAACGATGTGGAATGCACCACCGCCCTTGCAGGTTCCGGCGCAAACATTGTACTGTTTACAACAGGCTTAGGCACCCCAACAGGCAACCCTATCGCTCCGGTAATAAAAGTATCCTCCAACACGAAACTGGCGCAACGTATGCCGGACATTATCGATATTGATACAGGCCCAGTTATTTCCGGAGAAAAGACGATAGCGGAAATGGGCGATGATTTGCTGAATTACATTATTGAGGTAGCCAGCGGAAACATTATTGCCAAAGCGATGCAACTCGGCCAGGATGATTTTATACCCTGGAAAAGAGATTTATCGCTCTAAAGAGAATTGCTTGAACAGGCTATACTTAAAAGGGTTGAACGCAAAAGGGAGCTCAACCCCTTTTTGCTATTTGCGAAGATACTATACTCCGCTAAACGCCTGCAAAACAAGAAACTGTAATGAAACCATTAAACCGACAGACAGCACAAATAACAACGCAGCACCCCATAAAAGTACTCCAGTTCGGGGAAGGCAACTTTCTGCGTGGCTTTGTGGACTGGATAATTGACATACTGAACGAGAAAACCGAATTTAACGGTTATGTACAGGTGGTGCAGCCGCGCGACAGAAGCCGCCGGATTATTGAAGCACTACAGCAGCAGGACGGATTGTTTCATGTGTTGCTGAATGGTATACAAGGTGGCAAGCCCACACAGGAGAAACGGTTGACCACCTGCATTGCCAGCGCCCTAAACCCTTACGATGACTATAATGCTTACCTAAAATGTGGAGAAAATCCCGACTTGGCGTTTATCTTTTCCAACACCACAGAAGCAGGCATTGCGTATGACGGGCAGGACACAAGTATAGACGCCATACCTGCCAGCTTCCCCGGCAAGCTAACGGCTTTGCTCTATCACCGTTTCAGGCACTTCCATGGCGCAGCTGACAGCGGCCTCACCATTATCCCGACTGAATTAATTGAGAACAACGGCGATGCTTTGCGGCACATAGTGTTGCAGTATGCACAAACCTGGGCCCTGCCACCGGAATTTTCCAGCTGGATTAAAGAACATTTCACCTTCTGCAACACCTTGGTAGACCGCATCGTGCCAGGTTTCCCGGAAGACAACATTCAGGAGGTGCAGCAGGAACTGGGCTATGCGGATAAGCTTGTGGTAACGGCAGAGCCTTATCACAAGCTGGTGATTGAAGCGCCTGCATCAGTACAGCAGGCATTCCCCACCGATAAAGCCGGCTTGCAGGTGAAGTTCGTCTCTGACCTCAGCCCTTACCGCATCCTTAAAGTTCGCATTCTGAACGGCGCTCACTCGGCCTTGGTGCCTGTCGCTTATTTACAGGGTTTGCGAACCGTGCGCGAAGCTGTAGAAGATGAGAAAGCAGGCGCATTTATCAGAGAGGCTATCTTTAACGAAATCATCCCTACGCTCGATTTGCCGGAGGCTGAGCTAAAGCAGTTTGCCAACGATGTGCTGGATCGCTTCCGCAATCCTTTTATTCGCCATGAGCTTATCTCTATCGCGCTGAACGCTGTTTCCAAGTATAAAGTGCGCGTGCTGCCAACGGTGCTGGCTTATAAAGAACGCACCGGCCAGCTGCCGGAAAAATTGCTCCAGGCGCTGGCTGCTCTTATTATCTTCTATAAAGGGGAGTGGAATGGTGGAATCATACCGCTAAATGATACCCCGGAAGTACTTAGCTTCTTTGCCGAAGCATGGAAAAAAGAAACTGCCGCAGAAGTTGTCGCTGCCGTTCTCTCCAACAAAGATTTATGGGACATGGATTTAACGAAAGTGGAAGGATTGCCGAAACTTGTTACAGCGCACCTGCAACACCTGCAATCAACTGAAAAACAAAAAAACATAGCATAGGGCTGAGCCCTGTATAAAAGCAGGCAGTATCGGCAAACCCCGCTGCCACCTATATATTGTAACAAACAAGAACATCATGTCATTTATAGACGAGAACTTCCTTTTAGAGACAAGTACAGCGCAAAGGCTATACCACGAGCATGCCAAAGAAATGCCTATCCTTGACTATCACTGCCACTTATCGCCTGAGGCTATTGCCTCCGACAGAAAATTTGAAAACCTGACCCAAATATGGCTGAAAGGTGACCATTATAAGTGGCGGGCCATGCGCACGAACGGTATACCTGAGCAATATTGTACAGGCAATGCGCCAGACTTTGAGAAGTTTGAGAAGTGGGCCCAGACAGTGCCGTATACCATGCGCAACCCACTCTACCACTGGACACACCTGGAGCTTAAAAGATACTTTGGCGTAGACAAAATTCTGAAACCTGAAACTGCCCGGGAAATATACGATACCTGCTCGGCTATGCTCCAAACGGATGCTTACAGCGTCAGGAGCATACTTAAAAAGATGAATGTAGCCGTTGTATGCACCACTGATGACCCGACAGACAACCTGGAGCATCATCAGAAGATAAAGGCGGATGACTTTGGCGTGCAGGTACTGCCGGCTTTCCGGGCAGACAAAGCTATGGCGATTGAAGATACAGCTGTTTTCCTGCCTTATCTTCAGAAACTGGAGCAGGCATCAGGTATAGCCATCGGCAACTTTCAGCAATTGCTGGATGCTCTGGAGCAGCGCCACGACTTCTTCCACCAAAACGGTTGCCGCCTTTCCGATCACGGCCTGGAAACTATGTATGCCGACGATTTTACAGATAAAGAGATACACGCTATACTTCAGAAAGCTTTGCAGAAACAGCCGCTGAGCCAGGAAGAGGTATCAAAATTCAAATCTGCTGTGCTGTTTCACCTGGCGCTGCTGGACCATGCCAAAGGCTGGACGCAGCAGTTTCACCTGGGCGCGCTCCGCAACAACAACACTCGCATGATGCGCGGGTTGGGTACCGACACCGGCTACGACTCCATCGGCGACTTTGATGTGGCCGGGCCATTGTCTAAATTTCTAGACAGGCTGGATACCAACGATCAATTGGCCAAAACCATACTTTACAACCTGAACCCGGCGCAAAACGAGCTATACGCCACTATGGTTGGCAATTTTAACGATGGCAGCACGCCCGGCAAAGTACAGTACGGAGCGGCTTGGTGGTTCCTTGACCAGAAAGATGGAATGGAAAAGCAACTGAATGCACTCTCCAACATGGGCTTGCTGAGTCGCTTTATCGGTATGCTGACGGACTCGAGAAGCTTTATGTCTTTCCCAAGGCATGAATATTTCAGACGCATACTCTGCAACCTGATTGGCAACGATGTGGAAAAAGGCGAACTGCCCGCAAGCGAAATAGATTGGATTGGGCAAATGATGGAGAACATCAGCTATAATAACGCAAAATCATACTTCAACTTTTAAGCTGTTTTATGGAGAAAGTGCTTTCATTCGGCGAGCTTTTATTACGGATTTGTCCTGATGAGGACGGGCAATGGCTTAAAGAAAACAACCTGCCTTTTTATATAGGTGGCGCCGAGGCTAACGTGGCCACGGCCCTGGCCCTGTGGGGTGTTCCGAGCGCTTACCTGACCGGGCTGCCCGACAACTACATTTCGGAACAACTGGTTGCTTACCTGAAAAGCCGCAGAATACAAACGAATTCAATCATTTACCACGGCGAGCGCATCGGGTTATACTACCTTCTCAAAGGCAAAGACCTGAAGCACGCGGGCGTAATTTACGACCGAAATGGCTCTGCCTTCGCCGCCCTTACCCCTGGCATGATTGACTGGGATACAGTTTTTGAAGATGTTAGCTGGTTTCACTTCAGCGCGATTTGCCCCGCCATCAATCAGGCAGTGGCTGATGTATGTGAAGAGGCGCTGAAGGTTGCCGCACAGAAAGGAATCACCATTTCCCTGGATTTGAACTACCGCGCCAAGCTGTGGAAGTATGGGAAAGAACCTGTGGAAGTAATGCCTGCACTGGCGCAACATTGCGATTTGATCATGGGCAATATCTGGGCCGCACACACCATGCTGGGAATCTCTTTAGATGAAAACCTTATCGCCAGCAGAGACAAAGAAAGTATGGTTGAGCATGCCCGGACAACGTCAGAGGAAATTATCGCCAGATTCCCGAGGTGCAACACCGTAGCGAATACGTTCCGCTTCGACCGGGAAAGGCACGGAATCCAATATTATACAACCTTATACACGGGGGGTAATTTAACGGTTTCGAATGTGTATGAGGCAGCAGATATAGTGGATAAAGTGGGCAGCGGCGACTGTTTTATGGCTGGCCTTATCTATGGCTTTTACAACAACTTAGCTCTCTCCCAAACACTGGAACTGGCTACGCTTGCTGCTTATAAAAAATTATTTATCTCAAGCGATGCGACGACTACGCCCATCGCAGAACTCAAAGTATAGCTACGCCTTATGCAAACTAAAGAAAACGCTTTAAAAGCCATCCTAAACCAGAGGCTGCTGCCGCTCTTCTTCTACGAAAGCCCGGAGGTGAGCCTCGCCGTGATAAAAACTCTCTACGAAGCGGGCATCCGGACGCTGGAATATACCAACCGCGGAGCCGCAGCGCTGGAAAACTTCACCTATCTCAAAAAGGAACTGAGCCTGCAATATACTGACCTGCATCTTGGCATCGGCACCATCAAAACCGCTACCGAGGCGGAAACTTTCATAAAAGCCGGAGCTGATTACATTGTAAGCCCGGTGGTAAACCCTGAGGTTGGAAGTATAACCCATGAAGCAGGGATGCTGTGGATACCCGGCTGTTTTACACCCACAGAGATACACCTGGCACAACAGGCTGATGCCGCACTCATCAAACTTTTTCCGGCAAACCTACTGGGCCCGTCTTATGTCGCATCCATCAAAGAGTTGTTTGCCGGGCAGTTGTTTATACCTACCGGCGGGGTGGAGATGAACCAGGAGAACATCAGCGCCTGGTTTAAGGCAGGCGTGTGCGCCGTAGGCATGGGCAGTAAACTCATCAGCAAAGATATCCTGGAAAAGCAGCAATACGAACGTCTTCAGGAACTGGCAACAGAAGCCCTGCTCCTTGTGAAAAACTGCAGGAAATAAGATTGTGTTAAATTAAAGCACTACCGCTATGCTCATGACCGAACCCTCTACTACCAGGCAACCCAAAGCAGGGCAATTATCGCTGGGTGATAGTTGCCCTGCTTTGGGTTGCTACCAGCATCAATTACCTCGACCGGCAGGTTATCGGCCTGTTCAAGCCTATTTTTATCAGTCGCGATAAATTATTCTGATATTCCGGAAGGAAATGTATTTCCGGTGCTTTTAACAGAGGCTGGCGACACGGTAGCAGCGCAGTTAGACGATCTGGATGGCAACAAGCAGAAGGCACACAAACACTAAAGCTGTCATGGGCAGCTACACAACCGAACTATACCCGCCGTACCAGCGTCCGGTTTGGGAAACGCAACGCTAAAAAGGCTCATGTAAAACCCAAAACTAGCGACACCCTTTACGCCAACCAGTTACCTAAGAGCGCAGGCTATGGTTATCAGCCATACCGACGGATGGGCCAAGCTGGGAAAACGACAAGGTTGGCTTCCGCCATTATTTTGATGGCCGCAATGCCAAAAACCTCTTCGGGGAAAAGACATCGTTAATGTCACCAGACAGTGTAGGCATTAATGGCAATGGTGCTGTAGAAGATAATTATCACGTAATGGCTGGCTGGGGCCGCGATATAATGGCTGTGGGCAATTCGGCAGGTATAGGCGGTTTGGAACTTATGATAGGTGACAGCCTTTACCGCCTAGGCGTTTTGCCCAACGATACGGTAAACAACGTCGAAAACACCATATTTAATATTGTTACTGAAGGCCCGGTACGCTCTATACTTCACCTGGCCACCACAACTGGCACCCCGATGGCTCCAATCGCACCTATAGCTTTAGAAGAGCAGCCTGCCATCTGGCCCGGCATGTGCGCCTACCGCAACACAGCTAAAATCTCGGGTCTGCAAGTCGATGAACTGCTGCTTGTAGGCATGAATAATCTTGATACAACCGACTCTTTGAAAGAAATTCCGGTAAACGATAAATGGGTGGTGCTACTGACCTAGGACCGGGAAACCTACAACAAAGGGTGGATACTTGGCCTGGCACTCATCCTGCCCAGAGAAGTATACCAGGGATATATCGAGGCTCCTAAAACAGGTAAGCTTTCTCAGGCGTATTTTGCTAAATTGAAAGTAAAAAATAACCAGCCGGTTAGCTACTTTGCAGTGGGCGGCTGGGAATTAAGCAACGAAGCTTTCAAAGATTCTGCCACTTTCCGAAAGTATGTTCTGGACTTAACGCATCAAATTGCTGCTGATGTAAAGGTACAGGTACAGTAACTATCCCCGTCTGACGCAAAGAAAGCTTCACCGAAAAATCTCGGTAAGGCTTTCTTATTTAATGTATTTCTTTTCAAGAAGGAAAGTATTTCCCTGTTTCGCCACTGAAGCGGGACAGCATAGTATAAGTTTAGGTTTATCTTTTTAACTGCATACATTAAGGTATTCTCCCCCTCTGTCCCCTACATGCTATGTATAGAAGGTTAGATTCTAAAACTTAACTCTCTTTTATGACTGTATCAGGTAAATTTTCCCGTCGATAAATGGCTTTGCGCTATAGGATTATAAAAGCGCTGTAATAGCTCCGCTTAATCAACTTAATTCCTTACAACTACTCTGTATAGTTAGTCCGGAAATCCTGAAAGCTTTAATCTAATAGATTATTATTCAAACAATTTTAAGAAAGAAGCTAAAAGCAGGACACAACAGGATAGGTCTGTTTATTTCATCTTATACATTAGCATACACCAAACGAGCATTTATAATTACCACTAAAAATATCAGAAGCACACGAGAAGTGAAGGATGGTTTAATATTAATCATCTAAGTGTATAGTTCACATCAATTTTAAATCAAATATAAAACTTAAGCTAAAAACAATGAAGGACTATTTACTCGGAAAGAAGCGGTATTTATTTATACTTCAGCTTTGCTTCTTTTCAATTTCCAGCGCGTTTGCGCAAAGTATAACAGTGCAGGGTAAGGTTACAGATGAAGGCGGCACTGCCTTGCCTGGTGTAACTGTACTTTTAAAGGGTACTTCCACTGCCGCCCCCACTGGTGCAGACGGAAACTATACTATTAATGTGCCCAACGGCAGTGGAACGCTTGTTTTCTCTTACATAGGCTTTCAGAACAAGGAAGTATCAATCAATAACCGGTCTACTATAGATGTGCAACTGGGAGATGACACAAAAGCTTTGCAGGAAGTAGTTGTGGTAGGCTATGGAAGTCAGTTAAAAAAGGAAGTAACGGGATCTGTTCAGACGATAAGCACCAAAGAGATAAAAGACATCCCGGTATCTCAGGTAACACAAAAGTTGCAGGGGAAGTTAGCCGGTGTTCAGATAAACCAGGCAACTGGTAAACCTGGGCAAGGGATGTCGGTGCGGATTCGGGGGCAATTGTCTGTTACAGGAGGAAGTGACCCCTTATATGTAGTTGATGGCTTCCCTATTACAGGAAATATTGGTTCTATCAACCCTGATGAAATACAAGAAATTACGATTTTGAAAGATGCGGCCTCTACTTCTTTATATGGATCCAGGGCGGCCAACGGGGTGGTATTAATTACAACTAAAAGAGGGGCCGAAGGCCAGACAAATGTTAGTTTCAATACCTATGCAGGTATACAACAAGTACCCGAGAGAGGTAGAATAGATATGATGGATGCTGTTGAATTTGCTCAATTCAAAAAAGAATCCTACGAAGATGCGGGCCAACCTGTACCGGAGGCTTTTCAAAATCCTTCTCAGTATGAAGGCAAAAACAACGATTGGTATGGTGCCTTGTTGCGAACGGCACCAATTCAGAGTTATAATTTAACTGTTACGTCAAATAAAGATAAATTAAACACGGCGTTAGTTGCCGGCGTGTTTAATCAGCAAGGGGTGGTTATAAACAGCGAGTATAAAAGATATTCGGCACGTTTAAATACAGATTATGAGGTATCTGATAAAGTAAGAATCGGGTTGAATATTGCTCCTTCTTATGTTTTTGACAATACCCCAAGAACAGACGGCGATAGAGGAACCGGTATACTTTTCAATGCATTGCATACCTGGCCCATAATGCCTATTTATGATGAGAACGGCGAACTGACCATGTTTAACAGATTCCCGGCAGAAACAGGCAGTATTTATGACTATCCTAATTGGGTAAGATCTTCGGAAGAATTGGTAAACGAAACCGAAACAACCAATCTGATCTCCAATGCTTATATTCAATATAAGCCCATTAAAGGATTGGTGCTTAAATCCACTTTCAATGTGGAATTATATAATTCTAAATTCTTCTTTTTCAACCCTTCTACAGCAACCAGTAATATCAATACGCCTATACCCACTACTGCAGTTTCTATTAGAGATAATATCCAAACTTCTACCTGGCTGAACGAAAACCTGGCTACTTATTCCAAGAGCTTCAATGATCACAATTTTGAGCTGTTAGGTGGTTTTACCAATCAAAAGTTTCGGTTAGATGGAACCCGCATTCAGGCTGATACTTATTCCGATGACAGACTGCCTACTGTTCAGGGAGCAATTAACATAAACCGCGGAGGTACCAACAGTGGTGTGGAAGAATGGAGCCTGACTTCATTTTTATCAAGACTTACCTATAATTATAAAGGTAAATACTTGTTTAGTGCTGCCGTTCGTAGCGATGGTTCTTCCCGCTTCGGGTCTCAAAATCGCTGGGGCGTTTTCCCTTCCGCTTCAGTTGGGTGGGTTGTTTCGGATGAGGCCTTCTTACAGGATGTCAGCCAGGTATCCTTTGCAAAGGTCAGGGCCAGCTACGGTGTAACGGGCAACAACAATATTGGTAATTATACCCAATACGCACTTGTCAATAATACGGTAAATGCAGTGTTTGGCGACAATGTAGCGCCTGGTGCAGCAGTTACATCTTTATTAAATAACAACTTAGGGTGGGAAACCACCAAACAATTTGATGTTGGCTTAGATCTGGGCTTGTTCAACGACAGGATACAATTTGTGTATGATTTTTATAAAAAGAAAACTACCAATCTGCTTTATAGTGTGCAGGTTCCGCAGGAATCCGGTTTTACTAACTTCAACGACAACATTGGTGAAATCAGTTTTTGGGGACACGAATTTGGCCTCACCACCAGAAATACGGAAGGGAAATTTAACTGGACAACCAATGCCAACATTTCATTTAACCGGAACAAAGTAGTTGCCCTGGCTGAAGGTATAGACAGAGTATATGGTACGTTCCATATAACCCAGGTGGGGCAGCCGTTTGGTCAGTTTTATGGTCTTATAGATGAAGGACTTTATATGAATGAAGAAGACCTTAATAACTCTCCGCAAGTTCCTGGTCGTTCAACTGTTGGTAGTATAAAGTTGAGGGATATAAATGGTGACGGTATAATTACCTATGGTGGAGACAATGACGATCGCACAATCATCGGCAATCCTTTCCCTAAGTTTACTTATGGAATAACTAACAACTTTCAATACGGCAATTTTGATCTTAGCATCGTAGGCTCCGGATCGTATGGCAATCAACTCCTGGTTCGTCACCTGTACAGTACAGCCAACCTGGATGGGGTTTTTAATTTATTGGACGATGTTAAGTACCGCTTCAGATCAGAAGAAAATCCGGGCAAAGGAGTTTTTGGTACAACCGTAGGCGGGGGTAATGTAACAGGCATCGAAAGAGACTGGATGAGCAGTCACTTTATAGCGGATGCTTCTTATTTCACTATTAAAAACATAACCCTTGGGTACACAGTCGGTGCCATCAACAAGTTCATCAAATCAGCCCGGCTCTATGCTTCTATTCAACAAGCCTGGGTGTTTACAAATTATTGGGGTGGGCCGAACCCTGAGACAAGCGCACAGGCAGATGGAAATGGAAATGGGGGTAATTTGAGCCAGGGGATAGATTTCTCTAATTATCCGGTGCCTCGTACTTATACCCTTGGTGTAAATGTTAATTTTTGAGAGATAAAATGTAACCGAATTATATTTTAACATCTTATTTAAGAATAATGAAAAAAAGAATCTTATTTATATGGCTTGCAGGATGTATGCTAGCGAGCTGCCAGGACGATTTTCTGGAAATAGTACCTGAAACTTCTTTGAGTTCAGCTACCTTTTTCACAAAAGAGGCCGATTTCCAACAGGCTGTTAATGCGGCATATGCTCCGCTACGAAGCATTGCAAATGATCATGCCTGGCTTTTGGGTGAATTGCACTCCGATAACACCTACTATAACCGTAATCCCCTGTTTGGGGCTACTGAGCAGGAAGAAGATATAGCTGATTTTGCTATTCCTGCAGCCAATGGCGTTACATCCAACACGCATGTGCGTGACCAGTACCGGCTGGATTATCAGATCATAGCCCGCGCCAATCAGATTTTGTCGTCAATTGATAATGTAGAGTTTGAAGCCGATTCAAAAAACAACATTAGAGGGCAAGCCCTTTTCCTCAGAGCCTATGCCTATTTCGAACTGGTACGGTATTTCGGGAGTGTTCCCCTGCACTTAACCCCTGTGCCTAACCGGCAGGAAGCGGCTTTGCCATTGGCGTCGGAAGAAGAGCTTTATGCCCAGATTGTAAAAGATGCCAGTGAAGCTACCACATTATTGCCGCCTAAATCTGAACAGGAAGCGGGTAGAGCCACATCGGGTGCGGCAAAGACATTACTGGCTAATGTGTATGTAGTGCAAGAAAATTGGAGTGAAGCCGAGACAGTATTGAAAGAAGTAGTAAACAGTGGCGAGTATGCATTGATTTCCAACTATGCCGATGTCTTTTCTACCTCTACCGGTAATAAGAACAATATAGAATCAGTATTTGAGGTCCAATTTATGGAAGGATCAGCAGGCTATAGTGGCAACTTTATGTACCGTTTCGTGCCGCGCCCTATGACCGCAGGAGAACTTGTAACTATAACCGGCACCTCTAATCCACAGGGGCTTGATGTAGAGGGATATAATATTCCAACCCCTGATATGATTGCTGCCTATGAAGAAGGGGATGAAAGAGAAGATGCCTCCGTTGCTTACATTACAATAAGCGGAAGCGCCCGAGAAAATAAGGAATTCCCTTATATTAATAAATACGCCAAAACCCACGCCTTGCATAACAACCACGGGATGAACTGGCCTGTATACCGCTACTCAGAAGTATTATTATTTTTGGCTGAGGCGATGGCCGAACAAGGCAAAGACGGCGAAGCTGCCGAATATCTGAACATGGTACGCAACCGTGCTGGTCTGGACAATTATTCTGGAGGAGACATGCTGGAGACTATATACCATGAAAGAAGAGTAGAGCTAGCTTTCGAGAACAAACGCTGGTTCGATTTAGTAAGAACAGGCAGAGCTGTGGATGTGATTACTGCATACGGAGAGAGAGTCAAGGCAAATCCTCAGGAATATTATTATCCTGAAGGCGCTGCCCCTCGTCCTCACGTCTTTAACAATATAAGTTTATACTATGCGCTACCAGCAGATGAGGCTGCCCTGAGTCCTTACTTTTAATCTTTGAGGAAGCGCGACAAGCCAATGAAAATCCCTAAACACACCAACGAAAAGTGCAGCCGCTCCTTTCGCTGGTGTGTTACTTACGTGAAATGATTTTCTTAATTAAACTTAAAAACTATAGATAAACGAATTTGGATCACTTAACCTGGAAAAACAAGATTTGCAACCCAGCCCAGATAGGTGGTATAGAAACCGCTGTAATTGATAATGGGCCTGGACGCGGAACCCGCATTGCCTGGATAAATACCGGAACCGGGCTTCGCTATAAGGTAGTACTTGACCGGGCTATGGATATTGCTGATGCTTTTTATAATCAGCATAGCCTGGCCTGGTTAAGCCATTTAGGGGTCACCCCTCCCCAGCCATTTTCAGACAAAGGAGTAGATTGGCTCCGGACGTTTGGGGGTGGGTTGCTCACCACTTGTGGTCTGAATCATGTTGGAGGTCCCGAGACAGATGCATTTGGGGAGCGTAGCCTGCACGGGCAAATAAGCAACACCCCTGCTGAAATCGAATCGGTTGTTCAGCCTAACCCCATAGCCGGTAAAATGGAAATGAGCATTACAGGACGAATTAAACAAACACAGGCGTTTGGCCCTAACCTTGAATTGAAGCGAACAATATCAGGAAAGATTGGACAACAATCTATCAGGATTCAGGATGAAGTTACAAACCGGGGGAATACGCCGGTGCCCCATATGCTTTTATATCATTTCAATTTTGGCTGGCCTTTGATAGATGAAGGCACTGACATAATATGGAATGGGAATTGGAAATCACGCGAAGGCGAACCAAATAATAAAATTTTCCGCGAAGGAAATAACTTCCGTAAGTGTTCCGCTCCCTTAGACGAGCACAGCGGCGGCGGGGAAGAAGCAGCTTTTATTGACGTGACGCCTGATAGATCAGGAAAGTGCACATGCGGACTATACAATTCGCAAATTGGTCTTGCCGTTGCCCTGCGGTTTCAGAAAGAGCAACTGCCGTGGCTAACCAACTGGCAACATTGGGGCAAAGGTGAGTATGTGCTGGGTATGGAGCCTGGTACTAACCCGCCAATAGGACAGGCAAAAGCGAGAACGAAAAACGAACTCATATACCTACCACCGGGAGAAAGCAGGATATATGATTTGGAAATTGAGGTCTTGACCGAAGAAAAGAGAATTAATGATTTCATGAAAAATAATTTAAGCTAACTGTAATAGAAAACAATGGAAACAGAAGAAAAAGTAAGTTTAGCTGAAAAGGCTTTAGAGCAGGGAAAAGGCATTCTGCGTCTGGCTCCAACCTGGGTACCACGTTCGTTTTGTGTGCCAGGGCGAAGAATTAAGTTACACCCTGATGATTATTATGTGCTGGGCGGACAGCGGGGCGGCATAGATGAACGATGGCTTTCGTCCACCACGCCAGCTAAAAACGGCCCGCTGACCGGAGAGAATGAGGGCCTGAGTGCTATTGTTGTCAGCGACGGCGACAGAGAAGAGCAGATTTTACTAAAGGATGCCATTGATGAACTGAAGGGCAAACTGATTGGCGACCGTCTTTGGAACGAGCATGGCAGTTGGCCGATGTATTCCAAGTTCTTCGACAATATGGGGCCTCTCCCACATCACGTCCATCATAATGACGAGCACGCCAAGCTGATTGGCCAGATGGGTAAACCGGAGGCGTATTATTTCCCTCCGCAACTGAATAACCACGGCGGAGACTTTCCCTATACCTTTTTCGGCATTTCGCCGGGAACACCAAAAGAGAAAATCCGCGAGTGCCTGGAGAACTTTACCAAAGGCGACAATAAAATAACAAACTACTCACAGGCATTCCGCCTGGAGCCGGGTACCGGTTGGGATGTGCCGCCGGGGCTGCTTCATGCGCCGGGAAGTATGTGTACCTATGAGCCTCAGAAAGCATCTGATGTTTTTGCGATGTACCAGTCGCTGGTAAATGAAGCTATTATACCTGAGGAGCTGTTGTGGAACGGCACCCCCGAGGACAGAATAGGTGATTTTGATCAGCTGTTGGAGGTGCTCGACTGGGAGCTGAACCTCGACCCGAATATGATGGAAAACCGGTTTATGGCTCCCAAGCCAGTAAGGCCTCTGGAAGAAATGGAAGTCGAAGGATATATCGAAAACTGGGTGTGCTACAAATCAGATGCCTTCAGTGCTAAAGAACTTACCGTGTTTCCAGGGGCAACCGTAACCATCAAAGATAGCGCCGCCTATGGCCTGATCATGATGCAGGGGCATGGTAAAATGGGCGAATGGGATGTAGAGACACCTGCCTTGATCCGTTACGGGCAGTTGACTAATGATGAATTTTTTGTTAGTGAAAAAGCGGCCATGGAGGGAGTTAAGATTGTGAACCTATCTACCACCGATCCGATTGTTATGCTGAAGCATTATGGTCCCCGAAATCCAGATTTAGAGTTGTAAATATTTAAATTTTACCGATTTTATACTGCTCATATATGCTGCCGATTTAAAAGCATTAGAAGATATTACAAACTGAAACGATCCTCTATATGGTTTTAACTTGACGAAAGCCAGCCTGTAGCATCACATAGCTATATATAACCTGTTGTTTAATCCTGATTTAAAAATTAGCTTATGAACGAGAATAACTATCCAAAACTACACAATGCAACCTGGCCCGGTCTCGTGGGAAAAGGCCCTGATTCGGAGCCACAAATCTCTTTTGATACCATGCTGGAAATGACCGCCGCCGCAGAAGTAGACGGGGTAAAGTTCGATGGCGTCGACATTGGTCTTTTTGATCCCCATATTGATATTGATGACACAGAGGATGGCATAAAAAGACTGGCAGATAAAGTATCATCTCTCAACCTTGAGATTGGCTCTCTTGTGGCGCCTATATGGGGTGGCCCGGCCATGGGCAGCAAAGAAGAGCGTGCACAGTTTGTAGAGCAGGTGCGGAAGGCATGCATTTTCGGGAGCAGGCTGCGCGAAATTGGTATTCGTCCCAACGGAGTTATCCGCATAGACTCCGCCAGCACGCCAGAAGCATGGGCAATGGACCCTGTGAACAACACAAAGCTGATTGCCCAGACTTTTCGGGAAGCCTGCGATGTTGCCGCCGACTATGGTGAAAAGCTTGCTGCAGAGGGAGAAATCTGCTGGGGTGGCATGCATAGTTGGAAAACCATGATTGATACCCTGGAGGCTGTCGATCGCCCTAACATTGGTTTTCAGGCCGATATGTCGCATACCTTGTTGTACCTGCTGGGCTATAACAGACCCGAAGACCGAATCCTGCCAAAGGATTTCGATTGGAGTGACCGCGAAGCTTTAAGCCAGGGCCTTATTACGCTAACCAATGCACTTCGCCCCTGGACGATTGACTTCCACATTGCTCAGAACGATGGCACCGTACACGGCACAGGCTCACACGATAAAACTGGCCGCCACTGCCAGGCACTTGATCCCAACGGCAAACTTGATATTGCAAAAGATGCCGGTTACTGGTTGCGTGATGAAAAAGGCGAGCTCACCAAAGCATTTAAACACATCTGCTGGGATGGATGCATGTTCTCCAATCAAATTATGATACAGCAACAAACCTGGAACGATATACTGGCCACTATGATTGAAGTGCGTCAGTTGCATGGCTGGCATGAAGCAGAGAAAAAGCTTGTAGCCGATACTGTTCAATAATTTAATAAAAAGAAGAAAGATGGGGAAAAATAAAGAGCTAAGAATCGGATTGATTGGATGTGGCCTGATGGGCCGCATCCATACTAACGGGTATAAACGCGTTGGCGATTTCTTTCCTGAACTGGAATACCGGCCGGTACTGAAAGCGGTTTGCTCGCGTAACAAAGATAAAGTGCGGGCGTTTGCTGACCAATGGGGCTACGAATCAGTTGAAACAGATTGGAAAGCTGTTATCGCTCGTGATGACATTGATGCGGTAGATATTTGCACTCCCAACAACATGCACGCTGAAATTGCTATTGCTGCAGCAGCAGCGGGAAAAATGATTCTCTGTGAAAAACCTCTTTCCCGAACATTAGCTGAAGGGCAAGATATGGTGGCCGCAGTTGAAAAGGCTGGCGTTAACAATACCGTTTGGTACAACTACCGCCGTGTTCCGGCTGTTGCGTTGGCCAAACAAATTATTGATTCAGGTAAACTGGGGCGGATCTTTCATTACCGGGCCAACTTTTTACAGGACTGGACTATCAATGCAAATGTACCACAAGGCGGTGAGGCAACATGGCGTTTAGACGCCGCCGCCGCTGGCTCCGGTGTAACAGGCGACCTTCTTGCCCATTGTATAGACACCGCCATGTGGCTGAATGGAGGTATAAAAGATGTGTCTGCTGTTACTGAAACTTTCATCAAAGAACGTGTGCATCAGGCAACTGGCCAGGTGCAAAAAGTAGGCATAGACGATGCCTGTATTTTTCACTGCCACTTCGATAATGGGTCTTTAGGTCTCTTTGAGGCTACCCGCTATGCGCGCGGCCATAAGGCTTTATATACCTTTGAGATCAATGGCGAACATGCTTCCATTCGTTGGGACCTGCATGATATGAACCGCCTCGAATATTTTGATCATGCGGATGAGTCTATTCTTCGCGGTTGGCGTTCCATCCATGTATCGGACAGCGACCAGCCATATATGAAGCGATGGTGGATACCTGGAACAAGCATCGGCTATGAACATACCTTTCTTCACCAGGTAGCCGAATTCCTGAAGAGCCTAGAAACCGGAGAACCATGTGCACCAACCTTTAAGGGAGCGTTTGAAACACAAAAGGTTTGTCAGGCAGTTCTTGACTCGGCCGCTTCAGGGAGTTGGAAACAAACCAATGTTTCGTGGGATGAAAAGCAGGCAACCGTAAAGGCTCCGGTCTTGGGAGAAGTATAAGGCCTTTGAAAGTCATTATCATAAAGCTGTTGAAGTATGAAAATATCCTGCAATGACAAATCATACTTCAGCAGCTTTTTTTAATCATCTCTGATTCCAAACCATACTTCTTGTGCGCCCATGGTATTCTGCTACCAATTAACGATCTAGCTTATTTATTAGAAATCAGAATATTTTACTTATCTTATATATTTAGTATTTCCGAACGAATAAGATAGCAGTAAGTATGAAAAAGAATATAAAAGGAGTGCTTAGAATCTTTGGTATAGTAATCATTGCATTAGGTGCATTCCGGTGCACGCATTCAGAAGAAGGCGCACTAAAGATTAAAAAAGGCTCTCATATCGTTTTAATAGGAAATAATCTTGGCTCCAGAATGACCAACTTCGGCCATTTTGAAACAGAATTGCAACTTCGCTATCCGGACAGTTTGCTATATATCCGCAACATGTGTGACCCGGGAAATACGCCCGGGTTTAGGCCTCATGCAGCCCGTAACACAAGATGGGCATTTCCTGGCGCTGAAAAGTTCTATGCCAATAGCGACCTCTCTAAAATTTCAGGTAAGGAAGCTTTTTTAAATTCAGATAGTGAAGGTCATTTTCCGACTGAAGACCAGTGGCTTACAAAGCTCAAGCCGGATATTATCATAGCATTTTTCGGGTATGATGAATCGTTTCAAGGAAAACAAGGGCTTGAAAACTATAAAGCAGAGCTTGATGCTTTTATGAAGTATACTTTAAGTCAAAACTACAATGGGGATTCGGCTACGCAACTCGCGATTGTATCTCCTATCGCCTTCGAAAATCTTTCCGGAAAGTATGACCCGAATGTCGCCAATAATTCTTTCGGGACATATGATCTCCCGGATGGAAAACAGGAAAATGTAAATCTTGCGCTGTATACGGAGGCTATGAAAGAAATAGCAGCCAAAAACAATGTTCATTTTATAGATGCCTATACGCCAACAAAAGATTGGTATGACAATAGTGATGAGCAACTGACGACTGATGGTTTTCAGTTGAATGATGAAGGCTATAAAAAGTTCTCCACACTGCTCGCTGATAAGACTTTCGGGGAGACTGACGCCAAAGCCGAGGCACATCGTGATTTGGTACGTGCTGCTGTTCTGGAGAAGAATTGGATGTGGCTCAAGGATTTCAAAATCCCCAATGGCGTTCATGCTTACGGTCGCCGCTACGATCCCTTTGGACCAGACAATTATCCAGCCGAAGTTGCTAAAATCGGCGAAATGACTGCGATAAGAGACGAAGCTATCTGGCGTGCGGTGAACGGAGAAAAAATGGACCTAAACGCTGCGGATCAAAAAACAAGTAAGTTGCCACCAGTACAAACTAATTATAAGCCAAGTGAGAAAAATGGCACCATTGAATACCTGTATGGACAGGATGCGCTGGACAAGCTGCACGTGCCGCCGGGTTACAAGATCGAGCTATTCGCTTCTGAAAAAGAATTTCCCGATTTAGAGAATCCTGACCAGATAGCCTTCGATAATAAAGGTCGTCTATGGGTATCGTGTATGCCAACTTATCCGCATTGGAAGCCGGGAGATAAAAAGCCTGACGATAAACTCATCATATTTGAAGATACGAATGGTGACGGAAAAGCTGACAAGCAGACAATTTTTGCTGAGGGTTTGCACCTCCCTATCGGTTTTGAGTTCGCACCGGAAGGGGTTTATGTTTCGCAAGGTACTAACCTGATGCTTTATACCGACACCGACGGCGACGATAAGGCCGATAAAAAGCAAATCGTTTTGAGTGGGTTTGATGATCATGACACGCACCATGCACACAGCGCGTATTGCGCGGACCCGTCTGGTGCCATATTTATGGGCGAGGGTACTTTCCTGCGTACCAATGTAGAAACTGCTTATGGACCTGTTCATGCAACCAACGGGGGCTTCTACCGGTACAATCCGCAGCGGCGCAAACTGCAGCGCATCGCCCAACTCGAAATCCCGAACCCGTGGGGTATAGCTTTTGATGAATGGGGGCAAAACTTTTTTATAGAAACCTCTGGTCCGATGGCTCATTGGATGATGCCTGGAACAGTTAAACCAAGGTATGGCGAAGTCACCGATAAATCATTTAACTTAATTCAAGAGGACCAAATGGTCCGACCTACTTCTGGTTTAGAGTTTGTTTCCAGCCGCCATTTCCCAGACGAGGTGCAGGGAGATATGCTTATAGGCAATACAATAGGCTTTTTGGGCATCAAACAACACACTTTAGTAGATGATGGTACTGGTTTCAAGAGTAGATTCCGACAAGACCTTTTGTGGTCAGACGACAAGAACTTTCGTCCGGTAGATATGGAGTTTGCCCCTGATGGCTCTCTTTATGTCATTGATTGGCATAATGTGCTGATTGGTCACATGCAACATAATGCCCGAGACCCACTCAGGGATCACGTGCACGGTCGGATTTATCGCATCACTTATCCGTCACGGCCACTGGTTGAACCAGCCAAAGTGGCAGGGGCAAGTATAGATGAGCTTTTGGCCAACCTAAAGCTTCCTGAATACAGAACGCGCTATCGTACCCGCCGTGAACTCCGGGGGCGTAAGGCATCTGAGGTGCTTTCTCATCTTACAACCTGGGTTGCCAATTTAGATAAGAGTGATCCCAAGTATGAGCACAACGTGCTTGAAGCATTATGGGTAAGCTGGGGACTTGATCAAGTGGACAAATCGTTGCTTCGCCAGGTGCTGAATTCTAAAGATTATCACGCCCGGGCTGCTGGCGTACAAGTGCTGCAGCATACGGGGCATCAGGTAGCAGACCAGGCCAACTTACTGATGCAGGCAGCCAGAGACGAGCATGGCCGTGTAAGACTGGAAGCGATAGTAGCAGCCTCCTGGCTGGATAAGGAAGAGGGACTGCCCATTGTGCTGGAAGCTGGTAAAAATCCGCTTGATGAATGGATGAAGCCTGCTTATGAAACAGCACTGGCGCACCTCAACGGGCATGACGTGAAGGAGGAAAAAGAAGAGATTGCGAAAACTAATCTTAAAGGAAATGAACTTGCCCTCTTTAATAAAGGAAAAGCAATATTTTCTCAGGAAGGTTTCTGTACTACCTGTCATCAGCCCGATGGCAAAGGCCTGCCTGCGTCTGGCTTCCCTCCACTTACCGGTACCAAGTATGTTTTAGGCAATGAAGATCGCTTGATTAAGATTGTGTTAAAAGGCCTTTACGGACCTATTGACGTGCTTGGTAAAAAATACCCCGGGCAAGTACCTATGACTCCTTTCGAAGGAATGCTTAAGGACGAGGAAGTAGCAGCCGTACTGACCTACGTGCGAAATTCCTTTGGAAATAAAGCGCCTGCTGTTTCTCCAGAGAAGGTGAAAGAAGTACGGGCGGCCACGAAAGACAAAACAGGCTTCTATACACCTGAAGAACTGCTCAGGCAGTACCCGCTTGAAAAAGAAGCACAACAATAACTACAGAAGTTACGCAAGGGGAAGTAGTATGAGCCCTTTGCGTAACTTCTGTAATTATTACAACCAATGATGTTTAAAATTTATCTATTTCTTAATGGAAATGAGGAAAAATATGAGAACTCGCATGTATAATATGGTAAAATGCTTTTGCTTTCTTGTCTTGAGCTGTGTTTTGAGTTCTCCGTTTGCGTGTGCCCAACAACAAAGCCAGAAGTGGATTACATATAAACCCGGTAAAGGACCAGGAAATGGGAAGCACATTGTTTTTATCAGTGGAGATGAAGAGTATCGTTCTGAAGAGGCATTGCCTATACTTGCTAAAATTTTAGCCGAGCATCATGGTTTTGAAACTACTGTTCTGTTTGCCATCGATCCCCGCACGGGTGAGATTGATCCTAATAATCTGACGAATATTCCGGGTCTGGAGCACCTGCAAACAGCAGACTTGATGGTGATTTTCACGCGCTTCAGGGAATTGCCTGACGAACAAATGAAATACATTGATGAATATATAAAAGCTGGTAAACCAGTAGTAGGTATGCGTACCGCTACGCATGCATTCAGATACCAAAAGAACACGGGTAGCCCGTACGCTAAGTATGATTTCAGTAGTAAAGTAAAGGGATGGGAAGGTGGATTTGGAAGGCACATCTTGGGAGAGACCTGGATTAATCACCATGGCGATCACGGACATGAGGGTACTAGAGGTTTGATTAATGGTATAATGGAGCAGGGAGAAAAAGGTGCTATTCTTAATGGAGTAAAAGACATCTGGGGTGCAACGGATGTGTATACAACCCGAAAGCTAGAAGGTGATCCTGAAGTATTGGTTTGGGGTTTGTCAACTAGCGGAATGACACAGGAAGCAACGTTAAACTGGAAAAAATCTGTGATGCCTGTAGCCTGGATTAAGCAGTATACCAGCGAAAGTGGCAATACAGGTAGAGTTTTTAGCACAACTATGGGAGCAGCAGTAGATCTAAAAAGTGAAGATTTGCGGAGGTTACTGGTGAACGCTTGTTATTGGGCCATGCACATGGAAGAGCAAATTCCTAAAAAAAGTAATGTGGACATTGTGGGAGAATACAATCCTACTATGTTCGGAGTCGGCGATTATAAAAAAGGTCTCAAACCTTCAGATTTTAAATAAGAATAGATGAAGATAAAATAAACTTTATACTTTGATTCCCCTAGATTAAGTATAAGACAAAAATTGCCGCTAACTTATACTTGAAAAGTCTTATATCTTGTATCGTGATACTTGTGTTTTTTTACTTAATACAATGAATAAAATAGGATTTAACGTGTTGGCCTGGTCGGCTGTAGTTTCAGATGAATTGATGCCTATTGCTGATAGATTAAAAGAAATTGGCTATGATGGTGTGGAGTGTTTAATTGGTTCTCCGGATACAACGGCTTACCATCGTTTTGGCAACCATGCCCGCAATCTGGGCTTGGAAGTAACCAGCGTTTTTGTAGCAGGAAAAGATGAGAATCCTATTAGTGATTCAGCTTTAATAAGAGCCAAAGGGCTGGACCGGATTAAATGGGCGATAGACCGTGCGCACGATATGCAAGCCAAAGTAATCTGCGGCCCTTTTCACTCGGCCCACGCTGTTTTTGCCCACCACGCACCGGAGGATCGGGAGTATGCTTGGGGTGCTAAAGTATTGCACGCGGCCGGTGAATATGCTGCGCAGGCTGATATTGTACTGGCGCTGGAAGCGCTAAACCGCTTTGAATGCTATTTGTGCAACACCATGAGCCAGTTGACAAGGCTGGTGAAGGAAGCAGCCCACCCTAACGTGCGGGCTATGTTTGATACGCACCATGCCAACATCGAGGAAAAGAAACTCACCGCCGCCATTCATACCATCTCTCCCCTGCTGGCACACGTTCACATTAGTGAGAACGACCGCGGCACACCCGGCGATGGCCATATAGATTTTGATGAAGTGTTTTCGGCATTAGCTAAAATCAATTATAACGGCTGGCTCACCATCGAAGCTTTCTCAAGAAATGATCCCAATTTTGCCAATTCAATTGGAGTATGGCGTGAATACTCAAAACCATGGGACATAGCACAAGATGGTTTAAAATTTATTAAGCAAATGTGCACTACGCATGCGCTTTAACTTTTGTACAATTAAATACAATTCCTGACATGACGCAACAACTTCCATTTCGTTTTGGATCCGAGGTTTATACCTGGTTCATGAACAACGACGGAAAAACCTATAATAACCAGCTAGGGCATATGATAGAGGTGATTGCCAAAGCCGGTTTCTCCGGCATCCAGCCCATTTACACCTGGATGGGAGATTTAAAGGATATTGACCGGCTGGAGGCAAAATTGAAAGAGCAGCGAATAGAACTGGCGGCGCTTTCCCTGGCTATGGACTGGAACGGATCAGAAGAATCAGAAAAGGAGCGTGAGGAAGCAAATCAGGCTATTAGTTTATTGCAGCGCTTCCCTGACGCTATACTTTGCACGGTACAAAAGCCAAGTGGCAGGCATGATTTAATCGCCCGCCGCCGCAATCTCTTAAACATTGTGAACAGCGTATCAAGACGAGGGATAGACAAAGGAGTGCCATGCAGCTTTCACCCAAACTCGCCCCATACTTCGATTACCCGCACCGAGGAAGATTATAGCGTCATACTAGAGTCGTTGGACAGCGCAGCCACCGGCTGGACGCCTGATGTAGGCCATATCATAAACGGCGACATGGACCCGCTTGAGAAGATGAAAGAATATGATTCTCTGATAAATCATGTGCATTATAAAGACTGGAACGGGGAGCCTGAGTTTGCCCTAATGGGTAAAGGAAAGGTTGATTTTCTGGCTATAACACAATGGCTTATGGATAGGAATTACAAAGGCTGGATCGTGTGCGAAGATGAAGGAAAAGAAGCGCTGCAAGATCCTGACGCTGTAACGCTGCACGATGGCCGGTGGATTAAAGAAGAATTAGTGCCACGAATAAAATGATGTAAGGTTATGCCACTTATACACACGAACGGAATTGACCTATATTATGAAGAACGCGGTTCGGGAGAACCGCTATTGTTAATAATGGGTATTACAGCTCCCGGATCTGCCTGGGAGAAACATGCAGCGTACTGGGCAAAGGATTTCAGGTGTATTATGGCGGATAATCGTGGCGTGGGTTTATCAGACAAGCCTGCCGGGCCTTATACTACAGCACAAATGGCTGATGATTATGCAGGTTTACTGGGTGCACTTCAGATACAGGAAGCACGGGTGGTTGGCTGCTCAATGGGGAGTATCATTGCCCAGCAATTAGCCATACGGCACCCTGCTAAAGTGAAATCATTGGTGTTGATGTGTACCTGGGCGCGCTGCGATAACACCGCCAGGGCTGTATTTCAGCATATGATGCACTGCAAAGCCAGACTCCGCCCCGAAGAGTTTACTTTATATATTCAATTATTAATATATTCGAAATTTTCTTGGGATAATCAGCTAATGTTTGCTGAACTTGAAAAAGGACGTTTACAGGCGTCTATTGATCCGCAACCGCAACCGCTGCATGGTTTAGAAGGTCAGGCCGCTGCTTGTATAATGCATGATGCACTTGGTGAGCTAAGCAAAATCACTATACCTGCATTGGTAATCGGCGGAAGAGAAGATGCGTTTACTCCTGCATGGATGGCAGAAGAAGTAGCCGGGGCGATGCCAAACGCAAAGCTCCATCTTTACGAAAAATCCGGGCATGCCTTCCATTGGGAGAACTTAGAGGATTTTAATCAGCTTGTCAGGAACTGGCTGATGGAAAACTGAATAGAATATAGAATTGCTATAATAAAGATAAATTTGATGTTTTTTAGGTCTTATTTATTATATTACCATCTGGAAAGGGCTTCTAAACCGCTTTTACCTTGAGCTTCTGCAGAGTTCTTGCTCCTGGTAAAGTCGGCGAGCTTAGCACCTTTAAATACTCCGATTGAGTTCCTGTATTTAAGCTCCGGCAGTTTGTCTCAGAGGTTGTCAGTTCATGTTAATTTGTTTAGCTTGCTTACTATAATAATAAGAAGAGTCAATGTTTATAAAATAAAGATTATATCTTAATCGAAAAAAGTTATGGGTTTAACACAGGTTAAAAGCATTGACAAAACAGAAGCAGATAAAGTTTTAAAGCAAAAGCCTATTGGGGAGCTGTATCTAAAACGTACAAGAATCTTCCAGCAGGCATGAATTAACTGCCTGTCGCAGGAACCTTGTAAATCTAGTGAAGCAGAATTACAAGAAAGCGGTAGAAAACAATCCGTATGCAGCATACACACTTATTCACCTCATACTACTTCCAAATTTAAAACTTCTAAACACAAATTAAATGAACGACAACATTAACAAAAAAGCCTTGTTCCTGGGGAGCTGCTTTGCAGTTACCACTACTGCCTTTACCTTCTCTATTAGGGCAGGAATTTTGCCTGAACTAGGTAGAGAGTTTGGCCTTACTGCCGAACAATTAGGATTTATCAATTCCATGTTCTTTTTAGGGTTCCCTATCTCCATGATTATTGGGGGAATGGTTTATCATACTTTTGGGGCTAAAAACATTATGCTAGTGGCATTTGTGACCCATACTATTGGTATATTAACAACTATTTATGCCGGAGGATATACCGGATTGCTTATTTCTACTCTCTTTATTGGTTTTGGTAATGGATGTACCGAAGCTGCCTGTAACCCCATGATTGCCGATATGTATTCCGGGGTAAAAATGGATAAAATGCTGAACAGGTTCCATATGTGGTTTCCTGGCGGGATACTTGTTGGCTCTCTCATATCCTTATTCATGACTAAAATGGACTTGGGTTGGGAAGCGCAGATGTGGGTTACCTTGATTCCTACAATTATTTATGCCATTCTGTTTTTCGGGAAAACCTTTCCTAAACCAAAAGTGGAAGGCGTTACCTCGCTCAGCAATAACTTTAAGGCTATGATTGCACCTGTCTTTATATTCTTGTTTGTTGCCATGATGTTAACGGCTGTTACCGAGTTTGGTGTTAACCAATGGGTAGGCATTATATTGGCCAGCAGCGGCGCCAGTCCCATGCTGATTTTAGCCCTTACTAGTGGGTTAATGGCAGTTGGTAGGTTTAATGCCGGACCGGTTGTTCATGCGCTAGGCCAAACAGGTGTGCTCTTAGCAGGCGCTATTTTAGCAACTATTGGTGTTTACATGTTCAGCCAAGTTACAGGCCCACTCGCCTATGTGGCAGCCGTTATATTTGCCTTAGGTATATGTTATTTCTGGCCGGTAATGATTGGCGCAACAGCCCAACGGGCTCCCCTGAGCGGTGCCTTGGGAATGTCCATTATTGGTGGCATAGGTATGTTTTCCAGCGGTATTGCCATGCCTTTTATTGGTAGCTTAATCGATAGCGCCAGAACAAAATATACTGCTTCCGGATTAACCGGAGATGCGTTGGAGTTGGCAACTGGTCAGGATACTCTGGGGAAATTAGTAACTATTCCTGCTGTACTAATTGTGTTATTCCTTATTTTCTATTTCTGGCAAAAGAATTCAAAAAGAGCGCCAGAATTAGATTCAGAGGGAACGAGAGAATTAGCCGGGGATTATTAATATGTAGAACTGGCGGTTCCCGATGCAGCCCGTTTTGAAGAGGTGCATTACGGCCACATTATGGGGTGCAATCTATTCTTTTCTGTTCGGAGCCTACAAGCCCTGTAATGAAAGAGGCTGAGTTCTAAATAACTAAATAGTCTATGTACTTATAGTGCATAGACTATTTAGTTAAAATTAAGCAAGTGTACGAAATGAGCTTAGCCTAAGCTTATACTTATTACTGAAAATATCTTGGTTGAGGAAAGATTCATCAGACGCTGCTTGAGGCAGGAGCTTTCTTATTTTATACAAGTATTTCCTTGACAGAGTATAGCTCATCATGCATTAAACCAAGTATGCGGCTATGTTCTTTTTAATCAAAATTTGCTGCGTTTTGGGAGGTTGCATACTTTAGATATATTATTTATGCCATCATACTTGTAGACCGCAACCATTAAGTTTAAAATAATGAGAAACAAAGTACTGTCTTTTTTAATACTGTTTATTTTCGTTGTTTCTATAGCCCAAAGCCAAAATTTAAATATACTTTCTGGTATCATTCAGGACAGGGATAAGGTAGGTATCCCGGGGGCTTCCATATATTTATTGAACACCAACTTTGGAACATCTACGGATGCACAGGGCAGGTTTACGGTCCAAAACATTCCGTCTGGCCAATATCAGGTGCAGGTAACTGCGATAGGATATGCAACGGCAACCAGATCCATCGCCTTATCAGATAACAACGTTGAAATAGATTTCCAGCTTGCGGAAGCAAGTGAACAATTGGGGGAAGTAATCGTTACTGCTCAAAAAAGAGATGAGGACCTGCAGCAGTTGCCTCTGAGTATTTCAGCGCTTTCCAGCAGACAAGTGCAGGAGTACAGATTATGGAACAGCAGTGATATTACCGCTATTATTCCCAATCTATACTCTGCTGACCCTGGAGATAATCGGAATCTTGTTTCTATCCGGGGCATCACCACCACTTCTTATGATCCGGCAGTCGCCACTTATATTGATGGCGTAAACCAGTTTGGCCTGGATACTTATATGGCAGAGCTACTGGATATAGAGCGCATTGAAGTGTTACGTGGCCCGCAGGGAACACTATACGGACGGAATGCCATGGGAGGCGTGATTAATATCATTACCAAACAACCAACGAACGAAACCAGCGGTTTTGCCGAGCTTAATTTTGGCAACTATGGGCAACAACGTTACAGCGCCGGTTTACGAACTCCTTTAGTTAAAGATCGATTATTTTTGGGGGTAGCCGGATTATTCAGGAAACAGGAAGGCTTCTATACTAACCTGTTTGATAATTCTAAATTTGACCGGCAAAACGTATTCATGGGCAATTATTACCTGAAGTTCCTGGCAAATTTCCGGTTAAATTTCACGTTGAATGTAAAGCGTAGCGCGAACCGGAATAAGGGAACATTCCCATTAGTGGCTAGTCCGGAAGAGGCATTTGCAAATCCATTCGAATTGAACCAGAATTCTGTGGGAAAAATGATTGATAATACTCTTAATGCTTCGTTATCAGCAAGCTATACCGGGAGATCTTTTAATTTTACCTCCCAGACTTCTTATCAATCTAATTACCGCTATTATAAGCAGCCGGTGGATGGTGATTTTTCTCCGATTGATGGCGTTTCGATTGTGAATGATTATGGCAACGACTGGAATAAAGTGCAGGTGGGGACCCAGGAATTCCGATTTGCCTCGCCAGCCGCTGCCTCCTCTGCTTTCACCTGGGTAGCGGGCGCATATGGCTTTTACAACGATAATCCGGTAAAACAAGGAACCCATTTCGGTGAAGATGCTGAAATGGTAGGAGCTCCCTTTCCTGATTTCACCAGCATCAATATTAATAATGGCGAAAGTTACGGATTAGCTTTTTATGGCCAAGGAACCTATAGTATAAGCTCTAACGTGGATCTGACAGCCGGGCTTCGGTATGATTATGAACACAAAAGGCAAAGTATACGGGGTGAATTTCAGGCTGATGGTGAAGATGCTGCTACCGTTACCCTGCCAGATACAGCATCTAAAGCCAGTTTTAAAGCTTTTTCTCCAAAGGTCAGTTTGGCGTATCACCTAACAGAGAATCACAATTTGTATGGCACGTACAGCCGGGGTTTCAGGGCGGGTGGTATCACGCAGCTTTCTTCCGATCCTTCGCAGCCACCGCTGTATGCTTATAAGCCCGAATATAGCAACAACTTTGAAATAGGGATAAAGAACACATTTTGGGAGAACCGCCTGCGGCTTAATGTGGCTGCTTTCTATACTCAGATAACCGATGCCCAAGTACCTACTTTAATTTTGCCTGAAGCAATAATAATAACCCGCAATGCCGGTAAATTAAACAGTAAAGGGGCAGAACTGGAATTAACTTCCGCGCCTGTAAAAGAATTGGAAGTAGCTTATAATTTTGGTTATACCCATGCCAGATATACAAACTTAACTATAGCCGCCAACGGGGAAGAAGCTATCTTAAATGGCAACCGGCAAATTTTTACGCCCAATGTAACCTCTATGCTGGCCCTGCAATACAGCCATGATATAGGAGATGCTCAAAACCTGAAACTGATAGCCCGGGGCGAATGGCGCTACCTAGGGAAGCAATATTTCGACTTGGCTAACCAGTTAGAACAAGAAGCTTATAGTTTATTCAATGCCAGAATTGGCCTTTCAACCCCTAGGTTTGATTTATTTCTCTGGGGCAGTAACCTGGCAAATAAAAGGTATGTTGCTTATGCCTATAACTTCGGAGCGGCTCGTTTAGGTAATCCTGCAACCTATGGTATTTCTGTCAGGGCTAATTTTAATAGCTCTAAGAAGCTGTTTTAATTTGGACGTACACAACGGCTCAGAATCCTGAATGGAGCTTATACTATAATACTCCCCAAACTTAGGACCACTACTTTATTGAAAGATTAAATTAGTAGTGCCATGAAATGAAAAAGGAGGAAATCTAGTGAGACATTCAAAGCCAAAGTAGCGATCGGGGCACTCATGAAAAGAGAGCGACTAACAGAATTATCAAAGCGGTTTGATGTGCATGGGAACATGATCAGCAAATGGGAGCAGGAGTTTTTGGAGAATTCTTCTCTTTTCATCATATGAATAATTTTCCTGAACGGTCCTTATGAGCAACTCTATAGAATATACACTCAAGCTGCCGAGCAAACCTATACAGAGAGTAGCCATTGCCTCTTTACTACTATTTCTTGCCACTCTTCCCGTGATGGATATCCCTATGAGTGACGCTTCTTTTCCCGCTCACATCACCGAAGCAGCAAGAACAATCTCACTGGGCTCACTTATTGTGATGATGGTTGCTGTGGTAGTTTTCATGTACTACAGAAATCGGGCGGCAGTTTACGTAGATGACACAGGCATCCAGCTTCCTAACCACAACTTCATATCCTGGGAAAGTATCCAGTGGTATAGGATAGATGTGTTCTTATCAACTAGCGGCACAAGAAGCGTAACACTGAAGGTTGACGGCAATAAAGCGGTTATCCTTGCACAAAATGATGAAGCGCTGAATAATCTTGCAGAAGATATAAAAACAGAGGTTACGGGTACACAATCCATTTGCGAAAGATTTCAAGGAACTAAAATCTTCTAGAAGAAGGGCTTATGTGATTATTAGTATAACGATAGCAATTCATCTGACCATATGCATTCTAACGAACTTCGATAAAAAGTATGTATGGATATTCACGCCGATCCTATTGATTTCTATCGGTGCCATTTTGATTGAGCACATAAAAATGCCTGGCACCTAAAGCTGAAGCACCTAAATGAGTGCCTGAGTTCAGTCTCTACCCTTGTTTTGTATCTCACAAGCCCTTTTAATTAAGTAATAGTTCAAGATTACTCTGCCACTCTCAACAATGCTACTTCACCGGGCTCATTCAAAGCGATAATATCATACTATTTGTGTGCTTTTGATTCTAAATAAGTCTATCCGAGGTGAGAGATTTCCTCAGAGGCTTGGGAAGCATGATGCATCACTTCAATAATAATGGATTTCAAAGGCGTAAAATCAATATAATAATGGTGTAAAATAAATATGCATCTTATGTGAGCACAGACATCAAAAACAAGGCTGTGCTTCAGGTTTAAAGACATTGTGTTTAGCCTCCTCTCCATGCGGGGAATGAAGCGGATTGTCCTGGGAAATACTGCATGCTGTCATGCGCAATCATTTTGAGAGTCCGCTCAGTTAAGTGTTGTTTGGCTGATCATCAGAAACTCCTCAAATACCTGCTGTTGCTTTTATTTGTTTCTGCCAGCCCCATATGCCTTGCTGAGTTGAGCAAAAAAAGACCTCCAGAGCAGATGCCCTGGAGGTCAAATAAACAACCTAATATGAAAATTTACTATACTACTTCTGTTGCTGATTTTTCAGTAATATGTTACTTCGCATCGCTGCTGACCTGAGCTGACGCCGTGTATACTTTGTGGTCTTTATTCCCGGCAGAGATAAGGTAGGCCATTAAATCTTTCAGTTCCTCCGGATTCAGGCTATTAATTAAGTGTGGCAGCATTAAAGAAACATCAGAAACTTTCGTTTTTGTAACCTCTTTCTTAGGGATTTTCCGGATGGTTTGTGGCGCAAAGGGATTCTGAGAAATAAAATAAGCATTATCGTCCTCATTGGTAAGCCTTCCTACTACTGAACTACCATTCTGAAGGTAAAACGTAGTTGCCGCATACTGATCAGATATAACACTGTCCGGGTAAATAATAGCTTCCAGAATATCTTTAGGCGTAAACCGGCTTCCTAACTGCGTCAAATCGGGACCGATAACGCCTCCTTCACCTCCCATAGTATGGCAGGATTTGCAGAGGGTTGCAGCAAAAATTGCTTTTCCCTGCTCCAGGTTCCGGTCAGTAAGTCCATTTTCTACAAAGGGCAGGGCCTCTTCAACCGTCCAATCTCTTCCTGGCCCCTTTGGCTTATAGGATGTGTTAACTATTTCTAATCCGCCGCCGCTCAGCAGAGAGTCTCCTGAAACGGTATTATAATGAGCAAACTGACTCTTGGGAACATGGCTTAAAGCTGTCTGCCGGGCTTTGTCAATAAAACCAACGTAGCTTCGGCCACCTTTGTATTTAAAGGCATTATACATCCATTTGAAATATTTCTCGCGGAGTTCCGGTGTCCATCCAGTTTCAGCTTCGCTCAATGCTGTGGCCAGATAAGTCTGCTGGGCAGGAGGAACATCCGCCAGCATGCCGGCTATGTCCATTCCGTACTGCGGATTTCGAAGAATGAGGTCAGATGAAGCTGTAGCAGTTTCTGTTTTGTCGTCTTTTGCTTTTTCAAGCAGGGCAAGCGTTTTAGGCACCACTTGGGGATCTTCTAAAGCGACTAGTATTTTGCTGAGGGATCGGTTCAGTTCATTTTCTTTGGCGGGATAATGCGCGTCTAAATATGCGATTACCTTTTCCTTCAGGGCGGGTTCGGGTGTACCGAATCTAAAAAGGACCAGTTCAAAAGCCCGGAGCAGATTGATTTGCTTCTGATCGGGCAGTTGTGCATAATCAACCCGCATGAGAGATTTCAGCATTTGGTTACTCTGGGCCTTGTTACCGTGATGTGCCAATGCGATTATGGCTTCCGTAAGAATGGCAGGGGCTTGCTCCTGAAGCGCCCGTGACTGCCATTGGCTTACAGGCTGGTGTTCCACAGCAATGCGGGCGGCATATCGCACAAAGCGGTCGCTATGATTTAAATATGGCCATGCAAAATCAACTGCGCCTGCTTTTGGCTCTCCATGATATTGCTCCAACTGCTTTCTGATTTTATGTTCCTTCGTTTCTTTAAAAGAAGATTTATCAGAAGCTAGCTTTGTGTCCTTATCATTACTATCATAGTATACCCGGTACAGGTCTGATTCTAACCGGCGCCCGCCGGTTAGGAAATAAAGCGCACCATCAGGACCTATAACGCCATCTGTTAAAGGTAAAGGCGAACCAGAGAGGAATTCCTCGGCTGTTGCGGTGTAAGAAGAACCCTGTGGCTGGAGCTGGATGGCATATATAATTCCGAAACTCCAATCAAAGCCAAACAGGCCGTTACGGTACTTCTCAGGAAACTTCGCTTTTCCCCCATGTATCAGATTGGTAGGAGACCCCTGGCCGATGTTCAGGACTGGTGGTAAATTATCCGGGTAAACAGCAGACCATTTTCCATTGCCGGTACGCCACCCATATTCGCTGCCGCTAGTTACATGACAAATCCGGGTAGGCCGGTACCAGGGCATACCAAAATCCCATTCCATATCCGAATCATACGTAAACAAATCTCCCGCCTCGTTAAAAGCTATATCAAAAGGGTTGCGATAGCCTGCACTTATCAGTTCCCAGTGCGCGCCCAATGAGTCAATTTGTGCAATCCAACCACCAGGAGCTTCCCTGTTATTAGCATGTCCGCGCGGATCTTTTATTAACGGAAACAAATTGTCGCGCTGCCAAACAGGAGGAAGGCGGTAAGCATCCATTTTTGGCAGATCAGTATGGTTGCCGGCACATACATAAAGCGATTTTTTATCGGGAGCCAGGACAATACTATGGGGGCCATGCTCACCCGGTTCTCCTGCCAGAGATTTAATTAATGTTATCTTGTCAAACTGATCATCCCCATCTGTATCCTGCAGGCGGTAAAGGCCGGTGCCTTTGTTAAACTCTTCATCGCTGGTATGGTTCACCATCACATATAAACTATTGAAGGCATACAGCAAACCCTGGGCATAACCCATTCCAATGGATTGAACAGAATCTTCCACCGGAACTTTACCAATAATCAGTTTTTCTACCTTGGGTTTCACCGAATCAGCACCAATAGGAGACAGTTCCACGCGGTATAAAGCACCATACTGATCAGATGTAATTAATCTGCCTTTATTATCAAAGGTCATGGCGACCCAGGATCCTTGTTCATTCTCACCAGGGCTGTACAAGTGTTCAGCCTGAAAGCCATCAGGCAACTTTAACTTTTCAACTTTAGGATCAACCGGTTTATTACTTTCTGCCTCTGGTTCCTTTATTCTGCTGCAGGATGTGCCAATCAGAACAGAAACAGACAGCGCTAACAGGCCTCTAAATGGGAAGTTTCGATACATGATTATTCTTGTTTATTTTTATTTAAATATCCGACTATGATTGAGAAATATATCTACTTGTTTATCAACATAAAGAATTCTTCCTTCTAAGCTTATTAAAGGATAGATACTCCCTCCTATTTATGCTTAAGTTAATTAACCATACTTATTATTCTTGATTAATTTTTGAATTTAAAAACTTCGGGAAGAATAGCTATCCTGTAGTATCCTGTTTACAGTCTGTATTTATAAAATCATAAGTGTAGCGAAAGAGAATAAAATTGGTAGCATTTCCCGAAGGAGGCATCAAATACATGCTTGTTCACAACAGTTAAATTTAAGACTTTGAGTAAGTGTGTATATTAAAAACTCCGGGCAAAATGTGTCCTGTATGATAACATAGTTGTTATCATACAGGACACAACAGGATGGGCAGGCCTATTTTAGTTTATATCTTAGCAAAGATTTATAACTTATACTTTAACCGGAAACCTTAGAATTCAGGCAATTACAGAATTACTCCTTAAATAATATAGAAGCTTTAATTGATAAAAAATCAAATGCTAAAGAAAACTAATTTTAAACCTGCCAAAGTAGGAATAGTGCTAATTGCATTAATGGTTGGCAGTTGCAATTCATCCAGTAAGAGCAGTCCAGATGAAGATAATGCTGCACAAGTAGAAGGTATTTCCGAAGTAGATGGTGATTTTGAGCAGATATTTGATGGTAAAACATTGGACGGTTGGGAGGGAGATACTACTTACTGGAAAGCAGAAGACGGAAGCCTGGTAGGAGAAGTTACGCCTGCTACACTTCTGAAGCGCAACACATTCATTATATGGCGAGGAGGACAACCAGCTGATTTCGAGTTGAAAGCGGAATTCCGTGTTACCACAGATGGAAACACGGGTATAAATTATCGAAGTGTAGAATTAGATACTATCCCTTTCGCTCTTAAAGGATATCAGGCTGATATAGATGGAAAAAACCGTTATACCGGCCAGAACTACGAAGAACGCGGGCGAACTACTTTGGCATATCGCGGACAAAAAGTAACGATAAATCCACAGGACAATCCAACAGAGTTACAAGCTAATATTAAGAACAATGCCTGGACCGGATCAACTGTAACAGAATCATTAGGAAGTTCGGATTCATTACAGACTTTAATTAAAAGCGAGGATTGGAATGATATCCATTTAATAATAAAAGGCAACAGGATGCAGCACTATGTTAATGGGGTTTTAATGAGCGATGTTACAGATAACGATACTATAAACCGGAAACTTACAGGAGCGCTGGGGGTGCAGGTACATGTTGGTCCGCCGATGAAGGTTGAGTACCGGAACATACGGCTAAAGCAACTATAGTGGCAGGCACCTAACCAGTATTTATTATACCTAGGATTTTAACTTAAGAGATTAATACAAGGGTTAGCTACTTCCTGGTCGGTGATTTTACGATAACGGATACTATGCAACTGCAGCTCCATAAAAGTCTGCAGCTGCTGAAAGCGAGAAACTGCATCTTTATCCTCAGCTCCAAAGCCTTGCTCCACTTTACCTATATCAAACCGCGCACAGAGGAGTTTTGATTCATATAGCACCAGCATTACAGCAATGGCTGGTGCTATAATTATCTATGTAACTATAGTATAGGGTGTCGGATACTACTTCATCTGATGGCGTTGGCGCGGCCTGTAAGCCCAAGTTGCAACTCTAGAAAATACAATAAATAAATAAGTATGACATGAAAGTTGGTTTATTTATACCTTGTTACATTGATCAGTTCTACCCGCAGGTTGCTGTAGCGACGCTGCAGCTATTAGAGAAGTTAGGGCTGGAGGTGGATTATCCATTACAACAAACCTGTTGTGGACAGCCCATGGCCAACTCTGGCTTCGAAGCCGCTTCTGCAGGTTGTGATGCCCTCTTTGTTCAGAATTTCGCAGCTTATGATTATATAGTCGCCCCTTCTGGAAGCTGCGTGCTCCATATAAAAGAGCATCTGCACGATGCTAAAAATCCGGAAGCGACCAGCCATATACGAAACAGAATTTATGAGTTGTGTGAGTTTCTGACGGATGTGGTGCAAGTAAAGGAATTAGGAGTAAGCTTTCCGCACAAGGTTGGATTCCATATAGGTTGCCACGGCCAGCGGGGATTACATCTGGCCCAAATGTCGGAACTGGTGGCCGCAGATTTCTCCAAGCCTGGCTACCTGCTCAGCCTCGTGCAGAACATCCAGTTAATCGAACTGAGCAGGAAAGATGAATGCTGCGGCTTTGGCGGCACTTTCTGTGTATCTGAAGCAGCTGTATCGGCCAAGATGGGAAAAGATCGGGTACAAGACCATGTGGAGCATGGTGCCGAGTACATTACCGGTACAGACACATCTTGTTTGATGCACCTGGAAGGTATCCTGAGACGACAGAAAAGCCCGGTTAAAGTCGTGCACATCGCTGAAATTTTAAACGGACAATATGAATAAAGCAGATAATTCAGTTCCGGATCATGCTACTGCTGCCGAAAAGTTTCTTCAGGATGAAGAGCGGGTGAACTGGCATGATAAGGCACTATGGTTTAACAGGCAGAAGCGGGATATATCGGCTAACCAGATTCCTGATTGGGAATTGCTTCGCGATACAGCATCTCAGATAAAGGACAATGTACTGGCTAACCTGGATGACTACCTGGTGCAATTTGAGCAAAACGCACTGCAAAACGGAATACACGTACACTGGGCCACTGATGCCGCCGAACACAACCAGATTGTATTACGCATCGTTCAGGAGCATGGTATCGGAAAGCTGGTCAAGAGCAAATCTATGCTGACGGAGGAATGTCATTTGAATGAATTCCTGACTACGCACGGCATCGACGTAATTGATACTGATTTGGGCGAGCGGATCGTGCAGCTGGCCGAAGAGCCGCCAAGCCACATTGTGCTGCCAAGTATACATAAACGCAAAGAAGAGGTTGGTGAGCTTTTTCACCAGCATCTGGGCACTGAGAAAGGCGCCTCAGATCCGGCTTACCTTACAGAAGCTGCCCGCCAGCATCTGCGCGAGAAATTTCTGACAGCTGATATTGCCATTACAGGCGTAAATTTCGCCATAGCCGAGACAGGCGGCTTTGTGGTATGTACCAACGAAGGAAATGCTGATATGGGTGTACACCTGGCAAAGGTGCATATCGCTTGCATGGGCATTGAGAAAATCATACCCAAAGCTGAGCACCTGGGCGTATTTCTGCGCCTGTTGGCCCGCAGCGCCACCGGCCAACCCATTACAACCTACTCAAGCCATTTTCACCGCCCCAAAACAGGACAGGAGATGCATCTGGTGCTGGTAGATAACGGTCGGAGCGCTCATCTTGGCCGGAAAGACTTCTACAACTCTCTGAAGTGCATCCGCTGCGGGGCCTGTATTAACACCTGTCCAGTTTACCGCCGCAGCGGCGGGCACAGTTACCATTATGCCATTTCGGGCCCTATTGGAGCTATTCTGGCTCCTAATCAAGACATGCGCCAATACGCTGATTTGCCTTTTGCGTCTACTTTGTGCGGCTCCTGCTCCAATGTGTGCCCGGTAAAAATCGACATTCACAATCAGCTCTACCAATGGCGGCAGGTGCTAACGGCAGAAGGATATGTACCTAAGGCAAAGCAGCAAGGGATACAGGTAATGGCAAAGGTGCTTTCCAGCCCTACCTTATACCGCGTGGCTGGCAAATCGGGCCGGTTGATGATGCGCTTGTTGCCAGGACTTGCCAATAATAAAACACTCAACCCATGGGCCAAGCAACGCGAAATGCCACAACCACCTAAAGAAAGTTTCAGAGACTGGTATAAAAAGAACAGACATAAAGATGAGTAGCAGAGAAAAGATACTTAGCCAGGTAAAGGCCAACAAACCACCCCTATCTCCGTTGCCAGCACATGTTACGTTTGCCTCTATTCCCGCAGAAGAGCGGTTGGCTGCATTTATAAAAAGCATTGAAAACGCGGGAGGAGTTGTTTGCTTAATGCCTGATGTAGCAAGTATAGGCGATTACTTGCAGGAGCACTTCAACTCTCCCGACAGAATACTGAACACAGTGCCTGGTGTGGGCTTCGGTATGGAGGCAGATGCACCGATCCTGGATGGCCGCGCTTTGGGCAACTTAGAAATAGCTGTGGTGGAAGCTCAATTGGGAGTAGCCGAAAATGGTGCCACCTGGGTAACAGAGAAAAATATGCCCACAAGGGCGCTTCCGTTTATTTGCGAGCATCTGGTGCTGGTTATACACACAGATAAAATAGTAAGCACCATGCACGAGGCTTATGCAGCCCTGGATGTAGCTGCTACAGGCTACGGTACGTTTATAGCTGGCCCTTCCCGAACCGCTGATATAGAGCAATCGCTGGTGATAGGTGCGCATGGCCCAAAAAGGATGCACGTTTTTATTGTGCAGCAATGATGGTTTAGTTTGACTGTACCAGTTATTCAAGGAATTATTCGACGCCTGTGCGTTGAGGTTGCTCTCCATATCCGCCAAAAAAGCACGACTCGGATAACGAGACTTATACCAACATAATATAGCTAATAAAAAAGTTTGATAAGCCAGGCTAACACCCAAACAGATTGTATAGTTGTTGCTGGCTAACTATAACGTCCTCTTTGCTTCAAAGTATAAATGAATTACAATGCTTCCCCTATTGGGTATAGCTACACAATAATTCAGACTCCTTATCAAAATAAAATATGCCTGACACAGGACACTATCGGATTCCCTTATGTTTCATTCTTCCTATTTTTTACAACCTGTTTCCTTAACGGCCATAAATCAGCCTGCTGTTAGGCAGGATACTACATGCTGGCGACGGCTTTGTTAGCGGACTGAAACGTTTGCATTTATACTTAGAATATGCTTAAGAACCTTGCCAGTCAATAATCTCCATCAACGAGTATGAACGTGAGCCAATATCATAAAGCAAACTTAAAGGGTTAAAGAGCTTTATGGGCATGTATGCTGGGGAGTATATAACCGGAACCGAGCTTCATAAACACTTATGTTGATAAGTACCTTGCTGTGGTTCTTTACGGCACCCTTTTGGATGAACAAGCAATAACAGCCTCAAAGCAGATTTCGCTTTTTCCGGCGATCTACCGTAAATAAATCCAGTGGATTTCAGAACCGGTAGATTTGTTTGCAGGTTTCAGGGAAGCTCCCCATGAACAATATCCCATTAAATTTATTTAAAACGAGAAGGTTTTAAGCTAGTACAGGATAGCACAGGATAGATAAGCTACAGCGTATACTTATCTTTAAATATAATCGCTATAAAAGTTTTTCTCCTTTTCGTTATCCAGAAGAAATAACATTTTAATTAGTAACAATAATACACTTTTTGATATGAAAGACACAGTAGCTACCACTAGTTATAAATATGTAAGTTACCTCTGGGATGAGGAGGTTGCAAATTCCTTTGGCGATGATCAGGTTGCTCTTCTAATATATCGCTCAAATCTGTTGGGTGCTGACTTGCGCCTGACCAACTATGCCGGCGGCAATACAAGTTGTAAAACAGTGGAGAAAGACCCGTTAACTGGTCAGGATGTGGACGTGATGTGGGTGAAAGGCTCTGGCGGGGACTTAGGCACCTTAAACAAGAGCGGCCTGGCTGGCCTGTACCTTGACAAGCTGCACAGCCTGAAAAATGTATATCGCGGCCTGGCGCATGAAGACGAGATGGTAGCCCTGTTTAACCGTTGCATCTATGATCTGGACTCTAAAGCGCCCTCCATCGATACGCCGCTGCACGCGTTTTTGCCATTCAAGCATATAGACCACCTGCACCCAGATGCTATTATAGCCATTGCCGCAGCCAAAGATGGGGAGCAGATTACGAAAGAGCTTTTTGATGGCAAACTGGCTTGGGTGCCCTGGCAGCGGCCTGGCTTCGACTTGGGCTTGATTCTGGAAAAAACTATTCAGGAAAACCCCGGCATAACCGGGTTGATACTTGGCAGCCATGGCTTGTTTACCTGGGCCGACACGGCCTACGAAAGCTACATCAATACGCTTGAAACAATTGAGAAGGCGTCAGCATATCTAAACGAGCACTTCGGCAAGAAGCGTGCGGTTTTTGGAGGTTCCAGAATAGGTTCGCTCCCTAAAGAGAAGCGGGAGGAAAAAGCCAGCACTCTGATACCGCTCCTGCGCGGCCTGTGCTCCAGCCAGAACCCCATGATCGGGCATTTTACTGACGACGAACGGGTGCTGGAGTACATTAACAGCAACGATCTGGATAAACTGGCTCCACTGGGCACCAGTTGCCCCGATCATTTCCTGCGCACCAAAATTCGGCCCTTGGTGCTCAACCTGCCGCCAGATGTTGATTTGTCGGATACGGAAGCGGTTAAAGCAAAAATCACTGCGCAATTTGAGGCGTACAGAGCCGATTATACGACCTACTATGAGCGATCCAGGCACGACAATAGCCCCGGCATCCGCGACACGAATCCCATTATTATACTTTACCCCGGCGTAGGTATGTTTTCTTTTGCCAAAGACAAGCAAACAGCGCGTGTATCCAGCGAATTCTACCTCAATGCCATCAATGTAATGAAAGGAGCCGAGGCGATTTCCGAATACCAGGGACTGCCCGAGCAGGAAGCGTTCGACATTGAATATTGGCTGTTGGAGGAAGCTAAACTGCAGCGCATGCCGAAAGAAAAACCATTATCGCGTAAAATAGCGCTTATCACAGGTGCTTCCGGCGGCATCGGCAAAGCCATTGCGGAGAAGCTAGCGCAGGAAGGTGCCTGTGTTGTGCTTACAGATATGAATGAAGATGCATTACAAGAGGCAAACGCAGAACTTAAAAGCCAAATCAGCAAAGACAATATTACTGCTGCTGCACTAGATGTAACAGACACTAAAGCCATCGAAGAAGCCTTTAGAAAAGCGAATCTTTCCTTTGGTGGGGTAGATATTGTGGTGAATTGTGCAGGTCTTTCTATCTCTAAACCACTTATGGATACCACCGAAGCAGACTATGATATTTTACAGAATGTATTGGTCAAAGGCCAGTTCCTGGTATCGCAGCAGGCCGTGGGTGTTTTAAGGAAACAACAGCAAGGAGGCGATATCGTGAACATCGTGAGCAAAAATGCTTTAGTATCCGGGCCCAACAACGTAGCATACGGCACGGCCAAAGCCGCGCAGCTGCACATGTCGCGTTTGATGGCTGCCGAGCTTGGCCCGGATAAAATCAGGGTAAATGTGGTAAACCCGGATGCTGTGATTCGCGGCAGCAAGATATGGGAAAGCGGCTGGGCTGCCGGACGCGCCAAAGCTTACGGCGTTTCGATAGAAGAACTACCCGCCTATTATGCTAAAAGAACGGTACTGAACGAGGAGATACTGGCCGAAGACATTGCGAACGCTGTTTTCCTGTGTGTGGGAGGTTTACTGAACAAGAGCACGGGCAACGTCATCAACGTAGATGGCGGTGTTCCAGCGGCCTTTGTTCGTTAAGAAATAATAAAATAGACGGCAGCCGGATGTTTAATTACATTATGGTTAGTTAGTTTGTTTGGTTAGAATCTGTTTATATGATGCCAGCTTTTGGTGAAGCTTCATTTATAGTATCCGGTTGCCGCTATTTTATTTTTCAGTTAAACGTTTTACAGCTTCATTTTAAGCTAAGAGCATGAGAATAGACAAACAGTTGCTTAATCATATCGAAACGTACCAGTAATTATCAATGCCATAAGCAGCATACTTCGTGCTGAGAGACACTAAATAGAAGCTATATTAGACTAGATTGCTGCTTTCGAGATTATCATACCAAGGTGTACACCAACTATTATTTCCGGAGCAGATGTAATGCCCGCTATGTCTGGTTAAACTATAAATTCAGTTTTCTATCTTAAAAAGTTAAATAGGCAAATAAATTAAACCAGCTTTCTTCTATTTGATAAAATTTTCAACCAAAGAATTTTATCTCCAGATTTCCACATCTTTAAATTCCAAATCTACTTATGGTGCCTTGTATCGCAATTTTTGATGTTGGTAAAACAAACAAGAAATTTTTGCTTTTTGATCAGCAGTACCAGATTATCAAAAAGGAAGAGGTATACATTGATGAGATTATTGATGACGACGGACAGAAAGGAGATGACCTTGAGGCCTTGACCACCTGGCTACATACTACCTGGAAAGCATTGGAGGCTGACAAGACATATGATGTGCTGGCAGTGAACTTTTCGGCTTACGGAGCCAGCCTGGTACACCTGGATGAGAACGGTAAGCTTGTAACGCCTTTATATAATTATGTAAAGCCTTTTCCGGAGGCGCTTGAAAAACAGTTTTACGACACCTACGGAGATAAGCTTACGCTTTCAACCCAGACTTCATCACCTCCGCTCGGGATGCTGAACTCGGGACTGCAGCTATATTGGCTAAAATATGAAAAGCCGGAGCTTTTTGGCCAGATAAAGTATACATTGCACCTGCCGCAATACGTTTCATACTTGTTCACAGGCCAGTTTGTAACAGAGTACACAAGCGTAGGATGCCATACTGCCCTTTGGGATTTTCAGAAAAACGACTATCATGCTTGGGTTTATGCAGAAGGGTTAGATAAACTCTTCCCTCCTTTGCAATCGCATTACAGGTCGTTAAAGACTACTTTCAGGTATAAAAAAATACCCGCAGGAATTGGCCTGCACGACAGCTCCTCTGCCCTGATTCCATACTTGAAACAATTTAGCAACCCTTTCCTGTTGCTCTCTACCGGTACCTGGGGCATTACGTTAAACCCTTTTGCCAAAAAGCCACCAACTACTTCAGACTTACAACACGACTGCTTACAATACTTAACCTATCACGGCAAGCCTGTAAAAGCTTCCAGAAAGTTTATAGGTAACGCACATGAAGAAGAGGTTAAACTTTTAGCAGATTATTTTCAGAAGCCTCTTTTATACTATAAAACTGTACGCTACGACGAAAGCCTTCTTCAGCATGCATCCAGTTTATATGCAGGCGATGCGCATAGCCGGAGTCAGGTTCCTGTAAAAAGCAAGTCGATCACGTCAGTAGACGTGAACTTGGATCTGGCTTTATATCCTTCTTATGAAGCTGCCTATCATGGGCTGATCGTGCAGCTTTTCCGGCAGCAACTGGATTCAATATATTTAGCGGTTGAGCATGACATGAGTAACTTCAGAACCTTACTAGTTGACGGAGGCTTCAGCAAGAATCACATCTTTATGACGCTATTGGAAAAGGAGTTTCCAGAACTGGAAATAAAAGCCGGCAAAGCAGCACAGGGTACTGCGCTGGGTGCAGCATTGGTAATGGATATCTGGCTATACTTCTGATACCGAACAAAAGCCGGTTGCATCAGCTCGCGAGTGGAAAAAAGCAGCTCTTTAATGTTTGAGGCAGCTAAATCAACGAAAGTATTGGTTTAGCTGCCTCAAAATATTTTTTTACCTTTATGCTGTGTTATAGCGAGTTGCGCCGGATAAGTATAAAAGGATTTCTGATCTTCTCTTTTAATTTATGCTTGATCATATAAGCTGCTGTCTCGCCCATTTTTTCATGCTCTGTAGAAATCACTGTTATCCCATCAGCTAAAACCTCTTTCAGAGGCGTATCATTATAGGAGATAATACCAAAGTCGTGGCCCAGAAGCAACTGCTGCTTTCGGCCCTGCTTAATCAAAGCCGTCAGATCAGATTCCTCAAGCACCACATAAGCAGTTTTTTCAACTATCTGCTCATCAACAAATCCATTGATAATAGTATGTGCAATCTCGTTTTGCTTGCAGAAAAGGCGGAATCCCTTAACAATTTCTACAGGGTAAAATACATCTTCAGGGTATACAAGTATAAGCTTGTCATATTTGCTCAAGAGGTCTTTTCCACTGTGTAAGGCATTTCTGATATCACGCTCAAAGTCCTGGTAAATAGCGGCACATTCCCCGGAGTAACCCTCCAGCTTTTTGTCAAGCAAGACCAGTTTATCAACAGGAATCTTTTTAATGGCCTGCAAAGCAATATTCGTGTTCTCCTT
>Ga0210040_10000727_pt1 | contig 52886 bp, 83 predicted proteins | sample CryGeyCG12114_NA_FD_185462 | JGI IMG/M metagenome (GOLD analysis project Ga0210040, IMG submission 185462) | Groundwater microbial communities from aquifer - Crystal Geyser CG19_WC_8/21/14_NA (SPAdes) (version 2) | ecosystem: Environmental > Aquatic > Deep subsurface > Groundwater | place: USA...
CTAGTGCGTCGTGACCCTCCCCCGCCTGCCGATGGGCAAGGCCCTCCGCGACGCGCTAGAGGCTGGCACGGGCAAGCCGTGCGGCTGGGGCGGCTTCCCCCGTGTCGGCACACCTGCCGTCCCCGCTGAGCCGCCGTTCACCGTCCTGTACGACCTGCCTGGCACCACGTACGCCGGACCGCCCCTGGACGACGACCACGCCGATGTGGAGTGGGTTTGGCAGGTGACGTGCGTGGCTCGCCGCGCCGACCAGGCGATTTGGCTGGGGGACAGGGTGCGGGAGGTGGTGCTCGGCAAGGTCGCGGGCGTCTACGTCTACCCGCTCGTCGTCGGCGGGATGGTCGTCATCGGCCGCCGGTCGGACGGGGACGGCGGCGTGGACGGGCAGGACGGTGTGGTCAACTACTCGGAGCGGTTCGCACTCACGGTGACAGGAGCAGACGCATGACGGAGCAGCAGGTCGAGACGGTCGCAGCGGAGCCCGAGACGCTGTACATGAAGCACGACGGCAGCGGCCCGCTTGCCCCCGTCAGCCGGGCGGCATTCGACGCCGTGTGGTCCGAGAAGGGCTGGCAGCTCGTGGACACGCAGGCTGCCGAGCGCGCCGCTGTCCTGGTCGGCGGGCCGACGGATCAGCTCGACGTGCTGCATGTGCCGGAGCTCAAGGAGATCGCCAGCACGGTCGGCGTCGAGCTGCCTGCCGGTGCCCGCAAGGCCGACATCGTGACGGCGATCCGCGACGCGTCGCCGGTCGAGGTCCCGCCCACGCCGTGAGCAGCGTGGTGTGCATCGACTGTGGCGCTGAGCAGACGCATCGCGTGTGCGCCGAGTGCTTCGTTGACCAGAGAGAGGCGGCGGTGGCGTGGACGCGCGGGCAGGGCAGCCACGGAGACCGGACTGCCGACGACGCGGACGAGGCGCGCATCCGGGCCCTTCCGCACGATCGCTACTTGCCGGGCTACTGAGACCGACCCGAGAACGCTTACGTCTGACCGCATGCCCTAGACTGCGCACAGCGACCCGGCGGACCGGGACTCACGGCCGGTGGCCGGTGGTGAGCCAAGGCGGCCGTGCCGCTGACCGTAGGGGTTCCCGTGGCACGCTTCATCCGCAAGGGCAAGGCCAAGGTCGACGCGCTGCCGACCATCGCCGCCACCACGCTCAACCCGACTGCCCCCGAGATCGCCGCCGGGCTCAGTCTGACCGGCCGCATCGCGGATATGGCCGGATGGACGCTGGAGAGCACGAAGGTCGACACGCCTGACCTCGCCTCCCGCTTCGTCCCGAACATCCCCGGCGAGCAGTCCGTCGGTGACTGCACCCTGACGTTCTACGCCGACGACAGCGGCACCGCCGACCCGGTCAAGACGGCGCTGGCCGTCGACACGATCACGAACATCTACATCCGCCACTCGGGTGTCGGGACCGGCAAGCCCGCCGACTGCTTCCCGGTCCGGGTGTCGAGCGTCGGCAACGAGTACAGCGTCGGCAACGACCCGGCGCGCTTCGTGATCTCCTTCGCGGTCACGGCGCTGCCGGCGCAGGATCTGCCGCAGGCGTAGCACTTCCCCCGCCCGTTGGGGACCCCGCCGAGGCCGCAAGGCCGCGAGTGAGGCGAGAGCCTGCGGGAGTAGTGATCGGGCGGCGGAGCGGCCCCGCCGGTACTGGCCGCACGACTTACCCTTGCATTCTCGGCCCTTGAAAGTAAGGATCGGGCAGCAAAATTACTTTCTCCGGGGGCTTGTCGGCCCCGGCGGACCGGACCCGTTCCCCCTCCCCCGAGGGGCTACAAGGGCCGGAGCCGCCGGGGCAAGGCAGAGAGGCACCCGATGGCGAAGTCGGCAGTCCTGGCGGCGCGTGGAGCACAGGGGCAGGACGCGAAGGCGCGGATGGTCGAGCGGCTGCGAGCGAAGCGGCCCGTTACCGCGACGTACGACGTGGTGATCGACCCGGAGCCGCTCAAGGCGCTTCGTGAGGCCGAGTCAACGCTGGACCTGCGGAAGCGGTTCGCGCCCGACAAGGACAAGGACGATGCGGGCCACGCCGCCTACATCAAGGACCAGCTCGACGCCTTTCTGGCGGCCGAGGAGCAGGCGCAGGGCGCGGTGGAGACCCTGCACCTCCAGGCGCTCCCCCGCGACGCCTACGAGGCGTTCCTGGGCCTGCACCCGCCGACCGACGAGCAGAAGGCCCGCGACGAGCTGTACGACGTCGACACGTTCCTGCCCGCGCTGATCGCCGGCACGGTCGTCCCGGACAGCGAGCGGGCGCCGGACCCGACGCTGCGCGACCTCGACGGCTACGACGCCGACACGGTGCTGCCCGGCCGGGTGATGTCGGCCCGGGACGCCGCCGAGGTGCTGGAGTCGTGGAACCAGGGCGAGGTGCACACGCTGTGGCAGATCGCCACGAGCGTGTGCACCCAGGTGCGGAGCGTGGGCCTCCCTTTCGGCTCCGCGCGGACGCACGGCTGAGGGCCGAGCTCCAGTACGTCGTTCCGCGCGGCATCCCGCACAGCACGTTCCTGTCCTGGCAGTCCGACGATCAGGACAAGGCGATGGCGTACCTGTCGCTGGAGGCGGAGACGTGCCCGCGCTGCCGGACGCGTGCGGAGGAGTGGGACCCCGCCCGGGGCGGCAGCCGGCACGCCTACTACGCCGACGCGGACCGCTGTCATGGCTGCGAGACGTTGGAGCAGGCGCAGCGCGAGATGCGGGCCAGCGGCGGTGACGACGAGCTGGGCGTGAGTCTGGTGCTCGTGCCCAACGACGACGACGAGGACGCGTAGTGGCTGCCAGCAGTCGGCTGTACATCGAACTCGCCGCCGATGTGTCCGGGCTGCGTCGCGGGCTGACCGAGGGCGCGTCGCAAGTCGAGCGGTACGGGCGGCAGACCGAGCAGGCGATGCGGCGTCGGCAGGCCGCTATCGACGCGACCGAGCGCGCCACCGAGCGGTTGACACGTGCAGAGGAAGCGTCCCGGCACGGACGCACACAGTTGGAGAACGCGAGTCGTACATACGTGCGGACACAGCAGCGACTTGCGCAACTCCAGGCCAGTGGCACGGCAACGACCACGCAACTGGCGCGAGCACAGGACGCCGCCCGTGCAGCACAGCAGCGACTTGCCCGAGAGCAGGCGCGCGGCACGCAGAACACTCGGGATCTTACGCGGGCTCGTGACGCGCTAGAGCGAGCGCAGCGCGACAGCGCGCAGGCGACCCGAGACGCCGCCCGCGCTCAGCAGGAGCAGGCGCGGGCCACGGAGGAGGCTGAGCGGTCGAGCAGCCGCGCCGGGCGGGCGATGTCCGGGCTGGCGAAGGTCGGCGCAGCCGCCGGGCTGGCTGCCGCTGCCGGGCTGGCCGCTGCGGTCACGGAGGCTGTCGCGTTCGACGCCGCGATGCGGAACGTCAACTCGATCTCCGGGCTGAGCGAGCAGGCGCTTGAGGCGACCGGCGACGAACTGGTCAACCTGTCGAAGACGCTGCCGCAGGGCGCCACCACCCTCGCTGAGGGCCTGTACGACGTGGCGTCGTCCGGCTTCCAGGGCGCGGACGGCATGACCGTCCTGACCGCCTCCGCTGTCGCGGCTTCCGCCGGTCTGACGGACACGGCGACGTCGGCGCAGGCCATCACGGCGGTCCTCAACGCGTACAAGAAGCCTGCGCAGGAGGCCGCTGACGTCTCCGACGTGCTGTTCTCCACCGTCAACCTCGGTGTCATCACCTTCGAGCAGTTGTCGCACAACATCGGTGACTACCTCGGCACCGCGCAGGCCCTCGGGGTGTCGTTCGAGGAGACCGGTGCTGCCGTCGCCACCCTGACCCTGAACGGCATCAACGCCGCGCAGTCCGGAACCGCCCTCAACGGCGTGTTGTCCAAGTTGATCGTCCCGTCCGAGGCGCTGGGCGACCTGTTCAAAAAGCAGGGCTACGAGTCGGGCACCGCCGCGGTGAAGGCTCTCGGGCTCGCCGGCACGATGAACATGATCGCCAAGGAGACGAGCGGCAGCGCCGAGGCGATGCAGGCGATGTTCCCCGACATCGAGGCGCTGCGCGGGGCGCTGGCCCTGACGAGCAACGGTGGCGAGAACTACAACGACATCGTCGGGAAAATGGTCCCGCAGTCCGCCCGTGCGGGCGCGGCGCAGCGGGCGCTTGCCGAGCAGGCGAAGTCTGCGCGCTATCAGTTGGTTCTGCTCAAGAACAACGCGGTCGCGCTCGGGCTCGGCATCGGACGCGAACTGATGGGGCCGCTGGCGACCGCCGCGCGGGTGCTTCGTGAACTTGGCTCGGAAGGGTCGGACGCGCGCGAAGCAGTCGCAGCCTTGGAGCCGATGCTCAATGCCTTGTCGTCGGCGGGCAGTGACGCTTGGCAGATTCTGGTGGACCTGGCGACTGCACTCGGGCCGCTCGCCGGGGTCGCCGCGCAGGTCGGGCTAGTGGCGCTCGGCGCGGCAGCCACAGGCCTCGCGGTCGGGCTCCAGGCCGTCATGTCGACGGTCCAGGCTGCGACGGGCTTCCTGGCAGACCATCAGGAGATCGTCATGGCGCTCGCCTTGTCGGTCGGCATCCTGTCCGGCTCGTTCGCAAGCCTCACGCTGGCGATGCTGAGTTCGCTTGGCACCGGGATCACCGTGGGTTACGTAGCCCTGGCTTCTAGGATCATTCACCTTCGGGACGCACTCGTAGCAGCCAGAACGGCTGCGACTCTCATGGGTGCAGCGATGGCGGGCGCGACGGTCGGGCTGAGTGTTCTCGCGGCGGTGGGCTACAGCGCCTGGACCAGGCACAAGGAGTCGATCGAGTCCAGCAAGCAGGCGCTGGACGAGTTCAAGGACGCGAGCGGCCGGGGTTCGTTCGATGAGCAGGTGCAGGCGATCGGCGCCCTCGACGGACGCATGCAGGACATCCGCAACCGGCTCGCCGAGCTTGACGGGATGGGCTTTTGGGAGCGGTCGATCCAGTGGGACTACGAGGGCGAGGTCGCCGGGCTGGAGCGGAGCCTGGCGGAAGCCGCGAACGAGAGCGAAGCCGCAAAGGGCCAGCTTGAGTCCCTCGGGCTCATGGCGCAGCGGTTCTCCGATGACGCGTTGTCGGCGGCCGAGAAGACGAACATGCTCCAGTCCGCCGGAGTCACGCTCGGTGACAGCATGGCGGTCGCGGGCAGCAAGCTCGGGGTGCTCGCGGCGGCGCAGTCCGACGCCGCCCGCATGGCGCCGCAGCTCGGGCAGTCCCTGACGGACCTCCAGTCCCCGACGGAGAAGACCGCCGAGGCGACGGAGGAGCTGAACGAGCAGATTGACCAGATGGCGACCGTGCTCGGGCAGTTTGTCGATCCGGTAGGTGCCTACGAGCAGTTGCTCCAGCAGAAGACCGAAGCCGAGCGGGCTGCGGCTGAGGCGACCGCCAAGCACACGAAGTCCGGCAAGGACTCGTGGGAGGATTACGTCAAGGACGCCAAGGTCTCGCTGTCCGAGTGGTCGGGAGTCTTGCGGCAGCAGGTCAAGGACCAGATGGAATGGAAGCGCAACATCGTCACCATCGCGCAACGCGCCGGGACAGATGTAGCGCAGGCCGTCTTCGACATGGGCGCGAAGGGCGTGCCGCTGGCGGCTGCGTTTGCAAACGGCACCACCAAGGAGGTCCGCGAGGCCGCCAGGGCGATGCGCTCAAGCATGAAGGCGGGCACCGACGGTGGCGCGGCCGAGTTGCAGACCGGCTTCGAGATCATGAAGACGGCAGCGCGCCAGGGCTCCAAGGCTACGGTCCAGTCGGTCGCGGGCGAGATGGAGCTGATGCCTCAGCAGGTCCGCGACATCACTCGGCACTTGAACATCCGGCTGGAGGAGGGCCTGGACGACTCCAAGCGGAAGGGTCGCGAAGGCGCCCGCGAAGCCGCTGATGCGGTCAACCACTCGTTCGCCAACGGAGCGGAGCGACTGCGCTACATCGCGTACAAGTACGGTGACAACCTCGCGGCAGGCGTCAACCCGATCCTCAAGGCGCTCGGCAAGCGGACCATCGCCGGACACCGCGTGTCCGTAGGCGGCTCCGGTGGTGTCGCGGAGGTCAACGGCGGGCTGCTCGACTTCTACGCCAGCGGCGGCATGCGGGAGTCCCACGTCGCGCAGATCGCACCTGCGGGGGCGTACCGCATCTGGGCGGAGCAGGAGACCGGCGGGGAGGCGTACATCCCGCTCGCGGACAGCAAGAGCGCCCGGTCGTACGACATTTGGCAGGAGGTCGGTCGACGGAAGGGCTGGGGCGAGTTCCAGGAGTTCGCGGCTGGCGGGTTCAGCGGCCCGTCCGACGTGCCGCGCCCGTCCTCGACCGCGCCCGCCCGCCGCCCGATGTCGACCGCTGCCGGCGGCACGATGCGGGAGGCGTACAGCGAACTGGTCGCCTTCCTGGAGAAGAACACTCTCGGCGGCGGCATCGGCCCTGGCGGGGTCGGTGGCGGCAACCTGGTGGCGATCGGCCGTCAGCTCCAGGCGCTCGGCTTCCGAGTCTCCGAGCATCCGGCCTTTGGCGGAGTTCTCGGCGGTCACGCGCCGGGCTCCTACCACTACGCCGGTCGGGCGATCGACGTCAACTACGGGCCGGGCGGGCAGTCGGCCGAGGAGACGAACGCGATCAACTCGGTTCTCAAGCGGCTGGCAGGCACCCGGTTCGCGGAAAGACTGTGGCAGGTCGCCGGGCATTACGACCACTTGCACTTGGCGATGCGGGCGGGCGGCATCCTCAACCCGCACATCCGCGATCAGGGCGGGCCGCTGCTGCCCGGTCTGACGCTGAACGCGACCGGCAGGCCGGAGACGGTCATCCCGCACGGCTACGGGCTCCCTGCGACCCGTGGCAGCCAGCCGGTCTCCGGGCCGACGTACGCGAACACCCGCGTGGTGCACGACAACAGCCGACGGGTGGACGTGGGGCAGATCGTGCTCCAGGGGACGCGGGCAACCGCGCGGGGTGTGGCGGAGGAGCTGGCATGGCTGCGCTAGGATCGGGCTACATACCGAGTCCTGGAGGACACATGACTGACGACGAGATCACTGCGGCCGCTCAGTCGGGCTTTGATGAGGGTCGTAACGCTCGTGACGAGGGGAACGACGCCGAGGATCAGGTTTACCGCGCGGTCATTGCGGCGCTGGCTCACGTGCGCGCTAGTGCCCCCCCCGAGTCGCCATGACGACCACCCTCTCCACCTTCACGCTGTCCCTCAACGGACTCCGGGTCGGCGCAGGCCAGCCGATCCGCATCACCGAAGTCCGCGGGCTGGACGACATGCCGGAGGTGCGGACCGACGACCAGCCCCGGACGTACGGCGACGGCGACGTGGACGGCGACGACGCGCAAGCCGGGCGGGTGGTGGAGGTCGACCTGTCGCTGGCAGGGCGGGACCTGGCGGGCAGCCTGACGGCTCTGCGGCGGGCGCTGGCGAACCCGATCGGTGACATGGGCGAGCTCCAGGTGGTCGGCGGGCTGCCCGGGATGCCGCCGCTGCGGATGCGCGGCAAGGTCCGCCGGGCGAGCATCCCGACAGACCGCGCTCTGGCGCTCGGGCACTCCACACCGCGCTTCGCGTTCTACAGCCCCGACCCCCGCCTGTACGGCAGCGAGGTCGTCGCGGAGGCGTACGTCTCCCGCCCCGTCCAGCAGTCCGCGCCGGTCCGCTACGACGACCCGGTGCCGTACGACTCGCCGGCTGTCGACTACGACGCCGGCAGGGCGACTGTCAACGAGCCGGCACCGATCGCACCGCCGTTCGTGTTCCCTGTCGTCTTCGGCGGGTCATCGCTGGGGGCGTCCGTCGTGGCGACGAACGAGGGCCCGTACGCGACGTGGCCGGTCGTTCGGGTCTACGGGCCGACGCCGCCGTTCTCGCTGATCCAGTCCGTCGAGCAGCACGAGGTCCGCTACCGCGAGACACTGCCCGCCGGGCAGTTCGTGGACTTCGACATGCGCAACCGACGGGTCCTGCTGAACGGGGTGGCTTCCCGCCGGGACAACATGTCGGGGACGTGGTTCAGTCTGCCGCCCGGTCAGTGCACCGTCACGTTCTCGCCGCGTGAGGCTGCCCCGAGCGCTCACTTCGAGCTGCGCTACAGCAGCGCCTACTAGGTCCCTGGAGGACTCATGACCGACCCGACCACTAGTGGCCCTTCTCGTGCATTGACGCCGCTACAACGCGAAGCTCTCGGCGCCCTCGCCAACACCTACCCGGGTGCCGAGAGCGACAACGCGGTGCACTCCGGGATCGATTGCTACTGGGACGGCCAGGCGTGGATCGGGTTCCGCACTGCCGAGGCGTTGCGCCGACGAGGGCTTGTAGTCGTCAGTCGGGCGGAGCCGTACGACGAGTACCCCGCCATCTGGCTCACCGAGGCCGGGCGTGCCGCCGCGTCCGGTAGTGCCCGATCTCAGCCCGCCGTCCCTACTGACAGGATGTCGTCATGACGCTCCACATCGTCGCCGTAGACGGGCTGTCCACGACCGCGCAGGACATCCGACTGGCACTCGGGGCGCTGCTCGTTCCCCGCCTCGACATCGGCGCCCGCACAGGCGTCCTGTACGGGCTGACCGTCACCGCCCTGCCGACACCCGGCTGGAAGGTCCGTGTGGCCGTAGGCGCCGCTGTGGTGCGCGCTGCGACGGCTGCCGGCGGCGCCCCCATCATGGTCAACGACGACGTCTACACGGCCGACGTGGACCCCAGTACGTCACAGCCCCGCCGCGACCTGGTGGTCATGCGCTGGTACAGCGAGACGACCGCGCTGGAGAGCCGCGGGGTCCGCATCGAGGTCGTCAAAGGCACGCCCGCCGCCAGCGACCCTGCCGCGCCAGCGGTCCCGTCCAACGCGATCGTGCTGGCCGAACTGACGATCGGTGCGAACGCCGCCAGCGTCGGCACGAACGCGATCGTCCCGCGCCGTCAGTTCACGTCCGCCCTCGGCGGCATCACCCCGTCCCTGTCCGCCGGGGACGTGGACGGCATCTACGTTGGACAGTACCGCGACCGGACCGACACGGGCGAGCAGGAGCGGTGGAACGGCTCGTCCTGGCAGGTGACTGCCAGCCCGAACTGGCAGGCGTATACGCCGACGTGGACCGCCGACACGAACAACGTGTCGCGGCAGAACGGGACGCTGACTGGCCGGTACAACCGGGTCGGGCGGACTTGTCACGTCCGCATCGAGCTGGTGGCAGGGTCGCAGACCAGGTTCGGCACGGGCGGCTACCGTTGGGCGCTGCCGTTCCCGGCTGCCAGCGGCGGCGGCAGGCAGATCATGCAGGCGCTGCTCCAGTCCGGCTCCTACTACAACGTCGGGGCAGCGTTCGTCGGGTCGGGCGACGACACCGCGCAGGCGCTGTTCCCGTCCGGCAACGCGAATGACGCGGACGTGGCGAGCAGCACCGTCCCGATCCCGTGGGTGGCGGGCATGCGGCTGGTCATCCAAGGGACCTACGAGACGGCGCAGTAGTGAGCGCGTTCCGTCGCGGAGCGGTGCTGGGCATGTACCAGGCGCACGCACTCGCGGGAAGTGTGGGTGCGACGGTCATGTTCGCATCAGGTCGAGAGGGTCCCGCCCTGATACTGGGAGTGGGGGCGGCGATCGGCTGGGCAGGATGGAAGCGGGACTACGGGTTCGCGTGGTCACCGTGAGCCGCTACTCCTACCTGACCACGGACCTGCTCACAGACCGTGACGTAGCGGAGATCCCGTTTCAGTCCGAGGTCATGGACCAGACGATGAACGGCTACGGCGAATGCCGGGGGTCGGTCGACCTGCGCGACGACGCGCTCAAGGGCATTGACGTGAAGGCGGCACTCACCCCTGACAGCGGCAGGCTCCGGGCACTGTACGTCCTACGGGACGACGTGATCGTGTGGGGCGGCATCATCTGGCGGGCCACCCGCACGCAGTCCAGTCGGCGCGTGCAGGTACAGGCGTACGAGGTCGGATCCTACTTCGACAGGCGCCTCGTGACTGAGGACGTGCACGGGCCGCTCGGCAGGCTCGCCGCCGCCCGCCTGCTCATCTCGACCATGCAGGCGGAGCCGAACGGCAGCCTGCGCATCCGACCGACCGACACCGACAGCGACGGATCAGAGATCCACTACAAGCTGTGGCGGGCGGACCTCCTCACCGTCGGGGAGGCGCTCGCGCAGATCGCCGAGAACGGGGAGGACCCGTTCGACTGGCGGATCGACACGCAGGGCGACAGTGACAACCGGGCGCGTTACCTGCGGCTGGGGCGTCCGCTGCTCGGCCGGTCCGCCGCGCAGTCCCGGCTGGTGTTCGAGTCCCCCGGCAACATCACCGAGTGGACGGACGACCTGGACGCCTGGTCGGACTCCGCGACGCAGCGGTGGGAGGTCGGGGCGGAGATGACCCCCGACGATGAGGACGACACCGACGACCCGCTGATCGTCCGGGTGACAGATGACGCCGCGCTCGACGCGGGCGCGCCGCTCGTGCAGACCGCCGGGACCGACTGGTCCGAGGAGGACAACCGGGAGGCACTGCGGCTGCGGGCCCGTGACTACCAGGCGCAGCGCGGGTTCCCCGTCGAGACGTTCGAGGTCGAGGTGACCGGCGACGACCCGGAGATCGGGTCCTACCTGCCGGGTGACGAGGCTCGGTTCATCGTTCGCGACGACTGGCACAAGCCGCTGAGCAACGGGGAGGCGTCGTTCGACCGGGTGCTCCGCATCTACGCCATGTCGATCACTCCGGACACCGATCGGGTGCAGCTCACGGTCGGGGAGGGGACGCGCCGGCAGATCGTCAGGCGACGGGACAAGCTGAACCGGCGGCTGGCCGAGTTGGAGCGCCGCGACCGGATACGGGCGCGTGAGTTGCGGCGGGCGAAGAAGGCCGCTGCTGCGGCGAAGGCGGCAGCGGACAAACTGGCGAAGGCAGCCGAAGGCAAGAGCGGCGCGTAGGCTCATCCGCACCGGCTTCGAGGAGGACCCGATGTTGCGCTTCCTGCGCCCACTGGACGAGCCCGGCGAGCTGACCCCCCGTCTCGGTGACTGGGCGCTCGGTCTCGCACTCGCCCCGCTGGTCAGCGCGGTCATGCTCGCCCCGGTCGTGCTCGTGGACTGGTGGCGGCGGATGCACCGGGTGAGCGTGTGAGCGCGCAGTCCCTCGGCTGGGGCGGGCCCGGCGGCCTCGGCCCCGACGATCTAGTCATGCTCGACTGCCCCGGCCTGCCGCTGCACCTGCGGCGCGAGGCATCCAGCGTGTTCTCCGAACTGATCCGCTGGCTGCGGGTGCAGCGCAAGGCGGACCGCGTGCCTGACCTGGCTTCCGCGGGCGGCTACAACCCGCGCTACATCTCCGGAACGACGACGTGGAGCAACCACGCATGGGCGCTCGCCGCTGACTTCAACCCGGGCGCGAACCCGTACGCCTGGGGCGGTGCCGACGATATGCCCGCTGGCAGCGCCGGTAAGGCCGAGTCCCTCGGAATGCGATGGGGTGGAACGTACAGCGGGAAGCGCGATGCGATGCACTTCGAGGTTGTCGTGTCACCCGCACGGCTGGCCGAGCTGTCCAAGTCGCTCCGGTTCGAGCTGGGCGTACGAGACCTGCGTGTCGGTCTGTTCGGCAGCGACGTGACTGCGCTCCAGGTGCTGCTCGGGGCGCTCCCTGACGGCTGGTACGGCGACGCGACCGCCGCGACAGTCAAGACGTATCAGACGACGCACGGCCTCACCGCAGACGGCGTGGTGGGCCCCGCGACCCTCGCCGCTGCACGGGGCGGTACGGCAGCACCGCCCGCCCCTGTCGAGATCGTCCGCAAGTCCCCCCGGTACGACTTCATCCCGTACCCGTGGCCCTACCCGAAGGGCGACTACCTCGGCTTGGAGTCCAACGACGCGGCCTGTCACAGTGGCGCGCTCGCGGCGGACCGGAAGAACGTGCAGGCGTGGCAGCGGGGCATGAAGGCTCGCGGCTGGAAGATTGCCACTGACGGGGTGTTCGGGCCGCAGTCCGCTGAGATCGCCGTGACGTTCCAGAAGGAGAAGCGGCTGTTCGTTGACGGGCGCGTTGGCAACGTGACGTGGCACGCCACCGACGTATCCCCGACCGGATGAGCACCAAGCCTGGCCTGTCGGGCATGAGCGGCGCTGGCCTGCTCGTCGTCGGGACTTTGTGCGCCGCGCTCCTGCTGTCGCTGGTGACGTTGTGCGCCTTCGTGCTGCTGCGCCCCGGGCAGGATGTCCCGGACGCCCTGACGAACCTGCTGACGGGCCTCGTGCCTGCCGTGTCGGCCCTGCTGGCGAAGACGTACGCGGACGCCCGCGGGGTAGGCGAGGACGAGCCGGTGAAGGTCACGGCGGACGACTCGTTGCCCGTGCACGTCGAGGACGACGGACAGTGGCGGGAGCCTCTCGCGCCCCAGTAGCACATCGGCTATGTTCTAGGTACATGACGGGGCGATCGCCCCTACGGGACCTGGAGGAACCGATGGCAGACACAGCAGAGCGAGTACCCGCAGTCGAGCGTGCTGCGGAGGAGGAGATGCGCGCCGTACGTCGAGTCCTGGAGGATGAGGCGTTGGCGCTGCGTTTAGGAGGGGCGGCCGTTGGCGCTGTGGCCGCTTCGCAGGGCGTGTCGATCGCTACCGTCGTGACGCGGATTAAGTCGGCCAGCGAGCGCGCCGCGCACGGCGCCGCCGGCTCCGGTGCCGTCACCGTCACCCTGCTCGGCCGCTCCAACGGCGACATCGTGACGCACTTCGAGGTCACGGACACCCGCCGCGGACGGAACCGCCGTGACGGACTGCGAGTGTCCGCGACGCACGGCGGCGGGCGGGTGGTCGAGAACTGGTCGGGGACGCAGTGGCGCGAGATGGTCCGCTGGCAGCCTCGTGACCTGACGGACCCGCTGGAGCGCTTCAAGGACCAGGCCGCCGTGGAGATGGCCTGGCAGCGGGTGTACGGGTGAGCGCGGCTGGGCTCATGCGCGCGGCGTTCAGGGGCGCCGCGTTTGCGCAGATGGCCGAGCTGCTCGCCGTCGCGGAGAGGAGTGCGCCGCGAGCGTTCGGGCTACCGCTGTCAGAGCGGTCGCTGGCCGCGTTCGCGGCTCGCCCTCGGCCCGAGCGCGGCTATCGATGAGCGCCGCCGTCCTCGTTGCCGCGATCTTGCTGGCCCTCGTCGGCGCTCGGTTCCACAACGACCTCGCCCTATGGGCAGGACTGACCGTCGCCCTCATGGCAGCGGTCAACAACGCGCTCCTACGGGAGCAGGAGAGGTGGCAGGCGCATGCGGAGGACGAAGCTCCCTGAGATCGTCGGGCACGTCGAGGTCGCCCGGCTCCTCGGGATCGGGCACCAGTCGTCATGGCGGCTGCTCGGGCAGGGTGTGCTGCCGGAGCCTGATTGGCGGCTGATGAGCGGGCGTGGCAGGCCGCTATGGCTGCTGGACACGATCGAGATGTGGGCGGTACGCGTAGACCGCGAACTGACCACTCGCGGTATATCCGCCGTGTCCGCAGAGCAGGCCCCGGAGCGTCCCGAGATCGTCGGCATGGCCGAGATCGCCGGCATGGCGGGCGTCCGCAAGGCCACCGTCGAGCAGTGGCGGTCCCCGCGCGGCATCCTGCCGGAGCCGGACTGGCCTGACGTGGCCGGCGGTCCGATCTGGCTGCGGTCGACGGTGGAGTCGTGGCTGCGCAACACAGGCCGGGTCGATGTCGGGGGTGACATTCCGGCTGCGACCGGCTAGGGTGGCGCTACGCCCCGGGGACGCCGGGGCGACACCCTGGAGGGTTGCATGAGCAACAAGACCTATGACGTTCCCGAGGTGCTCGCTGCACTTCGCGACGTCGTCGCGGACAAGGGCGCGGACTACATGTACCCGGAGGAGTTGAAGAACCGCAACGGCAACTGCGTGTACGTCCGTGACGGGCGGCCTGCGTGCATCGTCGGCCACGTCCTCGCGCGACTGAATTTCAACTTGCTCGGGCAGTCCGTCGTGCGCCGCAACGGCAGCGCCGGGATGCTGGATGGCGTCACCGGAAGAGCAGCCCAGGCGCTCCGTCAGGCGCAACGCACCCAGGATTCGGGCGACTCGTGGGGGCTCGCCCTCGCCGCTGCTGAGGAGGTCACCCGATGACCGCCCCCACTTGGCCCGCCCCGATGTCCAGCAAGGGCGTCGATGTCCGCCGCGAGGGCGTGGACGGCTCCCGCTACTACGCCGACCCGACCACCGCCAAGCTCCTCGCGTCCGTGACCACCGTCATCGGCGCCACCACGTCAATGCCGTGGCTGACCCCGTGGGCGGCGAAGCTCGCGGCCGAGGCCGCCGTCGAGCACTACGCGATGGTCGGCGAGCTCATCAAGATCGGACCGGATGGCGCGGTCGACTGGATCAAGGGCGAGGCGAAGCGACGCCGCGAGAAGGCGTCCGAGACCGGCACGTGGCTCCACGACGTCGTGGAGGCCCTCGCGCTCGACGCGAGCCTGCCCGACATGCCCGACGAGGTGGAGCCGTTCGCCGAGGCGTTCGTGGACTGGTGCATCGAGTGGGAGCCCGAGTTCCTGATGTCGGAGTGCGCGGTCGCCAACCCCGCCCGCGGCTACGCCGGCACCCTCGATCTCGTGGTCCGGTTCCCGAAGTGGGCCGACAGCCCCGAACTCGGCGGAACGTGGTGCCTGGACGTCAAGAGCGGCGCCAACCTGTCAGCGTACATGCCGGTGCAACTGGAGGCCTACCGGCGGGCCACCGAGGTCTGGCTCCCGCAGGGACGCAAGGCAGCGATGCCCGCCGTCGACCGGATCGGGGTGCTGCACGTCCGGCCGGGCGGCGCGAAGCTCCTCGACGTCACCGAGCAGGGCGGCGACGCCGCGCACCACACGTTCCTGCGGATGCTGGAACTGCTCGACTGGAAGGACAGCCAGGGCGGCCGGATGGGCCGGGCGATCTACCTGCCGGACGAGCACGGGCAGCAGCCCCCGCCGCTGCTGGAGGACATCGACGGCGTGCCAGCGAAGGCGGCGCTGGCAGCGGCAGGGGTGTTCCGGCTCGACCAGCTCGCGGACCTCGGTGCGGACGCGCTGGCTGCGATCAAGGGCGTAGGTCCGGGTGCGGTGCTCGACGTGGAGACGTTGCTCAAGGAGCACGGACTGAACATGGACGGGTTGGCCGAGGCGTGCCAGGCCATCCGAGACAAGCAGGCGAAGGCGCTGGAGCGCAAGCAGGCCAAGGTAGCAAAAGAGGCAGGGGCATGAGGATCGAGCGGGCCGGATTGGTCCTGGACAACTCGTTCGACCACGACGACGAGTTGTCTGTCGTGTTCGATCACTGGGACGCCTTCGAGTACCTGGAGCGGAACGAGGTGCGGACCTTGCGTGACCACCTCAGCCGCGTGCTCGGCGACCAGGAGGTCCGCACGCCGAACGGCGAGGGCGAGCCGGTGACGTGGTTCGTGCCGCAAGCGGCGATGCGGGCGTTCGGGCAGAGCGTGGCCGAGGGCGGCCAGCCGTGAACCCCCGCGAGTACCCGGACGGCAGGCCGACCGACCCGGACCCAAACACGTGGTGGCAGTCGTGTCCAGTGGACGGATGCGCGACCGCATGGGACGTTACGCCGCCCACCGTGGACTCCACCGCGCTGGCGTCGGTGTTCGGCCTCGGCGTCATGAGTGCCTCAGCTACCTACCTGCACGCGAGTGCCGTCGAGGATGCGCTGGACCGGCACCTGCGAACGCATGCAGTCGTGGAGTGGGCGCGCACCGTGTTTCGACTCCAGCGCGAACTGGCAGACGCCAGGGGCGAGTTGTGAGCCCCCCGCTGTTGGATCGACAGCGGCAAGCGGTGGTGCTCGGGGCCATTCGCATCGGCACTCAGGTGCGCGGCAACAACGGCAAGATGCGACCGGAGAAGCTGAGCACTTTCAGGCTCACGTCGCCGGATGCGGCCAAGATCGAGGCAGCGGCGGCGCTGTACGGCGGCGAGGTCCGCCCGTGGAAGCCGTCCGAGAACGCCGGCCAGCAGTGGGAGGTCATCACGACCGTGGACCGCATGGCCGTCCGCGTGCCGCCCGGCGAGCCGGTCGAGCAGGACTACACCCTCTACGGTGGGCGCCCGGTCGTCCGTCAGCGGCTTTGTGACGGCTTTACCGAGCGCATGCGTGGCGGGACCTGCCAGTGCCCGCCGGACCTCATGGACCGCAAGCGTCTCGCGGCCGAGGGGCAGGCGTGCAAGCCGACGACGCACCTGTCCCTGATCCTGGCGGACCTGCCGGGTCTGGGGGTCTGGCGGCTCACGTCGCGGGGCGACGCAGCGGCCGACGAGTTGGCAGCGACGGCCGAGCTGTTGCGCCGGTCGGAGGTCGTCGGGGTGATGCTGCCGGCGACGCTCGTGCTGGAGCAGCGGCAGTCCACCGGCTCGGGTGAGGTGCACAAGTTCGCGGTCCCGCGGCTGGACGTAGGCGAGACGCTGGCGGCGCTGGAGGCCGGGACGTACCAGCGGGCAGGCATCGCGGCGGGCCGTGAGCAGGTCGCGCTGCCGCCCTCGCCGCCCGTGGAGCCTGTCGAGCCGCTGCCCCCCCCTGTCGGTGCGGTCGCGGACCCGGCCGCCCTGTCGGCCCTGGCAGGACAGGCTGCGACGCCGGACGAGGTGAAGGCACTCCGGGCCGAGGCGAAGCGCCGCGACTGGCTGGGGGAGCACGTGCCCGGGTCGGATGACGTGTGGGAGCCGCTGGAGAACGTGCTGTACGAGCGGTACTGCGCGCTGGGAGGACGGCCGTGAGCGCGGACGCCAGTGGCCCTTTTCGCGCGTTCACCGTGATCGTGCGAGAGGTCGTAGAGCACCGGATCACGGTCGACCCCGACCAGTCGCAGTGGTCTTGGTTGGGCCCGGAGGATGACTGGCTGTCGGATCTCGACACGGTGGCTGGCGAGACGGAGGGACCCGTCGAGATTGCGGTCCGCGCCGACCCCACCTCGACCGTGATCGGCGCATGGCGTGAGGTCATCGAGGACGACGACCCCCCGGCTGCTAGCGTCCGCCCCGAGTCGCCGTGAGGTTCCTGTCTCTGATCGTCCGCCGGGACCTGTACAAGCGGTGGAACGCCGACGTGCGGCGGGCCCGTGAGGAGTACGCCAGGCACCCGTTCGCGGACATGAGACTGCGATGACCGGCCGGCTGACGGTCCGGCAGCGGGAGGAGCTGGTCCGGTCGTTGACGGTCGCCGGCTTGTCGGCCCGCCTGCTCGCCGGGCAGGTCGGGGTGACGGAGCGGACGGTCTGCCGCATCCGTAGGCGACTGAGGGAGACAGGCGGGTTGCCGTCGCGCTAGACTGGTGTCGGTCCCTCCAGGCCGCCCCTCGCAGCCCCGTCAGACGCCAACGCGTCGGCGGGGCTGCGTCGTTCCCAGGATGTTCACAATGGTCTAGGCTGCAAGTAGTAGGGCCGCCGAACGTGGCGGCGCCCCTCGGACCTGCCAGGGTCCTCGGGGCGCCTCGTGCCCTCCCCGTCACCGGCAGGGAGTCACTAGGAATGAGCGTACCGCGAGACAGAGCTGAGACATCTCTCCCCGACGCCCTCGCACTCATCGGAGCCGTCCGAGACGGCGGACCCGATGCCGTGGCGGCGGTCATGGCGCGGGCTGATCTGCCAGCCGTGGTTGTCGTACTGGCAGCGATGGTGCCCGACGACCGTACGCCTGGCGAGCTGTTGGCCTGGGCCGACCCGACAGCGGTCGAGCGGGAACGCAAACGGGACGAGGCGAAACTGGAACGGCTACGGCGCCGCCACGCGGCCGGGCAGAGGACGCTGCAACCCTGCGGTACCCATGCCGCGTACACGCGCCACAAGAACCGCTGCGAGGAGGCCTGTGAGGCATGCGTCCTCGCTGAACGGATTTACCAGCGTGACCGGATGCGCCGTCGTCGCGGGCAGGCCGACGAGTCCGCCGCGTGAACCCCGACAGTCTTCGAGACCGATGGCGCGTCGAGGTGTTTCGATCTGCCGCGATCAACGATGGGACACGGGTCCTGCTGCTGGCGCTCGCGGAGGGCATGGACGGGCGCGGCTACGTCTCGACGCCCCGCTTAACGCTTGCCCTTCGGGTCGGCAAGAGCGAGCGCAAGGTGTCTCAGAGGCTACAGGAGGCAGTCGCGGCGCGCCTACTGGATCGGGTGCAGCGCGGACACAAGGGCACGACAGCGACCTACCGAGCCCTTTTGCCAGACGCCGTAAGGGTGACGACTACCGGCACCCTTACGGATGCCAAAGGGTGCCGGGTACATGCACCCTTCAAGGGGGACCCCGGGGTTCCCGCTATGCACGCTCAAAGGGTGAACCCCGGGGGTCCCACCAGTAGTAAGCCGGACCACCAGAACACCGAGCCCGTGACGGCTGACAGCGCGCAAGGTCGGAAGGTCTCTGATGACCAAGAAGAACAGACAGGCCTCGACTGGCGGGTCAAGTCACGTCCCGTGGTCGATCACGCAGCCGAGGCGCAGTCGAGGCTGGCGCTGGTTGAGCGGGCCCGCGAGAGCTGGGGGATGACCGGGTGAGCGAACTGGCGAAGCATGTCGGCCATTGGCTACAGGTGCGGTCCGCGCGCGAACTGCGCTGTCACCCTTGTTCTCAGACGATCTTGCTGCCGAGTACCGCGACGGAACCGCGTACGCCCCCCCGTGCGGACGCCGACCAGTGCACTAGGCACCCTGGCGAGTGGGAGGGGTTCTGCCGTCTCTGCCCTCACGAGGACGCCGACCTGCGCCCGCGACCGCAGCGGGCCCGTCAGAGCGCGAGCTTGGCCGTCATCGAGCAGGCGAAGGCGGACGTTGCGGCGGCTCTTGCGCGCAGGCCAGTCCCGGAGGACTCTCAGACTTGTCCGGGCGCAGGGTGAAGCGCGGTGGCTCGCTGCCGCGCCGGACCGCGCTCGGGCGCGGGGCGCCGCTGGCGCGGACGGTCGAGCCTCCGCGCCAGCGAGCCCCCCTGCCTGCCCGGTCGGCGAGAATGCGGGCGCTGTACGTCGAGCGCCGACCACTAGTCGACGCCCTGCTGGCCGAGCGCCCGTGGTGCGAGGCGGGCATTCCGGGGTTGTGCACAGGCCGGTCCACAGACGTGCACGAGCTGCTGTCGCGGGGTCGTTCGGGGTCGATCACGGACGTGCCGAACCTGCTGTGCCTCTGCCGTCGCTGTCACGAGCACGTCACGGGCGAGCCGTCGTGGGCCGAGCGGCACGGGCTGGCGCTGTCTACCGGGCAGGTGGTGCAAGTGGACACGGACTGCCGCGACACGGCGTGCGGGATAGACCACCGCTTGCCGTAGAGGACGAGGGGCGCTAGGGTCCGGCTACATCAACGTCCTGGAGGAAAGCATGGCCACGTGGGACTTCGAAGGTACGACGGTCCGCGACCTGATCGACATGGCGGTGCAGGCCGAGCACGACGGCGAGGCGGTCGAGTTCCTCGCTGCGTATCGCGAGACGACCGAGCACGCCGACGCGAACCTCGGCTACGTCTTCGGCTACCTGAGCCCCGAGGCGCGCGAACGGCTCTACGCCGCGTACCGCGTCAACCACCCCGTGTTCGGCGGCTCGGTCTGATGGGTGCCGCCTACTGGATCGGAGACAACGGCTACGCCCGGGTGACGTACAACCTCGGGCGCTACCTGCGGGCGTTCGGGCTGCCCGACTGGCGGGCGATGGAGGGCGCGCCGCCCGTCGAGCTGGCCGGCGTCCTCGCGGGCGTCGCTCGTCACGACGCTGCGCGACGCGTGTGCGGCCAACCCGGACAGCGAGTTGGAGGCGAGCCTATGACCGGCCTCGACTGCTCCACCTCCGGCTGCTCCCGCCGTGGCGTCCGCACCGTCAACGGCGCTCGCTGCTGTCTGTTTCACCCTGACGAGGAGCCCCCGGACCTGGACCCGGACGGCAAGAAGCGGGACCCCAAGAAGGTCGAGCAGGCACGCAAGAAGGCAGCCATGAGCAGGGGGAAGCCGTGACCGAGGACGACGAGATCGACACGTGCCACGTCTGTGACGGCGCTGGCCGCATCCGCACGGCAGCAGGTCGCACGATCGACTGCCCGGAGTGCGACGGCTACGGGCAGGTGCGGGCATGAGGGCGCCGTGGTCCTGCGTTTGCGGGCGCCGTTGGTCGTCCACGTCGCAAGCACACTGCACCGGCTGCCACGAGCACTTCGCCAGCGTCGCGGTGAGTGATCACCACCAGACGTACGGACCTGACCGTCAGCCGACGTGCCACCCACCTGCGGAGGTGCGTACGGCGAAGACGGCCAAGCAGGTCTATCGGCTGAGCAAGGAAGCCGAGGGCCCTGTCTGGCGGTCGTTTCAGCGCCGCGACCCCGCCGACTTCGATGGCTAGGCCCCGCCGCCGACCGGAGAACGACTTCCAGCGGTCCGTTCTCGACCTGGCAGCCCTGTACCGCTGGGATGCCTGGCACAACCCGGACAGCCGCAAGACACGAGCAGGCTGGATCGACCTGACGCTGCTCGGTCACGGGCGGGCGCTGTTCGCCGAACTCAAGTCGAGCACCGGCCGGGCGACCGCGGAGCAGCGGCTCGTGCTCGACCAGCTCGAAGACGCGGGCTGCGAGGTGGCGCTGTGGCGGCCCGTGCACCTGCCGCTGATCGCCCGCGCGCTCGGGCCGCAGCAGGAGCGCCTGACGCCGTGGCGGGGCGAGCGATGATTGGTCGCATGCGTCCGCTGCCGCCTGAGCCTGTTGAGCGCGTCCGGCTCGCGAGCGCCCGTCGTTGCGCGGACTGCGCCGCGCTCGCAGGCGCTCCTGCGCTTGTCACGTCGCTGCACGTCGTCCTGCTGTGCCCCAACGCCGAGCGCAACACGGCGCTTCTCGCCGGGCTGCTCGGCCCGAAGCCCTCAAGGTCCCGCCGCCGCACGCCGAAGCAGTAGAGGTCGGGGACGGACCCCGGCACCGACTTACGGAGGCACCGCATGATCCGCAAGCTGACCCTCATCACCGGCACGGCCCTGCTCGTCGGCATCGTCACGGCAGGCCCGGCGTCGGCCGGCGTCAAGTGGCAGGGTTCGGGCACGGACGGCGTGAAGTTCGGCGTCCCGTCCGGCAACACGTGGACGGGCACGCACCGCTAGGTCCGCCTAGTCTCGGCGGTCGCGGTTCTCGGGAAGGGGAAGCCCGGGGGCCGCGACCCCCGTTAGGGGGGCTTGCGTTCTGGCGCAAGAGGCGCTAGGGTCGGCCTACAAACCGCGAGGCACCTGGAGGCGCCATGACGACCGAGCCGACCCTGAACGTCGAGCTGATGGACAAGACGCTGGACTTCATTGAGCAGCACCCCGAGAACCACTACCAGGGCGCATGGATGCGCAAGGGAGTCGAGGACGCCCCGGCTGTCGACCTCCCCGACGGGCGTCACCTCTGCGGCACGGCCGCGTGCTTCGCCGGCTGGGCGGTCACTCTGGCTGGCGAGACGATGGACATCTACGGCTACCTCGTGGAGTCGGACGGCACGACTAAGCGACACGTCGAGAACGTCGCCGCCGAGATGCTCGGACTCGACCGATGGTCCGCCGACGTGCTCTTCGCCGCCCGCAACAAGCGTGCGGACCTGCGGCGCATGGTCGAGAACATCAAGGCAGGCCGCGACGCTAACGAGGACGCGTGACCCTCTCCACCGGCTTCTACCTCGACGGCTGGGGTCTGGCCTGCGCCGAGGTGACCGTCCCTGCCGGCGAGCACCCGGACGAGCCGACGATCCGCGAGGCCGCCCGCGCCAAGGCTGCCGCCGAGCTGGTGGCTCGCGGCTACACGCAGGCGGCTGCTGATGTCGTCGCGCTGGTCAAGACAGGCGAGGCGGATGTTGGGATCGACCGTCTGCACCGCTACCGAGAGGTGGACTAGATGAGCGACTACGCCGAGTTCCTGGCGCGCAAGACGCGCGTGCATGGGGAGAACGGCGTGGACGTCGAGCCGTCGCAGGTGCACCCCAGGCTGCACGAGTGGCAGTCAGACCTGGTGCGGTGGGCAGCCAAGACGGGCAGGTGCGCGATCTGGGCTGACACCGGGCTCGGGAAGACCGTCATGCAGGTCGAGTGGGCGCGGCTCGTCGGCGTTCGGTCGCTCATCATCGCCCCACTGGCCGTCTGCGCCCAGACCGTCCGCGAGGCCGCCACGGTCGGTGTGCCTGCGACCTACGCCCGCAACGACGCCGAAGCGGCCGGCCCCGGGCTGTGGGTGACCAACTATGAGCGCGTCAAGGACTTCGCCCCGGAAGGCTTTGACGCCGTCGTGCTGGATGAGGCCAGCATCCTCAAGCAGTCGGACGGCAAGACGCGCACGGCGCTGATCGCATGGGCGGCGCAGGTCAAGCACCGACTGGCGTGCACCGCGACTCCTGCCCCCAACGACGTCGAGGAGTTGACGTCGCAGGCTGAGTGGGTCGGGGCCATGAGTCGGGTCAACATGCTCGCGTCGTACTTCGTCCACGACTCCGACGCCGGCTGGCGGCTCAAGGGGCACGCGCGCCGGCCGATGCTGCGGTGGATGGGCACGTGGGCCGTGGCGCTCCGGCGTCCGTCCGACCTCGGCTACGCCGACGAGGGCTACATCTTGCCAGGACTGGACGTCATCCCGCACCTGCTGCCGGTTGAGGGTCTGGTCCCCGAAGGGCAACTGTTCGCCACCGACCTCGGCGGCGTCGGTGGGCGGGCTGCCGTCCGCCGCGCGTCACTGGCCGCCCGCGTCGGACGGGCCGTGGACCTGGTGGCCGCCGAGCCTGCCGAGCCGTGGGTGCTGTGGTGCGGACTCAACGACGAGGCTGAGGTGTTAGCGCGCGCGATCCCGGGCGCCCGCAACATCACGGGCAGCATGAGCGCGGAGGACAAGGCAGCAGGACTGCTGGCGTTCGCTGACCGCGAGTTCGACGTGCTCGTGGTCAAGCCGCAGATCGCAGCGATGGGGCTCAACTGGCAGCACTGCGCTCGCATGGCGTTCGTCGGTCTGTCCGACTCCTATGAGACGTACTACCAGTCGATCCGACGGTGCTACCGCTACGGGCAGACCCGCCGCGTGCATGCGCACGTGATCCTGTCCCAGCTCGAAGGGCAGATCGCGCAGAACATCGCCCGCAAAGAGCAGTCCAGCACGTCCATTCTCGATGACCTGGTGCGCGAGATGCGCGCCGCGAAGGAGACTCCATGACCATCACGGCGAACGTCGGCACCGAGCCGGAGCCGTACATCACCGATGACGCGGCCGGCACCAACTGGCAGCTCATGCTCGGCGACTCATGCGAGCGACTGGCCGAGATCGCGGACAACAGCGTCGACCTGAGCGTCTACAGTCCGCCCTTCGCGTCGCTGTTCACCTACAGCCCGAGCCTGCGCGACCTCGGCAACAGCGGGGATCGGCTGGAGTTCCTGGAGCACTACCGCTACATCCTCGACCACATGCTCCGCGTGACCAAGCCCGGACGCATCTCGTGCGTCCACGTTCAGCAGCTCACGACGAGCAAGAGCATGCACGGGCAGATCGGGCTGACCGACTTCCGCGGTGAGGTAATCCGGGCGCACCAGGCCGCGGGGTGGGTGTTCCACGGTGAGGTCACCATCGACAAGGACCCGCAGGCGCAGGCGATCCGCACCAAGGCTCAGGCCCTCATGTTCGCCACCAAGAACCGCGACTCCAGCGGCACTCGCCCTGGGTTGGCGGACTACCTGTTGCTGTTCAAGAAGCCGGGCGACAACGCCGTGCCGATCAAGACGGACGTGTCGAACGACGAGTGGATCCAGTGGGCGCGGCCGGTCTGGCTGGACATCCGCGAGACCAATACGCTCAACGTACGTGTCGCCCGCGAGGACGACGACGAGAAGCACATCTGCCCGCTTCAGCTCGACTTCATCGAGCGGTGCGTGCGGCTGTGGTCGAACCCGGGCGAGACGGTGCTGTCCCCGTTCGCTGGCATCGGGTCGGAGGGCTACGTGTCGGTGCAGCAGGGTCGGCAGTTCATCGGGTGCGAACTCAAGCCGTCGTACTGGCAGACCGCGTGTGACAACCTGCGCGCCGTCGAGGCCGACATGAGCCGCCCCAGCCTGTTCGATGAGGACTCCGAGTGAGCGCGCCGCCCGCAGTTCCCGTGGCCCTCTCGCTGGCCATAGCCGACGACCCCTACGACGACATCCCGACGCTTGGATATGAGGACGTCATGGAGCTGCTCGACCTGTTGACCGAGCAGGCTCACTCCTTTTCCTGCTCGTGCGGCGTCTGTCGCGCCGTGGAACGACTGACTCGATGGACGAGGACTTTCCCGTGACCGACCCTGGAGGCACCACCATGCACGTCACCATCGAGCGCGGCGCCCTCGCAGACGCCGTAGCGTGGGCCGGACGGGCGCTGCCGGCGAGGCCGGCTCAGGCCGTGCTCGGCGGCCTGCTCCTGTCCGCCACGGGCGACACGCTGGCCGTGTCGGCGTTCGACTACGAGACGAGCGCCGCCGCGTCTGCCGCCGTCCACGTCCGCGAGTCGGGCTCCGTCCTGGTGCCCGGCCGGGTCCTGGCAGACGTGGTGCCGACCCTCCCGGCGCATCCTGTAGAACTGTCGCTGACCGGCTCCGTCGTGACCCTGACATGCGGCCGCTCCCGCTTCACCGTGCCGACCATGCGGGTGGAAGACTACCCGAATCTGCCGGCGATGCCCGAGGCGTCCGGGACGGTGGACGCCGATCTGTTCGCGGAGGCGGTCCGGCAGGTCGCACCAGCCGTCAGCAAGGAGCCTCAGCCGCCCGAGCTCACCGGAGTCCACATCGAGGCGTCGGCGGACGGGCTGATCCTGGTGGCGACCGACCGCTACCGCATCGCCTACCGACGACTGCCGTGGTCCGGCGCGGACGGCACGGCGCTCGTGCCGGCGAAGACGCTGCTGGACGTGGCGAAGGGTGTCCGCGGCCCCACGGTGACCATCGGGCTCGGTGACGGGGTGATCGGGCTGTCCGGCGGCACCACACAGACGACGGCCCGGCTGCTCGGCGGCGAGTTCCCCGCATGGCGTCGCCTGTTCGGCAAGCCCGGCACGGAGGTCGCTGAGTTCGACACGGGCGAGATGGTCGACGTACTCAAGCGCGTCGGCTCGGCCAACTCGGCGAGCAAGCGCGTCTGGCTGACCTTCACCGCGCTCGGCGTCACGGTCGAGTCCCACAAGCAGGAGGGGCCGTCTGGCGTGGAGGAGGTCGACGCTGACTGGCAGTCCGATCTGTCCGAGCTGCGCGTGTCCTACAGCGCCGCGTGGCTCCGCGAGGGCCTGTTGGCGCACGGCGCGGACCGCACGACGATGTACCTGCCGACGACAGGCCGCCCGCCCGCGCTGATTGTGCCCAAGGGTCAGGCATCCGACGACGAGGACGGCTTCCGTTACCTCGTGATGCCTGTCGTTGGCGCCTGACCTGTCCCGTCCCGAGATCACCGAGAGGAAGACCGATGCCTGAGACCGACGGCCTGATCGAGGTCGAGAACGTCAAGCGCGAGGCGCGGCAGACGATCGCCGCCTGGGGAGAGATCCCGCTGCGCACGCTCACCGAGAGTCTCGGTTGCCAGTGCGGACGACCGCGACAGGAGGTCGTCAGCCGGGCGCTCGCGCACATGCTGACTAGCGGTGAGGCGCGGCTCGGCTCGGACAGGCACGTCAGCCTCGCCCCTGGTGCGTCCTCGTGACCTCCCCGACCGCGACGGGCGGGAGTGAAGTGTCTGTGACGCCGCATGTCCTGGTCGTCGGCCCGTGCTCGGAGTGCACCGGCCCGACTGAAGGGCACCCGAACGGCTACCGCTGCGACCGGACGGACCTGACGTACCCGGCCGGGTGGGGCAGGCAGCCGCGTGAGCACCACCCCGACTTGACGATCGAGTGCCCCGGCATCCGTGAGGGCGCTTGTGAGGGGTGGCAGGACTGCGCGGTCGATGGTTGCCCGCTGCACTACCTGCACACCGACCCGGAAGTCTCCGCGCGGGCGCTTGAGGAAGACGGCTCCGAGGTGCAGCACGGCGTCGAGCACGAGCGCAACGACGGCGAGTGGCGGACACCGACCGGCAGTTGCTACCTCCCCGAGTTCGTTGCGCTCGCAGAGGCAGCCGAGGCGCTCGACCTCAAGCCGTGCGAGGGCCGCGTCCTCGTGCATCACTCTTACGAGGGCGACGGGTTCACCGTTCTGGAGCGCGTGCCGGTCGCCACCCCCCGTCCGGCGGTGTCCTCGTGACCTCCCGCAAGAACACCTGTGTCGTCTGCGGGCTCAACCCGGCTGTTGGCTGGGCGTGGGTCAACGACGACCGCTACTGCCACCCGGACGAGGGACCGTCGTGCTACGCGGGCGAGGTCGCGCCTGCCTCCCCGGTCCCGGTAGCGGCCGGAGACGAGGGAGAGCGGGGAGGGGTGGTCGAGTGGCCCTACGACGCCGAGAACGGCGAGTGGGCGCAGCGGTACCGCCTGCCCGTCGTGTCGAGCCCGTACCCCGGCTGGAAGTACCACGTCTGCCTGGCGGTGGCGGACTGGCCCTGGCACCTCGTGCGTCCGTCGGAGGCTGAGGTCCGGGCACTCGCCGTCGCGCTGGACTACGCGCTCGACTACTACAACGCGCACTACCGAGCGTCGCTGCTGAGCAAGCCGTTCGACCTCGACGGTGGCACCAACACGCTCACGTTCGGCAAGCGACCCGACGGCGGCTGGTGCTACCGCCGCATGACCTGGCAGGTCGGCCCGATGCTCGTGCCGAGCTGGGACGCCGAGCCAGCCAGCCTGCTCGCGGTGCTCGATCGCGCGTTCGGCTTCGGGGACGATCCGAACCCGAGGTGGGAAGCGAAGAAGGCCGCCAACGCCGAAGTGCTCGCTGCGCCCGAGGTGACGCAGGTCTACCCCGCCTCCCCCTCGGAGCCGTCCTCGTGACCGCCCTCGAGAGCAGGCAGGGTGCGCACGAGCGCGGCGAGTTCGTCCTCGGTCTGGGCTGGTCGTGCATCGACTGCGATTCGTTCGGCTGTCGGGTCGTCAACCCAGAGCCTGCCGACGCGCCGCTGAGACCGGACGTTCGGGCAAGACTCGCACGACTGCGGGCGCAGTCGTGACCGCCCTCTTCGCTGGCCGAGGCCGAGGAAGCGGCGCGTCCGCCCCGGCCCATCAACACGGAGGTGTCACGTGGCTGAGCAGACCCCCCGGGACAGCGGGGTGAACGCTGACAGCAAGGTGCTCGTGGAGCGCTACGTGCTGGAGTCGGTGCTCAAGACCGGCATACTGCTGACCAGCGATTCCGACGCGCTCCGGCGTGCTCTGCTCGGCACGCTGGACAAGCCCTACGTCGAGTCCGCCGCCCGGCTGCTGAATGACCTGGTGGGGCCACTCGCGCAGGCGATGCAGCGGGAGGGTCTGTGAGTACCGGGGACAGTCTGCTGGCGCTGGTGGAGGCCGAGAAGGACGCGACACCCGGCCCGTGGGCATGCGAGGTGACAGAGGTCAACGACCTGCACGCAGGGTCGGTGACGATGCCGATGCTCGCTGGGCCGGACACGTACGGGCCGAGCCTCGCGGACACCCGGCTGATCGCCGCCTCCCGCAACCTCGCCCCTGCTCTCGCCGGGTTCGTCCTGTCGCTGTCCCCGGAAGACGAGGGGATGGTCGAGGGGCTCGTGAACGTGGTGATCAACAGCGACCTCGACGCGCTGGAGTCGCAGCACGAGGAGGTCGGCGCGGACGCGCACCGTCGCCGCATCCGCTCCGTCCTGTCCGCTCTGCGCGACTGGGCGGACGAGAAGATCGGGGAGGCGGGGTGAGCAGCGTCAGGTTTGTCGGGATCAAGCACGACTGCCCCTCGCCTCCACGTACGGGGCTGGAGGGCGGCAGTGGCCTTCGAGCGGGTCGAGTGCTGGCGAAGTGGCGATGCCCCGCCTGCCGTCAGCGGTGGGTGCTTGAGGTCGAGCAGCAGTGCTGGGGCGGTTACAACCGGCGTGAGGCCCGTTGGCTCATGCATGGGGAGCCGTCGTGGCGGTGGCGACGGGCCGAGCGAAAGCGGCTCGCAGCGGCGATTGGGGAGGCAGGGTGAGCGTGCGAGACGAACTGTTCGCGGCACTGCAGGACGAGCGGCTGAGCGAGCCGGAGAGCTTCGCGTGGCCGGGATCGGCGCCGTGGGACGAGCGTCCGAGGTTCGCCCTCGACGCGGACGTGACGGTCTACTGGCCCGCCGTGCGCCCATGTTGGGAGCCGTGATGCGCCGGCCACAGCGCTACGTCGTCACGGAGGCAGCCCGCTCGCTGGTGCTCCTGCTCGCCCTCGCCTGGGGCGTGTGGGGCGCCACCACCCACGACGCCTACCGCCTCACGCTGGCTTGCTTCCTCCTGCTGTGCGTGATCGTCTTCAGGCCGTAGGCTGTCCCTGACCATCGACCGCGCGCCCGCGGACCTCTGACCAGGGGAGTAATGAGTGAGTGACGTAGACGCCCGTAACGAGACAGCCGAGCTGAGCGACGCCGAGTGCCAGGCGTACCTGGACGTGCTGGCGTTCGACAGTCTGCTGCTTTCCAGCGAGCAGTGGACCTGGGAGTTCGCCCGCGGGCTCCAGTCCCTGACTCCGCTCAGTTGGGTCCGGCGCACCCTTGCCAGGCGGGCCGCCCGATGACCCGCGACATGGACCTCAAGCGCCAGCGCGACCGGGAGCGCCACCAGCGGCTACGGGACGCCGGTCTCCGTAAGCCGGAGGGCATGGCACCTGAGCAGGTCGAGCGACGCCGCGAGCGGTTCGCCCGCGCGCAGCAGTGGCGGACGTTCATGGCCCGCTACCGGCGGATGTGCGCCGACCCGGGCCTGGCGGTCGCCGGCATCGCTTACCTGGACCGGACCGAGCCGGGCTGGAGGGATGAGGCGGTGACGTTCGACCGCTACCCGCACTGCGCGCACTGCCGTCAGGTGGAGCCGAGAGGCTGCCCGGAGGAGCGTCAGGGTGCGTCGCACACGGTGCCGTGTCCTGAGCGCGCCTGCCCTGGTGCGAGCAGGGCCATCCGATGACCGTCCCCGGCAGTGACCACCCGGTCCCGATGCGACTGGAGGAGCTGGCGAACGAACGCGAGGCGCTGGACCTCCGCTCGGCCGGCATGTCGTACCGCGAGATCGGCGCCTACCAGGGCGTCAGCGGGCAGTCCGCGCACCGCCGGGTGACCGCCGCCATCAAGGCTCACATCCCGAAGGAGCAGGCCGAGGAGCAGCGGGCGATCTGGGCGGACCGGACTGACCTCGCCGTCAAGGAGGTGTTCGCCGTCATGGTGAAGGCCCGCGAGGCAGGCGACCTGGACATGGTGCTGAAGGCGACGGCGCACCTGGTCCGACTGGGGGAGCGGGCGGCCAAGCTGTACGGCTTCGACAAGCCGGTGCAGGCGCACGTCACGGTGACGACGCAGGACCAGACGGACGCGGCACTGCTGGAGCTGCTGGATCAGATGATCGGCAACGACCCGAAGGGCAACGTGGACAGTCCGTCAGACAACCGTCTACGCTAAGGTCATGCCGAGAGAGACCATCCTGAGCATCCGCATCAACGACGGCGGACGCGACCAGATCGACCAGATCGCCAAGGACACAGGGACCGACAGGAGCAAGGTTGGCCGCGCCCTCATGGCCGAGGCGCTCGCCCGCCCGGCCATCGTCAGCGCGGTCCGCGGTCGGCTCAAGCAGGAGGATGACTTGTGAGAATCCGTGACCTGTTCGCCGGCCCGGCCGGATGGGACGAGGGCGCCGCCAGCCTCGGCCTGCACGACATCCTCGGTATCGAGTGGGACCCCGACGCCTGCGCCACAGCCGAAGCCGCCGGACACGCACGCGCTGGGCGGACCGTCACGGTCCGCACTGGCAAGCGAGATAAGCGGGTCCGCGAGGGCGCAGATGTGGCGCTGCTCGACCCGTACGAGACTTGCGGGCCCGATCTGGACGGTCTGATCGCATCGCCGCCGTGTCAGGGGTTCAGCATGGCGGGCAAAGGGCTGGGCAGGCGGGACAGCGCCCGCATCATCCGCGCCGTGGGCGACCTCGCCGCAGGACGCGACTGCCTGCCCGAGCTGCGCGGGCACATCAAGGACCCGCGATCCGCGCTCGCGCTGGAACCGCTGCGCTGGGCGCTCGCCGTCGAGCCGGACTGGACCTGCTGGGAGCAGGTGCCCGCCGTCCTGCCGCTGTGGGAGGCGTGCGCCGAGGCGCTGCGTGCGGACGGCTACAGCGTCTGGACCGGCGACGTGCAGGCCGAGCAGTACGGCGTGCCGCAGACGCGCAAGCGCGCTGTCCTCATCGCCTCCCGCTACCGGCAGGTCGGCCGGCCGGTGCCTACGCACTCGCGCTACCACTCACGCACCCCCGACAAGCTCGACCCGGGCGTGCAGAAGTGGGTCAGCATAGCCGACGCGCTGCCTTACGTAAGCGGCTACTTCCGCACTGACGACCAGGACCGTGCGTCCGCACGTCCCGTCGCCAACGCGCCAGCCGCGACGATCAAGGGTGGCAACGGTGGCGGGTCCTGCCTTGAGGTCGGTTTCGTCAAGGAACCGGGGCATCGCGTGAGTGCTTCCAGTGCGGCCCGCAAGGGCGGGCCGCAGGGCAGGAGGGCCACTATCCGCGAGGTAGGCCTGCTACAGGCCTTCCCGGCCGATTACCCATGGCAGGGCAGCAAGACGGCGCAGTACCGGCAGGTCGGCGACGCCGTACCGCCGCTGCTGGCCGCGCACGTGCTGGCAGAGGCGACGGGCTACGCCCTTCCGTGACCCCTGCCGAACGCCTGGCCGCCCTGTCCCCCGGCGACCGCGCCCGCCTGCTGGAGCTCGCTCGCGCCCGCAAGGCCGAGCGGGACCGCGAGAGCCGCTGGCCGACAGCCGGCGCAATGGCGGCAGACCTGACTGGCGGCCGGGAGGCGCAGCGGGCGCACCTGGACCTGATCGACGGGGCGCTCGCTGACGTGCTGCATGGGCGGCACGACCGGGTGATGCTGCTGGCGCCGCCTCAGGTCGGGAAAAGTCGCCGAGTAGCGGAGTGGGGTCCGCTCTACATGCTGGCCCACCGACCGGAGTGGCGCATCGGCGTCGCCTCCTTCGCCGCCACCCTCGCCCGCAAGCGGTCCCGCTTTGTTCGTAATGCAATCCGTGACCACCCGGAGACGGGCCTGGTGCTGGCGGGCGACAGCGCCGCGGTCGACATGTGGGACCTCGACAAGCACGAGGGCGGGATGCTGGCGGTTGGTGTCGGCGGTGGCGTCACGGGCCGGTCGCTGCACGTGGGCATCATTGACGATCCACTGGCAGGGCGGGCAGCGGCGCAGTCGGACACCATCTGCGACAAGACGTACGACTGGTACCGGGACGACTTCGAGACTCGCCTTCAGGACGTCGGCGGCATAGTGCTTATGCAGACCCGCTGGTCGGAAAAGGATCTTGCTGGGCGACTGCTGAGTGAGGAGGGCGACCGATGGAAGGTGCTGACCATGCCCGCGCTCGCGGAGGACCACAGACCGCTCCGTGACGCCTCTGGTGCCGTCGTGGGTCCCTGCGCATGCGGCAGGCCGCTGGACGAGCCACACGACCCGCTAGGCCGCGCGCCAGGCGCCCCGCTGCCTCACCCAAAGCTCGACCCGGAGGTCTACCGAGAACGGGCGCTGCGCACGCAAATCCAGAACCCGCGGACGTTCGCCAGCCTGCTCCAGCAGCGACCGAGCCCGGATGAGGGCGACATCTTCCTGCGGTCGTGGTGGCGCTACTGGGCGGGCCTGCGCTGGCAGTCCGACGCGGGCGGCAGGCGCACGGTCGACGCCGGCTCGACGCTCATCACGTCGTGGGACATGGCGTTCAAGGACACGAGCAGCTCCGACTTCGTGGTCGGGCAGGTGTGGGAGCGGTCAGGCGCAGACGTCTACCTGCTCGATCAGGTCCGCGACCGCATGTCGTTCACAGCGACGGTCGCGGCGTTCCGTCAGCTCGCAGCCCGCTGGCCGCAGGCGACGCATCTGGTGGAGGAGAAGGCGAACGGCGCGGCGGTGATTGACAGTCTGCGGGCGCAGGTGCCGGGGATCGTGCCGGTCACCCCGACCGAGTCCAAGGAGTCACGGGCGGTGGCGGTGTCGCCGTACATCGAGGCGGGAAATGTGCACCTGCCTGACGGGCAGCCGTGGGTCCTCGGCTTCGTGGAGGAGGCGGCCGGCTTCCCGAACGGCGCCCACGACGACCAGGTGGACGCGATGACGCAGGCGCTGGCCCGGCTGTTCCTCGGGTCGGCGGGCCGCATGCAGACCGGGCAGGTCCGGGATCGGCGCTTGCGCGGCAGGCGATGAGGCGCTAGGGTCGGGCTACACCAACCAGACCCCTGGAGGGGGCAGCATGGCAGACAAGATCATGAACGGCGGCACTATGCCGGTCGAGGTGGTCCTGGTCAATCAGGTCGTGGCCAACCGCGACTACCGCAAGGTGATGGTGACCCTACTGACCAGCGCGGCGGTCCTGCTGCTCGGCGGTGCGGGCCTCATGTGGCTGGCGCCGCTGCTCGGCGATACGTTCGGCATCCCGCGCCGGGCCGTCGGTCTGACGCGGCTCGTGCACCGCAGCGCTTTCGCCTCGCTCAACTCACGGTCCCGGTACGCCCAGTGACCCCCTCCCGGATCAACCAGGCCCGCCGAGCCCTGTTCCTGGCAAACCGCACCCTGGGGGACGTCAACGCCATCAAGCGCGGCCGGATCGGCCAGCGGGTCACCAACAGGGTGCTCGGGCGGGTCGCGTCCGGTCTGATGCGGGGGCTGTGGAGGTGAGCGCCGTAGACGTAGAGCGCGGACGAGTGCTCGACACGATCGACGCGACCATTGACCGCGCCTATGCCGAGGCGCGGTACGACAGCGACTACGGGGCGATGGAACTGCTCGGGCGTGTAGCTGAGACCAGCGCCAGCCTGCGCGTTCCGAGCACGCCGGGTGTACCGCTCGCGGAGTGGCTGGTCAGCGACGAGGTGGTCAAGGCGGCAGCACAGTCACTCGCGGACGAGTTCTACGAGCCTGGCGCCAGCCCCGCCCCATCGGACCACCGAGCCGCGCACGCCGTCCTCGCTGCTGTCGCCGCTCTCCTGCCTGCTGGTGTGGAGGCGTCGTGACGCTGGCTGAGTTCCTGCTCGCTCGGATCGCCGAGGACGAGGCAGCGGTTCGGGCCACTGGCTACTTCACGGGCAAGGGCGAAGAGTGGTGGGGGGAGGACTGGTACGCAGCGTGCGGGCGTGAGATAACAGCGCACCTCGTCCGATGGGAGCCGCCCCGCGTGCTGGCTGAATGCGAGGCGCAGCGGCGACTTGTAGAGTCGGCGACCTATTGGCAAGGATTGGGGGGCGCGCCGGACAGTCATGGAGATGGGCGGGCGACGGGGTTTATGAACGCACTACGTCTGCTCGCCCTGCCACACGCCGACCACCCGGACTACCGCGACGAGTGGCGTCCCTGACCGGAGGCTGGCATGGACTGGTGGGCATGGCTGCTGCTCGGCTACCTGGCGAGCCTTGCGGCGTTCGTCGCTGTCTGGTCCCGTGCCGGCCGGGTGCTGCGGTCGCACCGGCCGATGCCTGACCTGGACGACCGAGCCGACAGCGGCTATGATCCGGCTACATCGAGGCCCCTGGAGGAGCCATGAGCACCACGCAGAACAGCGGCAACGGGATCGGCTTCACCGGTCTGCTGACCGTCGTCTTCATCGTTCTCAAGCTCACGCACGTCATCGACTGGTCGTGGTGGTGGGTTCTGTCCCCGGTCTGGATCAGCGCGCTCGTGGCGCTTGTGGTCGGCGGCCTGATCCTCCTCATCGCTGGGCGGCGTTGGTGACGCGCAAGGTCAAGTCGGAGGCGGAACGCGCGCAGGAGGAGCTCGACGTGGCGACACGGCGCGCTAAGGCGGCGTGGAAGCGGTGGGGCAACGCGGCCGGCGTCGCGGCTGCGGCTCAGGCCGAGTGGGAGCGGTTGGATGGCGTGCGTCAGTTCCGCGCTGCTCACCCCGCCCTGCGCGAGCCGGAATCCGATCTTGACGCCGTCATGGATGCGGTCACCTCGGGCGGACCGTCGTGACCGCCTCCGATGCGCTGGCTGCCCTCATGGCCCCCGGTCCGGTCCCGGGTAGCGTCAAGCCGTGCGGCTGTCACATCCGCCGACCGGAGGGCACGGACCCGTACCTGACGGTGCTGTGCGACGAGCATGAGGCTGAGATGGGGGACGTGCTGCGGGCGATGGGCACTCAGACCGCCACCATGCATGCGTGCGGTCACGTCGCCGTTTACCCGGGCTGCGGAGGTTGCGACGAAGGCGCGGAGTGGCGCTTTGACGCGGAGGGGCTACTCACTCCCGGAGTGGACCTGCGTCGACGCTTCGCCCGCCCCGTACGCTAAGCCCCAACCGACACGGGAGGGCCAGTGCGTCTCCGCGACCTACTCCACGACGCCTGGGCGCCGTTCTCCCACAAGGAAGCCTTCGCCCGCCCTGGCGGTGAAGTCCGCGACGGTGCCTCATGGGTCCAGCCGGAGAGCCGCAGGCGCCTGCTCGCATACCAGATGCTCAAGGCGTACGACGACAACGTGGCCCGCGCGTTCCTGTCCGGCGACGCCGACCAGGAGGACGACCGGCGCGAGTACGGCGAGCCCGGCCTGATCGTCCGGCAGACCGTCAGTGCGGTCATGGGCGAGTCGCAAGCGATCACCGTGCAGGGAGCCAGCGACTACGACCCGGACCTGCCTTCGGACGCGACACCGGACGAGCTGGCAGCGAACGCCGTGGCTGAGGCGGCGGTCGCGGAGCAGGACGCGCTGCGCGCCTGGGCCGACCGTGAGCGCCTGCCGCTCAAGATGCTTGAGTGCGAACGCAACGCCTCGCTGCTCGGCGACGGCGTGTACCTGCTGGCATGGTCCGGTCGCAAGCAGCGCCCGACCTTGACTGTGGTGGACCCCGGCTTCTACTTCCCGGTGCTGCCGGAGGGCCTGGCGGACGATTACCCGGAGCGGGTGCACCTGGCCTGGGAGTTGCCGCCGCGCGAGCCTGGCGGGCCGCAGCGGCTGCGCCGGGTCACCTACGAACTCGGCCCGATCGAGCCCGCCCGCGACGCCACGCCGGACGACACCCGGGACGGCAGGCTGCGCCGGCTGACACGCACCGTCGTGGACGCCGTGACGGGCAGCGCCAGTACGGTCCTGCTCGACGGCGACAGCTTCGACGCGGACGGCCGGATCGTCCGTCGCTACCCGTGGCAGCCGCTGGACGAGGACACGTCCGGCGTGACGTGCTATCTGACGGAGGCCGAGTGGGACCTGCACGACGTCGACCACGCCGCGACCGTCGACACCCTGACGCCGGAGCGCGCCCGCTACCTGACGAACGGCGACGGGGAGTTGCTGGACCGGCTGGACCTGCGGATCGACTTCGTGCCAGTCGTCCACGTTCCGAACACGGTGCCGGGCAGCGAGCACTACGGACGGTCCTCGCTCGCTTCGGTCCTGCAACTGCTGGACGAGATCAGCAGCACCGACACGGACGAGAGCGCGGCTAGCGCGACCACCGGCAGCCCGCCGATCATGCTGTCCGGTGCGGAAGCCCCCAAGGACGTCGACGGTCGCCCGGCTGTCCTGACCGTCGCGCCGGGTGAGGTCTGGTTCACCGGGGTCGATGGCCGGATGGACCAGCTCGACACCAGCCCGAACCTCAAGGCGCTGGCAGAGCGGCAGGAGCGGCTCCTCAAGCGGCTGTCCGTCAACAGCCGCCTCCCCGACGCGGTTCTCGGCAGGGAACGCAACAGCGGGCAGGCGCAGGAGTCCGGCTACCACCTGCTGTTGTCGTTCGGCCCGCTCAAGGCGCTCGTCGCGGAGGCGCGGCTGGCCCGGCAGGAGAAGTATCCGCTGCTCCTCAAGTTCGCTCAGCGGCTCTACCTGGCCGGTAAGGGCAAGCCCGCGGGCAGTGTCCCGCCGCGGGCCGAGCTGGAGTTCGGCGCGTTCCTGCCGACCGACGTGGACGCCGAGATCGCCCGCCTGCTCGGGCTGTACGGCGCGCAGGCCCTCAGCCTGGAGACGCTGCTGGCCGAGTTGCAGGGGCTGGGCGTCCCGATCCCGGACGTCGGCGCGGAGGTTGGACGCATCCAGTCGCGGCAGTTCGAGCAGGCCAACGCGCTCGCGGACGCGACCGGCGACACGGCGCTCGTGCGCGACTTCCTGGGGCTGCCTGCCGCCGTTCCGCTGCCCCTGACGGCGCCGGCTGGCGCGAGCACGGTGCCGACAGAGGAGGACGCGTGAGCACCGTTCACGTGGTTCCGGTGAACGACCTCATCGACCACGACAGCGACGGCGGGGACTGCCCGTGCGGACCGACGACCGAGCCCGTGCCGTCCGACGACGGCCCGATGGGGTGGCTTGTCGTACACCACAGTCTCGACGGGCGCGAGCAACGCGAGGTGGAGGACGCATGAGCGAGGCGCGACAGGCGGCAGAGAAGGCGGTCGAGGCAGTTCTGGAGCAACTGCGCGCGGTCAGCCGCACGGAGGAGCCCGACCCTGACGACCCGGAGGACGAACTGCTGACGGCGTGGGTGCTCGTCGCCAGCCGTGTGAGCTACGACGACGACGGCGACCCCAACACGGGCCTGACGATCTACATGCCGGAGATGATGCCGGAGTGGCAGACGGCGGGCCTGCTGCGGGCCGGGCAGGTTCTGGTCGAGCAGGGATGAGCGCCCCCTACGACGACCCGTCCGCCCCGTACGACGGCAGCATGACCTACGACGGGCAGATGGCCCGACTGGCGGACGCGGAGCGGTTCGTCGTCGCCATGCTGGCGGCGTACCGGCGTGGCGGTCCGATCACCCGGGCGCAGGTACGGGAGGCGCTGGTGGCGGCACGGCAGCCGGACCCTGCGGCATGAGAGATCAGGCGTCGGCCGACCTGCTCGCGGACTGGCGAGCACGCCGCGAGCAGGAGCCCCGTCTCGGGTGCTCACTGTCGGCGCACCGCGACCTCGGCTACTGCTCCGGCTGCCCGCCGACGCCTGAGCGGCACGAGGCAGGGGAGCGACGGCTCGGCGCAGCCTACGAACTGGCGGGCTGGCGCCTGCTGGCGATGGCTGAGCGAGGTGTGCCTGACCAGCCCCGTACGATCATCCACGGACCCGCTCTGCCGGGAAGCGCACCCGCCGCCTCGCGGGACGAAGGAGCCGCCCATGAAGCCGGAGCGGACCTTCTCTGAGGAGGAAGTGGCGGCCATCAAGACACGAGAGCGCCGGGCGGGTGAGCGGGCCGGCCGTCGGGCGGTTGCTGCGCAGCTCGGCATCCCGCCGGAACGGTTTGATCCGGCAGCCGTGCGGGCGTTGCTGCGCAAGGCCGGATATGGCCGACCCGTACCATCCAGACGGAATCGACCCGGCGTGCCGGGAAGCGCACCCGCCGCTCAGCGGGACCGAGGAGACAGATGACCACCCCGACGCCTTCCGCGACCCCCGCTCCGACCGACGTACCGACCGGCACCGCGACGACCACGCAGACGACCGTGGCGACAGGTGCGCCGACCGTCGAACCGACCTACACGCAGGCCGACCTCAACGCAATCGGGGCACGCGAGAAGGGGCTGGGGGACAGGGACGGGCGGCGCGCTGTCCTGGAGTCCCTCGGACTCAACCCCGATCAGTTCGACGCCGCCGCCGTCAGGGCCGCGCTCGACGCCGCGCGGGCGGCCGAGACGGCGAACCTGTCCGACAGCGAGCGGGCGAAGCGCGAGGCCGAGGCCGACCGACAGGCCGCCGCGACCGCGAAGGCCGAGGCCGCCGCAGACCGGCTGGACGCCCGCAAGGAGCGCCTGCTGACCGCCGCTGGCGTCGCCCCCGGAGCGATGTTCGTGGCCCTCGGAGGGCTGCCCCTGACCGCCGAGGATGACGACACGGCGGCACAGGGTAAGGTGGAGGCACTCAAGCAGGCCGCACCTGGTCTGTTCGGGGCTAGCACGACGACGGGGACGCCTCTCGCGCCCTCTGGTGGACCGACCGGGACCCCGCCCAGGCCAACGCCGACCGGGGACGCGTTCACGCGAGGCCAGGAGCGAGCGAAGCGGCTCGCGGGCAACGCCGGGACGTGATCCACCCGACCGCTTCACTGGGGAGTCCCGCATGGGCTACGACCTTCAGCGCGTCGAGACGTCGTTCCTGAACAAGGACAACCATGACGCGCTCGGCTCCGCTCACGGCACCGACTGCACGGACAGCATCACGTGCGACGCCGCCGCGTTCCTGACCGCCTTCCCCGACGGGGAGGTGCCCGCGATGGTGCACATCGGCAAGGACACGGCAACCGGCCTGTTCCGGCCGTTCCTCGCTGCCAACGCCACCGACAGCGACCGGGGCTTCCTGTTCCACGGCATCAAGGTCCGCGCCGGGGTCAACGAGGTCGCCGCGCTGCTCTGGCACGGCGAGGTCATCGCCGCCCGCGTCCCGCTGGGCGTCGGGCAGGTCGCGCCTGTCCAGGCGTCGGTCCCCTTCATCCGGCTCGTCTGAGAGGGCTGAGACATGCTGATCTACGACCTCGCAGACCCGACCGAGCTGGCAGGGTTCGTCCGCAACGTCCCGCTGCCGCAGTTCGACCTCATCAACACGGTGATGCCAGGCGAGAACATCGATGACATCGACTACCGCTTCACCCGCGGTGACCTGGTGGACATGGACGTCGCCACGTTCCGGGCGTTCGACGCCGAGGCGCCGATCGGTACCCGTCCCGGCTTGGCGCGCGTCTCCGGTGAGCTGCCGCCGATCAGCAAGAAGATGCGACTGGGCGAGGAGCAGCGGCTGCGGCTGCGGCAGCTCCAGCGTTCCGAGGGGAACGTCGCGGGCATCGCGGACCAGATCTTCGATGACGCCGGGCGCCTCGCGGTGTCCGTCGCCGGCCGCCTGGAGCTGGCCGCCGGCCAGTCCCTCGACACAGGCGTTCTCACGATCAACGAGAACGGCGTCCTGGCGCAGATCGACTACGGCTTCACCGCCGAGCAGAAGCCGGTCCTGACGGGCGGCGACCTGTTCTCCGACCCCGGCGCCGACGTGCTCGGGTCGCTGGCGCTGTTCGTGGAGCAGTGGACCGCGCGCAACGGCGGCGAGGTTCCCGGCTACTTCCTGACCTCCAAGCGGGTCCGCAACTCGATGGTCCGCAACACGGTCCTGCGCAACTACGTCTTCGGCGGCACGACCAACAGCGGCGCGATGCCGATGCCGGTCAGCCGCCTCAACGACGTGCTCGGGGACTTCGACCTCCCGCCCGTGCGGACCTACGACACGGTGCTGCCGGTCGGTGGCACCTCCACCCGCCCGATCCGCGACGACCGGCTGATCGTCATGCCGGCCGCGGCAGTCGGCTCCACCTTCTACGGCGTTACCGCCGAGGCGCTGGAGCTGGTCGACGCCCGTCAGATCCGGGCGGACCTCGCCCCGGGCATGGTGGCCGTCAACTACAAGACGTTCGACTCGGTTGCAACCTGGACCAAGGTCGCGGCCATCGCCACGCCGATCATCAAGAACCCGTCCCGCGTGACCTCTGCGAAGGTGCTCTGACATGGCTGAGCCGACGAAGACCCCCGCCGTCCATCCCAAGGGCGTCCCGGTGCCCGGCTTCGGGCAGTTCCCGCAGGAGGCCCCGCGCGACGAGCACGGGCGTTCCACGGCCAGCGGCCCGCCGCAGACCGCCGACGAGGCGCTCGCGGTCGACAAGCTCGCCAGCAAGTAGGCCCGGGGCGGGCCACCCTCACGTGGGGTGGCCCGCCTTCCTGCACGCGCTCTGAGAGGCCCCGATGTCCGTCTACCCCGCCGACCTGGACCAGCTCAGCAACCCGTCCGCGACGGACGTGCAGGGCGACGGCGCGATCCCGCACAGCGCGCAGCACAGCTTGGCGAACGACGCGATTGAGGCTACGCAGGCGACACTCGGACGCAACCCGCAGGGCGACTTCCCGTCTGTTGCCGAGCGGCTGGCAGCGGCGGAGGAGAAGGGCAGCGCCGATCTCGATGAGGTCGGCGACACGCACGAGATGCTCGCCCTCACCGACATCCAGCGCGGGCACCAGGCCGTCGTCGGGGATCCGTCCGCGCCCGACCGGGCGGTCTACATCTTCATGGGCGGGGACCCGACCGACCCGCTGCGCTGGAACGCGCTCAGCATGGACATGGAGGCCCTCGACGGGCGGTTCGGTCCGCAGCGACGGTGGGAGGGCGACGCATGGTCGGAGGCCCCCGCGTCCGGTGTGCCGACTCTGGCGACGTCGCTGTCAGACCCGAACGCCCCCGCCCCGCCCTCGGCTGGTGCCGGGTCGATCTGGCTGCGGCTGGTCGACGCGGCGGACGGCTACCCGAAGGTGGACGACGCGCCCCGCGCTGCCCCTGCCATCCCGGCGTCGATCTCTGTGACGGCAGGGAACGCGTCCGCGACTGTCACGTGGACCGCGCCCGCGTCCGCCGGCACGAGCCCCGTGACGGGCTACCAGGCCCGCATCCTGCGGGACGGGCAGGTGGTCGCGTCGCGGGCGTTCGGCGCCGACGTGCTGACGTGGAACGTGTCCGGGCTGATCAACGGCACGGCGCAGACCGCTGACGTGCAGGCGGTCAACGCGGTCGGGATGGGTCCGCGCCGGACCAGCGACCCGTTCACCCCCGCTGGTGACACGGTGGTGTCCGGGACGAAGTGGGGTGCGTCCGCCCCGACCGTCGCCAAGCTGTTGACTCTGCGTGACAACCTCAAGGCGAATGTCCCGACGACGGACAACCCGCTGCTGGCCCGGCACTCGTTCGACAGCGACGCGACGTTCCCCGCCACGTACGCGGCGCTGGGCAGCGCGAGCGACCCGGCCAACGGCTTCACCCGCTCGCTGAACAACGTCCGCCTGACCGAGTGGGGTGTGTGGGCGGCCGAGTACGACGAGTGGAAGGCCGCCGGGTTCGCCAGCGGGGCACTTCCGACCGGCGGCAAGCTCGCCCGCGCCAGGGGACTCGTGCAGTCCATCGCCACCAACCTGCCCGCCAGCATGGACGTGTTCGAATTGGCGTGCGGTCATGAGCCTGAGAACGACACCGCCGGCAACACCGGCATGGGCGTCGCCGGGTGCAAGGAGCCCGCCCGGGTTGCGTGGGGGAAGGCGCAGCGCGCCTGGGCGAAGATCGTTGCCCGATGGGGCGGCGGTCGTGTCGTCTACGTGCCGATCCTCATGGGCGCGACGCACCGCGGCTGGCCGTACCCGGACGGCACCAAGCGCAGCCCGGAGCACTGGGACTACTGGACGGACCTGACGGCCGCCGAGAAGGCCGTCGTCTGCCCTGGCATCGACATCTACAACTGGGGCGCAGGCGGGCCGGGGAGTGTCATCGCCAGCGTGCAGGCGTTCTACGTCGGCAAGGGGTTCTCGCCCCGCAACCTGATCGTCGCGGAGTGCGCCAGCGACGGCGGGATCAGCGACGCGACCCGCGCCCGGCAGATCGGCGACCCGGCGTTCACCGGCTCACTGCGGTACGCGGCCGAGCGGTACGGCGTCCGGTCGATCTACTGGTTCCACTCGGACGTCAACTACGTGCCGCCCAACACCGGCGAGCTTGTCGGCCCGCTGTCCTTCCGGTCCTTCGGGCGCGCCGCGCTCGCCCTGCCCTACGTCTAGGAGGACCGCATGGCCGCCATTGTCGTCGCAGGCACCGCTCAACTCGCTACCGCCAACACCGGTAGGCTCAGCGTCCCGCTGCCGGACGGGGCCGCTGCCGGGGATCTGCTGCTGCTCGCTGACGGCCTCAACGACAGCATCGTCCCGACGTTCACCGAGCCGACGAGCCCGACGATCGTGCAGGCCGGGACGTTCGGCGCCAGCGGGGCTGCGGCCGATGTCTACGGCGGGGTGCACCGGGCGCTGCTGAGCGCCCCGGACATCGGCAACGGCGACATCGCGTTCAACACGACTGCCAACAGCGCAATCGCCCGGCTCGTCGTCGGCGCGGTGCTGTACCGCGGCCACGACCCGATCACGCCGATCGCGGGAAGCGTCACGTCGACCGAGACGGTCACAACGGACACGCACACCACCCCAGATCTGGTGCTGCCCGCCGGGACGTACGACGGGCGCACCGTCCGGCTGGTGCATGCGGTCATCGAGAAGTCTTCCGCGGCTGACACGTGGGTGCTGCCTGCCGGGGTGAGCCGGCGTGCCGCCGCCTACTCGCTCAACGCCGGGGGCTGCTCGGTGATCGTCGCCGACACCACCGACGTGCTCATCCCAGCCGGCGCGACCGCCGCGCAGCGGACGTTCGCCGGGAAGGCGTTCCGGACCACCAAGTCCGGGGCGGCTGTCACAACCGGCAAGGCCCGCATGGTGCAGCTCGCGCTGCTCGCCGCGTCCGACCAGGGCGGTATCTCCCCGAACACCGCCGCCGCGTACGCCGGGACCCGCATCGAGCTGATCGCGGTCGGGCACCTCGACCCGTCGTTCACCTACCTGTGGGAGCAGACGGAGGGCGATCCGGCGACGATCGTCAACCCGACGTCGGCGAGCGCCTACTACCTGCGCCCGTACCGGCTCCGGAGGCGGCAGGTGTTCCGCCTGACGATCACCGGCAACGGCAACAGCCGGTCCACGACCGTGACTGTCCGTGGCAACCGGGAGATCGAAGCACTGGTCGAGGACAGCAACGGCGTCTACTCGTGACCGGGCCGTGAACGGTCTGAGCCGGCAGCTCCTGGACAGCATCGCCTACCTCGTCGGCACGCTGCTCGTCGTCTACGGCTGCGTGATCCCCGGCCGTGAGGTAGCCATCGGCGGTGGCATGTCCCTCATCGCGGGAACCGTCGGGGCGAAGGCTTTGTCCCGCAAGGAGGACTCGTGATCTCTGACATCGCCCGCATCGTCGTGTTCGTCGGCGCGGCTGTCGTCATCGGTCAGTGCCTGCCGTGGGCGCTTAGCCGGACCGTCCCGTGGGTCCGCGCTTCGCACGTCCAGAGAGGCGGAGCGATCATGGCCGGTGGCGTTGCGTGGCTGGCGGCGTCGGTTCTGGTGGCCGCGTGGGAGCAGCGCGGGCAGGAGGTCACCCTGTCGCTGGTGTTCGCCCTGATCGGCGTCCTGGCGTGCGTGTGGGGCCTTGTCGTGCTCAAGCGGAGCGACCGTGCCTGACGGGGAGCAGTGGCAGGCGGACAGCTCGGACCGGGCGGACAGGTCTGAGGCGCGTGCTCGCGAGGAGCACTCGTTCAACCTGGAGGAGTTCGGAGGCCTGCGGGACACCATCGGTCATCAGGCGACGATCACCGCCAACCAGCACAAGGGTTTGGACAAGCGGCTGCGAGGACTGACGCTCGGCGGCGCACTCGGGTTGGCGCTCGCCGGGCTGGTGCTGACGACAGCTCTGGTGGCCGCCAGGAACGCGGACGAGTCGGCCGAGCGGGCGGACCGTGCGTCGGCGTGCAACACGCTGCTGCTCGGCTCTGTCGCCGCTCAGCAGATTGACCCGCGCGCTGTCGACTTCGGCTGCGACACGGCTGTGGCGGACGAGTTGATCGCCAGGGGCCTCAAGCGCGACGCTGCGCTAGCGGACTCGCAGCGCGAGACGGCCCGCCGGACATGCGCGTTCGTCGCGTTGATCCCGGTGCCGCCCGCTGACCCTGACGTGCTGGCGTTCCGTGACCGGCTCGGCTGCGACCGGTGAGTGCTGTTGTCGCCGTGGCGGACGTGGTGCGCATCGGCTGCATCATCGGGTCGGCGTTCCTGATCGGCGCCGTCGCTGTCATCGTCGCCGCCCACCCCGGACCGCGGATGACCCGTTGGCAGCGGTCGCGTTTCGCCGCATACGTGTTCGTCTCCCTGTCGGTCGCGGGCACTGAGTACGAACGACTGCACGACTCGGTGACGTGGTGGCGGCTGCCCCTCAACGTAGCGTTCCTGGCAACCGCCCTGTACGGCACGTGGGGCATCCGGCAGGGCCGCGACCGGCTGCCCGACCAGCCTCCCGCTGTACCTTGATCGTGTCTGTCGTCCTGAGAGGAGTCTGACCCCGTGGCGCTGCCCGATGTCTTCAACACCCGTGGGGTCTATGACGACTTCATCGACCTGCTGGGTCGCCCGGCGCTCGGTGAGGCGCGGTTCGCGTCGCACGTGACGCGATGGACGACGCTGGACGGGCCGAGCATCCTCGCGGTCGACATCGTGGTCCCGATCATCACCACGCAGACGATCTTCGTGCGGCCGGACGGCAGCGAGCAGACCCTTACGACCGGGCGGTTCTCAGTCGACCTGCCGCTCTCGGTGGACCCGGACATCGTGCAGGAGGACACCTACACGGTCACCCTGTCGCTCATCGACGGGGACGGCAAGCTGCGCCGACAGGACCCGTACGACATCAAGCTCGTGGCGGGGGACGGGCAGCCGGTCCGGCTCCGGAACCTGGCGCCCGCCGGGCCGGTCGACCCGACCGTGGCCTATCTGACGGACGCGATGCTGCTGGAGGCGGTGTCGGGCAAGGCGGACATCGGGACGGTGCAGGCCATCGAGGGCCGCGTGAGCGTCCTGGAGGACGGCGGTGACGGTTTGACGCTGGAGCAGGCTGACGCGGTCTACCAGCGGCTGAGCATCGGCGTGGACGCCGACACGGGCGAGGCGTACTTCGACCCGGCGGGCGCGGACGCGGGCGAGGTTGCGGCGGTCGTCATCGAGGACGGCCTGCCCGCCGTCGTGGCGCCGGGGTCGGACAGCCGCATGGTGCTGGAGACGGAGCCGCACGCTAGGGCGACTTCTGATGCGCTCCAGGCCGAGGTCGACGCCAAGGTGCCGCTGCCCGCCGCTGCTCGGAACCCCCTCACGGGCAAGTTCCACCTCGACGGCTTCGGCGTCGACCGCACCGGGGCGACGGACTGCACGGCGGCCTACCAGGCGGCCGTGGACGCCGCGGTCGCGGTCGGCGGTGTCGTGTACGTCCCGGCCGGCACCTACAAGCACGGCCGGATCGACCTGTCGAACACCGCCGGGCTCGGGATCGAGTACGCCCCGCACGGCCAGGCCACCACGGTCCCTGTCGGCAGCGCGACCATCGACCACCTGTTCGGCAACACCGGAGCGGTGAAGTCCCTCGACATCGACGGGCTCGCCGTACGCGGCGCGGTCGTTGACGACGTGACCGGACCCCGCCGGGGGCGCACCTACATCGGCGCGCAGATCAACGCGGCCCTCATCATCAACGGCGACCGCGTGCCCGGCGGCGGCTACCCCGTTGCCAGCGACGTCCGCATCACCCGGGCACGCATCAGGGGCACTTCCAGCCTGCCGATCCTCCTGCGAGGCGTCCGGGGCGTCGCGAGCATCCAGGACTCGCTGTTCGAGCTCACCATGGACGTCGGCTGGACCTTCTGCGAGCGGGTGGTGTGCACCGGCAACACCTCGCTCAAGTCGGCCGACAACGGCTTCTCCATGTCCCGCGGCAACAGCAACGTCACCTGCTCGAACAACTACGTCTCGGACTGCGCCTACAACGCCTACTTCGCGGCCGGCTTCCTCAGCGACAAGGGCCCCCAGCACATCACCATCACGGGGAACGTCGCCCGCAGCACCGGCAACTCCGGCATCTACCTCGACATGGCCGCCAAGCACGCCACGATCACCGGCAACGACCTCGACGGTGGCTACTACCGGGGCGGCTCCGACGGCCCTACGGACGCGCTCTGCACCGGCATCTTCCTCGGCGGCTACCCCGACACCGCCCGCAGCGCCCCGACCGACTGGGGCGAGGGCATCGTCGTCAGCGGCAACCACGTCCGGGGCTACCCGCGAGCCGGGATCTTCGGCACGGGCCTCCGGCGGGTCCTCATCGTCGGCAACAAGATCGATGACATCGGGACGCAGTACCTCGCAGACGGCACCACCCCGATCAGCGCCGCCGACCAGACCCAGAACGTGGCCGTCCTCATCGACAACGCCACCACCAGCAGCGACGTGTACGTCGCCAACAACCACTGCACCGACGGGCGCACCACGCCCTACATGAACTACTCGATCGTGCCGGTCGGCAGCTCGGCGGTGCAGTCCTCGTACAACACGATGGTCGGCGCCCGGAACGCCTACAACCTCTCCGAGACCGGGCCGACGCGCAACATCACCTACGGCATGGTGTTCAGCCAGAACACCAAGCACACCGCCGGAGGCACCGCTGGCTCCACCGCCGGCACCGGGGCCATCGCGGGCTTCGACATTAACGGCGCCGTCGGGTCCGTCCGACGTCACAAGATCCAGACCGCCGGGTCGGATCGCTGGCAGTACGGCGCTGACGGCACCGCCGAGTCAGGCAGCAGCGCCGGCACCGACTTCGTCGTCAACGCCTACGACGACGCCGGGGCCTTCCTCGCGACGCTGCTGCGCCTGACCCGCAAGCAGGCCGTCACCCTCGGCGTCCAGGGCCAGCCCGTCACGATCGCGGGCCGCATCGTGTCCGGTGCAGCGGCTGCGACCGTCACCCCGGGGGCGCAGTCGAGCGCGGCCAGCGCGGCCAGCAACGGGGCCAACGACACCGCCGGCACCGTCAACGCGACCGCAGGGCCCGCGCCGGGCGCCGGCACGGTCGTCGTGGTCGCCTTCGCCACGGCCTACACCAGCGTGCCGCACGTGAGCATCACCGCGACCAACCTCGCCACCGCCCAGGCCCGGCCGTACCTGTCCGCCCGCTCGGCCACCGGCTTCACCGTCTCCTGCGAGGTGCCCCCTGCCCCCGGAGCGGCGCTGCAGCTGGACTACATCGTCGCCGGCTGACCCGTCGAGTAAGGCGGGCTACCCTTCCACTACCTAGACAGATGGGCGAGGCGTCTTGAGTGCAGGCCGGAAAGTCCTAGCGACAGCCGAGTCGGTAGCGTCTGCGGTGACGGCATCAGAGACGGCTGCTAAGGCGACCTCTGAGGCGCTGGAGGCCCGGGTCCTGCCACTGGAAACGGCGCTGCCGACCCTGGAGACGAGAGCGCACGCGGCCTCGTCGTACGTGACCCCTCGCCGGCCTCGCCTCGCGCACATCGGAGACTCCAACTCCGAGCTGTACAGCAACCTGGCGATCGTCTCGCCCTACACCAGCGGGCGCTCGCCGCTTGCGTGGGCGAACGCGATGCTCGGTCAGCGCTTCGACGTCATCGGCCCCTCCGCCACGGACCAGGTGTTCGGCGGGTCCGGGCAGAAGACCTCCGACTGGACGGGCGCGGGCGGGCAGTACGCCGCTGCGCTCGCAGCCGACGTGGACGGCTACGTCGAGGCGGGCGGCACCAACGATGTCGACAACGGTCTGCTGGCAGTGGACGTCGCTGCCCGCCGGGTCGCGTTCTGGGACTCCGCGCGTGTCCTCGGGCGCTTCGTCGTCGCCATGACCGTGCCGCCTCTCGCCGCGGGCTACACGGCCGACGAGCGGTCCCAGGTCCGCGAGACGAACCGACTCCTCAAGGCGGCAGCGGCGACCCGTCGCGGGGTGTACGTGGCCGACACCTACCCCTGCCTCGTGGTCCCCTCGACCGGCGCGGCCGACCCGGCGCTGCACGTCGCTGACGGCCTGCACCACAACGCGGCGGGGGGCAGCCGCGCCGGCCGCGTCCTGGCGGACGTGCTCGACAAGGTGCTCCCGCCCACGCAAAGCGTCGACCATCTCCCACCCGACGACTTCTCCAGCAAGGTCGTCCTCCCCAACGGCTTCATGGTCGGCTCAGGCGGCACGATCAACGGCGAGGGGGCTGGCAGCGGCACCGTGCCCGCGGGCTGGATCCTCACCGCGAACCAGCCCAGCACCACCGCCGTCGCGTCCGTCGTCCCGTGCACGGACGGCGTGGCCGGCAACTGGACGCAGGTGCAGGCGACCGCCGGGAGCGCCACGCCCTGGATCAACGGCTTCCAGCTGCTCGCCCAGGACACCGTGCCCGGTGGCCGCTGGAACGTCGGGGACACCGTGTACGCGGCGTGCGAAGTCGAGGCGGACGCTGCGGGGTGGGACTGCCGAGGGTTGCAGATCGACGTCAACTGCTTCGGCCCGGGCGCTTACGGCGCTGCGCTGTTCGACGCCTCCGCGACCCGGGCGACCGTCACCACTCCGATCATCCGGCCGTCCCGGCTCGTGCTCGTCTCTCCGCGGCTGGTCGTGCCGGCGGGGACCACCCGCCTGCAGGCTCGCTTCCTGTTCCACGGAGGTGGGACGGTGCGCGTCAGACGCTGCAACGTCATCCGCGCCTGAGTCGCTCGCCGGGCCGCTACGTGCGTGCGGCGGTAAGGATCATCGTCTTCGCGAGTGCGGGCACGCGGCCGATGCGGTCGAACGAACTGGGCCGGTAGCCGCACTCGACCGCCATCTCCTCCAGCGTGCTGCGGGAGAAGAACTTGATGTGCCCGTAGTCCCAGGACGGGCGCCAGTGGAAGTCGTACTTGTTGGTGACGGCCAGCGCCAGGTTCTTCCAGTAGCCGTGGTACGGCGTGGTGATCACGAGCGTGCCGCCGGGCGCCAGCGCTTCGCTCGCACGAGCGAAGAGCTTGCGCGGCAGGAAGAGGTGCTCGATCACCTCGGCGGCCAGCACGACGTCGAAGCGGCCACGCAGGTCGGCTGGCAGAGGCTCGTTCACGTCGTGCGTCCCGAACGTCACGTCGGGGAACGCCAGGGACGCCTGCTCCACGCCCGACTCAGCGTGCTCCAGCCCTGTGCACTGGAAGCCTGCCGCTGCGAGACGCGCGGTCAGCGATCCGTTGCCGCACCCCACGTCGAGGACCGTGCGCCCGTTCGCCGGTCCCAGCACCTTGAGCAGGGCCGGTAGTAGGTAGCTGTGGTTGTGGGCCGGCCTGGAAGACGGCCAGATGTACTCGTCAGCGACCCCGTCACGGGCGTTGTTACTCGGCATGCCGGGCAGTGTGCCCGTCCGCGCTCAGCGCGCGGGCGGCGCCTGCACCTGAGCGAGATGCGCAGCCAACAGCCGCTCCGCGTCCCGGCGGCCGTTCGGCGCAGGGTGCTCGTCGTCGCTTCCGACGCCGCACTCACAGCCCCAGGCCCAACCCTGCTGCGTCTCCATCAACAGTCGGGGACCGTGCTCGGGCGTCGTCATGCCGGGGACCGTACGCACTCCGCCCCCGTCCCGGTAAGGCGGGCTCTCGGCCGCGCGGTACCGTTGCCCCATGCCGCTGCGCGCAGTCGACCTGGCCTACATCCGGTCCGAGATCGGCCCGGAACCCGCAGACGCCGCCCTGGACGACATCTACGCCCGACTGGGCAACAGCGTTCCCGCTGTCCTGCTGGAAGTGCTCCGCGGCCGGATGGCAGCCGTCATCGCCGAACCCGCCGGCTACTCGATCGCAGGCGTCTACACACAGAACACCCGCCCGGTCGCGTCGATCATCAAGGCGCTCCAGGAGCAGATGGCCCGGATCAGCGCGGCAGCCAGCCCGACCGGCACGCCAGTCCCGGCAACGGAGACGGTCCTGACCCGCGCCCGCATCGTCCCGCGCCGCCCCCGGCGGTAGCCGTGCCAGTTCGGCAGGCCGACGACTACGCCGAGCTGTCACGACGGCTTCTGGCAGCCCGCACTGCTGAGCAGCGGGACGGTCTGCTGGACCTGTGGCTGGAACTCAAGCGGCTGGACGACCCGACCGGCCCTGGACCGTGGCCTGACGTGCGAGAGGCCACTCTGTGAGCCGATCTGAGTACCCTTATCCCCCGCTGGTGCCGGAGGACCCGTCCACCCTCGCCGCTCGCGTAGCGGCCAGCCTGGGGCGCGCATGGGACGACGTGCAGCGCCGCTACCAGCAGGTGCTCACATCTGCCAACGACCTACGGCGGGCAGAGACGCTGGCGACGCTGACCGAGCTGCGGGAGTCCGTCGAGGCGTTCCAGGCCAAGACGGAGGCATCGGCAGCCCGGCTGCGGGACCGGGACATCCCCGTCCAGTACGCGCAGGGCGCGCAGCGGGCAGGCGTGCCGTTCCGCTGGACGCAGGTCCACGAGGAGGCCGCGTCGCTGCTGGCAGCCGACTCCTACAACGACCTGCTGGCCCGCTCGCAGGAGGCTGGCCGCACGTCTGAGCGGTTCGCCCGCGCGATCCGGCAGGCAGCCCGCGACCCCGCCGCTTTCACGGCGACAGGGCGGTACACGTCGGTGCAGGCAGGCCGCCTGCTGTCCGAGCGGCTGTCCGCGCAGGGCCTGAGCGTGGTCACGTACGCCAACGGGGCGCAGGTCCCAATGGGGGCTTATAGCCAGATGACCGTGAGGACCAAGGCGGCAGTCGCGCAGAACACGGGGGCGCTCAACCGCTACAGCGAGCTAGGCGTGCGCTACGTCGAGGTATTTGACGGGGCGCAGTGCGGGCTTAGCCGTCACGACGACCCCGACCGGCCCAACGGCACTGTACGTCCCATCGCGGAGATGGCAGCCAACCTTCTCAGCCACCCGCAGTGCCGCAGGAGCCTGGGCGCCCGTCCTGACATCACCTCCGACCTTGATGCCCGACTGGCAGAGCCGTCCACGACGGCAGAGCAGCGGCTGGACCAGGCGGCGTCGGAGCAGGCGCAGGCCCGTCGTCCCGCACGACGGGTGGACGCGGCAGCGCGGCGACAGCAGTTGCAGGAGCGCAGGGCTCGACGCACGCAGGTCTAGGCGCTAGGGTGGGGGTACACAACTAGTCCTGGAGGACCGCATGGACACGTTCGAGATCGTGGCCTCGCTTGACGCCATCGGCGACGGTGACCCGGAAGCGGCGCACAGCGAGGCTGACGCGCTACTGCTGGAGGCGGTGCCAACCGAGGTCGCGCAGGCTTACGAGCGCGTGATCGACAGGCAGGCATGGTGGGCCTGCGCATGACCCCCGACAACGTCTTCCACGTCCGCGCGGAGGTCGACGCGCACGGTTTTGGCACGGTCGAACTTGACGGGCAGGACGTGAGCGCCAGCCTCGCCGGCATCGAGATCGTGGCCCACGGCGGCCACGCCACGACAGTCGTTTTGCACCCGAAGCGGGGCAGCGCCGCCTTCGACGGACCTGCCGTCGTCCAGCAGGCCGTCCCCGCCGACATGATGGAGCAGTTCGCGCAGATCGTGGAGGCGGCTGACGCTGGCACACTGGAGCGCATGGCGCTGAACCGGCTGGACCTGGAGACAGGCGACCACGCGGTGACGCGCGGCGTGCTCAAGGCGCTTGCGGAGCAGATCCGTGGGACCTGATCTGACGCAGGCCCGCCAGACCGTGGAGGGTCTGATGGACGACACCTGTCGCATCGTGGCCGACCCGGCAGGCGTGTCCGACGATCCGATGGACGAACGGACGGGCGAGCTGGTGCCGGTCGACGCGGGCCAGCCGCTGTACGAGGGGCCGTGCATGCTGACGCCGACCGCGCCGGGCGACGGGACGCCGGAGGCGACTGCGCCGTCTGCCGAGCCGACCGACGCCGCGCGCCAGCGGTACCGGCTGCTGCTGCCGTTGTCGAGCCCGCCGATCCCCGCCGGAGTGGTCCTGACCGTCATCACGTCCCGTCGTGACCCTGAGCTGCCCGGCGAGCGGTTCCGCGCCGACTCGGCCGGGCAGGTCAGCACGTTCGCGGTCGCCCGCCAGGTGGGTATGGTGCGGCTGTGACGGATCTGCTGCGAGTGGCTGGAGACCGAGGGGTTGGACCCGCGCGGGCTGTATGGCGTCGAGGTGGTCGTGCTCGACGGACCGTGCCTACGCCTTCACTCGTTCAAGTTGGACGAGGACGGCACCGTGATGTTGAGCGAGGACCGCGACGACGTACTACGGCGGGAGCCATACTTGCGCCCGATGCGGGCGCTACCCCCGGGCTGTGTGTTGTGCTAGGGTTTGGCTACACACTCAGTCCTGGAGGGACGACATGAAGGTATGGGTTCTGTACTACGTAGGAGGTAACTTTCACGTAAAGAGCGTGTTTTCCTCAATGGCTCTGGCGCTTACTTACGCGACCAGTTGCCCCCAGGATCTTGCCTACACAGCCGGCCGCCCTGGGAGTCCTCTGTCTGACTGGAATGTCGGTGAGTACGGAGCCTGGTGTGGCGACTGGCAGATTGACGCGTTCGACGTTGATTCAGAAGTAGGAGCGACACCTTGACGGTGGCCGAGTTGATGCAGTCGCTGTTGGCGATGCCGCAGGATGCCGAGGTATTGATGGAGGACGAGCCGACAGAGACCCCATCTCTGCGGCAGGAGCAGTGGGTGGACACCTCTGTCGAGGTTCGCCCTGGCATCTTCGGTATCGCGCGGAACCGAGTGTGGCTATGAGCACCCCCCACGACGTAGCCGCCCGCCTGCTGGCGCTTGCTGGCCGCAAGGAGGCCGCCGTCATCGCCACGGTCCGGCTGCACGCGCTGCTGCTAGAGACGCGGGTCAAGGCGAACGCGTCAGGCCGCCCGGGGCCGCGGGTCATCACGGGCGACTACCGCCGGTCGATCAACTCGCAGTTCGAGCACACCGCCACTAGTTACGGCGGCACGGTCGGGACGAACGCGCCGCAGGCTCGTCGCTTGGAGAACGGGTTCGTGGGACCTGATCGACTCGGGCGGGTCTACAACCAGCCGCCGTTCCCGCACTTCGCGCCTGCCCTGACGTCGATCCGCCCGCAGTTCGAGCGCGGGCTGGCACTGGCCCTGGCGACGCCGTGAGTGGGGTGGCGCGTGTGCTGGCTCGCGCGGTGCGGCCGGTGGCTTTTTGGTGCATGTACGCCGCGTTTCGTTGGCACTGGCGGGCGCCGTACATGGTGGGTACGCGGTTGGCTGCGTGGGCCGCTAAGGCGAACCCCTGTGCTCCGCCGTCGGCGGTGGGTGCGTCGTGACCCTCCCCCGCCTGCCGATGGGCAAGGCCCTCCGCGACGCGCTAGAGGCTGGCACGGGCAAGCCGTGCGGCTGGGGCGGCTTCCCCCGTGTCGGCACACCTGCCGTCCCCGCTGA
>Ga0210040_10000728_pt1 | contig 52868 bp, 47 predicted proteins | sample CryGeyCG12114_NA_FD_185462 | JGI IMG/M metagenome (GOLD analysis project Ga0210040, IMG submission 185462) | Groundwater microbial communities from aquifer - Crystal Geyser CG19_WC_8/21/14_NA (SPAdes) (version 2) | ecosystem: Environmental > Aquatic > Deep subsurface > Groundwater | place: USA...
CCGTTCCAAACAGAGTTTACTAACACAAATTTCATCTTGCGTTTTCAGGTGATTTTAGCTTTAACATGTGCAGCATAGGGCGCTCCCGTTGGTAATTACCTGACTCAGCCTTCGGCTTCGTAATAAATATGATATGACCATAGAAGTAGACATATATAATACGATATGACCTGAACATTGCGCATGAAGATATGTTTATCTCTCTCTTTTTTCATTCTTTATATTGTAATGCAAAATCCACTTTAATTTTTAATTTCAATAACATAATACTAATTCATTCCATTCTTTCCCCATATAAAGTAGTAGCACAGCAATCTACTATATAATCAAATGAAAAGCAATCAAATTGGCATTAGAAAATATGCGACTCCATGACATGCGTAAATGTGTAGAATGTAATGTTGTATGCACGGAACGACATCATCTCATAAACTAACTATAGTAGTATATAACGGAGGACAATGTCAGTTTCTGCCTACGTTTTCTACCTAATGTCCCATCAGTGGGAGCATTTCCTTGGCTTCTTGTTGCGACAGCCATGAGGATCATTTACCAACTTGTGCAGAAACGTAATCCACATAAGTCCGATTTTATCTGCATCCATAAGAATTGTCATCATCATGAATCATGATTTTATTTCAATGGCCATGTGGCCAGAGCATTTTCAACAAATGAAGAATGAAGTGGTCATCCGTCAAGTAGAAAAAAAAAAAGAGTGAAAAAAGTGAAATACCACACCTGATGTCCATGTAGCCCTGTCCATGCTTTCTTATAATCTGTTCCTAATGTTATTTTATTGGGCGTTTTTATATTCCTTCGATGTGTACATGATTGACACTTGTACATCTGATCTTGTCTTACTACGCGCGAGTTTGAACACAATAGGTCTGTGGCCAGCCAAAAAAAAGTAACACAACGTTGTTACAGCCAGTGAATGAGACTTGCCATAACTAGTGTAGTCAATTGAACTCAACTTTGCACACTCCTATGTAACTGAACCTTATACAAATTTTGTTGTTAAATATTAAAATGTAGAATGTGCCAGCTAGGAGCTTCTCAAATCAGCATGCTCTATATATGGTCTGTTTTTTTCCAACAAAATTCTTTCGTTCCGCGAGCAACCTAACTAGCTTGTAAAAACTGTGTGTTGCATGGTAGCTCCCACTCTGTCATCAACTTGAGCTCCAATCTCCAATGATTTTCTGTTTTACAATTATTCAACTTTATAGATAAATCCCTATATTTCCCTTTTTTTCCTCCTCTTATAACCTCAGTATGTTTCAAATCTACACCACAACTGTGATTGACTGAATCCAATCCGCACTCTTTTCCGTATTCTCTTTATCATCCGTGTACACAAATATACCACTCATCATTCATTTCGTTATTTTTTCATTTATTAGTAAGTCATTTAATTAGAAAAACGTAAAAGCTGTGCCCTGCAGTTATAAAAAATGCTAACATGATTATTTCGGGCATTGAAATTGAATTGAATGGTGGTATACCAGTGGTGAAATTATTTCCTACAAATGAATGCATATGGCAAAAATAGTTTTTGCTCTCGTGTCCAGTGCAACAGACTATTCTACTATAAATTGATTCTAAAATCTTTCTTGCTCTTCTACCACATTTGTACTATCCATTACTTTTCTGGTTCCTCTCCCATGTGATCACCACAACTCATTTCATACCATGGAAATCTAGTTATGTTCATATGGATGTGCAAGTAAACTGTTTTTAACTAACTTCCTTATGGAATGAACGAGTTCCATGGGTTATGAGTTGAGACGATGGATTTCAAGAACTCGCATAGTTATAGCAGTGGCATGCTTACAACATGTGTGTATCTACACAGTCTCCACAATTGAATCACACGTAGACCAACTGAAATTATGTTTGAAGCAGCATATTGCTTGTTTTCTTGGCTCAAGTTACAAGGTATGACAGATGACGAAGTTTTGACATTTTATACCCAAATTTGGAATAAAACTTTGTGAGAGGTCTCCCTATATACAGACAATATGGACGGGGAAATGAGTTCAAGAACAAGTTCCTCAGTCCTTTTAATGGACTGTGTGCATATATAGAAATAAAATTCTCATTCCTTGTATGACGTCAGATGAGTGCAATAATAAGACGAGTACTCGTGCACAGGTCCAGTCTAACGACTGTGATCTTATGCACTGTAGTTTTCGCTCCAATACGTATACACTTTTGTATATATTGTTAGTTAGCTAGCTAAAAAGAAGTCTCTATATCTTCTAGTTGGTAGTGGCAGTCATTGCGGAGGGAAAGGTTGGGGATTCTTGTCTTAAACTGCATTTTCAGCTGGCCGACAGTCTCCACTTTTTGACAAGTTTTAACTACCTCTAGCTTTTGTACCATCATGAGCTGTCATAGAGGCTTCTTGGTTTTATGGAAATTCTTTCGGTGCTGAGGTGAGGAAAAAATGATACCTCAAGCGACTTAAATGATACTATAAGATGAGAATAGAATAATAGGTAGATAATAGATTCCATATGAGTCTGCAAGTACGTTGACTCAACTCTGCTTAGTTCTCTACTAAAAACTACACATGGAGTTTACAATACTCCACACACAAGCATCATATAGAAAAGGTACACTGCTGTCTCGTTCATTTCATCATGATGAACATTTGGTACACAGTATATCTGTGTGTGTCCATGAGTAACAGTCAATGTATAGTCTGATTCTGATTTGAAATGGCTTGTAAAAATGAACCTTTGGCATTATATGATACCTCACAGCAGCCTCATGACAGTTTGTGCATTTGGTGGTGCGACACAACAAGCAGTAAAGGCAATGTTTTGAAAACATGAATTATTTGCCTTTGGTTAGCACCTTTAGCTAGTGAAGTTGAAGCTATGCTCTGTAGTTTTCTGGGAAACTCTAAGAATACATTTGCTGCCCATAAAAATAGCTAAACAAGGTAATGGATGGAAAAAGACATTTTGTCAGTGCTACATCATGCGACGTGTGTGCATACGGATGGAAAGTGTGGCAATCGTAAATGGTTCTGCATAGATAGTAGATGTGTTTGAACATCTTTGTGTGCATTGTTTTTAGTTAGTGGATGCATTTTATTTGAATTCTTGTCCTGTTGCAATAAGTCATACCTACAAAAACTAGATGACAAGATAAGTTGAGCCTTTTGAGATGGTTATGCTTTTCCATTATGATGAGTACAGTTTATATATGATATTAATATGGTATGGAAACTATACGCTCTCATGGAATGTGTATAACAGTTTGTCTCACTTTGTTCTGATGTTGCTAGTGCCACCTTGAGTTATTAAAATGTTAATGTGGGACTTTAGGATTTATTAGCTGGTTAGCTAATGATTGATTTACGGCACACCAATTTTAGAACTGAGCTAGGCTGAGAATGAAAGATGAGATGTGGAAAAGCATCCAACTTGTGAATTAAACGTTTTTTAATAGCTTTAATCCTAATCTATGCATGACGCGAGACGGTCCTCTGCCTAAAATATATGTTTATGGATCGAATTCAAAAAACGCAGTCAGTGTAACCAACCAAATGAACTGGAGTATACACGGTTCCCACTCACTATTACTGCATCTTATCTTTTAAGTCTTGAGGCAAAAATGATGTCATGTAGTGGTGGCATACCGTACCATCACAAATCCCGATAAATACGGTAAGGGTTGATAAAAAAATGCAACCCTTCTCAACAAGTTACCAGAATATATGGCTATTTCAGAGTCTGTAACACACACATCTTGTAATCCTGCGTGTAAAAAGTGTTAAGGAGGAATGCATACGTACGATGCCCGCATGCATCATCTCCAAATGTATGATCCAGAAATATCTCACTAGAAAGTTAGTTACTGTGGACATGCCCCAACGCGGATGACATGTCAATATTGAAAAAGATTTGGTGAACCCATTAGTGAGGAGGGAAGCAGTATTATGCCTTTACAGTAAATTGATAGCATAACAAGTCACAAGTTCATAGAATATAGTTTAGTTAAATTCCCTTATAAGACTAATCTGTACTACTTACAAAAATATTTCAAGAGTCACCTGTACTCAATTCCCATATAATTTTCGGACTATCAATTCTGAAACAGTTAAGGCTAGGTCGACTTCATCTTAAAGAGTCGAAATTGCCAGCACAGTAGATAGGAATTATCGCATCATTTTCCGAAGTATCATTTTTGGAAACATCATATTCTAAACGCGTAAAATTTGGAACGAATGCATTTTTTACGAAAGCCATCATATTTGGAAAATATTTGGCTAGGTTTACTAATTAAAACTTGCCGGGCGCACTGGTCTTTAGCTAGACTCACACCTCTACAAATAAATTTAAAACCTGCGGTCCGCAAATTTTCTGAGCTACAAGTTTTTAGAATGCAAGAAACAGACGTATACAATGGGTTGCTGAAGTGTGGGCCTGGTTATTTTATGAAAATTATCAACGATGATGCAAAAAAATACTCTGCAATAATACCTGGAAATATTGGCTCCCAATTATCATATTCAAATTTACATATTTGATGCGTTCCGAATCTTTAATTCCGAGTGTGATGCTTCCGAAAATGATGTTCCCGAACTTAATGCGAGCGAATACTGTTACTGTACTACTATGCGCAAACACGGGATTTTGCTCGATGTCGAAACAAGGAACACACGAGTTTTTGCTCTACGCAATCATCCCGCGCTCGGTTTCTGTGGCAAACTTTCCCCTTCATTTCATGCATTCGTCCGTATAAAAAGCTTGTGAACGACGTGAAAGCATAGCAAAGATAAAATTGATAAAATATGAATTCGATTTATCTCAATTACCGCTTGAATAATTCTATTCTATCCGGAGCTTTGCTAGTTCTATTCGTGCGATATAGATGGCCAGGCGCGAACCTGCTGATATTTAATGCCTGATCTATGCATAAATTTTCGGTGCATTCTGCATGCTATTATAATTATTGAAACAGTAAGTTATACTATTGTTCGTTTCTACTGAAATTTGTTGGTTTATTTGGAGGCGGATTATTGTTTTTCATTGATCTATTGAAGTCATGTTATAGTGTAGGTTTATTGTTCGTAATTGAAACGCAAAGGTGGTTAAAAATCATGAAAATCATATTAAGTATGTACTTCAGCTTCCTTTGGAGGATAACTTACTAACTAAGTATCGATAGTTCAAACTCTAACCAACACTTTTTTCTAAATAAACAGCTGCAATAAATGTATTAGCAACCATTAATTACATTACACTTTGAAAGTCTTACAAATCCATTGACAAACAAGGGAACTAACTCATACAACGTGTGTGTAACTTGATTATCGTTTCCTTGCACTTATTTCTTCTGTTGAACCCTAAAGCTGTCTGTTCTGTAGGGTTCCGGGTTTAGTTCACACACACACACATTATAGGAACAAATGAAATAAGAGGAAGCAAGAGATGAAAGAAAAGAGTGAGTGAGAAGGAGTTTCTACTGGAAAACGATTAGTTTCCCTTGAGCCTACCGTTTTACACAAGGATGGAAAGGAAAACATGCCGTTAGTATCATTATTATGATGGAGCGCCTACATGCTCACATTCTCATTACTTACACATTCATAACTAACTGAATATATAGCTCATATGTGATTTGTTTCCAACTAGCTTTGAATTTCAAGACGCGATCGGGTGTTGTTATTACTAATATTACTATTACGCGTAGGGAGTATGTACTAGGGTGGGAGGGAGCATCATTGAGCCTTCAATTGTGTACCCAACGGATTCTTAATGCATAAAATTAGATAATAACTCCACATTTAGGATCTGTATTGAATAACCGGCTGCGGTTTTTATGGTACAGATATTGTTATCTTGACCTAGCTCAAGATAGAAACTCAAGATAGGGACAAGGAATTTGAAATGCGCTCTTCTAACTAACTAACCAACTGTAAGTAAATCACGCATACCCATAAAATTAAGGAAGGGCTTCAGCTTTTTCTCATTACTGTACAATCAGGGATACGACCTGCCCCTCCTGCTGTTTTTCCTATTTTGACTGAAGCAGACTTGTGTGAGTCCTTGTTGTGTACATACGTAATAATAATGTGTCTTTCTTGTGAACATAAAACCGATGGGGTGTATTAGCTTTGTCATGTGTTCCCAGGGATAGGTTTTTTAGATTCCTTAGGTGTACGCATAATCTCACTTTCCCATGCACCAAATGTCTATAACGCTGTTGTGACAGCAGTAATTAGAATTCTGTTGTGAGGTCTATGAATAATAATGGGTGTGTGTTCAACAAGCAGTGACGTAGTGACCACCTTTCCGAGTATTTCTTGACAAGCTCTAATTTCTATGCATGGCATTTGGTGACACAAATTTTGATCTAACGCGCACAGCTTTTTATAGGCTAGGTAGATGGGTAGGTTAGTTAGTAGGCATTCTCCCATAGCTAATGTGTATTAATTAAATTCATGACCATCAACCTCTACATGAATGTGATGTGTTTGTTACTCGTATGGAGTCAGGTTTCCTAAGTATTTTTTCATGTGTTTTACAAGCTTGTTCATTCTAATGGACCAAGCGTTCTCAGTACATTAAACTTGATAGTGAAAGAAGGGAGTAAGTTAGTTAGATAGTAAGTTAGTTAGTCGGAGTAGAATGAAAGCGGCTTACTTCCTTCTCTGCTTAGTTGGTTAGTTAGTTTCGATTCTGTTGGTCCGTTTGTAGTTTGTACCAAAGCATAAGTGTACTGGCATAATGTATGGAGGGAAAACACAGAGGAATGGGGGAACTGATGATGCAGAAAGCTATCAGTTGAAGTGATCCCTGACCTACGTGATAGAATCACCACAAGGAGCCTTATTTGTGTGTACAGTGGAGACTTTGATCAAGTCTCATGTTGGCTCTTATGGTACTTCCAGTCTATAAAAATGTTAATGGTGTAGAAAAAATCTCGTCAGGGAACATTGAGGAAGAATTTTCCTTTCACCAAGCAACACCAGGTCATCAACTCATTTCCATCATAAAGCATCTCATATGGGAACTGTTATTTCATACTACTACTGTTATTATCGCACTGAGCTCAATTCTAAATGACTTTGAGTTCTCCAAATAAGTGTGCATGGGGAATTACATAAATTCAACTGCTTCTGTGTTTCATGACATAATGGCTGTAGGAATGACTTTTATTAACCTTTGTCGGTCACATTTGTATTCATGGCAATGGACATTTATTGCATGCATAGTCAGTTTTAATCGGTAATGGAATGAGAAATGGAGATTTGTGTAATCCCCCCAAATGGGTATAAGATGAGAGGATCGTGCGCTTTGTGCTGATTGCGATTTCATTGAAGGTATGGAATAACGCACGCACTTTTGTGCAATTATTCAAGCTTTTTGCTTTCTGGAATGTTTTGAGTTTTGACGTTACATATTTATAATATCGTACAAGACGTTAGTATCTTTTGCATGTAAAATGACTCCCATTGTAAATCATGTATAGGGAGTTTAAAGCATTCCAAAAATAAGAAAATAAGACTGATTTGAAGTTCTTCGCTGGAGTTTTTAAGCTATTAACGCAAATAGTCCAGTCATTATGCATGAACGTCATACTGACTGTTAGTGATAACTTTTTGTATGATTGATGATTCTGGACTCAGTTGAAGGCAGCACGACGGAAAATGACATTGATGCGATCCCCGCTGCCCCAATAAGTTATCCATTGAGACATCAGTTGAAACCATCCCGGCACTACAGTAGCATCCAATCAAAGAAAAGAAGACTGCTTAAACTACTGCGTCATTTTCATCTCGATTTTTCAAAGTTTGACTCCACTTGCTTACTACAGAATGGTAATGGCATTCCCGCACCATCTGTTCAAAACGCTCAAATTATCAAGTACATAAGGTAAAAAGATTAAATGCGTATAGGCCGTCTCTGTGTCCGGTAAGAAAAAAATTTAAAAACGATTTGTCCGACTCTCTTTTCCAGGAGAAAAAATCGAGCCAGAGGTCCAGTATCGAACCAGTATGTAATGGCATTATATGAATGCCACAAGGGTTATGAGTTCCCTCAAGAGTCTTCAGATCGTATGTTTTGTTCCAGACACAAATGGGTTGGACCAACACCTGTATGTATTCAAAAAGGTAATTTTTTATCTCAAAAATGAATGTACTTTCCTCTCTATATTTAAGCTCGTAACATATATCAGTCAATATTATCAAACTTAGTAATCTAATTCAAGGACTGACTGAGCGAACATTAAAAACTTGTATCCAGTAGTCTATATATTCATGATTAATAGGACCCGAAATCCCGTTCACTGATTTCAAGCTCCATGATATACTGATAGAAAATGTAATTAAGCAGTCCACATTTTTTTGCTCCATATTTAGTGTTGTGGGAAAGCTGGTTGGTACTACAAGTAATGTGGCACAAATAAACCTTGCACGTGAATTATTAGGTGAAAATTATACCACCATTATGGATTTACAAACTCGATCAAATTGTTAGTATGATATGAGTAATGAGATATGATATGAAAATGTATTATGCCATGAAATTATCTTGCCAAGTAAGCATAGAATGTACAAACTATGAGAAACCTTTAATGGAGGCGCACACGTTCCTGCTACGATGCTACCATTTGATTTGATCCACCCACCTGTTGACTAAAGAGGAGTAATTCATATATAATTCAAACTCTCACCTCTCTGAGACAACATTATTTATGCTTTCCTTGTCTGCAAGGAAAAATACTACTCTAGAAATATCATGGTAAAAATTGTACTTTTAAGGAAAAGCCTATGACATACAGAGGAATGCCTTGAGGGCTTAGGATGCAGCATGAGTCTTTGTGTAGTTAGTATGTTAGTGAAGAAAGATGAGAAAATGAGAAAAAAAGTTCTATCTTATGGAATGAAGTGAGCTCAAGGTATTTACAAAAATGGGTGACGACTATTTTTATGAGTGTTAATTACTTTGTTAGGGACAATGGATTTTGAGGCTTTTGTAAATCACTCTCCATATAATCTATAAAACCTATTGAAATTCGCAAGTCCTACTCTTTTAGTTTAATATTTATGTGGAGCAATCTATTTTATTACTATTTTTCGATTTCCACAAATTTGGTTATATTTTCTGCACTTACTAACAAATTTTGCTACTACGGGTGTGCAAGACAAGCATTTTTATAAATACTTGTTGGTGTATTTATGCCATGTTTTCGTTTATTCATGTCACCATTAATCATGATATATTGTTAAGGTGGACTTGATGAAGCGGAATGTAGCAAGTGTGAACAAGTTTGCATCACAGATGAGCACATAGGCCAAGTCAATTGCTCTTGCTATGCAGGCTACGTAATGGAGAACGAATCCTGTGTGGACATTGATGAATGTCAAATGAATAATGGAGGCTGTAGCGGCATTTGTTTCAACAAGCCGGGCACGTTCCAATGCTTTTGTCCACTGGGTCATCGGGTGGGTCCTGATGGCAAGAAATGCATTGATAGAAATGAATGTTTACTTCGGAATGGTCACGGTCCTTGCCAAGATGAGTGCACCAATACTCCTGGCAGCTATGTGTGTAGTTGCGGCCGTATTCCGGGGACTAGGCTTGCTGCAGACAAGGTGAGATTATACAGCAGCAGCATTTTGAAGTTTTGATTATTTTTGGCACCTTAAACGTATGCATTTATAATCCAGCTATTATATAGCTAAACTACAGATTTAACGAAATTGTATTTAAATCAATCTCTGAAATCACTTTATAGTAGGACAGTATATTTTTTTAACGTTTGTATTTCAACTAAACAGAGTTCACAAAGCTAAACCAATGCAATGCATGAAGATGAAAAAATGACTAGTTTTTTCTAGAGAGAGGTTGTTTGAGAAAAAGACACTAGCTCTATCTACTGCCTAAAATCTTAGTAAATTCAGCATTGGTTAACAAAAGCATCTTGTACCATTTTTTTCGTTAGTTTGACTGTATGAACTTTTTATTGGCCACAATAGGAATATTGTCAGCTGGGATAAATAAAGCCGTCACAGAACTGAGTAATTACAAGTAAAATTATGGATATTCTGATTTTTATTCATAGCATTCCTGTGAGGATATCAACGAGTGTGAAGAACTGAATAATTTTGGCTGCAGCCATAAATGTCTCAACACATTTGGGAATGCTTTCTGCTTATGCCCAAAAGGAATGACACTGTCGACAGACGACTATAAAAGCTGCGTTTCGGAATATAATGACGAGCCTCTCTCACCACCGGAGAATCTCAAGCTGCCCCCAAACAATTTCGTTGCGGACTGTCCTCCCGGCTCACTTGCAGATTCCCAAAACTCCCTGATTTGTGTGGAACATGAGGATTGCTACATTGACAATGGAGGCTGTGATCACATTTGTGTTCCAAGTGGCTCATTCCGCATCTGCACCTGTAGGAAGGGATATGAGTTGTTTAACGAAACATCCTGTATGGATGCCAATGAATGCAATGATGAAAACGGAGGATGTGACCAGATATGTGTGAACACTCCTGGTGGGCATCATTGTATGTGCAAGAAAGGATTTGAACTCGAAGATGACAAAAAGCATTGTAAAGGTATTTTACTTGTATAGCTAGTTAGTTACTTGGCAATTTGCCATGCAAAACACTGATTTGTGTGATAAACTAAAATTCAAAATGAATCCGATAATAAATTGGCCATTGTATTATGCTAAATAAAACGACTGAATGATTGATAAAAATTTTGCTGTTTTTTTATTTGCAGCAAGCTACTGTAACCATCCGCAAATCTTACCTAACGCTGAGGGATGGGACTGTATAGATCCTGAATCCAAAAAGCTAGTAGTGAAAGGGAAACCTATGATACCGGGAACAAAATGCAAGCCCCGATGTGCCCCAGGATTTAAAATGTCTAATGATGTTCTACGATCCAGATGGAAAAATAAGAAACAAGTTAAGAATTCGGAAATAGAATGTAATCAACATGGGGAATGGTTTCCATCCAATTACTCGACTCTTAACTCATGCATGCCTTCTAGCTGTGTCAATCTAGAAGATCCTGAACATGGTACTTTGTTCCCCAGAGTGTGTACCCAAGAGCGTGTCCCTTTGAATACACAATGTTTAGTTTTGTGCTCTCCTGGATTTTACCCGACTGGTGGTCGAATTAGAACTTGCTCCCGGGAGTATGAATGGTTTCCTCAGGAATCTCCGTCTTGCAATGAATTGCCCCCCACACCCAGGCCATACATACATTGTCCATCAGACATACAGGTTCCATTGAAGCCGGCACATGCGACTGCTTATGTTAAGATTCCTCAGCCTCAAGCAAATATGGAATGGCACAGGTATTTGTTTATGACAGTTTCTAAAAATAATCACAATGATGGTTAATCCAGACCATGCTAATTTTTTTGTGTATTGCAGGTTTGTAGAAGCAGATCCACCATGGGCAAAAAATCTGGAATGGAAAGTATCTTCTGGCATCACACAAGTAGTATTTACTGCTCGAAGTCCTGTTTCAAACGATACAGCTACTTGCACATTTAAGATACACGTTGTAGGTATGTGTTCTCCTTTCCACCAAGTTAAAAAATAAAATTGCACAGTGTGCCTTAATTCATGCACTCTAGTGAGTAAACAACTAACTCGTTTTTGAAAATTTACAGACAGAGAGGCTCCAAAGGTTGTAGAGTGTCCTTCCTCATTTCAAATCAGATTGAATGCTGGGGAAAAATCCAGGCAAGTGTGGTGGTCCGAGCCCAAATTTTCAGACAATGTGAAATTACAATACGTTAAAAAGAGCCATTTGCCAGGTCATGAATTTTCCCAAGGTGATCACTATATTAGCCTTATTGCAGCAGACACCGAAGGAAATAAAGCCCGATGTTCTTTTTCTATAACTGTTCATGGTAATATTTCATGATAATAATATATAATTGCATGATGACGAAGACAGTAAAATCCTTAACTTGTATTTGTAGGACCAGACGACTATGAAATGTCGGATTACCCAAGCTCACACTCACAATACAACCAAGCCAGTTCATATGAAGCCTCCATTGTATGTCCGAATTTAAAAACTGGTAGATGGACTCTACATTATGGCCGCTATTTACCCCCTGGTTGCCAGTACAGGTCTCAAAGATCTTTTAGAAAGCACTATAAGCAGAATAGCTATAACAATTTAATTTCACGATTGAGAAGAAGGACATTACACTCTCGGGCACATTGGTGATGTCTTTATGATGATGTAAAAGTGTTCCGTGTTGTGTATACCATGCCCACTGCCTATATAGAGCCTTTACAATTCTTCGAGCGGAAATCAACAATAATATGGTTGTAATTTGTAATAGCTTTTTATCAGACGCAGAAAAAATTCGTCTCATTGCTCGTTTTCGCTTACAGGAATACAAGGAAATGCCACATTTATTTTTGGTTTTTTGTTAATTGTGCAGCATTTAATTTTGAGTAGATCGTGTTTATTATTTTGAAGGATATTCTTTAATGCTTGTGTTATCCACTATGCGTGTTTTTTTAATCCCCTATATAACTGTATTAAACATCCAGAAACAACATGGAGGATTGCCATTGAAGTCGCACATGTGGTAAATCGTTCAGATCGTTTAGATGAGAGTAATTCAAATTAAACCGTGCCGCATACAAAAACATCGTTATGTTATTTTAATATCATTGATGTATACTGGGAGTTCTTTCTTTTCGCCGGCTTGATAAGCTGCTCGTATTTATTTACAAATAAAGTTTAGGTGTGCTAGATTACTCCATGCACCCAGACCAAAATCGTACACTGCTCAATGACGGAGTGATCCTTCTAGTGTATAGTACTAACTTCTACATCTACTTAAGGAGCATCCAAGCATGTTGGTTTACTTATATATGTTAAAAAACTGTTTCTACTATCTGCCCTGTCTGATTGCATGAAACATTTAAGTAAGCAGTTCAAGCTTTTACTTTATATTTCAGCACACTGTTTAATTACTATATACTTAGTTAGCGTATTGTTTGAAAAATAAAATTCTTTGACAAAATACTTTGTTTTAAAGCATATAGTTATTTAACTATTTTTTATCTTACTAGTTAGTTTGATATTTATAATGTAGGATTGCTATTTAAAGGTGGAGATTATCATCATGCTTTTCTAGATCCAGTATGTAAAGAATTTACCAACATGATTCGGGTTATGATAATAAAGAGGATCAAATAAATAGTATACATAAATACATTCAAACTCCTGTAAAATGGTAGTTGAGATTATCTATTGAACACTTAAAAATGTAGTATCTACCTAACCTAGCTGTCTGTTTCGAATTGAACCATACAAAACGGAAGCTCAATCCATTGCATAATTCCAACGCAATCGCGCGGCTATGAAACTTTGCTTGACCCAGAACATTTGAACTCGGTTCTCTAATTATTCTCATCCAGCTCTAAACTAACCAACTCATTGCTGAAGCATACAATTACATTAAAATAAAACAAATTAGTAAATAAATATCATTAATAAAACACCCATACATCTCACATCTTCATCAGTTGTGTTGCATGTGAGGCTGACAGGTGAGAATCTCTCACTGAATCGTCGTGCGTAGAAAGCCATCACATTTGTGGCGCTACTTTCATTTCTGACTTTTAGACTAACAACTGTACAAGGTTTATCTGATTGGTTGCTCTCTAGAGAGTATTATTATCGAATTTGTCATTATAATATGATTAAAATTAGATTTGAGTTGCAGAAAAACGTGAAGAGTAGTAAAGGAATTGTCGTGTATAAATTCTAAGGAGGTCAGCATACTAATTCCATTTTGTAAATTGTAATTTTTATATTTATGGTTTTGAAAATTATAATTGTCATTGGAATTTTTTTGTCAGGAAGATCGTCCTTTTTTACGTTGTGACGTTGAATTCAGGCATACAGGATTTGAGGATCAGTGATGGCATCTTCTTCTGTGTCTGTAAGCGATGTGGAGCACGATTTTGCCCTTGCATCTCGAAGAGCTAAAGTTCGATCGGCCAGAGCTAATCGAGCTGTAAATAGTTCTGCTCCCAGTAGAGGTAATGATCATCTATACCAACTATACTATACCTGTTCTGGATTGATTAGCTGTTTTGATTGCATTGTCTTCTTAATTGTAGTGATTTCATTGTTAGTTAGTGGATGAATTGGATTTATTAACTACTATGTTAACAGTCACAGTTAACATTTGGAAATACATCCATTGCATTCTGTGCCCTATGATTGCAAAAAAATATTTTCAATTTGAATTTATTTGTTTGCAAAACCAAGTAGCTGCAGAGGACAATGAGAAAGATGGGGATGCAGGAGAAGGCTGTTTGTCTAAGGCTGAGCAAGCATCTGCGGTTTTATTGGAATCTAATGATGCAAGTCCTAAACCAGTGAGCCGAGGCTTAAGCAAAGACAAAAGATCAATTATTCGGTAACGTTTTTTTGTTTATTGTCACTGTGCATACTAAAATTTTGATTGACTGACTGAACATTTTTAAATGAATATAGCCTGCTTGATCAATATGCTAGTTTACTATTTTTAATTTGTCAAAACAAAATTCTGAATTTAATCAAGCTTTATTAAAAACTGGATTGCAAATGCACTGTTTCTGCTCGTTACATTATTTAATAGCTGTGCAACTTTAATAATAAACATGCATTTCGCCAACAGAAATCAACATGCCGGTAAAAGCAATAAGGGTGGACGGGACAGGAGGAAACTCCGAGAAAAGCGAAAAAGTACTGGTGTAATGCATTTGCCATCCACAGAGGCAAGAAAAACAAGGATTTTAAAATTGTTTTTGTATTCTGTGATAAGGCCCTAATCAATAATATGATGTGTAATTTTTTAGTCTACGGGAGGCAGCACAGGAGAGGATGAAAACAACGAGAATTCTCAACCTGCCAATTTGGGATCTCCTGCAGTAAAAGCTCCAAGTATGGTTGAACCTGAAAAAGAAGGTTGTCCTCACAGAGGAAGAAGGTAGTTTTCTTAGAATTAGTTTTTTTTTCTGTTGAAGGCTTAATTCTATATTTTTATGCTTTGTGCACACCAGTGACTCGGATTTAGACGCAGACGATGAGGCCAACAATAGTGGAGATGTGTCTGGAAAACAGCAAGACTCACACACGGTAAGTTCGTAATCCGAATTAATGTAATGGTTCTTTTTGAGGTTTAGTGTTTAACATATTTAATTAAGCTTACCATTATTTTCGCATTTAGCTGAAAGCTGAAAATGAACGATTAGCTAACTTGGTCGTTAACAAGGAGAAGAGAATTGCTGCACTTGAGATACAAATTGCTCAGCTGACAAGACAAATGTCTGAACTTCGTGAAGAAAACTCAAAACTTCTCCGTGCTTTCAATACTCAGTCATAATTTGCGCAAGCAGAAAAAAAAACCCAAGATCTTGGAAAGCATAATTTTAGTCATCCATCTCGTTTAAAAGTACCTATTTAACTGTACGTATAAATTAGTTTAGTAAGGATGAGCGTAGTTAGTAACTGTCTTAAATTTAAGATTCTTTCCTTAGTCAAATACATCTCATTTACAATTAAAATTTTACAGGAGTTAGTCGTACTGCGCAAAAATTTTAGACTAAGGTTATGGCAATCTTAATGTCTTCACCATAGGGTAAGATGAAGCTCAGTTTTACACTGTTGTATCAAATTTAAAAAAATATTTGTGTAAGTGTAGCAGTATAAAGATGTATATCTGGACCTGGAATGAACTTTTAGAGTAGTAATTAGTTCAATGAGTTTTTATTGGGGTTTTGGGTACAATAGGTATCCCTAGATTTTTGTATCTTTTGTTCAGGTGCTCGGCGGCCGAAGTTATTCAGTTTTCTCAACAGCCGTCTGTTTTTAGTAACATCTATGCAAGTCTTTGCTAGTAATTATTCGTATTCATTGGGTATTGTATTGGGTCGTAAAAAATCCAGTTTTCAGTTTTTCCGAAGTACTTATATATTTTCGATTTTTTTGCTTTACGAGTATGAATGGAATCCATTCTTATGACAGCTGTTAAACAATTGAGCACATGCACTTTCAAAAAGTTAGGAGTAGCAGAAAAAACCAGTCATGGGTGAGCTTGACGTGATTAGAACAAGTATGTTTGAATTCTACATTACAACTTGTACGACTGCCCGAATATTTGTGCTTGTATAATCAAGCTAAATGGCTATATGCTCTATTTAGTTGTCTGTTCATGTTTTAAAGTTTATTTTTCGGTATTTAATGCATGCCCTTTAGACTGTATTGCGCTTGGCGCTATTTTGCATTTTTTTTCTGTTGCGTAACTCAGTATTTGTAGATATCGTCTTGCCAGATATACACTTGTTACTTTAGTTAATTTGGTATAATTTTACAACTTTCATCAGCGTGAAACACTGCGAAAATTCAAGAACAGATTGCCGGTAAATAACTTGAAGCATTATATACATATATATAATTGTTATCTGCCATCAGCCATTTGTGTGATTTATTTTTATTTTTTGTTTTTCGTTTGCGCGTTTGAATTTATTTGGAGCTCGTTAAAATGCCATTCACTTTAGCATGCATGCCTGTGATATTAGTTCTGGCATTGACACGCACCAAAGAATGGATAACTCATATGTACATGGTTTCATTCATCACACCTTTAACTTTAAAATCAATTTAAACAACGCTTTGGCCGAATAGCCGAAATATGTAATTCAAGCATTGTAAAAATGACTTCAACTAAGTAAGTTGAGTGATCGTAGAAACCTAGACTAGACTAGAACATATATTTTCCTTATTTTTTGGTAACGAAACTATGAGAAAGTATGAAACACACAATTGTAGTTGCCAACTTGAAAAGCATAGGAATTTGTATGTGAGTAAGTTGATGAAAATCTAAAATCCACATGCCGTTCCCTCATAAGTATTCTGTCTAATAGTAAATAACAAACTGTGGAATGATGGGCGCTTCTGTGAATCAATGTCAACAATTGTGTGCATATGAATAAAGTCAATTTTAATGTCATCTGACGTTTCATTTTCACCTACTCTGCATGCAGAATGACTATCATTCTAACGGAAGTGACCGCCATACTGACGGACAATTTGTTTTCTGCGCAGAACGACTGCTTGCATAATATGCTGAACAACAGACATCTTGATTTGGTATGTTTTTTATTATTAGGTAATTTGCCAACGCAGTGTCAAGCTTCAACGACTATAGTTTTTGGTTAACTAGTTAGATTACACATAGTTGTGAGTAATTTATCCACATGGAAAGGAAGTATGATGATTTTCTCTTTACAGCTGACTTCAATGAGATCATATTATAAAAATGGAAGTACAAAGTCACTTATATGAGGCGAAGACTTCTAACAGAATCGAAATTGCTATAACTGTATATCGTAGATTTAGCGGTTACGGCGAAATCAGGTTTGTTCCTGGAATCTTTCCTATTGAACGATTCAGTCAGAGTAAAAACATTTTGAGGCGAAGGTGAAACAACCAAAAAACTGCTCCGGATTGCACTAGAGACAGATGGCGTTTTTGGAGCACTCTGATTAACGAGTCGCACAACACAATTTACATGATGGTATCTAATTACGTACATAACTGGAAGTGGTCATGGTCCTGTGGTTTTTACAGCAGTTATGCAAATCAAGGAGGGAGAAGCTATTAGATCAGTACAATGAATGAAGCGACGAGTCTTACAGATTGTATTGTAACAGGCTATATAGAAGATTGAAATGACGAGGTACTGAAGTTATAACAATTAGAATGTGCACAGATTGTGCTCATAGACCTTGATCGTTTTGACGTTACCAATACCTACGGCATTACAGATTTAATTTAATTGATCATAATGAACTTTTTTAGTTAGTCTTCTGAAAAAAAATCAGGCGTAGTTTGACTTATTATAAAAACACTCACTGTAAACTTAAACGCAGATAGTACATCTGGTTGTGATGATCAGAGACATAAGGCGTGGGACAAAGTTACTTTGCTAGTCACTTTTCGCCGTCCCCTAAGGTGGTAATATACATGCTCTAATTACATCAGCATTCGTTACCAGTACAACTACTCGACTTTACTTTATAGTAACAATAATTGACAATCCTTAAGTATTAGTAAGCACACGCAGATTACCTACGTTACCATAGGTTATAAACTAGTATTTAGAATAGGTTTCGTCATTATCTATCCACTTACAAGTTACCATGACATATGGGCTTTTTTTGACATGATTCTAGATTATAGCAACAATAGTACAGTCACAGAGAAAGCTGAGCAAGCACTGAGGACACTAGATCAGCAAATGTCTGCTCTGATTCAAGGTATGGAACCTAACACGGTAGTGATAATATTACATGAGATTATTATTCGCGAACTATTAAAATTACATTAGACAGATTGACTCATTAGCCAATTAGCAATGATCACTGAGCTTATTTGTAAGATCACATCAACGCAAGTTTGTTAGCGAACAACTAAATTATTAGGATTAAAATGTTTTTAAAGAAAACATATCCTATTGTTTCAAAGACGACAGTTATTTAGGCACACTCTTTGTTTATTGACCTGCAAATCTTGGTTGAGCCGCAGGACGAAAGCATAAAGTCTATAACGTTCGTTCACAACAGAGGATTCAATTCAAGGAACACAAAGAATGAAAGTATGTATATAGTCGATAGATCCAACTGCTGTCTTTGAAGGAAATGAATTTGCTCAGCATCAGCTACCGTTAGCGAGATGAAAGTAAAAAATTAACACTAAAAGCCCATATTTAAGCAAAACTTAGACAAAGTACCTTAAACCGATTGATCGGCATCTTGTGTAAACTGCAAATTTAAACTGTGTTACATATTCATTCGCTTCAATTTCACATTAGCTATAGCTAAGGCGGCGAGCTACAGTGGATTCAAAAGAAAATTCTGTTACACCATCGCGGTCATCCTCATCATCGCTAAAAGACCACTGTGACGAGATATCTGAGTCAAACATATCCATTAGATCTTCGAAATCCATCCATTGCAACTCCCACTCCTCAAGAAATTCCCAAATCGATATACTTGCCTATAAATCATAATTCAATCGCTATATTATTACAGTTGATCAGATGAACTAACAAGTTGCTCGGCCTGTTTATTATTAATATTTGCACATCAGCGAATACAATTCTTTCTCGCACACCATGTAACAGGTCAATGACTACCTGAGGTTCCGAACCATCAGCATTCTGACGGCGTGGTCTCCGAGGAGGAGGCCCGACGTCGATAGACTCGCCGGTTGGTAGAGCATGAAGATAAAAACATTTATTTCCAAAAGGACATGCTCCATCTCCAGACCGGTAATAACGACACGGCTTTTTACTGTAGCAAAATAAAGTTAATATGCTACTTGAAACCACGATTCGCTAAATCAAACAACAAATCATGGAAAATAAACACATACTCCATACCTGAGAGCTTGTTTGTAACTAGTAATCAATTTTTCCTTTTCATCCTTGGTTTCTACCCAGTAACGGCTTGGGCACACAAAGTCAGATTTCACACGACACTCGGGGCAAGCTCGGATGATTTTATTTTCAAATTGTCTTGCCTGGCGCCAGCGACGTATACAAGATAAGCAAAAGCAATGATTGCAGCTAGGGAGGATGCCGAATCTTTGTTCACCAGGGGGGCTTTTGTCCATAATAACCTATGTTGATAGTCAGTTGAAATTGCATTAAATAAACGCACTCGCAAAAACATGAGTATTACAGTCGCAGCGAACTTACTTCCATGCATATACCACAAGTCTTGTCACTTGACTGGGCGACAGCAAACGACAACTCCATATCCTTTTCATGTTGCTTTACACATTCCTACAGAAAATCAGTTTTTTAGACAATTAAAGGTTAGCAATATAGAACAATAGAACTGAATTTCGATTGATTTGAATCACGAACTTTGGCATGTTGTTCTCTTTGAGAAATGTTATAGGGATGGAGGCAAAATTGCTCGCAAAAGTCGCACTTAAGACCATGGATAAGCACACATTTCTTTCCGAAGCGGCACTCTCCAACAGCAGCAAAAGGACATAGTTCTCCGTAGCCCACCGCTGCGTAAAAACAAATTCAACAACAGTTAGCATCAATTGAACGTAACAATATTCATAGTTAAAATAAAATATTTTCCTAACCTCCTTCCAAATCAGATTCTTCTGCACCAGGACCAACGACTTCGGCATAACTTCGCGGTGATGATGATGATCCTTCTTCAACCGCTTTCTGCACGTTCACATTACTTTTTTCTACTAAATTCACCATTTGCTTGCACAGCGTTGATTGAGTGGATCTTTTGCTATTGCTGGAAACTTCATACTGCTCAGTGCCTTGGTCTGAAAAATCTATACAAATATTAAAATATGGACACAGGCTTAACGGGATTCAATTTGGACAATTATTACATTTACGTTGTAGTTGAATAAATAAACAACCAAAGATTTTCAAAAGTAAAACAAATGCATACTGGAATCTGGACTGGCAGTAAGGTTGCTCAATGGGACAAATTCGGGGGCATCCGCCCAATTCGGAGGAGGAACAAAAAATTTCTGCTCGCGATCATTCGACTTCTTGCCTTTCTTATTTTGCTCGTTTTCCAGCAAAGCCTTTTTAAATTTACTGCGCACAAAATAAAATTTTGAATTCCATTAGCTCAAGAAAAAGATACGTAAGGTTGACTAATTGTATACACACTTGTTCTTAGAAGTACTTACTTTTCCCTATGATTATTACTTATATTAGAAGAGGATTCCTCTGCACGAATCAATCTCAGGGATTCCACAGTTTTCGCCATGTCTTCAATTACATTGACTGTAGTCATATTTTATGGTTAACAATGGAAGTTCCGAAACATCAACCTGTTTAAATGACAAACAAAAAATGTATGCATTCAACAAAAAATTCAACTTGAAGTACAAATCATAAACTGCTCCTACTTTTAGAAGACTCAATCAACGTTACGGGTGCTATGATAACCCTAGATTGACTGATAGATTGGTTTTTGTTTCTATAAAAAAATCCACTGCCTAGGCGACTGCAAGAATCCTGCTTCACTTTCACTTTGTGCCAGCTACAGAAATTAAATTATCAGATGGCCTTCAAACGTCTCTCGAAATCGATTAAAACGCCTCTTCGAGATAAAGTGGTAAGCAATCACTTCGGCCCTTCGTCTTGTAACAATCACTATCATATCATTGTCCAAATACATCGACTACCCGCTGAAGGTCGACAGATGACCGACAATTTCAATAAATTTTATTTACTACACAGACGCGAACAAAATTGAAGAACTTTCGTTACTTCTATTGTCTATTCTAAACAATACATCCAAATAAACTTCGTATTACAAGGATTCAACCCTCAATAGACAAACGGATGGATAAAGTCTCAACGTTATGAACCCAAATTACACAAGTTAGTTGCTGACCTAATCAATAAGGTTAAAGTTTAAACCAGAACCATGGATTCTAAATTGTGCTGGAAACGGAGTATGGCCACTTCTTACAATAAAATAAAGTACTCGTGGGCATGGGCAACCCTCACAATCGCAATTTAAGAATTACAATGGGAGAATAATAATGGTCTTTCCTGAGTTCGCTCATATACAACCCCGTGAGCATGTGAAAGTATGTGAAAACTGAAATCCAAGTAAAAAACATCACCATCATCATATCGCCAGACGACTACCAACTAAAACTTATATGGATAGGTACGCATGTTGTATTTTATTATCAGACTGCAGCACTTCGCTATATTGCTAGGATTAGCTAGCACCTACGGCTGCTCTATTCAACATATTAGTATGAATGAACACTAACGTTTATATGTACAATGAGTGTTATAATGGTAGCTGGTGGGTATGAAGAATCAGCCATAACGAATATGAACATATGCAATGGACATTTGGACATACAAACGAAAAGATATGACGAGAATGAGAGGAAGTTAAATATCATGATGATCAAAATTTCAGATACACTGTGAATGTGTCACATTTATGGCAAATGTTTTAAAAAACACGATCTATAGTAATATGAAATGCATTATGTGCATGCAAATAAAGTAGTATTGTGTAAAGCTACAGCAGTCATAAGGACTTGTCTATGAATGAAGGTAACATTTAGTTAAAGATAAGGGGGAATGCATTTTTTAAAACAGGCTGACCGGCAATCATTAGTTTTTTAACGACGATGAATACAAAAATTCTTTTTGAGCGTGTTCTGTGGTTTGGTAGCGGCTTCAAAACTAATCCGGAGAGTCGGAGAGACTATTCCCGCAATGATTTTTAAATAATGTTTAGAAATTAATGAACTAATATGGTGGAAAAATACAGTGTGAGACTGAGCAAGTAGATTATTTGATTTATGACTCGGCAACTAGTCATCAACGTACTCCTTATGCCACTAAAATGTTAATGTACACTAACTCAAATGGTTGACAAAAGACAGATTCCTAGATTTCGTCTACTGATTGTATGCAAGCTTAATTTTTTAAAGCATTATTTTCATTACAGTTACAGTTGTAGGGTTGAGACAAGCCAAGGACGCATTAAAATTAAAATGAACAAGCCGTGAGTCAGTTCTGAATGATCATACTGATAAAGAGGTAAATACCCAGAACTTAGCAAACTATGCAATTATTACAAACTAACCCCGAATGTAAAAACATCTTCCTTCTCAAAATGTAACGAAAAATTCCTAGGTATACCTTGTGCGCAAAAAGGAGGTAAATTTTATCCTATCCTACTACACAAATTTAACACACACAGGACAGGAAAAATTTACCTCCTTTTTCCGCACAAGGTATACATATACCATCTTATTTTAAGACACAATAAAATAGCGCATGCCAGTCCTCAAATCAGTAGAATTGTAGGACTATTTACCATATTTACTTATTTCTTTCTTGCTGAACAAAAATCTAAAAACTCGGACAGATTCCAAAGGGTGCATGAAAAAAAACTTGTACCGCAATGTCTTCTTTAGATTTAGGGATGGTGGGTGGTTTAATATTTTGAAAAAAAAAAATGGTTTTAACTAGAGAATACGTTGTAGTACAAACTTTGTTCTACGAGAAGCCTCCAAAATATGCATAGGGGGACTCTGGGTCGGGTATAGCATCTGTGCAGAAGATGCTCTGATTGGTTCGTTTTGAAATTAAACGCGTGTTTTGTATCTTCGGATTTTTACAAAAGACACACCAAATGAAAGGTGAAAGGGTTTGATGAGCTGACAATGTACGTCCGTTATCTGTTCATCAGCAATTTTCATGACAATGTACACAAAATCTTCCTATAAAACCCTCCAGTATGTGCCCCAAAATATTGTATTTTTCTTTTCTCATAACTTCATGTGATCATTTATTTTGTAGTGTGGTCGTATGGTGGCTATATTATTGAACTGAATAAATTGTGCCGCCGAGCGATTTGTAAAAAAAAAAATTGTAATCCGATGAGGTCCATTGCAAAATCCGTGAAAAAAATTGAACATTGAGTTAAATGGCGAGTAAAAAGTAGTAAGGGTCAAGGGTCCCTGTCTTCGCTGAATTTTTACGTGTTATTTTCCGCATGAAAAAAAAAATTATCTCAATTTTGATCCTAATTTTTTTGGTTTCTTTCTGTGACTGTTACTCACGAACCATTGCCCATCGGATGGGAAATGGGAACATTGGAAGGTTTTAGGTGTGTAGACGTAGAGAGTGTAAGGAAGAATTTCAGCGCATTTTCAAGAAATTGCGCATGAACACATTATGGCGGAATTGTAAGTCTAAACGGTCTAAACATGTAACTTCTATTCGGGACTCCAAGTAAGGCCTTCCTAGCTTCATCCTGTTACCGCTGCTACACTTTGTGTTTTGGGAAGTATTCTAGAAGTTGAACCAGAAATAAAAAACACCTCCTCACCCACCCCCAAACCAAAACCTCAAAAAATGCTGTGAAGTCGAAACACCCCCACACTAAAAACACAAAATCTTTAATTGGGCCTATTAACAACAATTTAACTAGCAATCAACGACTAAAGTTAACAATTGAAGTGCCGTGATAATTTATTGTAGTTAACTCTCGCTACAGTTATGGAATCTAATACTTGTCATGAAAAGGACGAAATCAGTCAAACGGATCGTGGGGGGACGCTGAAAAGACTTTTGCTTTGCACAACCCCCTCGTTTGAAGGAACGTAGGAAGCCAAAGGCGATCCTCTCCATGTTGTTTAATTTTTCATGTTATATGTTTCGAAAACTAGCAGTGCCCCAAATTAAAGTTACCGTCAAGCACTTTCATTTGATGCGTCGTTTGTCAAAATCCGTGTTATGTATTTTTAATCACCATAAATTAGTAGACTTACTGATTCTAAAAATAGATGAGCAATCTCCCTTCAGTACTCGTTCTTGCAATTTCGATGAATTAACTAATGAACCTAATTCAAGATCACCAAATTCAGCACCATCAACTAAATAATTATCTTACTCGAATTTAAAAAAACTATTTCAAATTTTCCACGTTCAAGAATGAACAACGAGCTCCAGGTGTTTTAATATTACTACGGGAATGGGAACTACAGTGGTCCTGCTGAATTCTGATCTGAAACCCAGTCGCAGCACCTCATGCTTCAACTAAGGGCAGGCAAATCAAATATGGCAAATGGAGGAACATGGACGCCGCATGCACTTGGAAGGGACAACAAAATATATGTAATGCAATTTTAGATATATGCATAACGTTTTGTTTGGATTTTCGTTCTCTATGGCCATCATCGTTTGACATTCCGTTTTTTAGTAGTGCTTGGAAATTTTGGTGGAATTGAGGGAGCTGTATAGCGGCAAGGCTTGAAAATTGCTGTTAATTAGGTAATCATTTAATACTTTAATTGCTATTGAATAATTAACACGGAGTGTACTTGGGTTAGTGTTGTAATTTTATTTCATTTGTGATGTGATGGTGAAACATTGGCTGTTCATTGCAGGAATTTAATGGCCCTGTTGTTTGTTGGGAGTTGGGATAGTGTACTTGATAGCTAAAGCTAAAGGGTTCACTGTCAAGTCAACTTTGAAGATACGCGAAAACATTACAAGGTTTGTTAAATGCTGATAAAAGATTTGAGAAAAAGATAATCACAGAATGGAAAGCAAATATCTTGACTGGAAAGATTTGGACTATATAGAATCTGCGGGGAGGATTCAGTCACAAGTTGTGATGGCACTTTGGGATATTTAAACGATATTGGACATCGGGTGAACGATGGGCGATGGGAATGGTTTTTCAGCTGTGGGACGCTGTGTGTTTGGTTGTTTGAACCGTTGGAGGTTATGGATTCGACCGTTTGTAGTGGTCAGCTATACAGCTGTGCTGCTTGTACTGGTTCCGTTTTTGGTTGTCGACTGTTTAGAAAATGAGTGTAGCCGACAACAAAGAACCAAAGTTATTGGGGGCCTTTTTGCCCTTCTTGGTCTTCCTATCACATTGTGGCAGATAATCCAACACATTGTTCACTATACAAAGCCATATTTGCAGCGCCATGTTATTAGGTCCGTTGTGCTATTAATGTTTCGCATTTGTTTAAATCCTGATCCTGACTTCCTGACTGAGTTCGGAAGTATTTCAGTACTTGTTCAATTTAATTTCAAATTGTATATTATTTCAGAATCTTGTGGATGGTTCCGATATACGCTTTGGATGCGGTAAAAAACGGATTTTAACTTTAGATAGTATAGTAACTGACCATCTATGCATACATGTAGATCCTATTAAGAATTACTCACTTGACTTGAGTTGCCTTTGATATTTATGGGATTTAATGGGATTTTTGATGTATCGTATTTTATTTTCAGTGGATCGGACTACTAGCGCCAGAGTATTCAATCTACTGCAATTCTATTCGAGAATGCTATGAGGCGTATGTTATCTACAATTTCATGAAATTTTTGCTGAGCTACTTAAACGCTGAAATGGATCTAGAAGCAAATTTGGAGCTGAAGCATCAAGTCCATCATTTTTTCCCGTTATGTTGCATGAGGGACTGGGAAATGGGGAGACAATTTGTGTATAATTGCAAGCATGGAATTTTACAGTACACTATAGTTCGACCCGTCACAACAGCAATTGCTTTGTAACCTATGATTTAACTACTAATTAATACTATTTTTATTATTTGTATTGTGGTTGTGTATTTGTTTTTAATTTTGTTTCTTTCAGTATTTGCCATCAATTTGGAGTGTACGGAGAAGAACAATTTAGGGCAGATGTAGCGTTTCCGTACATAATTGCCGTAAACAATGTATCCCAGTTCGTTGCGATGTATTGTTTAGTTCTCTTTTATCGGGCCACTAAAGATGATCTCTCTCCAATGCGTCCTCTTGCCAAATTCTTGTGCATAAAAGCTGTTGTATTTTTCTCTTTTTTGTAAGTTACAAGTTTAGTTTGTACTTAATTACGTTTTTATGCGTACTGCTGAATGTATGAAAGCATATGCTTTTACTGTTATCAAACTGTCTGATACGTATGTACAATTTTAGTCAAGGGGTCGCAATTGCCATTCTTGTCAACACTGGAGTGATTGCAGATGTTTTTGGGACGGCAGAAAGAACTGACATTCACTCAATTTCATCCAGTATGCAAAACTTTTTGATTTGCATTGAAATGTTTTTGGCAGCCATAGCTCATCATTACGCATTTTCCTACAAAGCATATGTTGACTTAGCAGCTGATCAGCCAAACTGCTGCGAATCTTTTTGCGAAATGTGGAACTTTTCGGACGTTAAAGAAGACTTATCGGAGCATATTGGAGCAATGAGTACGGAATAAATTTACATTGCATGTATAATACGATTAAGCTCGTGGTTTCGTTTTATAACCATACGGCCTAGTTCTCAATTTCTTATCTAATAGGGTCTACTGTGCGCAACGTAATACCTAGCAAGATTTATCGGCACCCCGGTGGGCTTCGAGAGGAAAGAGACCGTTTGCTTTCTGAGTCCCATAGCCGAGACGATTATCAAAGTGGTAGTGATAGTGCAAAATTTTCGTCATCGGGAGGTCCTTCTGAAAGTGTTAGAATTAGTGACTCCAGGAAGAATATCAACTTATATTCCAGTCAAACAGAAGATGATGATGACACACTAGGTGAATTCACTGAATTGGGAAATGAGCATGAAATCAACGACTGATTACAGTGGCTTTAAAGTCATGAAAACAGTTGTCAGTCAGGAACTCGGAGCCTTTTTATGACATTCCTGTTAAAGTATTCGACTCCGTTAAAAAGGGGCAGATTATTTGTGATATCGATATCCAATTTTTCCTGGTCGAGACAAACAAAACGTTAAGTAGTTACTAGTTACTTAATTTAATCTTTAGTATTATTAGTTGATAGTTGTTTACTTCAACAAAGAAAAATAGACTAATTCTTTTCACTGATTCTTATTGGTTTTCTTTATTGTCTTAAATGTCTTGATAACATGTTGTGAGAAACTAGGGACTGCCATCTGGTAGAGCAACAGTTTTTTTTCAGTCAGTATTTTGGTTTATTGTATTAAAGATGTTTTACATGAAATGTTTGTACTCTTTTTTTCTAGTTACTTGTTTGTTTGTGCTAAAATTGTGAGAATGTGTATGACTGCATCGGTATTGCTTTTGTGTTGTTTATGTAATTTTTAGTGTACCAGCAAATCTAAAGTTTTCCAATATTTAATTATTGAAATTGATTATGAAACTGTTGATAGTTCTATCCTCTATCCTGATGTTGTCGAAGGTTTCCTTTAATGTGTGTAAATGCATTCGTTAATTATTTTATCGAGCTCGGTGGGTACAATAAATCCGCTAGCCTAGATTAAGGTTTTCTTAAAATATCGCATTTTCTTTCGCTCTATGAAAAGCAATGTACTCAGCAATTCACAAAGAATAAAAACAAATGTTTGTAATCCCTGATCCAACTGTTTATTTATTACCTCCTACATGTCATTCGGCAACCATTATACTGATCAACAATTATGATAATGCTAAAAAAGAATAAGGTTTTGCATTCGAAAAGTCTAAAACAGAACAGCTTTTATTTTTATCACGAATTATGAGCACATTATGTGGTATTAAAGCAAACACTGAACTTACACTAGGTACATAATAACTTCAAGATAGAAAATTCTAAATGTATCTAAAATGGCATTATAATCTCATTGCGCTTCACTTTAAAATTTGGGATTACAGTTTGCTTTCCCATTAAATGTTGCACTTTAATTTAAACGTATATTTTGTCGCGTCGTATCGTTCCAACATTTTGTGACTCACAGCTTCCTTCAGCCCTAGTTTATATTACTTATATATCATAGCATTACTTTTCGCACATTATTGGTTTAGCATGTATTTGTATGCGCATTTTGACGGTGTAGGTGTACTGTGTAGTAGAAAAGTGCACTTGTGTCCATAGTCCCTAAGGTACTAAAGGACGAAAAAGTCTTCTTAGTACAGAATACAACTATAATTAGCACGCCTTAAACAATTATCTGGTTTGAGTTTAGTCTGTGGGTGTGTTAGCACGGTAAATAAGCATGTTATCTTATATTAACTGAATGCATGGACATTACATACCCGCCTCTGTTTAGTTGCTCATCTAAATATTATCTTTAACTGTAAAAAATAAAGACAGAAAAAATATAAAAAATGAAGTTTACAAGCAAGTTAGCAAGCAAAAAACACAGTCCAAACAAAAAAATTTTAGTAAAAGCGGAAGGAGGAGCTAGGTTATAGAAACTATAGTAATTACGCAAACAGAGCTGGAGAAAGCGTATAATACTTTTTTCTTTCACCTTCGATTTCAAAGTTGTGCCTCTGTTTTAGTTTAGTAGTATTTTGCAGCATTGTTATACAAGCAGATATATTAAATAATAGCGTTCTAAACAAAACTAATGGCATTTTGATGAATTTTCAAGCATTAAACTATAACATTTGTAAGCATTGAACTAGAGATCACCGTTGTCTAAATACAATATTTAGAGTTGAACATTGTAATTTAAAAAAAAGTCATAATCTTCAGTAGATACCATAGCAATAGCTTGCTATCATTCGTTGCAATTGTTGTGTACTATACAGTACTGAAGCGCATTTCAGGATCTAGAGTTGGGCAAAACACTAGCATGTACAATAGAGCAAGATTACGTTGCTTTTTGAGGGTTCGAGCTTTTATCAAATGCATTTTGCTGTGCAGATGTCATTTCTGTTTAACTGGACTTCAAATATTGAAAAAAGAGTCCTGATTAAATATTTAGAATATTTCAGTAAATGACTTGTGCTTGATAATTTCCAATATGAGGAACCCCTATAACTATTACTTTCCGGTATTTGAGTATTTTGTCCATCTCCGCTAACTCTTCGGCTTGTCATTCATTGATTGCCGGTTTCTACGAAATCTCTGGACTCCGCCCTGCTAGCTGCGCGAAGGCATTCTACCCAGCTAGAGGCCTCCTCTTCACTTGAAGCCAAAAAAATAAAACACTTTCTGGTATTAGGATGGGCCATTCGAAATGCTTTCGCTCTATCACTTAAAGGAGTGTTGCCAGCTTCTGAGTTTGAACATTCAGTAAGCAGCTGTACTACCATACCGGGGACAGGACAAGCATTTTGGGCCTGAAAAAGTAAAGCACAAGTTAATGTAGCAAAATAAAAATAAAGACATAAGCCCGTATCCTCATCAGATTGACTGGGCTACAGGATAAATGATAACTTACTTTGTCATCCGATTCTGACACGTAACAATAGAAAACAAAATTGGATCTAGCAACAACCCATCTGCGCGACCATTCTTTCGTGCCACGAAATCGTAGATTGAGATAACCACTTTTAATCGACGGGGCGGAGGCTGCAATCTACAAACAGAGAGACATTACATAAGTTCAGATGAAAAATGAGTACTTCAACTGCTACAAGTTACAAATACTCCAGGTGAAACTAACATCCAATATTCCAGCAACCGTATCAAAGTTGTCGTTTGATTGAGACAACTTTTTTTTCTGTTCTTCTCTGTCTAACAAGATAAGCTTACATTGATTGCACACGCGATGACTTTTTCCATTATCATAATTGATGGGCAGTTTTGTATCCGAGCATTTAGGGCACACAATCTGTCAAGAGAAGGAAACAGATTTTCAAAAAATTGTACTCTTTTTTATCGAAATTTATTTTTTACGGCAATTGCAACTTACGCTCCCACATGCATAACAATGCTTTTTTCGTTTAGAAACCATACCAAAAGTGATATCACAAATCATACATTTAGAGACTGAATCACTTTTTAGCTTTGGAGGCTCCTTAATTCCTAATTCATCTTCACTAGGACTTGTTGAACCAAGACGTAACGAAGATTTGCGCTTTAGCAACTCTTCTTTAGCCTTGTATATCGCTTGCATCCAGTCTGTCTTTTCAAAATCTTTGCTGCAAAAAAAATTTAACACACAAAATTTTTTGTACAAGACGATAATTTAAATGAAAAAACAAATGGAAAAAATTATCAATAATGTAAATAAAAGTTTACTTACTCAGTGTATAATTCAATCTTCTTAGAATTATCTTTTATGTAAAAGCAGTTCATCACTTCTAAATCGTCGCCTTCAGCAACTGTAATGGAGGCTACTTCAAGTTTAGCCCTTAATTGGTATGGAGCACTTGATATTATCCGATTCGCCATAGGACGGGTTGAGCACAGAAGAATAATATCACTCAACTGGATTTAAAATGAAAAAAACATCAGATATTATATTATGTGCAAGCTTTTCGGTTAAGTAATTACATAACTAAATAATAATGATGTCAAAACAAATTGTTTGCAATAAAAGGACATTATTATTATTATTATTATTATTAATAATACTTAAAATGTCTATTTACCAAAAATAAATAACGCTCCTGGTGATCACCGGTTCTAGCAGATATCTTGGTAACTTTTCCTTCCCGAATCAGATATCTAGTTGGACTAACCAAATCCATTATTCCTTTAACACGCTCTTGAACTTCTAAAAGTTTTCGATATCCAACAATCTTTCTCATTGCTTCATTTGCATGATCTGCAGCATTTGAAACCATTTCCAACGCTTCTACAAGTTGAAATTGGAACATCAAATGTTATTACAACAAGAGAGTTTTTATAAGACGTGTATACCAAATTCATCTCTTACTTTTTGTATCAGAAAGGTCGTTAGAGTCCTCAGAAAGCCTTCTCAGGTATGCTTCTAGCAGTAATTTATAACGCGGAATTCTTTGTATTGGAGCGATTAGGTGATGTTGAATAGGCAAGTTACAACATTCTTCCATTTTCTAAAAAGCAAACATTTTTTAAGTCAGCGCAAACAACTTTTAAAATTTCAATCGAGTAAAAATCAGCACAACTAAAAATATCCCACCTCAATTTTACTGACAATACTGGCAAATCTGGGGGATTTCTCTCGGTATAAATTAATAAGGTTAACAGACTGGTCAAAATTTTGTACATACTCTGAATACATTTTAAGGAATGGTGCAAAATCTTTCATAATATCACCTAATAAAAACAATGAATTAAAATTGATGATATTCAATATTCGAATATTTTATTCATGATAAAACTTACCGATTCTTGGATCTTTTTCCCAATTACTTATTCTTGCTTCTAATTGTGGAAGCAAATGGTCGTTATGTAGCTTATAAAGAGATGTAATATTTCGTAGCATATGAAACAATATGTCAGACGGAGATAGAGGTTGCCGTTTATTCTCTTGATTTAGGTGGAAATAGAATATCTGGTCCACAAGATACAATATTTTAACATACGTACGTTCAGAGGTGAGTAGTTCATTTGCAACTTTGAAACATTTATTGTGCTCCGGAGTCGACACAGACAGCTCTTGAACGCTAAAACATAACGAATGCAAGTAAGTCAGACAAACAAAACACTTTCATTCTTTTTTTTACCATATCACGTAGACACACATGCTATGTACAATAAAATTATGCAACACCTTTCAGCATCTAAAGTAGCAATTGTTCCTGTTTCCGATGGCTCATAAAACGGTTTATCAGATATAGCGTACAAGGGAGGATACACCAGTGCAGGTTTACTAGCGCAAGAAATACAACTCAAAGTTTCGTCATCATCGTCACCGTCATCTTCAGACTCCGATTCAGAAGCACCAAATGAACGCCGCAGCAGCAGTTTCTGATCTTTGAAAGCCCTATTCAGAGAAAAATTAAATGAATGATCAGCAATATAACAAATAATGTCTGACAGATTGTATAAGGTAGCAATACCCACTCACCTAATTCCAGCATTACAAGATTCAAAAGTTACATTTTGCGACGCGTTGATATGAAACGAAGGAGAGTTGAAAACGTCCTCAGAAAATTTATTTTTCCATGCAAGAGGTTGAAAATTTAAAAACCCAAATCGGGAATTCAGTGGTGAAGGAAGTTTACCAAAATCATGAGTAAACATTTTATTTTCACCATTGTTTTGGGAAAAAGCTTTAAAATTTTGAAACACTCCAAACTTATCTTCACTTCCTGATCTACTAAAACATTCAGTTTTCGTCAAAGAAATCCCACCTGACGAAGACTGACTGTGGGGAAGACCAATGGAAGACGAGCCAAAAGAGCTCAGGGCAGACTTATTCATGGCGTCCATTCTTTGCTCAAAGGTACTGGCCAATTGCGAACTCATCCAAGAGAATGATTGACTAGATGAAACTCCTTCCTTGCTTCGATGGACTGCTGCTGTAGTTGTAGAATGGTGAGTTTTAACTTCCTGAGCAATCTTTTCCCTCACAAACCCCTGGGTACTCAATGAATTTGAAATTCTCATGTTTTTCAATCGCTCTTCCATCTTCTCTTTTGCCAATTGAAGTTCCTTCTTATCATCGAAATCCATGATTGCGAGCTATCTGGGATTTATATCTACGTACCCAAGGAATTTCTTTTACACATTAGTTTATTGAGTTTTAAATGCCACTGATTATGAACTTGGAACAAAAATTGGGTTAGAGTAAAATGAGAATATTCACAGCAAAGGCTTCCTACTTTAAATAAATTTACCAAAAACATTTGAAATCGTACTCTAAATACTGACTTATACAATTAGAAAACTAATTCTGAAGCAAACAAGACCAACTCCCATTTTCACAAATAATTTGTTCGAGAAATCCAAAAAATGATTCCCCCTACCTTATACTCAATGAGAGGAAGTACGTGGATGAGAATGACATCATTATTACTGTCGCAACAGCTCAACGCATATAGAAAACTCTCATGCAAATATATTTGCTTGAGGCCAAGCACCTAGTTTTTTATCGAAACATAATCTTGTTAACCTCCATAAATTATTAGTAATATGTTATGTTAGTCATTATAACGGTGAATAATATTGATTGGAATTTGTCATATTAATTGATGATCTAATCACATGAGCGTATCATGAGTAAAGTTTAAGTATTCGTGCCAGAAACAAGACTGGCCTTTAGACGTGTACATCGTTCAAAAACTATCGACGTCGACAGGGACGTTTGGGTCTTTTTCTACCGACCACGCGTCGAAGTTGACGGCGGCAAAAAATAGGCCACTTTAAAAATAAATTGCGGCAAATTTTTAAGTAAAAAAATTCTTTTTGTTTAATTTTATAGAAAGCATATATGACAATTTTAGATTTTCTAGCTGTATGTGTCGACACGTTGACTTGTGTGGATGCGCCGAATTTTCATCGATGGCATCAGCGTAGTTTTTTTTACAGAAATAACCTAGTCGACGGCGCACAAGTGTAGTGTAGACTGACTTGCAGACTATTCGTTAACGAATTTAATTAATTTTGGGGGTGCTGGCTTGTGAGTAGGGAGATCATTGAGTGAAATTATTAAAAAAATGGTGGGATATAAAATTTTCCTAAGGAAAGTTAAAATCAGGCACATTGACGACTTTGTGAGTAGACAGAGGTCGAAGAACTCAAAACTTGATTCAAAGAGGTTAAATATATATATCTGTAATTAGTAATGTTAATAATAATAATTGACTGTTACTGATTGAGTGAGCAAATGAATTTTTGCGGTGGCGGATTCCTCGTAAATTAGCCGTAGGAATAGTAGAATAGTGTTGATGTGCTTCTCTGGTTAGTTTTATTTTCGTTATCATTGTTTACCAACTCGTCGGTTTATGAACATCATTTATGATGTCTGAACATCCCAGTAACAGTGTCGAAACCAGATTGTGCATCGGCAATTTGAGCAGCATCACAACCCAGTCAGATATTGAATCTGTATTTAAAAAGTTCGGTGCTATAAAGAATGTATGGGTTTCAAGTAATTCTCAGGGAGCAGGTTATGGTTTCGTGGAATACGAAAATCCAAGTCATGGAGTAATAGCTGCAAAGTGCATGGATGGAGGGTAAATATGTTTTTTATTGTGAATTCATGTCTTGTACTGCGTTATTAATGAAGTCATTTATTGTGTTTGTTTTAAAATTTCAGGAAAATTATGGACTCTCGAATTAGTGTGGAAATATTCCGTGGTAGTCAAACGAATGAAATACCACCAACCATCAGGTAAGGTATAATTTAAGCTTGCTCAAGTTGAGAGCATGAAGATTGTAAATTTAAAATGATCCAAATTTCAATCACAGCACTCGAAGAAAGTTGTCTCTATTTATGTCAAATATCTAAAATTTCAGCAGCTATAATGCTCAGCCAAGTCAATCGTACTCTCGAGGAGGGGACCACGCAAAAAGGTCACATTCCCAGAACCAATACAGGCATGTTGACCACAAAGAGACATGTCTGAGCCGGGATTGCACCAGTGGGTCTTATGGAGAATCTGACCGTTCTAGAGAGAATTTTAGGGACATTGATCGCTCTAAAGAATCTTTTAGGGACATTGATCGCTCTAAAGAGTCTTTCAGGGACATTGCTCCCTCTAAAGAGTCTTTTAGGGACATTGATCGCTCTAAAGAGTCTTTTAGGGACATTGATCGCTCTAAAGAGTCTTTTAGGGACATTGATCGCTCTAAAGAGTCTTTTAGGGACATTGATCGCTCTAAAGAGTCTTTTAGGAAACGGGATCGCTCCAAAGAATCTATTAAGGAAAGAGATCGCTCAAGAGAGTCTTTTAGGAAACGGAATCGCTCCAAAGAATCTTTTAGGGGGAGAGATCGTTCAAGAAAGTCTTATAGAAGACGGGACCGCTCTAAAGAGTCTTTTAGAGAAACAGATCGCTCTAAAGAGTCTTTTAGGGAAACAGATCGCTCTAAAGAGTCTTATAGGGCTCAGGACTGCGCTCGGGAGTCCTTGAGGGGTCAGAATCGATATAAAAGGGAAGAATCCACTAGATATTGGGATCGCTCTAGAGAATCGTACATAGATCATGATGGAGGCTCTAGATCGTATTCTCGCCCTTCACGGTCTGTCATTTTTCCATAAAAAGTACTGTTTTATAGCTATACTTAATAATTCATGTTTTTTGGATATTTATAAAACTAGAAAAAGTCGAAGCACGGAAGTCAGTAACTCGTCCAGCAGATACGTAGAAAACTCTTTGCGGCGAAGTATTAATTTGAAGCCTCAAACTGTATATCAGTCTTCCAGCACTCTCAGAAATGAGGTCGAGCAAAAGGAAACCGCTAAAACTGATGAGTTAGATGAGCTCTGTTGCAATGAAAAATGGGTTAGATCCGCTCCTGATGAATTGTACTATGAAAGAAACCATGCTGGGTATATAATATAAATTCTTTTGCTGAACATTTCTTAAATTTGCAAATTACATTATTAAAGTTAAAATAAATTTTTACAGTGAAGTGACAGGAACCCAACGGTGCCAAGTTTTGTGTGAAAAATTTCAGACGAATCTGGTCAAGCGAGCAGAAGTAGCACGTTTAGAGGCTGAAGAATTAGGTCGTCAAAAAATGGCTCAATTACTGAAAGAGGAGAAGTTTACTGATCGTACCAAGTGCAGTCACAAATGTAGTAGCAGCAGTGGCAGTAGCAGCTCATGTAGTAGCAGTGATAGTGAAAGTAATTCCGATTCCGAGAATTCTGATTCCTCTTTCGAAAATATGTCGAGAAGTGATAGTGCAAATAAAGAGCTTGAAAGACGGAAAAAACATCCTCGCCGACTAGATGATGAACTTTGGCATAATGAGCCTGGGCTCATGAATGATGGGCCTGTTTGTCGGTGCAGTGTGAAAGCTCGGCGATTTGGTATTCGCCATGGTTTCTACCCTGGGGAAAATCATATCCCATTGTGCGATCCATTTTCAAACAACCGTCAGAAACTTCATCACTATAGAATTACTATTACCCCAGCCAAGAATTTTCTGGTCAATACACCAACTGTGATCAACCACGACGGTCATGAGTATCTCTTTGAGGGATTTTCCCTTCTCTCGCATTCACCTATTGATCTCAAAATTCCTCCGTGTCGGGTTATTCGCTTCAATATTCGCTACGATGTGTTCTTAGAAGATGAAAAATTTCCAGAGTCTTTTTGTGTTAAGGAACTTATGCTTCTTGAGCAGTATGTATTCAGAGAAATCCTGGAACTTGTAGATTTTAAGTATGATTGGATGGAGGTGGGCAGTTGTCCTCAGTTCCATTTGTTTCCCCGGTTTGTCCGGCTTCTTCCAGACAATGGAAAAGAAATCCTTTCGATTAGCCGAGTACGTAATTTTCGTACTAAACAATCAAGCCTATTAGTTGCTGTATTTATTTGGTAATCTAAAATCTAAATCTAAAAAAGCGACTGATCAACTACATGTTGCTTGCAGGTATTGCTCCATTTGCTAAGACATGATAAAGAATTAGTGAAAGAAGAAGACTTACAAAGATTGTACACTATAAAACAGAGTGAATGGCAGAATTTTGCTGATCTGCATAAGGGAACTGTGGTTTCCAAATGGGGTATGAAACCCTCGTCTATCAGAGTGGATCAGATCGACAGAGACGTTGAAAGTAGCGAGCAAGGTCAGTTGATGACGCCTCATTCGGTTTTTTTTGGGTTCAGCCTCATATTCGTTTTTTTCATTAATTCTTCTTATTTTAACGTACTTTTGTTATGAATTCTATGATAAAAAGAGGATGGAATTCCTTTCCCATTAATCGTTCATTTTGGGATTCGCCCTCCGCAATTATCTTATGCTGGAAATGCTGGTTACCAACGGGCGTGGAGGAGATATGTAAAATACCGGCATCTCTTATCGAATATGCCCAAACCCTCAGCTGATGATAAACGGAAACTTCTTAGAAAAGAAGTAAAATTGCAAGAAATGCGAACTGCTTCAACTATGAAAAGGGATGTGACAGTTGCAGTGTCTTCAAAAGGGTTTAGAACCACTGGAATCTGCTGTGACCTTGTACAGGTAAACTGTATACTTTTCCTTTATTGCTTGGTCCAATCCATACAAATACGTATTACTATTTTACACTGCCCGCTGTCCAATGAAAATTCATGTTAATCTGATTAAATTTATTTCAGCACGCTATGCTCATCCCTGTGTTGATCTCCCACTTACGGTTTCACAAAGCTCTCTCGAAACTGGAAGAAACTATGATGTATAAGTTTGAGAATAGATTTTTATTACAATTGGCTATGACACATCCTTCGTATCGAGAGAACTTTGGAACGAATCCGGATCAAGCACGAAATGCCCTTACCAACTGTGGAATTCGGCAACCGGAATATGGAGACAGGAGAATACATTACGCTTCTACTAGAAAAAGAGGAATCAACACTCTAATTAACATAATGGCTAGGTAAGTGCATCTCATGTGCCATGCCTCCTCGCTCAATTGTGTCTTTCAGTTGTTACATTGAATATTTTTGTCATTTTACCTAACTAGATTTGGGGCTGATCAGGAGACCGAATCTGAAATAACTCATAATGAACGGCTGGAATTTCTTGGTGACGCAGTTGTTGAGTTTGTAACTTCCATTCATTTATTTCACATGTTTCCCGACCTGGAAGAAGGTGGCTTGGCGACATATCGGGCTGCTATCGTCCAAAATCAGCATCTTGCGGTTTTAGCCAAAGTAAGATTTTAGTTTCTATGTTGATTTTTGATGTTTCATTGTCTATGATGTACATTTAATATTCGTTTTAATTTGTGGCAAATGGTTTTATCTCCATGAGATATTAAAAATTTATGCTGTGAGAATTAATTGAATCATAATATGATTCAGTCGTTGGAACTAGATCAGTACATGCTCTATGCTCATGGAAGTGACCTCTGTCATGATTCCGAGTTAAGGCATGCTATGGCGAATTGTTTTGAAGCACTTATGGGAGCTTTATTTTTGGATGGAGGGATTGATGTAAGGCTTTCGAAATTTCATATAACTTATATACGAAAAATCATTCTTGAATTAGAGATGTAATTCTTTACTAATGTAGTATCTGTTAAACGATGATGGTTATGCATCTGGTAGGTCGCTGATCGAGTTTTTGGAACAACACTATTTTCTGACCGGCCAGAGTTAAAAGATATTTGGTTAAATTATCCGCCACATCCTTTGCAGTCGGAAGAGCCAGGTGGCGATCGCCATTGGGTTCAATCGCATACCGTATTGCAAAAGTTGGCTGAATTCGAGGACAGAATCGGTGTAGAGTTTAGGCACATTCGGTTACTCGCAAGGGCTTTTACTGATAGAAGCCTAGGATATAATAATTTATCCAGGTTCGAAAATAGCTGAATGTTGGAGTTATTGCTGAAGCTGTCTGAAAATATTAAAATTAAAAAACAGTTGAATTATAAAATTGATATTTTGAAACTTTATTAATTCTCAAGAGGGTCCAACCAGCGGCTTGAGTTCTTAGGAGACACAGTTTTGCAGCTAATATCTTCGGAATATTTATATCGCCATTTTCCCGACCATCACGAAGGTCATCTTTCGGTGAGAAATAAAATGTATCTTCTATTGTTGATGCTAGTGACTTCATAATTTTAGCTGCTGTTCTGAAACTCATTGATATAAGGGATTTATCTGGTTAATTTTGTAAGTCATTGTTTACTTTCAGCTTCTTCGTAGCTCATTGGTTAACAACCGTACTCAGGCTGTAGTGTGTGATGACTTGGGAATGACTCAGTATGCAATGAGAGGAGATCCTAAGTCAGAAATGAAAACTAAAGACAGGGCCGATTTATTGGAAGCTTTCCTTGGAGCTCTTTATATTGACCAGAAATTGGAACATTGCATTGTATTCTGCAGTGTTTGCTTTTTCCCTAGGTGAAATATCTTTAAACTCGTTAGATATTATCCCATCGTTTGGTTGGGTTATGTGTAGTTGTAAGCAGTTGAGACATCAATAACGAATTCAACTGCTTCTTTAATGAAAAAATGCAGGCTGAACAAGTCCATTATAAAGCAAGAATGGAATGATCCAAAATCGAAGTTGCAGCAGTGTTGCCTGACACTTAGAGCTATGGATGGCAAGGAACCAGACATTCCAGTGTACAAAGTGACTGAATCTCTTGGACCTACCAACACAAGAATATATATCGTGGCTGTGTACTTTAGAAGTCAACGATTAGCCACTGCTGAAGGTATTCAAATACATTTAGTTTTGTTATTTTGTCGAAGAATCAAGCAAGTGAAGACGGGACTGAATTTTTAGCTTACTACTCATCTACTATATTTGCGATAGGTCACAGTATTCAAGAAGCAGAAATGAATGCTGCCGGGAAAGCATTAGAAATATCCGGCCACCTATTCCCCCAACTTCACCATCAAAAAAAAATTATCGACAAAACTAATAAAAAACGGCGCTAGAAACAGAAACTATAATTTTTGACACGAAAGTATATCATGTTATGTGTTAGAATAACGTGCAATCTCGATCCTGCCTGATTGACCATTTTGGATCCTGTTTGTATGCATGTTTTTTTATATTTAAATTCTTGTGATAGCAACTCAAGACTAGTATAGCAGAATGTTTTAAATTGTTGGTGAATGAATATATACCATTCACTAGTTGTTCTAATAACAATAACTTAGCAACCGTACTCGCAAAACTGTATGTGTGTAGTGTATATATAGAATTTTATTCAGCCAATTTTTACTTGGAATAAATAAAAACAATTTATCCAAAATAAATTGCGTATTTGCAGTGGCTTGTTTTTATAGCCATGTGGGATCCACGTAAGAGCAATGAATCATATGCAGTGTTCGGTCTGCGTTTTCTGTCAAATCACAAAATAGAATTATCGATGGCTTCATTGACACCAAAGAACTACTAGGATGTAACTTGGCACACAAATCAACTCCACGATCATGTGCTAAAGAATAATTGGTTCGATCCCGTTTTACAGCTCTATTTCTTGGAAGACATTCTACAAAACACTTAAGAATAGCTTCATTAACTTCATCCATTGGAATTGTGCACATTTTAGGTTTTTTGGCAGGACAGTCAGGATTTTCATTTTTATCTAATGCTTCTTGTTCACAGATTTGAACTAAATGCTTATTAACATCCTCAGCAAACAGCAACGCCCTGAAAATAGAAATATGCACAATGAAAAATCTGCAACTTATATGTAGAATTTATATAATTTGAATGGAGTGATTTTCCGTACCGATAATTTAAAGAGTGCTGTTTGCAAAAATCTTCTTTTCGAGACGAATGTTTCTTCAGGGCTCTGAAAATATTGAGGTACGTGATCAGATCACCTTCTCGAGCAACAAATGACTGCCAGGCAGAAGATTCCAGCTTTGAAGTTGATTCAAATACCCGATCTCCACTCATCACAGCAACAATTGAACACACTTGTTTCATCACTCCATACTCTGAAGACATGGCCACTACTTTAGCTATTCGAGGATCCACTGGTAACAAATTAATCAGCTGACCTAACGATGTAATCTTCAAAGGCTCTTTAGGGGATTCTAATGCGTTCATATCGGCTAATTCTCTCAAAGCACTGTCTAACGACTAAAAAAATATTCCCCCTGCTTTAAAAAAATTCTAGAATTTCAATTCCTTCATCAAGAAGAACGCAGGATTACCTCTTTCGATGGAGAGTCCAACCAAGGGAATGATTTCATTTTTCGAAATCCTTTAGCAGTTATACGAAGAACAGCCCCTGTTAAATTGGATCTTAGGATCTCAGGAACATTGTAGGGTTGCATGATTTCAGTATCAGCTTCAGAAAAGGTTCTTATGACAACGCCAGGACAATCCCTTCCCGTTCGACCAGCCCTTTGTTCCGCTTGAGCTCGACTTACCATTTGCACTCTTAAATATTCAATTCCAATATTTTCGTTGTAAAACCTATGCAAAAAGCTTAGATGTAGAAAAACATACGGACAACCCAACAAATCTACTAAAACTTCAGGTATCCCAATTTAATCAAGAGGGTTGACCTGACATGCATGCATTATATACTTGGATTTGACACGTCCACAGTCTATTACTATTCCAATATTGGGAATTGTGAGAGATGTTTCAGCTACATTAGTGGCAACAACTATTTTTCTAAATCCTTTAGGAACTGGTTTGAGGGCTTCCATTTGCTGATTATGAGGTAGAGCTGCATATAAAGGGATTGCAATGAGTGGATTTACATCTGTCATCAATCTTAATGTGGCAACGACATACTCGATTTCTTCCTTTCCAGTTAAAAATACTAAAATGTCCCGACTGAATCAGAAGACAATAAAATTTTAGCAATATCGTTTAAAGCATTAACGCGTAAATAAGAAAGAGCTTGTTACTTCATGGGATATTCTTCGTGAGTCTTGAGCAATGCAATCATTGTTAGCTCCAAGTAGTTTCCTTCCCGATTGCTGAAGTAGTTAATACTTACTGGATGCATCAACCCCTTTATAAAGACAACTTGTGCTCTAAAGTGTACAAAAAAACATAATATTGGTATGAGACACTCTTGTGGGGGTTTCACGTATTCATTTGGATAATTTCTGATATCAGCATATATTTAGTATTAAGGCAATCTGAAACGTACGCAGGAAAATATGACTTCACGTTATCAACATCCATGGTTGCACTCATCAAAACAATTTTCAATTTATTGTCTGTAGTAGCACGAAATTGCTGAGCTTTTTTTGCAAGTCCAAGTAAAAGATCCGTATTTATAGTACGCTCATGCACCTCATCCAGAATAAGACATTTGTACATGGAAAAATGTTTATTTTTCTTTTTTTGGGACTCCATCAAAAGCATTCCATCGGTGAGATACTTAATCCTCGTCTTTTTACAATGTTTTTCATCAAATCTCACAGCATATCCAACAGTTTGTCCCACTGCAACACTCATTTCTTCTGCTACGCGGTGGGCCAAACTAATCGCTGCGACTCTTCTCGGCTGCAAAAAGACACAGCAGTTCTGAACTTAGATTCGCATTCATATCAAAAACGCTTTGTTACTATAGTAGTTCAGTACATAAAGAATAAGAAACCCATCACAACAAAGTTTTTACAGCTAAAAATTTCCCCACACTCAACAAAAAATACGCCGATATACTTCACTTCCAGTCATACAGCGTGCATACAGTGAGAAAAACTTTACATAACCTGTGTGATTCCAATCACTTTTCCACGTAGTTGCTTTTTAAATCGATGGTAAATAAACTTGGGAACTTGCGTTGACTTTCCACTTCCTGTTTCCCCAACAATAATGAGTACATCGTTCTGCTCGTATTGTTCCAGTAGCCTTCAATTTGAATAATGTACGGGCACATCAAATAAAGTTTAATATTTTTTATGGGCCCAGGGATTTGCCATTTTTATGGAATAATGAATAAGTATTTGTTGATGTAGGTAGTTTGTATGGTACTTACGTGTTCTTGCACTTAGTAATTGGCAATACAGGAGCAGCAGTACTTACATTTTCCACTTCCATGCTTTGTTTCATTTACACCACCTTAACCTTTCCCTTATATATCTGACTGAACAAACTTTCTACATGGATTTATTGGCTTTATTACAATATCCTGACTTTATTATGATTCAATTCTTGAATTTTGATGGCCATGGCATGGCAAATTATTCCAGTGAAGACACGATTGACATGAAATCGAAATGAACATCAACTGCATGTGCGAACAAAATCTAAACAAAACGTTTGAGCATGAGATGTATTTTCGCTCCCTTGGCTTTACTTTATGCATGAAATGAATGAGAGGAATGGGATGAATGAAATAATACTTTCTCCAGTCGAGCAGTCGAGTCTTGAACAGTATTTATGGCTGACCTAAAGATTGAAAGTCGAGCAGATATAGATATAGAAAAAATGTGCACGTTGGGACTTGATAATTTTACCACAGTATTTTATATTTAACCCAGTTAAGCGTCTGCAGTATGTTATATTCAGAAGTTCAGATTCTTCCAGTAAGTGTTTTTGAAGACTTCGTTCCGGAAATAATAAGGTGTACAGCCAACCACATCAGACAGTATATTTTCAATATTTATGCTTGTTTGGTTGTCTGCACTTCGAATTTTTTTCATTAGTTTCATTAGCAATAGGCTAAAGGGCTAGGATAGGGAATTTATTTAGTAAGGAATCCTGGAATTAAAGGTGCTTGTTTCTTACTAGTGTCGTTTAGTTGTGTATTTTTATCTCTTATGTAATTATCAGTCATTTAAGTCAAGCTGCTTCTAATGTACGTTGCTGAACTTAACTTGTCTGGGTTTGGCCACCCATCTCGACAGACAGACCCCAAAAAGTATTATCATTAACGAGGATCGAAGTTCCTAGTATCTTGGAAATGCTTAAGAAAGCATTTAAAATTTAAAATTCCATAGATTTAAGAGAGCTGTGCATGTCAAAGAACGTTAATCATACGCATAAGGCTCTATTTTAGCGGTTATTATTTAATAGTTACAGTTAATTTCACCACTCCTTTGCGAGATTTTATCTCATTCTCATCATTCTACTCTAACTCCAGTAAATGTGATCCCCGTAGCAACATATGTTATTTTAATAAATAAAGGTAGTGACGGTAAGAAGTCGTAATAACTTAATACTATTAAATACCTCTGTTATTCCATCATCATCCGAGTGCTAAAGTTTTAACCATCATTGTTTATAGCGTTAAAAAATGGCAGATGTCGAAGAAGGAGAAATTGTTGATGATGACGAGGTATCGATTGTCAACATTGTTTCGGCTAACTCCTCAAGAAATCCCACAGAGATGCGCAATACCGAAACAAATGTTAGAAATAACCGAGGCTTAAGATTTTCTAATAGAGAACGAAGAAAATCAGGGTCAGTTAATGAAAAGGTGCCAAACCCATTAGCTTCAAAAGGCAGAAGAGATCGACAGGAAAAAAGCAAAGTTCATAATAACGGAGTAAGATCTTCTAGAAATCAAAGCTCGCACAGTAATGGCAGACGAAATTCCCAAAGGTCTAGATCCCCACCAGATAGCCACCTCGGACGTCAATCTCGGGGCGCACACAGAGGTATGAATAGTTTTTGTTAGAATCTACGATATATTTATGCTGTGTATTTTACTTGGGCACACCTTGCAAAAAGAGTAAACACCTGCGCATGTATTTTAAACCAACTATGAATTAATATTATTAATTAATAATTATACCTAAAATATGAATTTCGAAGTTATCTCTAGTTATTTTTCACTACAGAACCTCGGCGTACCCCTCCTAGACCTCGTTCGTCTCACTCATATGATAGAGCTAGGCATAAAATTAAAAGAAATCAATCTTATGATTCAGAAGATTCTTTTGCTAAGCGTTCTCGAGTCAACAGAGCTTCAGGGTCTTTCGCCTCCCGAAGTAGACCTTCAGATAATCAAGTAACGAAGAACAAAAGGGCTACAAATAATAAACAAGGATCTACTGGGAATAAATATTTAGCAATTGATTCGGCTACAGAAAACTGTGAGCCTGTTTCCCCAATAAGTAATCAGCTCGAATCCCTGTCTTTACCAGATCAAGCAGATATGCACGAAGACCTTTCAGATTCGCACTCCAATCAAAATGTAGCTTTTACTGATAAAAATAACGAACTGCCTGTACTACAGACACCTGTGTCTGAAACACAATTTGAATATCCATTGATCTCTATCGTATCGCCATCCAAAATTCTAGAAGATGAGGATTTAGACTCATCCGGTGAACTGATATTTGAACCTCAGCACACTTCGTCGAAAACTATGTCTCCAGAAATGATTGTTGTCGATTCTACTTCTGGATCCGAGGAGGAACCATGCTTGGAATCCAAAGCGAAGAGTCCACGGAGTAGCGAAAAAAATAGGAACCTGATCACATTTTGTAATTCTAGCAGTCAACGAAGCATTAAAATGTTGGATTTCAGTCCGCAAAGTTTGAACTCAAACAAGGGGAAGGATTCGCATGCAACTTTGATCGAGTGTAGTGACGAAAATGTAACAAATAAAGCGACTCCAAGCCATGATGAACTAAACTCATCATATGTCGCGCCAATACTTTCGAAATCCACATCCTTTGTCAATGCGGCCTCTCGAGAATTAGAATTAAACATCCCTGGAAATACAGCCGCTGAAAAACCAGCAAGTCCCAAACCTTCTTCATCTAAAGACACTTTTGAGGACGAAGATGTCGAGGAACTTGAACTAAGAAAAATTGCTCTAGAAGGACTAATTGCTAACTATCAAGAAAGTACACAAGACACATTAAGTATGGATGATAACACAGAAGCTGACGACGAAATACTCAGAGCAAAACTGCTCATAGATATGGTCAATAAAAGGACAGCTGTAGAAGCCCAAGCCAAGAAATTACTTCCTGAAATTGAGTCTAACTCTAATATTGACTTGCCTGATCTTCGAACAAAACTTTCCCAGAAGATGATATCTACTAAATCTTCATCAAGTGCCTTAAACTCCTTTAACCATATGCAAACTAGACTTCCAAATACTGCAGTAGAAATTCCTGGCGAAAATCGTCAGATTGTCTTTGCTGATGGTGGTAATATTGTTTTGACGTCGTTTACGAAAAGTCCACTATCGATTTCTGAGCCCATTTCAAATTCTAGTACAAGTGATCTAAGCTTGAATCTAAGCGATCAATTTATCTCTCCTCGGCTGTCTCATCATTCTAAAAATTCGAAAGCGTTTCCTTCTCGGTGCCCTAAGGAGAAAATCGAGTTTTCAAACTCAGCTTTTGGAATTAAAAAGACTATTTACAACAAATCAGGAATTCATGTTCGCACTAAAAAAAGTAGACAAAAACCAATTGTTATTCCAGTGGGTCTGGACTCTTCCGACGAAGATGACGACGAAAATCAAAAACAAAGAAAAAAGTCTCCAAAAGCTACAGAGAACTTTGCTAGTAGTGAAAAGCTGACATTAAAAAGTACCGAAAAGACTGAATCTAATAAATCTAGTGATAACACAAAAAAAGCAGATGAACAAATCCTTGGAAAAAATATCAGTGAAATCAGTACTGGACTTAGTGATGAAATTAATACTGCTGCCATGGTAGATCAGAAATTTGAGAAGTCAGTATCTGATTATTTGAAAGCTATGAGAACTAAAGTCGCCAAAGAGCAGGCGTCTACATCCAATGAAATGCCTTCGGTTGTGGAGGTTGATTCTCCACCACACAGTCCAGTAAGTCCAGCTCAAGCTTCCACTTCCTCTTCATTGCCAATTACTGGTCAGCGGAAATCTCACGACAATGATCTCAAGCAGAAGGTTATCCGCCTTTACAATACTAATGAAAAATAAATTACATCTTTTTTATAATATTTTCTTCTATTTGGTATAGCCTACTAGCTCTAAAAAACGACACGAAGAATTGAAGTTGCGGGAAACTTTGTTACGAGATACTCTTCTGAAGAAAATGAAAGCCTCTGAAAGTCGTCTTAAACTTGCCATGTCCGAGCATACTCTGATTAATAAAAGGTATTTGCATATTTCTCTCTTTTCTTTGTTATTTAGTTTTCAAGTGACCTAATACGCATTAGGTATGCTACAACATTATTTTTCATTCAGGAAAGAAGTGATAGGATTTTACAACGACTTACTGGAAAAGATGAAAGAGGTATCTGACAAACTAAGCACTCAACGAGAGCTGGAGGTAAAGGTAGAGTCTTTAAAAAGACAGTTGGAGTCAGCAGAGCAGAGTTTGAACAAAGCCAAGGTAGAATATTCGGAGATTAACGATCATGTGAAAATGAGGACGAATTTGGCAATATCTGCGCAAAATGACTGCGTGAAGCTTGCAAAGGGTTGTTTAGATTTTGGAAAGTCGCTTGTTGGGGATCAGTACAAGGCTCCAGATAGATATGGGGTAGAACTAAAGAAGAAATTTGAAGAAATTCGGAAGCAGATGCAACAACACAGATTTCTAACTCTGAAATACAATGTGATGCGTTCCAAGGACAAAAATTGCCTTCCAAAAGATAATCCTATTGGTCAGATTACTTATGAAAAGTGTAACAAAATTGTTCCATACGGTCCTACATCTCGATCCACTGCATTTAATCTCAGCGAATTGGAAAAGACTGACAAGCTTGATGGCAGCAATAGTAACGACGAGAGTCTTACGAACCCATTTTTTGTTCTCCTAGATGAGATCACTAGGGAAATAATATTCGATATCTTGGCGGACACTTATGATGCCGGTTTACAAGATGACGGGCCTGCATCGCAAGTAAGTCTTGCGGAGTACAAGTCACCTCTGACAGATTCTGTCAAGCATGGAAGGTAAGATCTTTCTGTGGGCTGTAGCGCTATCATTTATAAATGTGCCAACAGTAACTTTTCCCTTCCATTTTATATGTTTTGCTAAATCGTAGTTTGAAAATACTGTTCTGCGTTTAATTTTATACTTATAGTGACATGATTTTGGAGGAAAGCGAGTCCGCAACGGTGAACTCGAGCGACGAAGCACAAAAATCATAAGCTTCTTCATTATTTGACCCAACACATTTTTCGAGATTTATACTCGGGTAAGTGCCCTATGAAGCATTTATTTGCCCTTTTTTGTGATTATATGTTCATTTTTTCTGGTCAAAAAAAGTTAAAAGACTGTCTACACAGTGTTTTTTTTCCGTGTTCTCCCTTTCACTAAAATAAGCTTCCTTTTCAAGTTACCATTATGAACTTTCTTCATTGTATGTTGTTATTTTTATGCGTAAAATAGAATGACAACTAATTAGGATATTCTATGGAATTTAAAATCACGTTTTTCAACTAATCTAAATGCAGAGACATTTTGGTTGCGGTATTTTTTTAAACTTTTTTAAAAGAATTTGTGCTAGACAAAGGAAGAGGAAATTTGTGAAGTGAAAACTCTTAATGTGATGTCCTGGTGGATCTCTTTCTATTCTCCTATTCTGCAAGTTTGAAAACCTGTACTTCACTACTGTATAGTGAATTTGCTGCTAAATTGACGAAGTTTTCTAACATATAAATAATAGCGGTGAGAACTTCACGCGAAAACATTTCCCTGCCTTTAGCTTTTGAAGATTGTTTGCTAGTGATGATTTAGTCGAATCTCTCTTTTGCTCAACATCCCTGTCCTATGAAGTCAAATTGTGGTGTCTTCCAGTTAGCGTAACATAACTGCTTTCTTCGAATTATATTTATTTGCACTATTCATGAGTTACTGTCACGTTTTAAGCTATGAAAATATACATTGGCGTTCCGCGTTCCTTAACTGTCTGTAATCACTTGCATTGTATTTTTTGTAAGGACAGTTCTGTATTCAAGGTGATACGTGCTGTTTGTTTATACAGAACATTTACATTTCTGTAGTAAAATTTATAAATAAGGTCAAATTAGTTTGAGCATTAAATTACTAACAGGAATAACTCTGTTGTTTGATACTATTATTTACATTTGCTTTGGATTTCCTCTAGGTTACTGTGGCTGCTATAATTGAAACTTTCAATACTCACAGACAATAGCATTGCCCTGTATTTTTATAGGTTGGTAGAACTACTTAAGTTACTTTATTTTGACCATGGACGGCATGCCGTTTCCGTAGAGTATAGCAGAGCTGGAAAAATGTCATTTCTTGGCCTGTATTATTTTTAATTTTGTTTGTGCTGGGGTATGGTATGGTTATCGGGGCGGGCATGTAAAATCGTGGTGGCACTGAGGTGATGTAGTAATGTTGTGCAGCTAATAGCCATGTGGGAAAATGAAAAGTGTTTTGACAATCATTTGTGGATGGACTTAGCGGCAGCAACTTGATCGTCTAGCTTTGAATGGATAGTGTATGTGAATGGACAACAGATCCAGGCATTTATTCTGGTGATTGACTGGAGTTCAAATCTGACATATTTGTTGTGTCATACAAGTGTTCTATGGTAGACATAGACAACGTTTTGAAAAGAGAGCAGAAATATTTTCATTTTCCGTATTTTTATACACTGCGTCCACATCTTTCCATGAACTATGTACTTTCCACTGCGTAGTTAGTAAAGTGATGGAAATCAAAGTAACCAAACGTGATGCAATCTTGATGGGCTTAGAAATAAATTAATTTATATGAGTGTATATCTATAAAAAAGATTTAATAAAGTATTGATACTGTTGAAAAAAGCACAATTAAATTTTTCCTTTTTTTGCATGTACTCATTTTATCAAATCATTACAAAGACTCCAAGAAATACAATATCTATATTTCACTACTTGCATAAACATCAGGTTTTGCCATGTTAGCTATTTATAGCTTTCGCAAAAGAACCCGTACAACTGAACTGAAAAGAGCTGTACACTGTATATATAAATACTAATACCAAAAGGAAGCATATTACAAGGCATACGAAAATGAAGGAGTCCTGAATGTTCGCATTAAAAGTACTCTATTCTCAAAACTCAAACGGACGTCGAATACACACAAATGCATGTCCCATAGCATTGCATTCCCTCCGTTTCAATTCTGCGCGGACTATAGATGCGTATTTAAGCTTTTCTCATGGTTTCAAGTATGAACCTCAAGCCCCAAACTAGCTGTATATATTTATTTCCCACGACACATTTATCTAGCATGAAAAGTCGAATTCGTCAAACGGACTATAAACATACAACCTTGACTTTTAGAGCTCATCCGCGTATCTGGACTCGGACCACAGAAGACTCATGTAATTGGAAACAACTCACAATCTTATAGTCATAGTTTCATAAGATGAAAGCATTGATCATTTGTTTTTTTTTATTTTACTAGGACCCACAATGTCAACGAACGGAATTTCGTGCATTTTTTGTATGCCATATTCTGTATTCTTAGCACACATAGAATGGGCTACGTTTTATCTCCCCTTAGTTTTTTCAACTTTCTTTTTCATTCACAACTTCAATCACGGAGAGAAATGTCCTTAAATTCCATTCATTCTGTGTATAAAATTCTGGCAACAAAGTTTGGATGCTTAATTACTAGTCATTTTATTGTGTTGTCTGCGCCAGATACTCAAACTACATAACTTTGTCTAAATTGGAAATTCCTTCTTTGGTTTCTATCTACGCAGCTAATGATATTTTAGGCGGTCGAGTTATGAGTCAACATACAAAAACCGCCTTCAGAAAAGTTGTACTAGTTTTATTACTACGAGATAGCTAAGTTTCTAACAAAATCATTGACATGGTCAATCCCCAAGCAGAGATGAAGAACTGTAACATTCATGGACGGACTCCAATGGAAGTTCCAACTAACTTACATAGCCGCAGTCACATGATATTGTTGTGTGTATTGCCTAACACTATTTCATTCTTGAACATCAACTAGCAATTAGCCAGAAAATCATCGTTATTTGTTCCAATATGCATGGGATATTAGTGTGTAGTGTGCACTACACATCTAGTACATCTCATATGAATGCATGCATTAGAATCGTATGAATGGAATGCTCCTGGAAGAGTTCGTCGTAGTAGTACGTACTGGATGCCCACCCTTTCAGCATCAGAGATATGTGATGGAGAACATGGAATAAAATGAGCAAGTCAAGTGTGCTATACTAGAGCAAGCATGTGTGTCATGGTCCGAACGGCACTTCACACTGGAGTTGAGAAAATGCCAACCTTTTGCTCACTTGTGTCCCACAGTCAGTAGTTAGTCAAAGAGACAGTGTGAAGGAGACACATGAAAAAGTTTTTGTTCGCAGTGTGATCTTTCTGAAGGAGTTCTAATTCTTTCCTGATAATATACTAGTCGTAATTGACTTGAAAGTTTTTACAATTTGTTTATTAGTTGCTGCAACTCGAACTTAATATTTAAAAGTTGAAGTTGGGTCAATTGTCAGTTTACTTAGTTAATAAGCAGAGGAAAAGGGAATACGGTTTTTAGCAGCACACATGATGCAGAAGATTGTGTCCGTGTACATTGGTGTCTTTCTGGTTTGCTCTCAATTTTTCCCCAGTTTAGCCTTATGGTGTGACAGGACTCCAGCGGGCGTGAGTGTACCCAAGTCTCCTGGGGATGGTGGTTTCAAAATTCACATTAGTGGGGATCCTGACAAACCTGACAAGTATATTCCTGGAGCTGTGTACACAGGTATGAGCAGGGGCCTATTTCATAAAACTATTTACAGTTGACAGGGTGACAGCTGACATAGGTCAATACCGTGACACTTTACAATGACCAGTGTTTCATATAGTTTTTGCAAATTTTCGACCGAAATGACGCACTGTCACAAAAGCTTTACATCTGTAACAACTAACCTTGGCAACCAGTACTTTACGGTAAATCAGGGGTCGCTCAACTTTTTTTCAGCCTTGCATTTCTCAGTATCCACAGCATGTTTCACTTTGAAATTTTTAAATCATGTAACAAACATATCAGATAATCGTACAATGCAAAAAAACCGGTTGAAATATGATTAAAAATGCGGAATGTAAGTACTTTACAGGGGTGTATTCTCCGGTCACAAAAATGGTGACATTGTAAGGTTTTTATATTACCGTGGCATTTTATGAAACCAAACCATAAATGTCATGATTTTCTCTGTCATGGTAAAATGTATTACGTTGTTTTATGAAACGCAAATTTTCAAAAATCGGTGACATTGTGACAGAATGTCACCCTGTCAACTGCAAATAGTTTTATGAAATAGGCCCCAGAGATGTTTTGCGATAATCCAGTACGATTTAGCGATTTTTTTTACTGCTGGGGCAATATGCAAACTTTTGTTTGCAGGGAAACTTGGGTAGTGAGAGAAAATGGATACTGTGTCCTTAGCTAATACACAAACCTGCTTGCTTTGGAATAATTCGATTTTAGGTCCAATATATGAATCTATGTGTTCGTGAATTGGTAGAATGGGAAGCTTTCACATATTTCTGGTAAAAGTAAATACAAATGTAATGTGAGCGTTATTGCACACACCGGACTGTGAACATTTATCTACATTGTATGAACAATAATTCTTGGCTTTATAAGAGTATGCGTGCAAAGAAAACTGAATGAAATCCAATACCGTTATATAAAAAAAAATAAGTCCACTATTTTTCATTTGACACTATAATGAAATCATTAATTACATGACTTTAATATAACCATCAAGATAACTGTAGTAAGAGTTAGTAAGGAGGCTATCCACCCAGCCACAGTTGGATAGAAACCCAATCCAATGTTGAAAGTATATAAAGGTAGGAAAGATTCAGTGTCAGTCTCAGACTCCAGAAAAGCAGTCAGCAGGTACGAAAGATTAATATAAATAGCCTTTGGCAGTTTATATACTAGAGATGATAATCCCGGGGCCATTTTACAATCCCGGGATTCGGGATTGAAAATATTCAATCCCGGGGAATACCGGGGAATCCCGGGGAAACTTTATCACTACTGGTTTGGTATATAAATGATGTAAAACTAAGTACAAAGTATTTTAAATTTAGAAAATAAGAAAAGAGGAATCGTTTTTTTGGATAATACGATGCAA